>Ga0233369_1000279_pt1 | contig 23921 bp, 9 predicted proteins | sample ElkDunMinimDraft_26_FD_191537 | JGI IMG/M metagenome (GOLD analysis project Ga0233369, IMG submission 191537) | Fecal eukaryotic communites from dung pellets of Tule Elk in California, USA - Elk Dung D16 | ecosystem: Host-associated > Mammals > Digestive system > Large intestine > Fecal | place... | reverse complement strand
TTGGTGAGGATGTGGCTGCGGTTGGCGTGGCCTGCCTTGTACTTGCCGGAAGCGGTCTTCCGGAAGCGCTTGGCCGCGCCCCGATGCGTCTTGATCTTGGGCATTGCGAATGTCCTTGGGGTCGTTTCGAGTACTGGCCGAGGCGGCGCCGGGTTGCGACGCGCTTTCCGTCCTGCCTGACCGGTTGCAAGCCGCTGTTCCGAAAGGGACAGGGCCGGGTCCAAGTGAAGCGTACAGCGTCCCGGACGAGCCGGGCCGGCCATTATGCCTGCTGGCGCCCGCGACTGCAATCAATGGCTTGCCGCGCTGCCGGGAGGGCTGCTCCCCGCAAACGCGCAGGGCGCGCCGGCCGGCGCGCCCTGCGACCCGTCCCTGTGCGGGAGGGAACGTCCTGGACCAGGCCCGGGACTACTTCTTCTTCGGAGCGATCATCATGACCATCTGCCGGCCTTCCAGACGCGGACGCGATTCGATCACGATGTCCTCGCCAAGGTCGGCCTCGATCCGCGCCGCCATCTCGCGGCCCAGCTCCTGGTGGCTCATCTCGCGGCCACGGAAGCGGATGTTGACCTTGATCTTGTCGCCTTCCTCAAGGAACCCGCGCATCTTGCGCAGCTTGATCTGGTAGTCGCCCTCGTCGGTGACGGGGCGGAACTTCACTTCCTTGATCTCGACCTGCTTGGACTTCTTCTTGGCCTCGTTGGCCTTCTTCTGCAGATCGAACTTGAACTTGCCGAAGTCCATGATCTTGCAGACCGGCGGATCAGCGTTGGGCTGGATCTCCACCAGATCGAGGCCCTCGTCCTGGGCCATTTGCAATGCTTCGTCGCGCGACAACACGCCGACCATCTCTCCGTCGGACCCGATCACGCGCACGCGCGGCACGCGGATCTCGTTGTTGCGGCGATTCTGCTTGTCCTGGGTGCTAATACTGCGTCTCCGGAATGAGGTGGCGGGCGGCTCTGGCCGCGCGCCGGGGGTCGTGGGTACGGATTTTTAACGGATTCGGGCCGGGTTACAACTGTCAGGCCCGGCTTTCCGACGACAGGCGCGCGGCGAATTCATCCACCGGCATGCTGCCAAGGTCCTCGCCGGCGCGGGTGCGCACGGCAACAGTGCCGGCCTCCCGCTCGCGGTCGCCGATCACCAGCAGGTAGGGCACGCGCTGCAGGGTGTGCTCGCGGATCTTGTAGCCGACCTTCTCGTTGCGCAGGTCGGCCTGAACGCGGAAACCCTTTGAATTCAATGACTTGGCGACGTCCTGCGCGGCCTCGGCCTGGGCGTCGGTGATGTTCATCACCACTGCCTGGACCGGGGCCAGCCACGCCGGGAAAGACCCGGCATGGTGTTCGATCAGGATACCGATGAAGCGCTCCATCGAGCCGACGATGGCGCGGTGGAGCATCACCGGGGTCCGCCGCTGGCTCTGTTCATCGACGTATTCAGCCCCGAGCCGGCCCGGCATCATGAAATCGACCTGCATGGTGCCCAGCTGCCAGGTGCGGCCGATGGCGTCCTTGAGGTGGTACTCGATCTTCGGACCGTAGAAGGCGCCCTCGCCCGGCAACTCCTGCCACTCCACGCCGGACGCGCGCAGCGCCGAACGCAGCGCGCCCTCGGCCTTGTCCCAGGTGGCGTCGTCGCCCAGGCGCGCGTCGGGACGCAGCGCGATCTTGATCTGGATGTCCTCGAAGCCGAAGTCGCCATAGACCTTGAGCGCCTGCGCGTGGAACGCGCGCACCTCCGCCTCGATCTGGTCCTCGGTGCAGAACACGTGGCCGTCGTCCTGGGTGAAGCCGCGCACGCGCAGGATGCCGTGCAGCGCGCCGGAGGGCTCGTTGCGATGGCAGGAGCCGAACTCGCCGTAGCGGATCGGCAGGTCGCGGTAGCTGTGCAGGCCCTGGTTGAACACCTGCACGTGGCCGGGGCAGTTCATCGGCTTCACCGCATAGGTCCGCTTCTCGGACTCGGTGAAGAACATGTTGTCCTGGTAGTTGTCCCAGTGGCCGGACTTCTTCCACAGCTCCACGTCCAGGATCTGCGGGCAGCGCACCTCGCCGTAGCCGGTCTCGCGGTACACGCGGCGCATGTACTGCTCCACCACCTGCCACACCGCCCACCCCTTGGGGTGCCAGAACACCAGGCCCGGCGCCTCTTCCTGCAGGTGGAACAGGCCCTGGGACTTGCCGATGCGGCGGTGGTCGCGCTTCTCGGCTTCCTCGATGCGCTGGATGTAGGCCTTGAGCTGCTTCTCATCGGCCCAGGCGGTGCCGTAGATGCGCTGCAGCTGCTCGTTCTTCGAATCCCCGCGCCAGTACGCACCCGAGATCCGCGTGAGCTTGAAGGCCTTGAGGAAGCGCGTGTTCGGCACGTGCGGGCCGCGGCACATGTCCACGTATTCCTGGTGGTGGTACAGGCCCATGGCGGTGACCTCGGGGCCCATGTCCTCGATCAGGCGCAGCTTGTAGTCCTCGCCACGCGCCTTGAACACCTCCACCACTTCCGCGCGCGGGGTCATCTGCTTGACCACGTCGTAGTCCTGCGCGATCAGTTCGCGCATGCGCTGCTCGATCGCGGCCAGGTCGTCCGGGGTGAACGGGCGCTCGGACCAGATGTCGTAGTAGAAGCCGTCCTCGATCACCGGGCCGATCACCATCTTCGCGTCCGGGTACAGCTGCTTGACCGCATGGCCGACCAGGTGCGCGGCCGAGTGGCGGATGATGTCCACGCCCTCGGGGTCCTTGGGGGTGAGGATCTGCAGGCTGGCGTCGTGGTCGATCAGGTCGCAGGCATCGACCTGGCGTCCGTCCACCTTGCCGGCCACGGTCGCCTTGGCCAGCCCCGGCCCGATTGATCGGGCCACGTCCATCACCGTGACGGGATGGTCGAACTGGCGCTGGCTGCCGTCTGGGAGGGTGATGGTGATCATGGCGGTCGCGGTCGGGTCTTGGGTCGTGGACGGGGATTGACGGGCCGGGCCCGGCGGCGGGGCCGGCTTCGGCGCAAACAAAAAGCGCCTCGAGGGCGCCTTGCAGGGAGCCTCGTCGGGGAATCAGCGCTGGCGGGTGCTTGGACGCATGTCGCACACTCGGCCGGCGTTTCCGCGGGCCACCTGGTGGCGGATCTGCCCGCGATTCTACTCCGGATCGGCCTTTGCTGCGCTGCACTGCGGGGCGCCGGCGGGCGATGGCATCATGCCCGGCATCCTTCCGCCCGCGGCCGCATGAATATCCGGGGAAAAGCCACCTCGCTCGACATCGCCCACCTGGCCGGCGTTTCCCAGCCCACGGTCTCGCGCGCCCTGCGCGGCAGCCCGTCGGTGAACGAGGAAACGCGCAGGCGGATCCTGGCGATCGCCGAGCAGCTCAACTACAAGGTGGACAAGAACGCCTCGAACCTGCGCGCCCAGCAGTCCGGGACGCTGGCGCTGCTGTTCTTCGAGGACCCGGCGCCGGACGAGTCGATGATCAACCCCTTCTTCCACTCGATGCTGGGTTCGATCACCCGCGCCTGCGCGCGCCACGGCTACGACCTGCTGGTCTCGTTCCAGCAGTTCTCGCTCGACTGGCACGCCGATTTCGAGGACAACCACAAGGCCGACGGCCTGATCCTGCTGGGCTATGGGGACTACCTGCAGGCGCGCACCCGGCTCGAGCAGCTGGTCGCCCACGGCACCCATTTCGTGCGATGGGGCGCAGGGCTGCCGGGCCAGCCGGGCGTATCGATCGGCTGCGACAACTTCCAGGGCGGACTGGACATGGGCCGCCACCTGGTGGCGCGCGGGTACCGGCGCATCGCCTTCCTGGGCGACGCCACCGACCACTACCCCGAGTTCCGCGAACGCCATCGTGGCCTCGTCCAGGCCCTGGCCGAGGCCGGCCTGACGGCCGATCCGGCCCTCGTCCAGCACGCGATCTCGTCCGAGGAAGCAGGCCACGCGGCGGCGAGCCGGCTGCTGGAAGGCGGCACGCCGTTCGAGGCGGTGTTCGCGGCCAGCGACATGATCGCCATCGGCGCGCTGCGCGCGCTCGGCGAGCGCGGACTGCGGGTGCCCCATGACGTGGGCCTGGCCGGCTACGACGACATCCCCATGGCGGCGATGACCTCGCCCGGTCTGACCACCATGCAGCAGGACACCAAGACCGCCGGCACCCTGCTGGTGGAAACCCTGATCGCGATGATCCGTGGCGAACCGGCGCAGACGCGCTGCCTGCCGGTGCGGCTGGTGGTGCGCGAGTCGGCCTGACATCGCTCCCCGGGGCGCGCGATCAGGCGCGGACCGAAGCGCAGGAGCAGTTGCCGGCGGAGCGCCGGGACGGCGGGGACCCACATGACCCGGCGTGCGCCACCCGCGGCCCCGCCTTCGCAATTCGCCCCCAGCCGGACCGTGCAGCCTCTCGGCGCGCGCCCTTGCGCGTGGGCTCAGCGCGCGGCGCCGCCCTGCGCGCCAACCAGCGCGTCCAGCCGCTGTTTCAGCGCCGGCGCGTCCACCGGGGCGTCGCGCAGCAGCACGCGCACGCCGTGCGCGGGGACCGGCAGGGCGATGCGTTCGCCGATTTCGACTTCCGTGCCGTCGAAGCCGTCTCGCCAGCGGCCCGGCTGCACCGGATCGTCCACGACGATCTCGCGCGCGGCGTCGCCCTTGTTGAGCAGGACCAGCGCGGTCTGCGCGACACCGTCGTGCTGGTAGACGCGATAGAACGCCGCCTCATCGCCCTGCAGCCGCAGGTTCACCTGCAGCCCGCGCTGCAGCGCCGGCGACTCGCGGCGCAGGCGCGCGATGCGCTGCAGCGGCGCGAAGATCGGGCTCTGCGCAGCGGCCTCGATGCGCTCCTGGCCGAAGTAGGCGCGGTTGCCGGCGTGCTCGCCGCGACCGCGCATGAAGCCGGTTTCCGAGCCGTAGTAGACCACCGGGATGCCGCGCGCGGTGAACAGCCAGTTGTGCGCGTCGATGAAGCCGGCATCGCTGGCGTCGAGCCGAGGCATGTCGTGGTTGTCGTAGAACGTGGCCAGTTCGTAGGGATTGGCGTAGGGGCCATGCTCGAGGTAAAGCGCCGTTTCCATGCGCTCGAACCCGGCCTGCGGGCGGCCGAACACCTCGGCCATCGCCGCCTTCATCGGGAAATCCAGCACGCTGATCCCGCCGTTCTCCGGCAAGGTGAACGGCGCGATGTTTTCCGCCTTCTCGTCGAAGGCCTCGCCGAACATGTACATGCCCGGATGCCGCGCGCGGATCCTGTCTGCGAATGTCTTCCAGAACGGCATCGGCTGGTGGCGGATGGTGTCGATCCGCAGCGCGTCCACGCCCTGCCCGATCCAGTGCAGGTAGGCCTCGACCAGGTAGTCCATCACCTCAGGATTGTCCGGGTCCAGGTCGGCCAGCTGGGCCAGGTCGGGCGCGGTGTTGTAGAAGCGGTGCAGCGGATTGCCGGCCGGTTCGAGCTGCGCGGGCGGAAGGTTCTGGTGGTCGGCCAGCAGCTGGCGGTCGCGGCCGAAGATCTGGCCGAACTTGGGCTGCGGCTCGCTCATGCCATAGCCGGGCGAGCCGTGGTTGCCCACCACGTCGAGCACGGTCCTGAGGCCCTGCGCGCGCAGGCCGGCGGTCAGCCCGGAAAAGTCCAGGCCCGGGCTTGGCAGGTGTTCGTCGAGCTCGAAGAAGTTCACGCCCCAATAGCCGTGGTAACCGGTCTTGCCGCGGTCGCTGAGGAAGCTGTTGCAGCCGACCTCGTCGCCGCCGCTGAAGGCCTCGTCGGGGTTGTCGACGATGGGCGTCAGCCAGACCGCGGTGAATCCGAGGTCGCGGATGTAGCCGGCGTTGTCGAGCAGGCCGCGGAAGTCGCCGCCGAGGTAGCCGATGTTGCCGGCCACGCCATCGCACGGTTCCAGCGGGATGTCGAAAGTGCGGCGCGCACCGCCCTGCTCGCGATGGTCGTTCCCCGGATCGCCGTTGACGAAGCGGTCGGTCAGCACGAAGTAGACCGCTTCGCTGGCGAAGGGCTCGAGCGTGCCGTGGTACTGGTCGGGCGACGACGCGGACGGCGCCGCGGCGCAGCCGGCGAGGCAGGCCGCGGCCAGCGCGGCGGCAAGGTGACGGCGCATCAGCGTCCTCCGATGGCGGCGGCGCGCTCGCCCAGCGGGCGGCGCACCATGAGCGCGCACGCGCCCGAAACAAGGAAACAGGCGCTGCCCAGCATCAGCACGCGCATCGGCTCGCCGTCGAACACGGCCGCGAGCAGCACCCCCAGCACGCTCACCGCGACCAGCTGCGGGATCACGATGAAGAAATTGAAGATGCCCATGTACACGCCCATCTTCGCCGCCGGCAGGCTGTCGGACAGCATCGCGTAGGGCAGCGACAGGATCGAGGCCCAGGCGAAGCCCACCCCGACCATCGACAGCAGCAGCCACTGCGGGTCGCGGATGTAGGCCATCGACAGCAGCCCGATGCCGCCCAGCCACAGGTTGACCAGGTGGCTGGCGCGCAGCCCGAGGCGCCGGCCCATCCACGGAATGGCGATGGCGGCCAGCGCGGCGAAGCCGTTATAGGCGGCGAACAGCACGCCCACCCAGTTCGCACCCTCGTTCCAGGCCGCCGATGCGGTGTCGCTGGTGCCGTAATGCACCTGGGTCACCGCCGCGGTGGTGTAGATCCACATGCAGAACAGTCCGAACCACGAGAAGAACTGCACCACCGCCAGCTGGCGCATGGCCAGCGGCATGGCGTGCAGGTCCGCGGCCAGGCTGGCGAACATCGAGCCGGGCGCCACGCGCGGGGCGAGCAGTCGCATCAGTCCGTAGGCCAGGGGCAATACCGCAAGCACGTACAGCAGCCGCGCCCAGTCCATCGACCAGATCAGCGCGACGCCCGCCAGGCCCGCGACCAGCCAGGGCAGGCCGCCCGCGGCCGGCGGCACCTGCGCATGCGCCTGCGCGCCCGGCGGCTCGGCATCGTCGAAGCCGCGCAGCACCTCCGGCGGGTACTCGCGCGAGCGCAGCACCGTCCACACGATCGCCAGCAGCAGCACCGCGCCACCGGCGTAGAAGGCGATGCGCACCGTGTCCGGCACCTCGCCGGGCGCGGCGGTATTGGCCACGCCGGCGTGGGCCAGCAGCCACGGCAGCAGGCTGGCGACCACCGAGCCGACGCCGATGAAGAAGCTCTGCATCGCATAGCCGGTCGGGCGCTGGCGCGGCGAGAGGTTGTCGCCGACGAAGGCGCGGAACGGCTCCATCGACACGTTGAGCGCCGCGTCCAGCACCCACAGCGTGCCCGCCGCGATCCACAGCTCCGGCGAGTTTGGCATCACCAGCAGCGCGGCGGTGGAGAAGATCGCGCCCCACAGGAAATAGGGACGGCGACGGCCGAGCCGGGTCCAGGTGCGATCGGAGAAGTAGCCGATGACCGGCTGCACCAGCAGGCCGGTGAGCGGCGCGGCGATCCACAGCCCGGGTACCTGCTCCATGTCCGCGCCGAGCGTCTGGAAGATGCGGCTGACGTTCGCCGTCTGCAGGGCGAACCCGAACTGGATGCCCAGGAAGCCGAAGCACATGTTCCAGATCTGCCAGAACGACAGTTGCGGCTTCTCGCTCATTCGGTGGCTGCCCCCAACTCCAGGAGGCCGCATTCTCGACGTTGCGCGCCAGGTTTGCATTGCCGCGATGCAGCATCGATGGCGGTCGCGCCGCCAACGGGCGAGGCGCGAAATCGCGCGGACGTCCAGGCTTTTTTCGCGATTCTCCGGCCGGACGACGTGGCCCGGGACCGGAGATGGCGCTTGGTGGTGCATACGTATTCATTGCCGCGGCACGGGTCCGGCGCGGCCTAGGCGCAGGGACGGTGTGGAATAGTGTCGCCGCCCGAAGGCGCCGCCGGCGCCGGCTGACGATGGGGACGCAATGACGGCTGAGCAGTGGTGGCGCGGCGCGGTGATCTACCAGATCTACCCCCGCAGCTTCATGGACACCGACGGCGATGGCGTGGGCGATCTGCCCGGCATCATCGCGCGTCTGGACTACGTGGCGTCGCTGGGCGTCGACGCGATCTGGATCTCGCCGTTCTTCAAGTCGCCGATGGCCGACTTCGGCTACGACATCGCCGACTACCGCGCCGTCGACCCCCTGTTCGGCACGCTGGACGATTTCGACCGGCTGCTGGGCAAGGCCCATGCCCTGGGCATCCGCGTGATGATCGACCAGGTGCTGAGCCACACCTCCGACCAGCACGCCTGGTTCGCCGAGAGCCGCCAGTCGCGCGACAATCCCAAGGCCGACTGGTACGTGTGGGCCGATCCGAGCGAGGACGGCACCCCCCCCAACAACTGGCTCTCGCTGTTCGGCGGCGTGGCTTGGCGCTGGGAGCCGCGGCGCGAGCAGTACTACCTGCACAACTTCCTGTCCGAGCAGCCGGACCTCAACTTCCACAACCCCGACGTCCAGGCCGCGACCCTGGACAACGTGCAGTTCTGGCTCGACCGCGGCGTCGACGGCTTCCGCCTGGACGCGATCAACTTCTGCTTCCACGACCGCCTGCTGCGCGACAACCCGCCCAAGCCCAAGGAACAGCGCACCGGCCGCGGCTTCAGCCCGGACAATCCCTACGCCTACCAGTACCACTACTACAACAACACGCAGCCGGAGAACCTGCCGTTCCTGGAGTCGCTGCGGCGCCTGGTCGACCGCTACCCGGGCGCCACCACGCTGGGCGAGATCTCCTCGGAGGACTCGCTGGCCACCACCGCCGAGTACGTCGACAGCCGCCGGCTGCACATGGGCTACAGCTTCGAACTGCTCACCGACGACTTCAGCGCCGGCTATATCCGCCAGACCGTCGAGCGGCTGGAATCGGCGATGAGCGAAGGCTGGCCGTGCTGGGCGATCTCCAACCACGACGTGCAGCGCGCGGTGACGCGCTGGGGCGGGGCCAACCCGCCACCCCAGCTGGCGCGCATGCTGGTGGCCCTGGTGTGTTCGCTGCGCGGCTCTGTGTGCCTGTACCAGGGCGAGGAGCTCGGGCTGCCGGAAGCCGAGGTGCCGTTCGAGGCACTGCGCGACCCCTACGGCAAGATGTTCTGGCCGAACTTCAAGGGCCGCGACGGCTGCCGCACGCCGATGCCCTGGAGCCAGGGCGAACAGGGCGAGTTCACCGCCGGCACCCCGTGGCTGCCGATCCCGTCCGCGCATGCCGAGCGCAACGTGGCGGTGCAGGACGCCGACGCTGGCTCCACGCTCAACGCCACGCGCCGTTTCCTGGCCTGGCGCAGGACCCAGCCGGCGCTGAGCCAGGGCGGGATCCGCTTCCTGGACATGGCCGAGCCGGTGCTGTCCTTCGTCCGCGAGCATGCCGGCGAGCGCGTGCTCGCCGCCTTCAACCTGTCCGATCGTGCGGTCGAAGTCGCGCTGCCGCAGCAGGTGCAGGCGCTGGAGGGCCACGGCCTGGCCGGTGGCGAACTCCACGATGTCCGCCTGCACCTGGCGCCCTACGCGGCCTGGTACGGCCGCATGGAAGCCGGCGCGACCCCGTAACCGACGAGGGCCGCGCCCGCGCGCCTTGGGGCGCGCATCCTCCGGACCGCCTGGTCCATCCGCATCCGAAGGAGCCCTTCCGGCCGATGATCCGTCCTGCCCTGCCCCTGCTCGCCACCATCGCGCTCACCGCCGCGACCGGCACTGTCCGCGCCGCCCTGCCCGGCCCCTCGATCGCCGATTGCGACATGCCCGGCACCTCGCGCGTGCTGGCCGCCGATGCGCAGGCCATCGCCGCCAGCGCCCACTGGCTGGACGCGCGTACGATCCGCTGGCCGCACGAGGGCGCGCAGGTGCGGCGCTACCGCCTCTACCATGCCCCGCAAGGCGGGCTGCAGGCGACGCCCGGATCGGTGGTGCGCGGCGAGAGCGACGTGCTGGCGCTGCGTCCAGCACGCGGGCCGCTGCCGCCGGCGCTGGCCGGGCGCGTCGCCTTCGTCGGCGACGGGCCGACCCTGGCGCTCGATGATGCGGATGCGACCCGCGTCCCCGACCTGCTCCGTGGCCAGCTGCTGCTGGTCGGCGAGGATGCGCAAGGCAGGGTGGTCACATCGACCGCGCTGCAGCACGCCGGCGCGCTCGATGCGCTGTACGCCGGCGCTGCGGCCGGGACCGCGCTGGGCGTGGAGGTGGCCGCAAAGGGCACTCGGCTCGCGCTGTGGGCGCCGACCGCGCATGCGGCCGCGGTCTGCCTGCACCAGGCCGGCGACGATGCCGCCGCGGCGCTGCTGCCGGCCACGCGCGACGCGGCCAGCGGCATCTGGACGCATGCCAGCGGACGCGATCTGTCCGGCGGCTTCTACACTTGGCTGGTGGACGTGTTCGTGCCCGGCACAGGCCTGGTCCGCAACCGCGTGACCGACCCCTACTCGGTCGGACTGTCGGCCGACTCGAGACGCAGCTGGATCGCCGACCTGGACGATCCCGCGCTCAAGCCGGAGGGCTGGGACCGTACCCGCGCGCCGGTGCTGGCGGCGCAGACCGACATGACGATGTACGAGCTGCACGTGCGCGATTTCTCGCTGCACGATGCCAGCGTGCCCGCCGCCGACCGCGGCCGCTACCTGGGCTTCACCCATCCGGGCTCCGACGGCATGCGCCACCTGCGCGCGATGTCGGATGCCGGGCTGACCGACGTGCACCTGCTGCCGGTGTTCGACATCGCCACCATTCCCGAGACCGGCTGCACGACGCCCCAGGTGCCGGACGCACCGCCCGATGGCGAGGCGCAGCAGGCTGTGGTGATGGCGCAGGCTGCGAACGACTGCTTCAACTGGGGCTACGACCCGTTCCACTTCAACGTGCCCGAGGGCAGCTACGCCAGCGACGCGGACGATCCGGCCGCGCGCATCCGCGAGTTCCGCGCGATGGTGATGGCGCTGCACGAGGCGGGGCTGCGCGTGGGCATGGACGTGGTCTACAACCACACCTCCGCCTCGGGCCAGGACGAGCGCTCGGTGCTCGACCGCATCGTGCCCGGCTACTACCACCGGCTGGATGCGCAGGGCGGCGTCGAGCGCTCGACCTGCTGCGAGAACACCGCCACCGAGCACGCGATGATGGCGCGGCTGATGATCGACTCGGCGGTGCTGTGGGTGCGCCAGTACCGGATCGACTCCTTCCGCTTCGACCTGATGGGGCACCAGCCGCGCGAGGCCATGGAGCGCCTCCAGGCCGCGGTCGACGAGGCGGCCGGCCGCCGCGTGCACCTGATCGGCGAAGGCTGGAACTTCGGCGAGGTCGCCGACGGCGCGCGCTTCGTGCAGGCCTCGCAGGCCTCGCTGCCCGGCTCGGGCATCGCCACCTTCAGCGATCGCGCGCGCGACGCGCTGCGCGGAGGGGGACCGTCCGACAGCGGGCAGGCCCTGCTGCGCGAGCAGGGCTGGCTCAATGGCCTGGTGTACGCGCCCAACGCACACGCCGACCCGGGGCGCCCGCGCAGCGACCTGCTGCACGCGGCCGACCTGGCGCGCGTCGGGCTGGCCGGCACGCTGCGCGACTACCGCATGACCGCCCACGACGGCCGCGAGCGGCCGCTGTCCCGGGTGGACTACAAGGGCCAGCCGGCGGGCTACGCGGCCAGCCCGGCCGAAGTGGTCAACTACGTCGAGAACCACGACAACCACACCCTGTTCGACAACAACGTCTTCAAGCTGCCGCGGGACACCACTGCGCAAGACCGCGCCCGCGTCCAGGTGCTGGGCATGGCGCATACCGCCTTCAGCCAAGGCCTGGCCTATTTCCACGCCGGTGTCGAGACGCTGCGCTCCAAGTCGCTGGACCGCAACAGCTACGACTCCGGCGACTGGTTCAACCGCCTGGACTGGAAGCTGCGCGACAACTTCTTCGGCACCGGCCTGCCGCCCGAGCGCGACAACGGCCGCGACTGGGCGCTGATGCGCCCCCTGCTGGCCGACCCGGCGATCAAGCCGCAGCCGCAGGACATCGCCTTCGCGCGCGACGCCCTGCTCGACCTGCTGCGCATCCGCGCCAGCACCCGCCTGCTGCGCCTGCCCGACGCGGACGAAGTGCAACGGCGGCTGCGCTTCCCCAACACCGGGCCGGGGCAGAATCCGCTGGTCCTGGTGGGGCACCTGGATGGCCGCGGCCTGCCGGGCGCCGGCTTCGAGGAACTGGTCTATTTCATCAACGCCGGGCTCGAAGCGCAGACGCTGGAGCTGCCCGAGTTGCGCGGACGCCGCTACACGCTGCACCCGGTGCACCTGGCCGAGGGCGCGGCCGATCCGCGGCCACGCACCTCGGCGCGGCACGATGCCGCGCCCGGCCGCTTCGTCATCCCGGCGCGCACCGCGCTGGTCTACGTCGCGCAGTGACCGCCATGCGCAAGGCCCTGCGTGCGACGACGCTCGCCCTGGCGCTGTGCCTTGCGGGCACCGCGCAGGCCGGCCCCGTACCCACGCCGCCGGCGGCGCACGTGGCGGTGGACGGCCTCGAGGGGCGGCTGCTGCGCCACGCCGACCTGCCCTCGCGCCACGTCCGGCCGCGCCACGTGGACGTGTGGCTGCCGCCGGACTATGTGCGCGGCGTCGCGCGCCATCCGGTGATCTACATGCACGATGGCCAGAACCTGTTCGGCGCCGAGCCGACGCCCGGCGGCACCGACTGGGGCGTGGACGAGACCATCGCGCGCCTGGCCGCGACGGGCGATATCCGGGCGCCGATCGTGGTCGCGATATGGAACACCGCCGACCGGCTGGCCGAATACATGCCACGCGCGCCCCTGGGCGGTGAGCCGGTGGAATTCCTCGCCGGCCAGCCGGCGATGCCGCCCTCGCAGGTCCTGTCCGACGCCTACCTCGCCTTCCTGGTGGACGAGCTCAAGCCCTTCATCGACCGCGAGTACCGCACGCTGCCCGGGCGCGATGCCACCGCCATCATGGGCTCGAGCATGGGCGGCCTGGTCTCGCTGTATGCGCTGGCGCGTCACCCCGAGGTGTTCGGCGCCGCGGCCGCCCTGTCCACGCACTGGCCTGCCGGCAATGGCATCACCATCGACTGGTTCGCAGGGGCGCTGCCGCGCGCGGGCGGGCACCGCCTGTATTTCGATTTCGGCACCGCTACGCTCGATGCCGCTTACGCTCCGTTCCAGCACCGCATGGACGAGGGTGTCCGCGCGCTCGGTTATCGCGAAGGCATCGACTGGCTCACCCTGCGTTTCGAGGGGCATGCGCACTCCGAGGCGGCCTGGCGCGCACGGCTGGACCAGCCGCTGCGCTTCCTGTTCGCGCCCGTCGCGGACGACTGAAAGGGCGCGCGAGGCGAGCGCCGCCCCCTTGGCGCTCAGTGCCATCGCGATGCGCAAGGCCGCCGGAAGCCGGCGATGAATACGTATGCAGCGCGGCGCGACGCCTGATTGCGCCGACTAACATGCTCGCGATGTGCCGGAGCCGATCCGGTGCGCCGTCGCGGCCGTTGTCCGCGGCGCGATTCGAAACAGGCCGAATTTCCTTCGGGAGGGGAAACAATGCTGCACCACAAGCGCAACCTGCTCAGCGCCGCACTCGCCACCGCGATCGTCTTTACCGCCAGCGCCCAGGCGCAGGACACGGGCAGCACCACCAGCCAGGACGCCGTCGAACTCGACCGCGTGGAGGTCACCGGCATCCGCTCGGCGATCGAACGCTCGATCGACACCAAGCAGACCTCGACCTCGATCGTCGAGGCGATCTCGGCCGAGGACATCGGCAAGTTGCCCGACTCGAGCATCGCCGAGTCCATCGCCCGCCTGCCGGGCCTGACCGCGCAGCGCGAGCGCGGCCGCGCCACCCAGATCAACATCCGCGGCTTCGCCGGCGACTTCTCCACCGCGACCCTCAACGGGCGCGAGCAGGCCAGCACCGGCGACAACCGCGGCGTGGAGTTCGACCAGTACCCGTCCGAGCTGCTCAGCCAGGTCGTGGTCTACAAGACCCCCGACGCGGCGCTGGTCGGCCAGGGCCTGTCGGGCACGGTCGACCTGCAGACGGTGCGTCCGCTTGCGTTCGACGACCGCGTGATCAGCGTCAACGCGCGTTACGACCAGAACAAGATCCGCGACCAGAAGGACAACGGCTACCGCCTCAGCGCGACCTGGATCGACCAGTTCGCCGACGACCGCCTGGGCGTGATGGTGGCGCTCTCGAAGATGGACAGCCCGCAGCCGGGCTTCCAGAACGAGACCTGGGGTTACACCGAGCTGCCTGGCGATCCGTCCGTGCAGGTGCTCGGCGGCGGCAAGCTCTACCGCTTCGACAACAAGCACGAGCGCACCGGCGTGGCGGCCACGCTGCAGTTCCGGCCCAATGACGTCTACGAGGGCACGCTCGACTGGTTCCACTCCAAGTTCGAGAAGACCGAGATCAAGACCGGCATGGAGTTCGGCACGGTCTGGGGCGCTCCCAGCGTGGTGCTCGAGGACTACGCCGTGGAAGGCAGGACCGCGACCAGTTCCTCGTGGAGCGGCGTGCACCCGGTGATCCGCATGGACAGCAACCCGATCGAGGACACGCTCGATTCGATCGGCTTCAACAACAAGTTCCGGATCGGCGACAACTGGCTGATCAACGCCGACATCTCGCGCTCCGACGTGGAGCGCCGGTTCCGCGTGCTGGAGACCTACGCCGGCGTGGCCACCAATGGCGGCGCCACCACGCTCGACGTCTCGCTCGATCCCAGCCGCCAGTTCTACAACTACACGCTCGGCCAGACCTTCAACGATCCCTCGACCCTGGTCCTGACCGACGCCGGCGGCTGGGGCCAGGACGGCTACCTGAAGGATTTCGCCATCGACGACCGCCTGAAGGCCTTCCGCCTCAACGCCGTGCGCAGCTTCGATGAAGGCTTCATCCGCGACATCGACTTCGGCGGCAACTACACCAAGCGCACCAAGGACAAGTCCTCTGTCGAGGCCAAGCTCTGCCTGACCGACTGCACCGGCGGCATGTACGGCGTCACCGCGCCGTTCCCCGGCAGCGTCCAGAACTTCGGCTTCGGCGGCATCGGCCAGCTGGGCGTGTTCGACGCCAACGACCTGCTGAACTCGGGCACCTACAACCTGGTCCGCAACATCAACGCCGACATCGCGGCCAAGAACTGGGAGATCAGCGAGGCGCTGACCACGTTCTACGTCCGCGCCGGCATCGACACCGAGCTGGCCGGCATGGCCCTGCGCGGCAACGTCGGCGTGCAGAAGGTCTACATCGACCAGGACTCCGAGGGCTACAGCACCTTCGAAGGCAACCCGGGCGGCGAGCTGGTGCGCGACGGCATCGACTATTCGGTGACCCTGCCGAGCATGAACCTGGGCCTGGAGGTCGTGCCCGATGCCTTCGTCCGCCTCGGCCTGTCGCGGCAGATGGCACGCCCGCGCATGGACCAGCTGCGCGCCGGCTTCGACGTGACGATCAACGCCGAGAACGAATGGGGCGCCAGCGGCGGCAACCCGCGCCTGCGCCCCTGGCTGGCCGACGCGATCGACGTGTCGGTGGAGAAATACTTCACCACCGAAGCCGGCAACCGCGGCTACCTGGGGGCGGCCTGGTTCCACAAGGACCTCAAGACCTACATCTACAACCAGGATGTGCGCTTCGACTTCGCCGGCTACCCGCTGCCGGAGCCGGTGCCGGGTCAGATCAACTACCCGACCAGCACCGTGGGCCGCATCAACCAGCCGGCCAACGGCGAGGGCGGCACCATCCGCGGCATCGAGCTCACCGCCTCGGTCCCGCTGGATGTGCTGTGGGCGCCGCTGGACGGCCTGGGCCTGATCGCCACCTACTCCGACACCGGCAGCTCGATCCGGCCGAACGGGCCGGACACCAGCGAGCCGATCACCGGCCTGTCCAAGTACGTGTCCAATGCCACGCTCTATTACGAGCGCGGCGGGTTCTCGGTCCGCTACAGCCGCCGTACGCGCTCGGATTTCCGCGGCGAGACCCGCGGCTATGGCGCGGACTACCAGACCATCAGCATCGAAGGCGAGACCGTGCAGGATGCGCAGGTCAACTACACCTTCCAGAACGGCCCGCTGAGCGGCCTGGCCCTGTACCTGCAGGTGAGCAACATCGGCGACGAACCCTTCGCCAGCTACAGCGACGGCGACCCGAGCAACCAGCCGGTCTCGTTCTTCGAGTACGGCCGCACCACCCTGGTCGGGTTCAGCTACCGCTTCTGATGAACTCCTGATCCGCTTCCCGTATTGCCCCGCCAGCTGCCCCTGGCGGGGTTTTTTTTACCGCGTGCCGGGCGGGCGCGGTGAGCCCCCGACTGCTCCCCTCCCCAGCCGCAGCGACATCAATCGCCGACCGCAGGCGCGTCGCGCGGCCAGCGCAACGCGATCTCGTGCACCGCCTCGGCGTGCTGCAGCACCACCTCCATCCGCTCCTGCGGCACGCCGTCCAGCGTGAGCAGCGCACGCCCCGTGTCGACGCACTCGACCTCGATCCGGTAGAGCGCGGCTCCATGGCGCAGCTCCATGCGGTATCCCGGCCAGGACGCCGGCACGCAGGGCACGATCCGCAGGCGGTCGCCCTGGCGATGCACGCCGAGCAGGGATTCGCTGAGCAGGCGATACATCCACCCTGCCGACCCCGTGTACCAGGTCCAGCCGCCACGGCCGACGTGCGGCGCCACGCCATAGACATCGGCGGCCACCACGTAAGGCTCGACCTTGTAGACCGCCGTCCCCGCCGCGTCGGCGGCGTGATTCACCGGGTTGATCATGCGCGCCAGCTCCCAGGCACGCTCGCGGTCGCCGAGCGCGGCGAACGCCATCGCCGCCCACACCGCCGCATGCGTGTACTGGCCGCCGTTCTCCCGCACCCCGGGCACATAGCCCCGGATGTAGCCCGGATCGTGCGAGGTCCGGTCGAAGGGCGGCTCGAGCAACTGGACCAGTCCGGCCTCGCGCTTGACCAGGTGGGTGTCGAGCGCCTCCATGGCCTGGCGTGCGCGCACCGGGTCGGCGGCAGCCGACAGCACCGACCAGCTCTGCGAGATCGAATCGATCCTGCACTCCTCGCTGGTCTTCGAGCCGATCGGGGTGCCGTCGTCGAACCAGGCGCGGCGGTACCAGCCCCCGTCCCAGGCATGTGCCTCGAGGTTGCGCTGCAGCGCCTGCGCCGCGTCCGCGCAGGCGGCGGCGACGGTCTCGTCGCCGCGTGCCGCCGCGACCGGGGCGAAGCGCTGCAGCACGTCGTAGAGGAAGAACCCCAGCCACACGCTCTCGCCGCGCCCGCCGCGGCCGACCCGGTTCATGCCGTCGTTCCAGTCGCCAGAGCCCATCAGCGGCAATCCCCGCTCACCGAGCAGCGCCATGCCGCGCTGGAGGGCCAGCACGCAATGGTCGTAGAACGAGGCCTGGCGGACCGAGGGGATCGGCAGGTCGTAGTACGACTCCTCGTCTGCGCCGAGCGGCCGTCCCTCGATGAATCCCACGGGCACGTCGAGCACGCTCTCATCGCCGGTGGCGTCCAGGTAGCGGCAGGCGGCGAGCGGCAGCCACAGATAGTCGTCCGAACACCGAGTGCGCACGCCGCGGTCGATCGGCGGATGCCACCAGTGCTGCACATCGCCCTCGGGATACTGGTGGGCCGCGCAGAGCAGGAGCTGGGCGCGGGCGAGCGCCGGCTCGGCGTGGACGCCGGCCATCGTGTCCTGCAGCTGGTCGCGGAAGCCGAACGCACCGCCGGACTGGTAGTAGCCGCTGCGCGCCAGACAGCGGCAGGCCAGGGTCTGGTACAGCAGCCAGCCGTTGACCAGCAGGTCGGCGGCCGGTTCTGGCGTTTGCACGCGCAGGCCGCCAAGCGCCGCCTGCCAGTGCGCCTGCACCGCGTCCAGCGCATCGCGCGCGGCCGCCAGGCCCTGGACGCTGCGCGCCAGGCGCAGCGCCTCGTGCGCATCCAGCCCCGCGCCGAGGCGGAACACGGTCTCGGTGCCCTGGCCGGGGGCCAGGTCCAGGGACACGCTGATCGCGGCGCAGGGATCGAGTCCGGCGCCGGAGCGGCCCGACAGCCGCTCCCGCAGCATCGCGTCCGGGGCGTGCAGGCTGCCGTTCCGGCCGAGGAACTCCAGGCGGTCGCAGGTGAAGCTGCGCCGGTCGCCGTCGGCGTCGAAGAAGGCCATGCGCCCGGGGAACTCGGTGTTGTAGGGCATGCGCGCGGTGAGCACGCCGCTGGCCTCGTCCCGCTCGCAGATCACGTGCATCTGCGAACGCGCACGGATGTCGCCGAGGATCCATTCCACGTAGCCGGTGGCGGACAGGCGCCGCGCGCGCGCACTGCGATTGCGCAGCCTGAGGATGCTGAACTTCACCGCCCGTTGCGGATCGACGTAGATCCACAGCTCCGAGGCGATGCCGTCCTCGACATGCTCGTAGACGCTGTACCCGAAGCCGTGGCGGACGCGGTACGGGCCTGCTCCGCGGCGGGGCAACGGCATCGGCGACCAGACGTGGCCGCTGGACTCGTCGCGCAGATAGAACGCTTCACCGCCGGCGTCGGACACCGGATCGTTGGACCAGGGACTCAGGCGGAACTCGTGCGCGTTCTCGAACCAGGTGTATCCGGGTCCGCTCTCGCTGACCACGGTGCCGAACCGGGGATTGGCCATGACGTTGCACCACGGTGCCGGCGTGGACGCGCCTTCCTGGAGCACGATGGCGTACTCGCGGCCGTCGGCGGCGAAACCGCCCAGGCCATTGTCGAACTGCCCCCCGGGCGGCAGCCTGTCGAACTCCGGGGCGGCGGCGGGGTGCGTCTCGCCGTGTTCTGCGTGCGGCACGCCGTGCGCTCCGCCCAGCGCCAGCGGCGGGACCGGCAATCTCGCGCCAGGCGTCGCCTGCCCCGCTCCGTCCGAGGCGACCAGCAGCGGCTGCAGGCGCAGCGGCGCCATGTGCCGCACCACCTGGGCGGCGAGCGTGCCGTGCCGGTCGCTCACGATGACCCGGGAGACGGCCTGGATCAGGATGCGGTCTTCCTGCGGGATCTGCTGCGCCGCCCGTACGAAGATCCCGCCGGGGCGGTCGAGCACGTTGCCTTCCGGGCCGGCAGAGACCAGGCCCAGGATCTGCTCCTGCAGCTGCTGGCGGTAACCGTGCTGGTCCTCGTTCCAGATCACCAGGTCCACATGCAGCCCCTTGAGCCGCCAGTAGGCGTGGGCCTGCACCATCTGCCGCACGAGTTCGATGTTGGCGATATCGCCGACCTGCACCAGCGCGATCGGCAGGTCGCCCGAGATCGCCTGTCCCCACAGCGCGGATTGACCGCGGCGATTCTGCAGCAGTACACCGCCCTCGGCGCGCAGGAAGGGATTGGCGAACACCATCAGCCCGGCCAGACGCTCGTAGAGCCGTGCCTCACCCGGCGTCGCGTTGATCTGCCGGCGCACCACCTGGCTGTGAGTCCAGGCGAGGTCGAACACGCGGTCGGCAAGGCCCCGGTCGCGGTACTTGTCGATCAGCGCCTCGCAGGCGGCGCGGTCGGGGCCGACGCCGGTGACCAGGTCGAGCACCGCGATCTGCTCGGGCTCCAGCGTCACGCGCACGCGGATGGCGATGATCGGATCGAGCACCGATCCGGCGGTGTCCGACAGCCGCCCGGGACCTTGCAGCGCGGCGGGATCGCGGGGAGTGCGCCCGCGGCCCAGGAAGCGTGCGCGGTCGGTCTCGTAGGAGATCTCCACGATGTCGACCTCGTGCGCGGCCACCAGATGGCACATCCACGGAGGCGTCTCGTCGGGCGAGCGGGCGCGCCGCGTGCACAGCAGGGCCTGCCTGCCGCGGAGGATCTCGGTCTGCACGAACAGGTTGCTGAAGGCCGGGTGCATCGCGTCCGCGATCCCGGGCGCCAGCACCACTTCCGCGTAGGTGGTGATCTCGATCGTGCGCCGTTGCCGTGAGCGGTTGCACAGGCGCAGCCGCCGCAACTCGATGTCGTCCTCGGCGGAGATCGCGATCTCCAGGTGGCTGTCCAGGCCCAGGCGCCTGCCGCGGTACTCGACCTTGGCATCGGAGAAGATGGCTTCGTATCCATCGACGGGCACGCAGGTGGGCTGGTACGCCGCCGACCACGCCTCGCCGCTCTTCACGTCCTGCAGGTAGCAGTAGCTTCCCCAGGGATCGCGGGTGCCGTCCTCCCGCCAGCGGAGCACCGCCATGTCCTGCTGGCGCAGGTAGCCGCCGCCGGCATTGGTGTACAGCGCATGGAACCGCCCGTTCGACAGCATCTGGACCGCCGGGCGCGGCGTGTCGGCGGTGGCGAAGATGCGCAGCTCGCTCTCGTCGCCCTGGCCCGTCGTCCACGCTCCCAACGACTCCACCGAGTGCGGAACGAACACCCCGACCCTGGGGACGCGTTCCTGCAGCAGCAGCAGGGTCGCCTGGAACTCGGCGTCGGCGACGAAGCGCTTCTGCATGGGCTGCTCGTGCAACAGGTGGTCCAGCGCCAGGAAGCCCATGCCCTGGTGGTGGGCCATGAACGAGCGCACCAGCGCATGCGACTGCCCACGGGGCACCCGGCTGGCGGTGTAGTCGATCGCTTCGTAGAAGCCGAACCGCCCCCAGGCCCCGGCCGCATGCAGGCGCTGCAGGTTCTGGGTGGCGGCCTCCGGCGCCACCATCAGGGCCATCATCGTGGCGTAGGGCGCGATCACGAGGTCTTCGGCCAGGCCGCGCTTGAGCCCCAGCCCCGGCACCCCGAAGGCCCGGTACTGGTAGTTCATCCGTGCGTCGACCGCGTTGTAGCACGACTCCGAGATGCCCCACGGCACATCGTGCTTGCGCCCGTAGGCGACCTGCGCCTGGACGGCATGGCGCGAGGTCTGGTCGAGCAAGGTGTCGGGATAGCTCGGCATCACCAGTTGCGGCATCAGGTACTCGAACATCGAGCCGCTCCACGACAGCAGGGTCGCCCCCCCGTCGACCTCGGTCAGCAGGCGACCGAGCGCGAACCAGGTCTCCTGCGGCAACCGGCCCTGGGCGATCGCGACGAAGCTGCACAGGCGCGCCTCCGATGCCAGGAGGTCGTAATGTCCCGGGTCGATCCGGCGACTGTCCACGTCGTAGCCGATCGACAGCAGGTGGCGCGCCGCGTCGTACAGGAAGCGGTACTCCATCAGCGAAAACTGCCCGGCCACGTGGGCCAGGTGCTCGAGCTCGCGCACCTGGGCCAGCGCCCGCGTCCGCAGCTGCGGGGCAACCCCCGGCGCGCACAGGGCGCGCAGCGTCGGGATTACAGCCGCCCCGTCGCCGGCGACGGCCGCCGCGCCCGCCTCGCTCCAGCGCTGGACGGTGTCCTGTGCGTCGCGGCAGCCACACTGCAGGCGCCGCGCCCACAGCGCGGGCGGATCGTCGGTCCCTTCCTGCGCGGTCGCGTCCGCCGCGCCTGCGCGGGCGACGATGTCGTCGACCAGGCCCGACAGCATGTCCAGGAGCGCCGCCGCCGAGGCCAGGGTCACGGGTGGCGCAGCGAGCGCACCGTCGAGCAGCCTGCGGCCGGTGTCGATCGCCGACAGGAGCTCCTGCGGTGTGTCGCCCTGCGGGCCCGCCACCTCGCCGAGTACGGCCAGCGTGTCGGCCAGGCCGGCGAACGTCCTCGGCGCCAGCAGCGGCGCGTCGATCAGCCCCAGCAGCCCCTGCCGCAGGGTCAGCAGATGACCGCCGAGGTTGCCGCTGTCCACCGTCGAAATGAAACGCGGCGGCAGCGGGGCGAGCGTTTCGGTGTCGTACCAGTTGTAGAAGTGGCCGCGGTAGCGCTCCATCCTGTCCAGCGTCGCGAATACCCGCCCCGTGCGCTGCATCACCGCCGCGCATTGCAGATAGCCGAAATCCCAGGCGGCCAGGTTGGCGAGCAGCGACAGGCCGATGTTGGTCGGCGAGGTGCGACGCGCGACGACCAGGCTGGGATGCTCCTGGATGTTGTCGGGCGGCAGCCAGTGGTCCTCCTCGCGGATGCTAGCTTCGAAGAACGCCCAGGTGCGCCGCGCCACCCGCCCCAGGAACGCGCGCTGCTTCGAGGACAGCTGCGCGCTGCGCTGCGGCGGCGCGCGGCCCAGCCAGGCCATCAGCCAGGGCGACCCCGCCCACAACACCAGGATGGGACCCGCCACCCACAGGGCCGCCGGATTCAGCCGCCACAGCGCGACGGCGACCAGCGCCGCTAGCAGGGACACCGGCCACATCGTGCGCAGTTCGTCGGTGCCGCCGGTGCCCAGCCGCCGCTCGACTTCGCTCGACGGGTTCCATTGCAACAGATGTCGCCGGCTCACCAGCGTGCGCCACAACGTGACCGCGACCGCCGACAGGCTGTAGGCCGCCTCGTAGGGCAGGCATGCGAGTCCAACGGCGGCGCGGAGCAGGCCGCGACCGGTCTCGTCGGCGACCTGCGCAAGGTGCGTTTCCAGCGCCATGTCCGAGGGCTTCGACAGCAGTACGCGCAGGGCGGGAATCAGCACCGGCGCGAAGGCCACGGCCATCAGCCACAGCGTCCAGGGCAAAGCGTTGTCCAGTGCGAACCAGCCCAGCAGCAGGAGCGCGCAAGTGGCGGGGGGCACGAGGCTGCGGCGCAGGTTGTCGACCAGCTTGCCGCGAGACAGCGCCGAGAGCCGGTTGCGTATCCATCTGCCATCGGCGGCCGGTGCCCACGGCAACACCCAGGGCAGGAGTTGCCAATCGCCGCGGATCCAGCGATGGCGGCGCTTGACGTCGGCCGCATACCGCGCCGGGTAGTCCTCGTACAGGCGCACGTCGCTCACCAGCCCCGCGCGCGCGTAGCAGCCCTCGAGCAGATCGTGGCTGAGGATCCGGTTGTCCGGGAAGCGCCCCTTCAGTGCGCGCTCGAACGTATCGACCTCGTAGATCCCCTTGCCGACGAACGAGCCTTCGCCGAACAGGTCCTGGTAGACGTCCGACACCATGCGCGTGTAGGGATCGATGCCGGGCTCGGCGCCGAACAGCCTGGCATAGCGGCTGAACCTGCGCCCGCTGAAGCTGCTGCCCACGCTGGGCTGGAGGATGCCGTAGCCGCGGGTGACGCGATGCTGCGCCGGATCGAACACCGCCCGGTTGAGCGGATGCGCCAGCGTGGCCACCAGCTCGCGCGCAGCGTCCCGCGGCAGCCGCGTATCCGAGTCGAGGGTGATCACGTAGCGCACGTTGGCCAGGACCTCGATGCGGCCGACCACCCGCTCGAACGCGCCGGCGCCGCCACCGCGGAGCAGCGCATTCAATGCCGCCAGCTTGCCCCGCTTGCGCTCGGCGCCGATCCAGCGGCCCTCGCGCGCATTCCACGTGCGCGGCCGGTGGAAGAGGAAGAAGCGCTCCCCGCCCCTCGGGCTGTCGCCGGCATAGCGCCGGTTGAGTTCCTCGATCCGCGCGGTGGCATGGGCGAGCGTCGCGGCGTCGCCCGGCAGCGTCTCCTGGTCGGCATCGAGGTAATCGCCGAGCAGGGCGTAATGCAGGTTCGGGTCGCGGTTGGCGAGGAAACGCACCTCGAGCCCCTCGGCCAGCGCGTCCACCGACGCGGCATCGGCGAACATGCACGGCACCACCACCAGCGTGCGCGAGGCTGCCGGGACACCGTGCGAGAAATCCATGCGCGGGAGCGGCCGCGGCGGCACGATGATGGTGGCGAGCCAGTTGGTCAACGCGATCCCCAGTTCGCTGAAGACGAGCACCGCCAGGAGGGCCAGGAGCCATGGCGGCGCCCAGCCTGCGCCGCGCGCGCCCGCCTGCCCCATCAGTCCCGTCGTGGCCAGCGCGACGACGATCGCGATCAGCACGAGATAGGCGGCCAGCGGCACCTTGCGCGGTGGGATCCGGACCGGCCTGCCGCCCGTGTGCGCCTGCAGCGCCGCGAGGGTCTGCCCGACGCCGTCGTCGACCAGGTAGTAGCCCACGTGCGCCT
>Ga0233369_1000276_pt1 | contig 24130 bp, 22 predicted proteins | sample ElkDunMinimDraft_26_FD_191537 | JGI IMG/M metagenome (GOLD analysis project Ga0233369, IMG submission 191537) | Fecal eukaryotic communites from dung pellets of Tule Elk in California, USA - Elk Dung D16 | ecosystem: Host-associated > Mammals > Digestive system > Large intestine > Fecal | place... | reverse complement strand
ATTAAATTTACCAATAGGCTCACAGCTTTGTCTACGTTTCGGTTTGAATTTTCACTCAATTCAAACCGAAACGTAGACAAGACCCCAACTGTTATAGTTTTTTTTAATCAACTAAATCACACAAAAATAAAGAGATATACAGCAACAGATATTTCAAAATTTTCTGAGTTTAAAGATCTATTAAATAGTTTTGTTATACAATTCACAAAAGATTTAGGAGGATTAATCGATCTCCTTTCACAGCGTAAGAATATGATTGATGCTTTTATAAGCCCTTATTTTGATTATGATATGTATAGATATCTTTTCCCCGATTTAGTATATATTGTAAATTAATCAATATCAAAGCAAATTTATACTTACAATTAGTTATGCAATTATTCTTTTTGATATTTCAGAGAGATTATCAACGTGTATAATCATTTAAAGGGAACAACTTTTAGTATATTTACATTATCTACTACATCTGGCCTACTGAATGACAAAATTAAAGCATTATTGGTATTTCCTAACACATTTAGGAATAGATACCAATTCATCTTATTTGGAAATCAAAAGAATATCTATGGTAAATATTACCTGTATGTTCTGTATAATACCTGCATTTTGTTTTTCTATAATCAACTTTTTTGAACATAGGTATATTTTGTCTTGTTTAAATTTGCTTACAGCTACATCTTATTCTGGAGTTTTAATATTACAGCATTTTAAAAGGCATGATACTGCAAAAATTTTATTGCTTTGCACGAGCTGTATAATATTCTTTATTAGTGGATTGTTGTATAGAAATGGAGGCGAATACTTTTTATTGAGTGCATTACTTATTTCCATGCTCTTGTATGACAATATTAAGTTTTTAGTAGCTGGAGGGGTCGTAATAACTTTTGGAATCTTAATGATATATGCTTTTCCAAACATCAATTTTATAGAGCCACCTGTCGACAAATCTAGAGCATTGTACAACATTACTTCTTCTATGCTATTTCTTATAACGGCAAGTGTATTTTTTAAACATGTAATATTCAATGATAAGAAGAAAATTGAAGAGCAGCGATTGCGTTTAGAACAAATGAATAGTGAAAAAGAAAGGATATTCTCCATCATTGCACACGATATGCGTGCCCCATTGGTCAATACTTCTATAATCATTGATATATTCGAAGCAAATACCATCAATAAAGACAATATGCAGGATTTTATCCTGCAATTGAAAAAACAAATAGATGATCAAAATAAGGTATTAGACCACATCCTCACCTGGAGCAGCAGTAGTATGAAGGGAGAGCACAATGCACGTCGTAAGGTTTCTATTCAAGAAGTCTTAGCGAATTGTATTGAGGAATTTAAATTTAATTATTACCGAAAAGGTCTACTAATTCATCTTCAAAACGACACGTCAGATTATGTGTTTGCGAATTACGATCATCTAAAGATTATATTTCGAAATCTTATCAGTAACGCAATTAAATTCAGTTATCAGGATGGTCAAATTTATGTTTACATAACACTTGACGATGATAGAGTCTATGTACATATACAAGATGAGGGTATTGGAATGGATACAAAAAAATCAGAAGAATTGTTTAATACTGTTCAACAAAGATCTCTGGGCACATCCAATGAATCAGGTTCGGGCTTAGGACTAAAACTATGTAAAGAACTGATCGATATCAATGAAGGAACATTTAATATACAAAGCACACCTAAATTAGGCTCCACTTTTACTGTAAGTTTTCCTAAATACAAAAATCCAGAAGAAGCAAATTTTAATCTTGCCAAAATTGCAAGAACTTTACATTCACAAAAAAAAGCTCCAGAAAAAATCAACTAATATCTGAATCTGCAAAATAAAATATTAAAGTACTATTTTTGGACTTATCCTTACTAAAAGATAATATTCTAAATAATTATTGTAAAAGGATAATTTCAATACCCTTCTTATCAAAAGCAAAAAATGTATTATATTTAGCATATAATTCTAATCAATACCAAATAATATATCTAACCGAATATCGTTGAAATTTTTATTTCATTATGAATACAAAAGTTTATTATGGCGAAAAGCTATTTGACCCGCGATGGATTGCCAAAAGAAAACATATCCTAAATCGTGATCAATTTAAATGTGCCCACTGCAAACGTAGCGAAGTTAAGCTACACGTCCACCACAGACAATACCATATTATAAAGCGTCTAAATGTACATGTAGACCCCTGGGATTACTCGGACAATTTATTAATAACATTGTGTGAAAGTTGTCATTCCAAAGGACACAGATTATACGAAGTACCAATCAAATATATATAACCTAACATTTCTAAAATATGGGAATTTTCGATTTTTTATTCAAAAAAAAAGATACAGATAATACAGATAAATCTTCCAATCCAGAAGAAATTCCAGATCTTCCACGCAACCTATTTGTAGACGACTCTGATCCTAATTACAACACAAGTAGCCCGAGTCTGGAATTCGGCACCAAACTACCTATCGATATCATCTATGGTTTTCTGAAAGAGGATTACGAATCCAAAGCATATAATGATGCACTAGTTAACCCAGACAAATCCTACAAAGAAAAGAATCTTACGATTATCAAGAGTAATCTTGAAATAAAATTCAAACAGGTATTGCTAAAATATGAAGATATGATCCGAGAGATTGATTTTCATATCAAAAGTAGAACTGAAGCTGGTTTGACAGATTTGGTAGAGCTTTTGAAATCTAGAAAAGAAACATATATAAAGCATGTAGAGGAGTTAAATCACATGAAGAATGATTTAGAGCAAGGTGAATTATATATGACAGGTTTATTTCAATCGTATGAAGTAGGTTTCACAAAAGGATTGGCCTCACTTTCCATCCATAATCTTAAAATAGATAATAATTCATTATGAAAAACTGGTGGATAAAATTCGGCTGTCTCCTCACGGGGTGGAACTATAATATTCTCCAAAGTTGTACAGAAGCAAGTTACAAACAGCTCAAAAAATATACTTCGGCCATTTTAATTTTGATTATTCTCTGGGCCTTTGTTGGCTATTCATTTGCAGACAGATATATTCAGTCAGGCATGTGGGGATCAATAGCAATTGCTGTTATTTTTGTTCTGATTATTATTCAAATTGAAAGACAAATTATTCTTAACGTAGGCTATAATAAGTTCGCTTCAATTTTTAGGATGGTTATTGCTGTAATCATGGCTGTGCTTGGTTCTACCATTTTGGACCAAATTATTTTTAAAGATGATATTGAAAAAAAAATGATTGAAATTGTCGATAGACAAGTAAAGGATCAATTACCTGCCCGACTTTCGGTCATTAACGGAAAACTAGCAGAATTGCAAGTAGAAATTGATTCTTTGGATCATAGAAATATCGATTTATATCAGCAAATAAGCAAAAATCCTACAATAAATACGGTTTCAACAAGTGTGACATCAGTACCAATTCGCAATGATGATGGCTCTATCACAAATAAAAATCAGCGAACTGTTTCTAATACACCCATCGCTAATCCAAAGATTAAAGAGGCTGATCTAAATAATAATAATTTAATACAGTTAAGAAAACAGCACGAAGAATATAGTCAACGTAAATTAAAAGCGGAAGAAAGTCTACGCGCAGAACTTAAATCTAAGAAAGGATTTTTAGAAGAATTAAACGCAATGTTGGAAATTTTAAAAGAAAGTACTGTAGCATTAATTTTTTACGTCATCTTGCTGGCATTTTTGATATCCTTAGAGTTGTTTGTTTTGTTGAGTAAATCTGACAAAAATAGATCAGATTACGATTTAGTAATGGAGCATCAGCTGGATCAAAAAAGGAAAACACTAGAAGGACTTAAATAATACTATACTCTAACCGCTCGTAAAAAAATCGGATCTTCTATTTTTAGAAGATCCGATTTCGATTATAAGAACTTATATTTTACGCAATAGGTTCTAAGTATTGTGCATAACAATATCCCTCTTCCCCATCATTTGTGCGCACTAACCACCATTGGTCATTAGCACGACTTATAAGTGTTATAATTTCATCTTTTGCAGCTTTCCCGACTATAGGCTGGTCGGTACCAGGTCCCTTTCTGATGTTCAAATTTGAGTTTTGTGTAATTACACGCACTTGACTTCCGGCAATTGCTGTAGACACATCTACATTCATGACAACGTCTCCTGATAAATAATTTGGATCCAATTGATTATACACATCCCACAATTTATTTTTGACATCAGCGCTCGGTGCGGTACCTCTTATATGTAAGACACCTTCTTGTTCAGCGATTTGCAAATTTTCAATTCCTGAACTATTTGCAACATCAATTAAACCTTGATATTTTGTTGTTAAAGTCATTTTTTCCTGATTTAAAGTAATAGACTATTTAGTAACCACTGCTGATAAATCAACCTTTTTTGGTGAAAGTGCATCCAAAGATTGTTTCAACACTTGCAGTCTAGATTGCTCCACAGTTCCAGTTACTGTAATGATTCCATCTTTTACAGTAGTCTGCACATTAGGAAAATCTTTTGTTGCATCCACTACTTTAGCTGACAAATCAACATCGTCAGTGTTGACCTCTATTTGGGGTACTTGAACCACAATATTATTGACAACAGATTTTATATGTTGACCATCTACAGCTTTTGCTGAATTTTCTATTGCTTCGCGCTCCGCCTGACTGCTAACTGTTCCAGATAGCGTAACAATCCCATCTTTAACATCAACGATTACACCATTGGTGTTACTTACTACATTTTCAACTTTAGCTTTTAAGTCTTCATCTGAAACTTTTGATTTACATGAAATTACACTAAAAGCTATACAACTTGATAATGCAATTGAAGTAATGACATTTCTTAATCTCATAATATTTGTTTTTTAACTTTAGAAAAATAAACATACAGATGATTAACAATATCTTATTTGAATTGTTTGCATTTTAATTGTCCTTGCGGATATTTCGCTCCATGTTATTCTTTTAGAACGGTTTATTTTACCGAATACAATCCATTACTAACCGATTTTTTTCCTACTATTTGTCTATTTCCCATTCTTTACTAAAGCCTCTCATTTTACCTTTGAATCAACAATTTAAAACAACTAAATTAAAAATATTCAAATGAAAAAGACAGTATCAACTTTCGCTACAGCGTTATTAATGATTATATCATTAAGCTCATACGCAAATCCTCTAAAAGAAAAAGACAGTAAAGTAATCATCACATCCTATGTTGAGGCAATCACATTAGGGTCAGATATTTATAACAAATATTTGTTTTGCGATGATTTTGAATATAGCAACACAGCCAATAAAGATAAGTTTAACAAAAAACAATACCTCAAATTTTTAAAAGACACCAAAGGATGTCAATTTGATTGCAAAACTGACTATCAATTGTTAGATGAATCAGGAAAGTCATGTGTAGCTAAAGCAACTATGAAATTTGCTCATTTCACACGTGTAGATTATATAACATTAAATAAAACCTCTGATGGCTGGAAAGTCAGCAAGGTAGTAACCACGTATCCTTAAAACTAAAATACTATAAAGAATATTAGGCTTACCCAGAATGGTAAGCCTTTTTTCATTTTCTGTCTAAACTTCATTGTTTATCAGAAAGCTGATAAAAGCTTTCCTCAAATAATTTATATCGGTAAAACATTGTAATTATTTTTACCGATTTAATCTCCATTTTCACCGAAAAACCCATGTCACTAATCTAAATCGTGTTTTACAGCGCAACAAAACCATATAATTTTGGAGTATCAAAAGAAATTAAAACAACTAATTAAGTTTAAAAATATTAACAACCAATACAATGAAAAAGACATTATCAACCATCGCAACAGCATTTATAATGATTATATCATTAAGCTCATTTGCTCTGCCAACTGTGAATCCATTAAAAAACATGGATACAAAAGCTATCGTACTAACCTACATCGAAGCAACGACATTAGGGTCAGATATTTACAACAAATATTTGTTAACAGAAGACTTTGAATATATCAATACAGCAAACGAAGATTCGTTCAATAAAAAAGCATACTTGAAATTCTTAAAAACTAATAAAGGTTTAAAATTTGATGCTAAAACAGATTATCAAATTTTGGACGAAACTGGTAAGACTTGTATTGCGAAAGCAACAAGTATTTTTAAAAATTTCACAAGAGTCGACCATATCACTTTAAACAAAACCGACGAAGGTTGGAAAGTGAGTAAAGTCGTAACGACATACCCGTAGTAAACTGGTAGTTTTTGTTTAGTAAGGCCTACATCCCCTGTAGGCCATTTTTATTTTTGTAAAAAATATGGAATATATACATATTACTATAACAACTTTCACTTCATAACTAAATAATAATCACTACCTTTGCGCCATGAAAAAAATTGCGGATTATAGAAAACTTTTGGACGTAGATAATAAAGTAGATTTGAGCACTTTAAAGTCGCGTTACCGCCAAATAATGAAAGAATGTCATCCTGATAGATTTGTGAATGACGAAGACGGTTTAAAAGCCGCAGAAGAAAAAAGTAAAGAAATGATCGAAGCATATCATTTCTTAGTAAGTATCTGTCCTGAAACACTTGAAAGTCAACTTCCGATATATAAGAATACAATTGAATCATCTTCAATCGCTGACTTTGATTGGAAAGGTCATATATTGAGCATCACTTTCGCTGACGGAAGTAAATATGAATATTTTAATGTTACTAAAAACGAATACATAAAATTGATAAATGCAGACTCGCCAGCGCGTCATGCAAAACGTCATATATATCCAAAGTATACGTATAGAAATGTTTTAAAGACTGCCTAAGTCTTTAAAAAAGTAAGCCTCTTAATATAAAAATTAAGAGGCTTACTTCTTTAAAATTTTGACCAATTAAAGATTTCCTTTTTTCATCTCATCCATGGCGTAATTTGCTGCACGAGCCGTCAATGCCATAAAAGTAAGTGATGGATTTTGAGTTCCTGTCGATGTCATTGCTGCACCGTCAGTTACAAACACATTTTTACAGTGATGCAATTGATTCCATTTATTTAGTAAAGAAGTTTTGGGATCATTGCCCATACGAACTCCTCCCATCTCATGAATATCCAAACCAGGATTTTGATTATTTCTATTTTGTGAAATATTTTTTACACCCACAGCTTCTAACATTTCAGAACCTTGCGTTAGAAAATCCTCCGTACTTTTATAATCATTATCTTGATAGGAAATATGAGTTATTAATTGTGGTAAGCCATATTTATCCTTCAAACTATCACTAAGTTTAACATAATTATTTTCTGAAGGTATTGTCTCTCCCTGCATGATCATCCACACCCACCATCCGCCAACTTGAATTAAATTATCTTTATATGTCTTACCAACTTGGGCTCCGTCGGTCCATATTCCTCTTGGACGATAGGCACTCAGAAAACTCGCGTAACCTCGCAAAAAGTCAGTCTCTTGATTATGTATATTCCTGAAATTTGGAATAATAGGCTGTGTTGGACGTTTTCCGTAGTAATATTTATCTTCAAATCCTTCCAACGATCCACCGATATTTCCCATATAATTGTGAAATGCGACATATTTTCCCATTAATTCATTGTCATTTCCTAATCCATTAGGAAAACGGGTAGATTTTGAATTCAGTAAAATAAGAATAGTTGCTAACGTGGAAGCATTCACAAATATTATACGTGCAAAATATTCTTCTATATTCTCGGTAAATCTATCAATCACGCGCACACCTACTGCTTTACCCTGTTGCTCATCATAAATAATTGATTCAACAATTTTATTGGCTATTAGGGTCAAATTACCTGTTTTCTCTGCCCAAGGTAATGTCGATGATGTAGAAGAAAAATACCCACCAAATGGACAACCTCGTTGACACAATACACGATTTTGACATTTGGTACGTCCTTGAGCAATATGTATGGGCTGCGGGTCAGTTATATGCGCACACCGACCTTGTATAATTTGTCGATCTGGATATTTAGCTTCAATTTTATTTTTAACGACCTTTTCTACTACATTTAAATCATATCCAGGAAGAAATTCGCCATCTGGCATATATGGGTTACCTTCTACATGACCTGCAACTCCAATAAATTTTTCTACGTAAGAATACCATGGTGCTATATCTTTATAACGTATTGGCCAATCCACCGCAAATCCATCACGTGCGGGTCCATCAAAATCGTAATCTGACCAACGTTGTACCTGCCTTGCCCACAATAATGACTTCCCTCCAGTAGCATCTGCTCTAATCCAATCAAATGGTTTTTGTTGAATATATTCTTGTTCTTTGTCGTGTAAAAAGAAATGTTGTGCATCTTCTTTGAAAGCATAACATCTCGAAGCGATTGGATTTTCTTCTTTAATAGTTAAGACTAGATTATTAGCATGTTGTAATTCCCAGGGATCCATATTTGTTGTTGGGTAATCTTGAATGTGTTTAACATCCTTTCCACGCTCCAATACAAGTGTCTTTAAACCATTTTCACAAAATTCTTTAGCTGCCCAGCCTCCAGACATTCCTGATCCAATTACAATAACATCATAGGTATTAGGTTTATTCATTATTTATTTTTCAAATAGGTTTTTGGAGTACACGAAATTATTAGACATTTCAGAATACTCAAAAACAATATAAAGTTTTAGGTTTTATCAATTACTTTTTCTTCCTCTGTTAGTGGTGCCGGCGGTATTTCGGAAACATTTCGTTCAATTTCTTTCACCTCCACATGCACAGCAAATTCCGAAGGCTCAATAGCAATGCCTTTGTAAGTTGCATATTCACGTGTAAATACCGCTCCGAAATATAAAATTGCAGCTGTGTAATATACCCAAAGTAATATTAAGACAATAGAACCAGCGGCTCCATATGTTGTTTCTGTATCTGAATTTTGGAGGTAAAAGCCTATTAACAATCTACCAACAATAAATAAAATAGCTGTAAATATCGCACCAGCACGCACCGTACTCCATTTAATATTGACGTCAGGGAGAATCTTAAAAATAACTGAAAAAAGAATAAAGATAATTCCAAAAGTCAATAAAAAATTGATTGCATCAAATAAATAAACTGTTATATCTGGAAAATACCGCTGCAAATTATCCGTGAATGTTAATACTATTCCATTGATTACAAGTGTCACTACTAATAAAAAACCTAAACCTATAACTAATGAAGATGAGAGCAATCTGTCCTTTACAATTTTTAACCATCCTTTCTTGGGTTTTGCACGAACATGCCAAATACGGTTGATAGAATTTTGTATATCTCCAAAAACTGTTGTCGCACCTATTAATAACGTGACACCACTTATTATTAGTGCTAAAGTACTCTTACCTGATAATTCTAAATTTTTAATAATTGATTGAATTTGACTTGCTGCACTTGCGCCTACTAAACCATTCAATTCACCAAATAATCTACCTTTTACAGCATCTTCTCCATAAAAAAGACTCGCTAAAGTAATCATCAACACCAAAATAGGGCCAATTGAAAAAACAGTATAATATGCGAGTGAAGCACTATATTTTAAACTGTCCTCATTAAGAAAACCTTGGACTGTATTTTTTAGAATAGTGAAACTTCGTTTAATAAATCCTGGTCGATTATTTTGATTTAGTTCTTGCATAATTAAATGATTAGATTCAATTATTTTAAACATCTCACAACTATTATTGTTTGAATATATTGATATTCAATTGGTAAAATAAAAGATTTAACTTTTTGGCATAGAGTTTGTAAATATTTTAATATCGCATATTTTGAGATTATAATAATCGTTTTATTACAACATACTTCCAGCCCACTAACACTCCCCAGTTTTAGTGGGTTTCCACTTTTTATATATTAACGTTCTACTAATTCTTTAACCTGCTCACCGTAATAATCTATTTGAGTAGACTTTGTTTTCATTAAACTAGACCACTTTCGAAATGCTCCGATAAATACAAGCAGCATGAGTACCATTGCCAATACAGCTAAACCTGCCAATAAATATTGTTTGTTTGGAAGATAAATATCCATCACCTGTAAATATCCTGCCCAAAATGTTATAGCAGCCATGAAAACGCCTGGAATAGCTGTGCAAAGCGCATATTTACCACGATTCATTCGGATAAGCATAGTCGTACATACAATTAAACCACAAGCCGCTAGAAGTTGATTACTAATCCCAAAAAGTGGCCATATACTACTTACATTTCCAGTAAAAACAAGGTATCCCCATGCAAAAGTGAACAAACCACTGCTAATAAGTATACCAGGTAACCAATTTTTATTTTTGAAAGATGGAATGATGCCTCCCATCATTTCTTGTAAAAAAAATCGTCCAACACGTGTACCTGCGTCAATAGCTGTCAAAATAAAAACCGCCTCAAACATTATCGCAAAATTATACCAATACGCAATAACATCATTCATAAACGGTATACTATCAAATATATGTGCCATTCCTACAGCTAATGAAACAGCCCCTCCAGTTCTTCCATATAAATCCACTCCTATCCGATCAATAAATGAATCCAAATCTACTGTAGACAAATGCGGATGAGCAGCTATAAAATTATCGTATGCCGCAGCCGGGGTATTTATGGCAAAAAAATCTCCAGGCATTAACGTACAAGCAGCAATTAGTGCCATTAAAGCAACAAAACCTTCTACCAGCATCGCACCATAACCAACGAACAAGATATCACGCTCTTTTGACAACATTTTTGGTGTTGTTCCTGTTGCTATCACTGCATGAAAACCTGATATTGCTCCGCAAGCAATGACAATAAAAATAAATGGTAGCACAGGTCCACCAATTATAGGTCCTCCACCGTAAATAAAATCTGTCAATGCAGGCATTTGCATAGTCGGTTGTACGAAAATTATTCCTACTGCTAGCATTAATATTGTACCGATCTTAAGGTAAGTTGACAAATAATCTCTTGGCACCAATAATAACCACATAGGAAGGACGGATGCTAAAAATCCATAGATAGATATTGCAATTGATATGGTGCTAATATTCCAATGAAACAGATTAGAAATTGTTTCATTTTGCATTAATCCATGCCCTCCAATAATTCCAACGATCAATAAAACACCGCCAATTATACTAGCAAATGTCACTGAATCTTTGCGATAACGCATTATTAAGCCCATTAATATGGCTATTGGCATCGTGATTATTACAGTAAATAATGACCAAGAAGCTTCATGCATAGCACTAATACATGCCAAAGATAAACCCGCTAAGGTTAATATAAGAATAAATAAAACTGCCACACCTGCTATTGCACCTGTTGTTTTTCCAATTTCCTTGGAGGCAATAGAAGCTAAACTTTCCCCCTTATGACGTACCGATGCAAATAATACGATCATATCATGTACACCACCAGCCAAAACACAACCAATTAAAATCCATAAGGCGCCAGGAAGATAACCAAATTGCGCAGCGAGTACTGGTCCAACAAGAGGTCCAGCCGCAGCAATAGCAGCAAAATGATGACCAAATAATACATTTCTATTTGTCGAAATATAATCATGTCCATCTGCAAATTCATTTGCAGGAGTAGAATATTTATTATTTAATTTTAAGACTCTATTTGCCATGAAGAGCCCATATATACGATAAGCGATTGCAAACAGCAAAAGAGCTACAAAAATTAAAGTAAGCGCATTAATTCCATTTAGAGATTCCATAGGTTTACCAAGACTGGTTATATCTACAAATATATAAATATCTTTATTAATTATTGGTAGGTTTTTAAATAAATTTAAAAACATTTGTTGCTAATCCTACGTAGTTTTTCAAAAACTATATTGAATTCTCATAATACTTTAATTTTGTATCTTCGCAAACTTTAAACGTACTGTATATGTTGTACGAGATATGCATTTGATTTATTGAAAGATAATGCATTTACATAATTGATAAATATGGAACAAAAGCAACAAGATTTAAGATTGTTTGATTTAGCGCGTAGACAGCTAGATTTATATCCCAACCTTTATATTTTTGCACACAAGAAAGATAATGATTGGAAAGAGATAAAAACAGCAGAATTTATTGCTGAAGTTGATGCTATTGCTAAAGGGCTAATAGAACTTGGTGTCAAACCACAGGAAAAAGTTGGACTAATAGCAGATAGTAGTGTTGAGTGGCATTTAATGGATTTTGCTATTCAACAAGTTGGGGCAGTCTGTGTCGCTATGTATCCTAATATTACAGATACAGACTATCAATATATATTTAATGATGCAGAGATTAAACTTTGTGTCGTAAGCAACAAAGGTCTTTATAATCGTATTATAAATCTCCAAGAATCACTTTACACATTAAAATATGTGTTTTGCATTGCAGAAATTCCAGATTCTCGTAATTGGAAAGAAATCGCAGAACTTGGAAAAACAATCTCGACAGATACATTGCAACAACGTATGGACGCGGTTAAGCCTTCTGACTTAGCAACGCTGATTTATACTTCTGGAACAACAGGAAAACCAAAAGGTGTGATGTTAACACACAATAACATTGTTTTCAATGTACTTTCGGCAAGAGAAATCACGCCATTGCAAGCCTATACTCGTTCGTTGACATTTTTACCACCTTGTCATGCTTACGAGAGAATGGTGATTTACACATATATGTATATCGGTATCACTACGTACATAGCCGAATCACTGGATAAAATTGGGGCTAATATTAAAGAAGCTAAACCACACATCATGACTGCTGTGCCTCGCATCCTTGAAAAAGTATATGAGAAAATAATGAAAACTGGACATGAATTAAGTGGTTCTAAACGAAAAATATTTGACTGGGCGGTAAGTGTTGGTGAAGCTTATGATCCAAACCCTGCAAATAGATCTTTTGCGTACAATTTAAAACTAAAACTTGCTAAAAAATTAGTCTTAGACAAATGGTACGATGCCTTAGGTGGACATTTAGTTACTGTCGCTTCAGGTTCTGCCTCACTTCAAAATAAATTAGCACGTATATTTTTGGCCGCAGGTATTCCATTGTATGAAGGATATGGAATGACCGAAGCATCACCTTTAATTTCGGTAAATCATTACATCAAAGGAATTCGTGTAGGTACAGTTGGATTACCTGTTAAATATGTGGAAGTGAAACTGGCTGATGATGGAGAAATTTTGGTAAAAGGGCCAAACGTAATGCAAGGTTATTATAAAAATCCTGAAGAAACAGCTAAAACCATAATTGATGGTTGGCTGCATACAGGAGATATTGGAGTATTAGAAGAAGGAAAATTCATCAAGATCATCGACCGTAAAAAAGAAATGTTTAAAATTTCTGGTGGTAAATATGTTATACCTCAACCTATTGAGAAAAAACTTGTGGAATCGTATTTTATTGAGCAGGCGATGGTTATAGGTGATGGTCAGAAATTCGCTTCTGCTTATATTGTACCAAATTACGGGCACTTAGCCGATTGGAGTAAGTCCAGTGCGCCAGAATTAATTGGTATGAAGAAAGATGAATTTTTAAGCCATCCAATTATCGTCAAAAAAATTAATGCAGAAGTTCGTCTTGCAAATCAACATTTCGGAAATTGGGAACAAATAAAAAAACCTATCATTTTGCATAATGAATTCACGATTGACGGCGGTGAATTAACGCCTACGCTAAAAATGAAACGTAAAGTAATCTTAGAAAAGTATAAACAACAATTCAACGATTTGTATAAATCTGAAGAAGATTAAAATAACAAAGGCTCGAAAATTTCGAGCCTTTGTTATTTTAATCTTCGTAAACTAATTTATTATGAATCATACTGTAGTTATACTGCTGTATAAAAGCTTTAAGAGTATGCTCAAGCGAATCTTTTAAATTGTTATTAGGTAATAAATCCTTTTTTAAGAATTTATCTTGCTTCAGATCGAAAATAGAAGTTGGCTTTTCACCATCGTGAGTCATATAATAGTTTCCTTGAAAAAGATTGTAAACCCCACCAATATTATTAACTACAAAATTGTTCTGTTGATTTGCCAATGCATCAAATCCAAATGAAAAGTAAGGTTTTGGGTAATTCAAATAATTCAATACAGTTGGCAAAATATCTATTTGTTGCACTAATTTGTCCGACAATCCCTTCAAATTATTACCCGGATGATAAAAAACAATAGGTATTGCAAAAGAATTTGGAGCCGTTAGGTATTCGGGCAAATGACTCACCGTCGCGTGATCTGCACATATCACAAATAATGTATTTTTAAACCAAGGCGATTTGACTGCTTTAGCAAAAAATTGCTTTAATGCATAATCCGAATATCCAACTGGTTCATGAACTTCTAGGGGTCCTTTCGGGAATTTTCCGTTATATTTCTCAGGAACTTTGAATGGATGATGAGAAGACAAAGAAAAGAATCCTGCAAAAAATGGTTGTGGCAAATCATCAATTTTATCTGCCATAAACTGCATAAAAGGTTCGTCCCAAATACCCCAAATCCCATCAAAATCCGCATCATTATTATACTCGTTTTTTCCGAAATAATGGTTTATTCCGGCTAGTTGAGTGTAAGCTGAGAACCCCATACTTCCATTAGGTGCTCCGTGAAAGAATGCAGTTTCATAGCCTTCATCACCTAATAACTTGGCAAGACTTGTTGTTTTATTACCTGAGTAAATAGAGAGAACAAAAGGTTCACCAACCGAAGGAATACCCGTAATAACGGAAGGCAACGCATCTATCGACTTACGTCCATTTGCGTATGAACGATTAAACGTGTAAGACTCTCCTATCAAAGAATCCAAAAATGGCGTATACCCTTTGTAAGTTCCATTATTAATATCCTTATTAAGCGCACCAACATGTTCCTTTCCAAAACTTTCTAAAATTAGTACTACGACATTTAACTTTTTAAATTCTGTGCTGTCTTTTGGATGATGTATTACTGGATATATTTTTTCTAATTCTTCGTCCGAAAAATAGTGAACTTCTTTGAGCGAAATTGCTTTCAAAGTTTTCAGAATACTGAACGGTGTGTTCAGCACAATATTCATTTCTTCTGGATTTTTAACATAATCTCCAGCGTTACTCAACGTAATTGGTCGCGTACTGTGCGCCCATCCTCCCCGAACTCCACCAATAAATAAGAATATAGTGAATAAAAAAGCGATCAGCTGAACTCCGTAAAATAACCAGCTTACTTTCTTAGTTTTAATTAAACTAACCGAATTGTATACTTTAGCTAAAAAGAATACTAGCACTGCAAAGAGTATAAGCAAATACCAGTATACAACAAGAAAATCAAAGCTCAGTTTAAACAAATTTTCCTCGTTAGCAAATTGCCCAAATACTGTTCCTGTGGTTCTCTTAAGTGTAAAAGGATAATATGCGTAATCAACTAAATTTAATGCAATGCCAATTGAATTAGTTACCACAAAAACCCATTTACATACTTTCTGATAAGTAATATCATACTTAAAAGGAAATGGTATACTTTGCAACAGGATATAAAGTATATTCAAATATAGAATAGCGACAGTATCAAATTTCACACCTCCCCACATCATGAGTAGTAATTCCGAAGTAGTCACTTGCGGAAACATGGATTTATTGAAAACATAAAATCCATAACGCAATCCGGCATAAATCACCAGAAGAACTATAAATTGTATAAGCAATAAAAGAAATACATTTGGGATACCCTTTAATTGAAGTTTCTTCATTTTAATACTGTTGAAAATCCTTAAAAACTACCTGATAGTACGCCTTTGCAATATTTATTAAACTATCCTTTTCATTAGACAGTTTATCGCCATCGTTATAAACGATTTTACCTGCTTGAACATCAAATCCAACAGCTTGTTTATTGGTGATTATTCCAAAAGTGCTATTTGAATTATAGAATGCTACAGTGTTTCTATTTTTTGAGAAAAGATCAAATGAATATTTAAATGGCGATGGTTTATCACTCACAAAATTCCATAATGTAGTGGCTATATCCAATTGACTTACGACGCTATCAATTTGCTTTCCTTTCCAATCATCTTTCAAAGCTCCCCCAAACATAAACAGTGGAATATGGTAACGTTCCGGATGTTCCAACCCAAATTTTTCTTTCGGATGTATATTCCCATGATCAGACACCACTACAAAAATAGTGTTATCATACCATTCCTTGCTCTTCGCACGATCTACAAAATTTCCAATCATAGTATCGGTATAATATGCCGTGCTACGATACATATCCGCTTTAGACTTTTTCCCAAATTTATAGCCACCATCTAGATTGTAAGGCTCATGATTGACTAAAGTATAAAAAACAGTAAAAAATGGTTTCCTATCGGCATCTAAATCTGTCAACATTCTGTCTGCAACTACATGATCGTATACTCCCCAAGAATTTCTTTTTTCATTCAAATCAAAATCTGCATTATCTACGACACGCGCTATCCCATGCGTAAACATATATGACTTAAAATTATAAAATTGACTTTGTCCGCCATGATAAAAGGATGTACTGTATCCCAGAGAATCGTAAATCTGACCTATGGCGGGCAATTTCTCATGTTTTGGAATATATTGAATAATACTTTCGGTTCCTTGAGAAGGAAATCCACTCATGACTGCAATCATCCCTTTGTCCGACCGATCTGCAGCAGAATAGGCTCTTGTAAAATTCACTCCCTCACGCATTAATTTATCCATATTTGGTGTGATTCCCTTTTCTCCAGCAAGTTCTTCAAAAACCTGTGCAACCATTCCTTCCAACAAAATTAAAACGACATTTGGCCTGTCCGATTTCAACACATTCACCATCGAATCTGAAGCAATTGGCAATATAGGCTTTACAATAAGTTGAGCGTCCTCATCTGACATATACTGATACGGATTCTTTTTGGCGCTCTTCATCATATCTTTCATGAATGCCCAATATGTGTTTACGGCGAGGTGATTGGATGTTGTATTATCCGAGAAATATACAGCACTTGGATTCAACGTAGCACGACCATATCCCCCACGAATGAATGTGAATAACACAAATGCGCCGACAATTAAAAGGATCACAGTCGACATAATGTTTTGTGATTTATACTTAGCTACTTTCACCACTATCCCATGGTAGGTATAATGAGCAACTGTAAAAAATAACACCAACGTGATACCTGCGATAACAAGCATCTCTATATCAACCGAACTTGTAACTCCTCCTACTGTTCCAGCACCAAGCAAAATAGCACGCTTACTAATTTTCTCCCCCCAGGATTCATACAGCGGGTTATTCACGATAGTGATTAGTGCAAAAATAACTGTCGGAACTAACGTATATATGCGAAGCCACCAAGGAGAAACTGGCTTTCTAATACAAAAAAGCTGAATGATATAAAATAAAAATGGTAATACTATGAGATAACAAGCCAGCGATGCATCCAATCGCATTCCATATAAATATGAATAAATTATATCAGACTTCTCTTCAAATTTTGACCAGTTACTTATTAGAAATGCGGTTCTGTCAAATAGAAAAAGAACATACCAATACAGAAAATAACTCAGTAAAAAAGAAATATGTGAACGCCAATCGGCCTTATTCATTGTCGGTAATATTTATTTACAAATAATAAATCAAAAATTTCATCAAAAGTAATCATATTACGGCATATCTAATCCTGTTGCAATATCATTTTTTGTTTTGAATTGATACACTTAAGTGCCATTAAATCCGTATTTTTGTACTTCAATTTTTTGAACGAATTATTACAATGAGCATAGCAAAAACTTATAGTCCGAAAGAAGCAGAAGAAAAATGGTATTCTTACTGGATGGAAAACGGTTTTTTCCGTTCCACACCAGACGAGCGTGAACCCTACACAATTGTAATGCCTCCGCCAAACGTCACTGGAGTATTGCACATGGGACACATGTTGAACAATACCATTCAAGATGTATTGATTCGTCGTGCACGTATGCAAGGTAAAAATGCATGTTGGGTGCCAGGAACGGATCACGCCTCTATTGCTACGGAAGCTAAAGTTGTTGCGATGTTAAAAGAGCAAGGAATTGACAAAAAATCGTTAACTCGTGAGGATTTCTTAAAACATGCCTGGGAATGGAAAGAGAAATACGGCGGTATCATCTTGAAGCAATTGGAAAAATTAGGTGCTTCATGTGATTGGGAACGCACGAAATTCACGATGGATCCTGATTTGTCAGAAGCGGTTATTGATACGTTCATCAAATTCTACAAAGACGGTTACATCTATCGTGGTGTTCGTATGGTGAACTGGGATCCACAAGGAAAAACTGCCCTTTCTGATGAAGAAGTTATCCGTAAAGAAGTAAATCAAAAATTATACTACATCCGTTATAAAATCAAAGATTCGGATGAATATATCATTATAGCCACTACGCGCCCAGAGACAATTATGGCGGATTCAGCCATCTGTATCAACCCTAACGATGAGCGCTACCAACACCTTAAAGGAAAGAAAGTTATCATTCCGTTAGTTAACCGTGAAATTCCGATTATCGAAGACGAATATGTAGAAATGGAATTCGGTACAGGATGTTTGAAAGTTACACCTGCACACGATTTGAATGACTACGAATTAGGTCAAAAACACAATCTTCCTGTTATCGACATCTTAAATGATGACGGCACATTAAATGAGAAAGCAGAAATCTTAGTAGGTGAAGATCGTTTCATCGCGCGTAAGAAAGTGGCTAAATTATTAGAGGAAGTTGACCAAATCGAGAAAATCGAAGATTACAAATCTCAAGTTGGATTCTCAGAACGTACAGACGCAGCCATCGAACCAAAATTATCGATGCAATGGTTCTGTAAAATGGATGAAATCGCTAAGCCTGCTTTATCTTACGTAGAAGATGGTACGATCAAATTAATTCCAGAAAAATTCTTTGCTTCGTACAAGCACTGGATGGAAAATGTGAAAGATTGGTGTATCTCTCGCCAATTGTGGTGGGGACAACGTATTCCTGCTTGGTATAATGACAACAACGAATGGGTTGTTGCTAAAACAGAAGAAGAAGCAGTAAAAGAATTTGAAGCGCAAGGTAAATCTACAGCTGCAATTCGTCAAGAAGACGATGTATTGGATACTTGGTTCTCTTCTGGCTTGTGGCCCATGTCCGTTTTCGACGGTGTGCGTAACCCTGAAAACGAAGATTTCAAATACTACTACCCTACAAATGATTTAGTGACTGCGCCAGAAATTTTGTTCTTCTGGGTAGCACGTATGATAATTATGGGTCATGATTATACACAAAAACCTCCTTTCCGCAATGTATACTTAACAGGTATCGTGCGTGACAAGTTAGGTCGCAAGATGTCTAAATCATTGGGTAATTCCCCTGACCCTATCGAATTGATGGAACAATACGGCACGGACGGTGTACGTGTCGGAATGTTATTGTCTTCTCCTGCCGGAAATGACTTGATGTTTGACGTTTCTTACTGTGAGCAGGGTCGTAATTTCGCCAACAAAATTTGGAATGCGTTCCGTTTGGTAAAAGGTTGGGAAACGAAAAATTCACCAGCAACTGAAGCACAAAAAACTGCTGCTGTTTGGTTCGAAAATCGTTTCAATCAAGCTGTAGCAGAGATTGACGAACACTTCGCAAATTACCGTTTATCTGATGCCTTGATGGCGACTTACAAGTTAATTTGGGATGATTTCTGTGCGTGGTATTTGGAATTAGTAAAGCCTGCTTACCAACAGCCAATCGAAGCAGAAACTTTAGAAACCGTAAAAAGTTTCTTCTTGAAAGTTTTGGCTTTAGCACATCCATTTATGCCATTCCTGACAGAAGAATTGTACCATGATGAATTATTTGGATCACGTGAAGACAAAGATTGTATCATCGTAGCAGAATACCCTAAAGTAGCGGCTTTCGATGAGAAAATCATAAAAGAGTTTGCTACAGTACAACAGATTATTTCTGAAGTTCGTGCAGTTCGTAACTCAAAAGGTCTTTCTCCAAAAATTGCATTGCCTTTAGCGATTAGCAACACAGGTATCGATTTTGCAAAATACGAAGAGTCAGTTACCAAATTGGCAAATATCTCGGAATTGACTTTTGTACAAGAGAAAATAACAGGTGCGTTGAGCTTCTTAGCTGGTAAGACAGAATGTTATGTGCAGTTAGCCGCTGATAATATTGATGTAGAAGCAGAACGCGAGCGTATTACTAAAGAAATTGATTACTTAAAAGGATTCTTGGTATCCGTAGATAAGAAATTATCCAACGAGCGCTTCGTACAAAATGCAAAACCAGAAATCATCGAAAACGAAAGAAACAAAAAAGCAGACGCTGAAGCTAAAATTCAAATCTTAGCAGAAAGCTTAGCGAATTTGGGATAAACGTATAAAATCTCATATTGACAATAGGAGAAATCTAGAAACATTTCAATAAGCCTCACCACGTATCTGGTGAGGCTTATTTGATTTAGTTAAATAATGTTAGATTATCGATTTGAATTCCCAAGATATTCTACTATGCGCTATCTTTAAACTGATTAAAAATAAATTTAACCAAATCTATATGACAAAAACCTTTACTTTAAAAAAACTGATTGGAATAGCGCTGATTCTATTTCCAGTACTATCTCAAGCGCAAAGCTCAAAAATATTTGTCGAGCTTGGAGGAAAACATCAGCAATCAAAAACTAATACATCAGAAAATGTTAGAATTTCAAGTAAGGAAGAGATGCAAAATACCAGAATTGCTCCAATATTTGGTTTCTATCTTAATGATCATTTAAGCTTAGGTGTTGAATACGCCCACTCAAATGAGAATAGAAATAGAATTTTAGATGAACGAATGGAAGACGCCTCCAAAAATGAGACTTACGATGATACTAGAACATTAAATAGTTTTGGAATTTTTTCTAGATTGTACGTAAAGAAAAATTCTTCAAAATTTAACGCCTTTATCCAGCTCAAACCTGCTTTCATCAAAAGTAAAAACAGATATGAATCAAGAGGTGCAACTATGGGATATGATCCGACATACACATCCTCCTATTATGGGTCAAAAGGAACAACTAAGATAGATATATATGAAGTTGATTTAGGACTTGGGGCTTCTTATAAACTTTTTCATGGACTTTCAGCTCAGTTAAATATACCATCTGTAGTAACACATGGCAGACTATATTATGATGTAAGTGATGCGAAGCAATCTTATACATCTATTTTGCAGTCTACATTTTCAAATGCATACCTTTCATTCAACTATCAATTCTAATAATATGAAAACTTATATACTAACGCTATTTACTTTTTTTGCTTTCTTAATATCTTATGCACAAGACAGCAAATTCATTATATCATCATCATTTAATTTTCAAAATAGTACTAGCGAATCCGAAAATCAAAAATATTCCAGCAACTATTTTCAGATAACTCCAAGGTTTATGTATAAAATAAATAATAACTGGGGAATAGGAATTTTATATGCCTTATCAAAAAATACGACTGAAGGTGGTTCAAATTCAAAAATAACAGGTAATCAATTTGGTGGTTTTCTACAGTACAATTTAATAGATAAAACTAAATTTCAGCTCTTCTCAGAACTCGATGGCAGGTACACAACTCAAAAATCAAAAAATGAACCTGATTATTATTCATTTAAAGGTGTAGTATCAGGAATCCATACGGGAATTAGATATAATTTTTACAAGCGATTAGGTGCTGAATTAAGACTTAATAATATTATTTCTTATTCTACCGTAAAACACGAGTCTGATAATAAGTCTTCGAATTTTAGATTTCTAGATAATCCATTTCAGCAAATTTCATACGGATTGAATCTATCCTTCTAATCGTTAAATCGAATATTAAAAAATGGTGATGAAGATTCGCGAATCTTCATCACCATTTTTTATTTTGGCTACGCCATATCTTTTAACAAAAATATTAAGTATATTAAATATATTAAGTGTATTAAATATATTAAGTGTATTATTTCAGAGTGTACGTAACTAAAGAATACACATCTTCAAAATCATCGCCTCTCGTAATAGTACGAATCGGACCAACACCTTTGGACAACCAAGTTTCTTCTTCAACAATTGTGGTGATCTTGGTTAGTGAATTAAAGATTTTATGTTCTACAACAGTCTTAATTACATCTTTATAAGTTTTGCCATTAATTATTTCCGCTTCTTTCTTTTCTGTTATTTTTCCAGTAAATGTATAAGCTAAAATACCTGAACCATGATTTGAGGTAAACGTTAATGTCATATTATCAGTCCACACCTCATTCACATCTTTCTGGAGATTTATGTAGGTAATACTACCACCACCAATATTCACGCCCTGTTGGTTGTGCGGTGCATAATACATTTTGAAAACACCTTTATCCTCATTTACAGCTACTGGATAACTGTATTCGTCATTTTGATTAATAAAACTATAATATTCCTTTCCTTCGAAACTTACTTTATGAAAGATCTCGTAAGTCATATTGTCTTCAGAAGTAGCTCCTTGAAGATTCCATTCATTTCCTGTTTTGAATGGCCAATAGGATTGATCAATTGGAAAAATAGCATTTGGTTCATCCGAATCAGAACAACTTGTTAGCGTAAATACATTAAAAATAATGATCGTTAAGAATAAATTAAAGTTAGTTTTCATAGTATAAATGTGTGTTAGATGAATGCATAGTAGTTTTATTAGGCAATAAACAAATAACGTAATGGATCATAACATTGCTACACAATCGCATATTTAAAAAAAAATGATTGTTAAATAATTGTTATAAAACCACGACGATTTGTATTGAATACCAACAAAGCTTATATTTAAAACAAAAACAAATACTATGAATATATTGAAATCAGCTTTCTTGGCTACAGCGATATTTGCTTCACAAGCTACATTTGCGCAATTCAAACAGACACCACTTCCGTACGCATTCAATGCATTAGAAGGTGCGATTGATGCACAAACAATGGAAATTCACTACGGCAAACATGCGGCAGCGTATACAACAAACTTAAATAAAGCTATCGCAGGAACTCCAACCGAAAAAGAAAGTATTGAGTCAATCCTAAGTTCTATTAGCAAACAATCTGCAGCAGTGCGTAATAATGGCGGTGGTCATTACAACCATGAATTATTCTGGTCTATATTAACCCCTAAAGTTGGAACAAAGCCATCTGCAAAATTAGAAAAAGCGATAAACGAAACTTTTGGATCTGTAGATGCCTTGAAAGAAAAAATTAACGCTGCTGGAGCTGCACGTTTCGGTTCGGGATGGTCTTGGCTGTCCGTAGACAAATCTGGTAAATTATTCGTTTCTTCGACAGCAAATCAAGACAATCCATTGATGGACGTAGTTGAAGAAAAAGGTACACCTATTTTAGGTCTGGATGTGTGGGAGCACGCATATTATTTACGTTACCAAAACAAACGTGCTGATTATTTAACGTCAATTTGGAACATCATCAATTGGGATGAAGTTTCAGCGCGCTACGAAAAAGCTTTAAAGAAATAATCTCACAAATATTTTATCGTCATTTCGAACGAAACAGCGTCAAGTGAAAAATCTAAAATTTAGAAATTCCACCTTACCCATTCAATCGTAATGACGATTTCTTTTTGGTAACACTTCACCGAAAAATTCACCAATCTCGCCGACATTTATTCTTTGTACGCCTATTCCCTATCCCTTTCCATATTGTCAGCTGCTATCTTTGAATATAAATTTTAAACAAAGAACATTATGGCAACTAAAAGAATATTTTCAATCAACGGAGGCACAATCAATAACATGATCAAAGGTCTATTTTCAAACATCAATAATTCGAGATTTGTAGCTACATCAAAATCAGGAAATAATATTGTTAATCTTCCACTCCTACTCGTGATTATTGTAGCGATAATACTTCCTTTTACTTTAATTGCAGGTATTATTTTGGGATTAGTTTTTAAAATTAATATTTCGATAGAAAGAGATATCACAAAAGATACTAAATTATTAAACCCAATCGGATAGGAGGAACGGAATTAATTCCCGTTCCGACCTTCCACAGCACCGTACGTACCGTTCGGTATACGGCGCTTCCCTAAGTTGTAACACAAACTCGCTTGTATTCTGCTAGTAAAGACGGGTATCCCAGGTGTTTAAGATAA
>Ga0233369_1000275_pt1 | contig 24174 bp, 27 predicted proteins | sample ElkDunMinimDraft_26_FD_191537 | JGI IMG/M metagenome (GOLD analysis project Ga0233369, IMG submission 191537) | Fecal eukaryotic communites from dung pellets of Tule Elk in California, USA - Elk Dung D16 | ecosystem: Host-associated > Mammals > Digestive system > Large intestine > Fecal | place... | reverse complement strand
ACGCGCCGCTCGGCCTCGTCCAGCCCGCCCTCCAGGGTCGCGCGCTGCGCGGGATCGGGCGGGGACAGGTCGAACCGGGACATGGACACGCTCCTTGCATCGGACTGGCGAGAGTGTGCCAGCTTTCCCGCCATCGCCGCCCGTGCCGGCGGGCGGACGCCCTTCGTGGCGACGGCGCTCAGCTGCCCTCGGGCAGCAGGTACCAGGCCTCGACCTCGCCCTTGAGCTTGATCGTCAGCGGCTGGCCGCGACGGTCCAGGGCCTTGCCCGCGGCCACGCGGATCCAGCCCTCGCTGATGCAGTACTCCTCCACGTCGCGCCGTTCAACGCCCTTGAACCGGATGCCGATGCCGCGGCCGAGGCTGGCCTCGTCGTAGTGCGGGCTGCGCGGGTCGTTGCAGAGGCGGTCGGGAGGCGTGTCGGACATGGCGATGCTGCTCGAAGAAAGTGGCGCGATTGTAGCGGACCGGTCAGGGCGCCTCGCCGCGACCCTGGGCGCGGGCCCGGGCGATGACCGCGCGCACCAGTTCGCGCTCGCGGTGGCGCGAGATCGGGCGGGCGCCCAGGGCGATGGCCAGTTCGCGCAGTTCGGCGGTCACGTCGTAATGCGCGCCGCTGGTCTTGTTCTGGAAGGCGTGGCGCGGAATGCCCAGGCGCGCGGCGAAGGCATGCAGTTCCCCGAGCGTGTCGGCCATCAGGTGCGCCCAGCGCCTGCCGCGCCACAGCGTTACCGCGTCATCGACGTAGACGGTCATGCGGCGGCGGAGGCTCCTGTGGCGACCGCGCCATTTTCGCGCACAACGCGCGGCGCGGGCACCGCCGCGGCCGCCGCGTCAGCGGCCGGCGACGTCGGCCTCGCGCAGCTCGTCGCGCAGCCAGCGGTCGATCATCCGCTTTTCGTAGTACAGGTTGTCGCCCGAGCCGGGGACCGGGCCGCCGCTCATCAGGAAGCCGGTATCGCGCACCTCGCGCGTGCCCTCGGCGAGCACCTGGCCGTCGGCGCCGTACAGCCGGAACTGCACGCGCATCGAGGGCGGGTAGTAGTCGCGGATGTAGCGTACGTCCTGCATCTGCATCCCGCGCCAGGGCTCGTAGCGGCCGGCGCGGTCGAAGTCGGTGATGGTCACGTCCAGGCGGTCGCCGGGAGGCAGGCGCTTTTCCGCGGACTTGCGCAGGTACAGGGCGAGCTGTTCGACCCAGTCGCCCTGCGCGGCCATCCAGCGGTTGCCGCTGAACTTGAGGTCGGTGAAATCGGCCGGATCGGTCCATTGCACCTGCACCCGGCCTTCGGCCGGCAGGGCGCGCGGCGCGTCGGGGTCGGTGACGGTGCGCGGCTTGGCGGCGACGCCGGCTGCGGTCGCCAGCAGGACCGCGATCAGCAGCAGGCGGGCGGAAGCGCTCATCGGCAGGACTCCTGGATCGACCGGCACGAGTCTGCGCCGGCGGCGCTTAACCGTTGGCGACCCGTTCACGTGGCGCAGCCGGGCGGCCCGGCCATCATGCGGCCCCCGACCAAAGGACCATGCCCGTATGCCGCATCCCCTTGCGCCCTTGTTGTCCGCCCTTCTGCTGGGCCTGGCCGTGTCCCCTGTCGCCGCGGAAGCCGACGGTGCGCTCGACGCCGACACCGTCAACAGCGCATCCGGCACCAGCGAGGCGGCACTGCTGCGGGCCCAGGTGCTGCTGGAGCGGGCGCATTTCTCCCCGGGCGAGATCGACGGCGGCGAGGGCAGCAATACCCGGCGCGCGATCGCCGCCTTCCAGCGCGCGCATGACCTCAAGCCCAGCGGCGAACTGGACGAGGCCACCTGGGCGGCCCTGGCGCCGGGCGACGCGGCTCCGGCCCTGGTGACCTACACCCTGACCCAGGAGGACCTGGCCGGTCCGTTCCGCGAGATCCCCGAAGACACCATGGACAAGGCCAAGCTCGACGCGCTGGGCTACACCTCGCCCGAAGAAGCGCTGGGCGAGCGTTTCCGCGCCGCGCCCGCGCTGCTGGCCCGCCTCAACCCCGGCAAGCCGCTCAAGCCCGGCACCGAGCTGCTGGTGCCCAACCTGTCCGGGCTGCCGCCGCTGCCCAAGGCCGCGGCCGTGGTGGTGGACCGCTCGGATTCGGTGCTGCGCCTGGAGGACGAGGCCGGCAAGGTCTACGCGCAGTTCCCCGCCTCCACCGGCAGCGAGCGCGACCCGCTGCCGCTGGGCGAGTGGAAGGTGGTGACAGTGGCCGTCGATCCAACCTACCACTACAACCCCGAGCTGTTCTGGGACGCCGAGCCGGAGCATTCCAAGGCCACCCTCGCGCCCGGCCCCAACAATCCGGTCGGCTCGGTGTGGATCGACCTGTCCAAGCCGCATTACGGCATCCACGGCACGCCCGAGCCGGCACAGATCGGCAAGTCCCACTCCTACGGCTGCATCCGCCTGACCAACTGGTCGGCGCGGCTGGTGGCCGGTGCGGTGGACGCCGGCACCCGGGTGGCGCTGCAGGAATGAGCGCGGCCGCATGCGCGCGCTGATCGCGCTGGTCCTGGTGCTGCTGCTGGCCAATGCCGGCTGGTGGTGGCTGCGCGGCGCGGGCGCGGCGGGTCATCCGCGCGTTCCGGCCAGGCCTGCGCTGGATACGCCCGCCGCGTCCCCGCCGCCGGCGCCGGTGCCGGCACCGCAGGCGCCCGCGCGCGAGCCGGTCGCATCCGAGCCGGTCGCGCCGGGGCCCGTGCTTTCCGCTGGCCCGGCCACCGGCGCGCTCCCGGCCGGGCTGCTGGTCCCGGTGCGGGGCGTGTCGCCCTCGCAACTGCAGGACACCTTCGGCGATGCGCGGGGCGAGGAGCGCCAGCACGAGGCGCTCGACATCATGGCGGCGGCCGGCACGCCGGTGCTGGCGGTGGCCGATGGCCACGTCGAAAAGCTTTTCGACAGCGAGCGCGGCGGCCTGACCGTCTACCAGTTCGAGCCGTCCGGGCGCTGGTGCTACTACTACGCGCACCTGCAGTCCTATGCGCCGGGCCTGGCCGAAGGCGCGCAGCTCAGGCGCGGCGATGTGATCGGCTACGTCGGCAGCAGCGGCAACGCCGACCCGGGCGCGCCGCACCTGCATTTCGCGGTCTTCGCCCTGACCCCGGAGCGGCAGTGGTGGACCGGCACGCCGGTCAATCCCTACCCGCTGTTCTCCGGCGCGGCGCCCTGAGCGGGCGCGACGCGGCTCAGTCCAGCAGCGGCTGCAGCGCCGGCCAGACGTGGTCGAGCAGTTTGGCCTGCGCCTCGACCGTGGGGTGCAGGTTGTCGTCCTGGAAGGCGTCGCGGTCGAGCGCGATGGGTTCGAGCAGGAACGGCAGCAGGGCGGTATCGAACAGCGCGGCCAGCTCGCGGTAGTTGCGCTCGAAGCCGCGCGTGTAGTCCTCGCCCAGGTTCGGCGGCATGCGCATGCCCACCAGCAGCACCTTCGCGCCCACGTGCTGCGAGGCGCCGATCATGCGCGCCAGGTTCAGGCGCGCCTCGCGCAGCGGCAGGCCGCGCAGGCCGTCGTTGGCACCGAGCGCGATCACGACGACGTCCGGATGATGGCGCAGCACTTCGCCGACGATGCGCGAGGCACCGCCGGCGGTGGTCTCGCCGCTGATGCTGGCGTTCACCACGCGCCAGCCCGGCCGCTCGCGCGCGAGCTTCTCGCCCAGCAGCGACACCCAGCCCTGCGCGGCCGACATGCCGTAGCCGGCTGACAGCGAATCGCCCATCACCAGCACGGTATGCGGTTGCGCCGCGGTGGTGGAAGCAGGCGCGGCCGCGGGCGTACTCCGGGCCAGCGCCGGCAGCATCGCCAGCAGCAGTAAACCGATGGCCCATTGCATCCGGCCGCGCCAGTCGCCATAAGGATCACGATGCCCCTGCCGGCCGCTGCCGCCGCGCAGGGCGGCGCGCCAGCCGGGACGGCGTTCCCGCGTCCCCGCCTGCGGTGACGACACCGGCTTTCCCTCGCATCCACCAGCCTGTTGCATCGCTCGCTCCTCGTTCGCTCGCGCATGGCGCCTGCGATCCACGATAACCAATCCGGAATGAACATGGCCGACGCTACCGCGCCCCTTGCCGCCGATCCTCCCGCCGCTTCCGCCTCCATGCCGGCGCCGGCCCTGCGCGTGCAGGGACTGGGCAAGCGGGTCGAACTGCCGTCCGGGCCGCTGACCATCCTCGACGATGTCGGCTTCCAGATCGAGGCGGGCGAGGTTGTCGCGATCATCGGCGCCTCGGGTTCTGGCAAGAGCACCCTGCTGTCGCTGCTGGCCGGGCTGGACACGCCCACCGCCGGCAGCGTGCAGCTCGACGGGGAGCGGATCTCGTCGCTCGACGAGGACGGACGAGCGCGCGTACGCGGTGGCAGGGTCGGCTTCGTGTTCCAGAACTTCCAGCTGCTGCCCTCGCTGACCGCGCTGGAGAACGTGATGCTGCCGCTGGAACTGCGCGGCGACGCCGACGCCGAATCGCCGGCGCGCACGATGCTGGGGAACGTCGGCCTCGGCGGGCGGCTGGGCCACTATCCGCGCCAGCTCTCGGGCGGCGAGCAGCAGCGCGTGGCGCTGGCGCGCGCCTTCGTCACCCGGCCCACGCTGCTGTTCGCCGACGAGCCCACCGGCAACCTCGACACCACCACCGGCCAGGCGATCATCGAGCTGCTGTTCGCGATGAATGCCGGCGCCGGCACCACCCTGGTCCTGGTCACCCACGACGACCACCTGGCCGCGCGCTGCCACCGCGTGCTGCGGCTCGATGGCGGGCGCCTGGTCGCCGACGGGGCGCCGTGATGCGGACCCTGGCTCTGGCCTGGCGGCAGTTGCGTCGCGACATGGCAGCCGGCGACGTGCGCATCCTGTTCGCCGCCCTGGTGCTGGCGGTGGTGGCGGTGACGTCGGTGGGCTTCGTGACCGACCGGGCCGCGCGCGCGCTGGCGATGGAGGCCAACCGCCTGCTCGGCGGCGATGCGCTGGTGCGCGGCGACGCGCCGATCGGCGGCGAGATCGAGGCCGCCGCCGCCGCGCCCGGCCTGCAGCGCACGCAGACCGTCGAACTCGACAGCATGATCCGCGTGGGCAGCGGCGCCGATGCGCGCCTGCAGCTGGGCGACCTGCGCGCGCTGGGCGAGGGTTTCCCGCTGCGCGGCAGCTTCCGCATCGTCGGCACCGACGGCGTGGAGCGCGATGCGGCCGCCGTCCCCGAACCCGGCACGCTCTGGCTCAGTCGCGCCGGCGCCGACACGCTGGGCGCCCAGCCCGGCGACCTGGTCGGCATCGGCACCCGCGAGTTCCGCCTGCAGGCGCTGGTGGTGCAGGAGCCGGACGCGTCGATCGACTATTTCAACGTCGCGCCCAAGGCTTTCCTCAATCTCGCCGACCTGCCGTCAACCGGCCTGGTGCAGGAGGGCAGCCGCATCCGCTACCGGCTGGTGGTGGCGGGCGATGCCGCCTCGGTCGAGCGTTTCACCGGGATCGCGCGGGCCAACCTCGGGCGCGGCCAGCGCATCGAGACCATCGGCGATGCGCGCCCGGAAGTGCGTTCGGCGCTGGACCGCGCCGGCCGCTTCCTCGGCCTGGCCGCGCTGGTGTCGGTGGTGCTGGCGGCCGTGGCGGTCGCCATGGCCGCGCGCCGGCACAGCGAGCGGCACCTGTCGGGTGTGGCGGTGATGCGCTGCCTGGGCGCGCAGCAGCGAACCCTGGTCGGCATCCACGTGGGCGAACTGCTGCTGCTGGGCCTGGCCGCGTGCACGGTTGGTGTGGCCATCGCGTTCGCCCTGCAGTGGTCGGTGGCAGGCTGGCTGGCGCAGGCGCTGAAGGTCGAGATTCCGCCGGCCACGCTGTGGCCCGCGCTGCGCGGCTACGGCGTGGGCCTGGTGGTGCTGCTGGCGTTCGGGGCGCCGCCGGTGCTGGCGCTGCGCCGGGTGCCGGCGCTGCGCGTGCTGCGCCGCGACCTCGGCCGCGCCGAACCTGCCGCCTGGGCGGTGGCCCTGGCCGGCCTCGGCGGACTCGCCGCGCTGCTGTGGTGGCAGGCCGGTTCCGCGACCCTGGCCACGGCCATGCTGGGCGGCATCGTCGCCACCCTGGCGGCGCTGGCGCTGCTGGCCTGGCTGCTGATCCTCGGCGTGCGCCGGCTGCGCGCGCGCCTGCGCGGGGCGATGCGCTACGGCCTGGCCAATGTCAGCCGCCGCGCCGGCACCTCGATCGCCCAGGTCAGCGCCCTGGGCCTGGGCCTGATGGCGCTGCTGCTGCTGACCTTCGTGCGCACCGACCTGCTCGACCGCTGGCAGCTGGCGCTGGCGCAGGACGCGCCCAACCGCTTCATCATCAACGTCCAGTCCAACCAGATCGACCCGGTGCGCGAGTTCATCGCCGCGCAGGGCGTGGCCGAGCCGGTGCTGTTCCCGATGGTTCGCGCGCGCCTGGTCGAACGCAATGGCGAGCCGGTGCGCGGCGAGGACTATGTCGGCCGCACCGGCGATGCGGACGAGGACCGCCAGTCGCAGCGTCGCGCCGAGCGCGAGTTCAACCTGTCGATGGCCGATGCGCTGCGCGAGGACAACAAGGTCGTCGCCGGCCGCTACTGGAGCGGCACGCCGGCCACGCCGGAACTGTCGGTGGAGGAGAATTTCGCCAAGGGGCTGGGCTGGCGGATCGGCGACCGCATCGCCTTCGACATCGCCGGGCAGCGTTTCGAGGCGCCGATCACCAGCCTGCGCAGCGTGGAGTGGGAGAGCTTCCAGCCCAACTTCTTCGTGCTTGCCTCGCCCGGCGCGCTGGACGGATACCCGGCCAGCCACATCACCGCGGTGCAGGTGCCGCCGACGCGGCCGCGCTTCACCGCCGAGCTGGTGCAGCGCTTCCCCAACCTGTCGGTGATCGATGTCGATGCGGTGCTGGCGCAGGTGCGCAGTACCGCCGACCAGGTCTCGACCGTGGTCCAGGTGGTGTTCTGGTTCTCGCTGCTGGCCGGCGTGCTGGTGCTGCTGGCGGCGGTGAGCGCCAGCCAGGACGAGCGCCTGCTCGAAGGCGGCGTGATGCGCGCCCTGGGCGGCAGCCGCGCGCAGCTGCGCCTGGCCCAGGTGTCGGAGTTCGCCGCGATCGGCCTGCTGTCGGGCCTGGTCGCGGCGATCGCGGCCTCGGTGCTGGCCGGCGTGGTGGCGGTACAGGTGTTCGACCTGCCTTGGCGGCCGAACTGGACCCTGGCCGCCGCGGGCGGCGCGCTGGGCGTACTGGTCACCCTGGCCGCGGGCCTGTTCGCCACGCGCCGCGTGCTCGATGCGCCGCCGTCTGCGATGCTGCGCGAATTGCAGCTCTAGCAGGACGGGAAGTACCCATGCAGGACATCGAATTCGAGCTCGAGGGCGAACACGTCGAGCTCAACCAGTTGCTCAAGCTGTGCGGCCTGGCCGACAGTGGCGGCGCGGGCAAGGCGCTGGTGGCCAGCGGCGCGGTGCGCGTGGATGGCGCGGTGGAACTGCGCAAGACCTGCAAGATCCGCGCGGGGCAGGTGGTCGAGGTGGCGGGAGCGCGTATCCGCGTCGGCTGAATGCCCCGGCGGGCCGCGCGCGCCGCGACCACGGGGTCACGGCGCGACGGGATCGGGCCTCAGCCTTCCCAGCGGCGCAGCACGAGGCTGGCGTTGGTGCCGCCGAAGCCGAAGCTGTTGGACAGCACCGTGCGCAGTTCGGCGTCGCGACTCTCGCGCACCAGCGGCAGGTCGGCCGCTTCCGGATCGACCTCGTCGACGTTGATCGAGCCGGCGATGAAGCCGCGCTGCAGCATCAGCAGGCAGAAGATCGCCTCGTGCACGCTGGTGGCGCCCAGCGAATGGCCGGTGAGCGACTTGGTCGAGGAGAACGGCGGCATGGCCTCCCCGAACACCTCGCGCATCGCGCGCAGTTCGGCCAGGTCGCCCACCGGAGTCGAGGTGCCGTGGGTGTTGACGTAGTCGATGCCGCCTTCCACGCCCTCGATCGCCAGGCGCATGCAGGCCACGGCGCCGTCGCCCGAGGGCGCGACCATGTCCTCTCCATCGGAACTGGCGCCGAAGCCGACCAGTTCGCCGAGGATGGTCGCGCCGCGCGCCTGCGCGTGCTCCAGGCTCTCGAGCACCAGCGCGCCGCCGCCGCCGGCGATGACGAAGCCGTCGCGGCCGGTGTCGTAGGGGCGCGAGGCGCGGGCCGGGGTCTCGTTGTACTTCGTGGACAGCGCGCCCATGCCGTCGAACAGCATGGCCATGCCCCAGCTGACCTCCTCGCCGCCGCCGGCGAAGACCACGTCCTGCAGGCCGGCCTGGATCTGCTGCGCGGCCACGCCGATGCAGTGGGCCGAGGTGGCGCAGGCCGAGGAGATCGAATAGTTCAGGCCCTTGATGCCGAACGCGGTGGCCAGGCAGGCCGACACGGTCGAGCTCATGGTGCGGGTGACCTGGTAGGGCCCGACCCGGCGGATGCCGCGCTCGCGCAGGGTGTCGGCCGATTCGATCTGGTTGGTCGGCGAACCGCCGCCCGAACCCATGATCAGGCCGGTGCGCGGGTTGGAGACCTGCGCCTGTTCCAGCCCGGCCTGGGCGATCGCGTCGCGCAGCGCCACGTAGGCATAGGCCGCCGCGTCGCCCATGAAGCGGCGCAGCTTGCGGTCGATGGCCGCTTCCAGGTCGACCTGCGGCACGCCGGCGACCTGGCTGCGCAGGCCCTTGTCGGCGAATTCCTGGTCGAAACCGATGCCCGAGCGGCCCTGGCGCAGCGCATCGGCCACGGTGTCCAGGTCGTTGCCCAGGCACGAGACGATGCCGGCACCGGTGATCACCACGCGCCGCGGGCCGATCGACAGGCTCATGCCGCGTCTTCCCGCTGGAACAGGCCCACGCGCAGGTCGTTGGCGGTGTAGATCTCCTTGCCGTCGCAGTACATGCGCGCATCGGCGATGGCCAGGATCAGCTTGCGGCGGATCACCCGCTTGATGTCGATCTCGTAGCGCACCAGCTTGGCGTCCGGGCCGACCTCGCCGGTGAACTTCACCTCGCCCGCGCCGAGCGCGCGGCCGCGGCCGGGCAGCTTCTGCCAGGTCAGGTGGAAGCCGACCAGCTGCCACATCGCGTCCAGGCCCAGGCAGCCGGGCATCACCGGGTCGCCGGCGAAGTGGCACTGGAAGAACCACAGTTCCGGGTGGATGTCGAGTTCGGCCTCGACCCGGCCCAGGCCGTAGGCGCCGCCGTCGTCGTCGATATGGGTGATGCGGTCGAACATCAGCATCGGCGGCAGCGGCAGCCGGCCGCTGTCGGGGCCGAAGAGCGTGCCCTTGCCGGAGGCGATGAGCTGCTCGAAGTTGAAAGTGTCCTTCATCGGGCGAAAACGGACGCGCGCTGCGCGGGACCGTCAAGTATCGCGGAAACCGCGTGCAGGCGGCTACTCCGCCGGCCGGGGCCGATTGTCCCGGTCCTGCGGGCGCCGCAGCAGGCTATTTCGCGTGCCGCGACAGGTAGTAGGCGGCCAGGTTGCCCAGCCCGGCGGCGGCCAGCAGGATCGCGAACAGGCCCGGCGAGGGTTCCTGCCAGGACAGCGCCTCGATCAGCCCGAAGCCGACCGCCAGCGCCAGCAGGATCACGCCCCAGCGCAGCGAGGCCTGGCGCCGGCGCGTCTCCTCGCTCTCGATGAGGGCGCGCAGCATCTCTTCCGAGCCGTTGGACTGGACCATCTGCCGGCGGGTCCGGGCCTCGACCACAGACTTGATCGCCAGCAGGATGCAGATGAACAGGACGATGGGGATGAAGGATTCGAGTTGCATGGCGGTGGCCTGTCGGGAGGGACGCGATGGGTCTTGCCTGCCGGAGATACGGCCGCGGCTGCGGCGGTTGCAGCAATCCAGCGGGCGCCCTGCCCGCGGCCTTGCAACCGGCCGCGCCACGGGCGTATCCCATGGCCCATGCGCGAACCCGCCATTGTCGTCGATCCCAGCGAGGCCATCGCCGCCGACCGGCGCCTGGTCGCCTCGGTGCTGGCCGGCGAACCGGGCGCGTTCGAGCGCCTGGTGCGCGACCACCAGGGCCTGTGCTGGCACGTGATCGACCGCATGGTGCGCCACCCCGACGACACCCGGGAACTGTGCCAGGAGGCCTTCCTGCGCGTGCACCAGGCCCTGCGCCAGTACCGCGGCGAGCGCGCGCTCAAGTCCTGGATCGCGCAGGTGGCCTATTCGGTCGCGTGCCGGCACCTGGAGAAAAAGCGCATCCCGATCGCCGGACCGGCCGACGACGACGGCCCGGACCTGGTCGAGCGCATGAGCGACGGCGTCGACCTGGAGGACGCGGCCGCCGACCACGAGGCCTGCGGCCTGCTGCACGCGGCCATCGCCCGTCTGCCGCCGCTGCAACGCACCCTGCTGACGCTGTATCACCTGGATGAGCTGCCGATCGGCGAGATCTCGCAGATCACGGGTCTTGCCGAGGGTACGATCAAGAGCCACCTGTTCCGCAGCCGCAAGCGTCTGCGCGCGCTGCTGGAACCGAGCCTGGGAGTCTTTGTCGCATGAACCGCCGATCCCCCGATTCCGCCCCCGTGACCGAGGCCGACTGGCTGGCGCAGGAGCAGGCCCTGGCCTGGCCGGCGCGCCGTGCCGACGCGCTGCTCGCGCAGGCCCTGCGCAGTGGACCGGGCAGCGAGCCGCCGCCCGGTTTCGCGGCTGCGGTCGCGCGGCAGGCCCGCGCCACCGAGACCCGCGGCGCCGAGGACGCCAGGGTGGAGCAGTTGCTGCTGGCGGCGTTGATGCTGGCGCTGGGACTGGCCGTGGCCGGCGTTCTGGCCTGGTATGGGCCGCGCTGGTGGACCCTGCTGCATGCGGTGCTGGGCGAGGGCGCGGCGCCCTGGGCGCTGGCGGGCGCGGCCTGCCTGCTGCTGTCGTGGTTGCCCGAATGCGCGCGGCGGCGGCCCGCTGGGCCGGCCCCGGGCTGACCGGGGCCGGTGTTCGCGCGGCCTGCGCCGCTCTACTGCACGGTCTCGAGGGTGGCCGAGAAGCGGCGCGCGTAGTCGCGCTCGTCGCTGATGCGCATGACTTCGGCCGGGTCCAGGTCCGGCGCCCCGTACACGGCGCAGGCAACGCCGTCATCGCCGCGGCCCACGGCCTGCAGGCGGTAACGCGGCTGCCCGCTGCCGGTTTCCGGCGGGTAGTGCACCGGCGGCTCGCCGCCGTCCAGGTCCAGTTCGCCGTTGTCGATCACGCCGCCCACGAACAATGCGCGCATTGAGTCTCCTTTTTCGGGTTGTGCCCGCCTCCAGACTGCGGGGAGCGATGTTCCTGCGCGGTCAAGGCCGCGTGATCCGGCGGCGCGCGGCGGCGGCGCGCGCCCGCCAGATGTGCGGCCCAGTAGAATCGTGCGCCCCGCAGCCGTCGCTTCCCGCATGCCAGACCCCGCCCTCGACGCCCTGATGCTGCCCCTGGCCAGCGGGCAACTGCACTGGCCCGAAGGCGGCGCGCTGTTCCTGCGCGCGCGCGAGGGCGCGGCCCTGCACGCGCATGCGCCGCGCAGCCTGGTCTGCGAGCAGACGTTCAAGCCCGAGCACGACGCGCTGGCGCGCGCGGGTTTCGACGTGCGCGCGGCCGGCGAGGACGCCTTCCCGCTGGTGCTGGTGCTGCCGCCGCGGCAGCGCGAGGAAGCGCGCGCCCTGCTGGCCCAGGCGCTGGCGCGCACCCGTGCCGGCGGCTGGCTGCTGGCGGCCATGCCCAACGATGCGGGCGCGCGCGCCGGCCAGTCCGATTTCGAGGCCCTGCTGGGCCCGGCGACGGTGCTGAGCAAGCACAAGTGCCGCGTGTTCTGGGCGCGCGCCGACACCGCGGACGCGGCGCTGGCCGACGCCTGGCGCCGGCTTGATGCGCCGCGGCCGATCCTCGATGGCCGCTATCGCAGCCGGCCCGGGATCTTCGCCTGGGACCGGGTGGATCCGGCCTCGGCGCTGCTGGCCCGGCATTTGCCGGCCAGCCTGTCCGGCCACGGGGCCGACCTGGGCGCCGGCTGGGGCTACCTGTCGGCGCAGCTGCTGGAACGCTGCGCCGGCGTGACCGCGCTGGACGTGGTCGAGGCCGAGCAGCGCGCGCTCGACTGCGCGCGCGACAACCTCGCCGGGCGCGCCGGCCAGGTGGCGCTGGACTTCCTCTGGCACGACGTCACCACGGGCCTGCCGCGGCGCTACGACTTCATCGTCAGCAATCCGCCCTTCCACGCGCTGCGCGGCGAACCGCGCCCGGAGATCGGCCGCGCCTTCATCGCGGCCGCCGCCCAGGCGCTGCGGCCCGGCGGGCAGCTGTGGCTGGTGGCCAACCGCCAGCTGCCCTACGAGGACGTGCTGGCAGCGCGCTTCACGCAGTTGCGCGAGGTGGCGCAGGAAGGCGGCTTCAAGGTGATCGCCGCGGTGAAGGGCCGATGAGCCGGATGCGCGACGCGCGGCGCGGAGCCCGCCGATGAAGCTGCTGCGCCACATCGCCAACCTCGGCTACGGCAGTCGCAAGCAGGTGACCTGGATGTTCCGCGAGGGACGCATCACCGACGCCGATGGCGAGGTGCTGTACGCCGACGACCCGGTGGTGCACGCGTCCGTGCGCATCGATGGCGAGCCGCTGGATCCCGCGCCCGGCATGGCGCTGATGCTGCACAAGCCGGTGGGCTACACCTGCTCGACCAAGGACGCCGGCCGCCTGGTCTACGACCTGCTGCCGCCGCGCTTCCGGCTGCGCGATCCGGTGCTGTCCACAGTCGGCCGCCTCGACCGCGACACCAGCGGCCTGCTGCTGATGACCGACGACGGCAAGCTGCTGCACCGGATCATCTCGCCGCGCTCCAACCTGCCCAAGACCTACGAGGCGAACCTGGCCGCGCCGCTGCGCGGGGACGAGATCGCGGTGTTCGCCAGCGGCACGCTGATGCTCGAATCGGAGCAGACGCCGCTGCGTCCGGCCCTGCTCGAGGAGCTGGGCGAGCGCCGCGCGCGGCTGACGATCACCGAGGGCCGCTACCACCAGGTGCGGCGCATGTTCGCGGCGGTGGGCAACCATGTCGAGGCCCTGCACCGCACGCGCGTGGGCGGCCTGGACCTGGGTGGGCTCGCATCCGGCCAGTGGCGCCTGCTCGATGCCGGCGACCTGTCGCGGCTGTTCGGGGAGACGGCGTGAGCGGCGTGCCGCCGCTGCCGTTCGCGCCGGCGGCGGTCGTGTTCGACATGGACGGGCTGATGCTCGACAGCGAACGCGCGATCACCGACTGCATGGCCCGCGCCGCAGCGGCGGCCGGCCACGAGGTCCCGGCGTCGCAGTGGCTGGAACTGGTCGGCACCGGCGAGGAAGCCTGCCGCGGGATCCTCGCCGCGCGCCTGGGCGCGGAGGCCGCCGATGCGCTGCTCGCGCATGCCGACCGGCTGTACGAGGAGGTGGTGGACGCCGGCGTGCCGCACCGCCCGGGCATCGTCGCGCTGCTCGACTGGCTCGACCGCCACCGCCTGCCGCGCGCGGTGGCCACCTCGACCCGGCGTCCGCTGGCGCTGCGCAAGCTGCGCCGCGCCGGCCTGCTCGACCGCTTCCACGCGATCTGCACCAGCAGCGACGTGGCCGCGCCCAAGCCCGCGCCGGACGTCTACCTGCTGGCCGCGCAACGGCTCGGTGTGGAGCCGGCGCGCTGCCTGGTACTGGAGGATTCGCCGACCGGCGTGCGCGCCGCGCTGGCCGCCGGGATGCTGCCGGTGCAGGTGCCGGACCTGCTGCCGCCCGACGCGCGGGTGCGCGCGCTGGGCCATCGCATCGTCGACTCGCTGGGCGAGGCGCAGCGCCTGCTGGAGGCCAGCCTGGGCGCGGCGCCGCCGGTGGCTGGCGAGGCCGCCGCTCAGGCGGCCGGGGCCTGAGCGGCGGGTTCGGCGTCCTCGTCCAGCAGCCGCTTCCAGCCTTCGAAGCCGAGCGCGCGCACCGTGGCGATATTGCGCTCGATGATCGCGTCGGGGTCGGGATAGGCCGCGACCGCGCGCTCGACGCTGGCCTCGCGCAGCAGGTGCAGGATCGGGTAGGGCGCGCGGTTGGTGAGGTTGTCCACGTCGTCCGGCGCGGTGCCGGCGAACTGGTAATCGGGGTGGAAGCTGGCCACCTGCAGCTCGCCTTCCAGCTCGAGCGCTTCGACCAGCGCATCGGCATCGTCGAGGAAGGCGTTGTAGGCCAGGAAATCGGCCAGCACCAGCGGGTGCACCAGCAAGGTCGTGTCGATCCCGTCGGCCGGGGTATCGCGCAGCAGCGCCAGTTCCTCACCCAGCTGCTCGAGCAGGTCGCGCGGGGTGGTGGCGTCGCTGACCACGATCCGCACCTGCCGCTTGACGTACACGGCCTTGGCGAAGGGACACAGGTTGAGCCCGATCACCGCGCGTTCGAGCCAGCGCCGGACCCGCGCCTCGACCAGCGCCGCGTCCAGGACCGGATCAGTCACGGAAGTTCTCGAACTGCAGCGGCAGGCCGAAATCCTCGCCGCGCAGCAGCGCGATCGCGGCCTGCAGGTCGTCGCGCTTCTTGCCGTTCACGCGCAGCTTGTCGCCGTTGATCTGGCTGTCGACCTTGAGCTTGGCGTCCTTGAGCTTGCCCTGGATCTTCTTGGCCAGCTCGCGCTCGATGCCCTGCTTGACCGTGACTTTCTGGCGCGCGCCGGCGACGTTGGTGTCGATGTCGCCGAACTCCAGGCAGCGCGCGTCGATCTTGCGGGCGATCAGGCGCGCCCGCAGGATGTCGGTCATCTGCTGCAGCTGGAACTCGCTGGGCGCGGACTGGGTGATCACCTCGTCCTCGCGCACGAACCTGGCGTCCACGCCCTTGAAGTCGAAGCGCGTCGACAGCTCGCGGTTGGCCTGGTCGACCGCATTGATCAGTTCGTGGGTGTCCACTTCGGAAACGATGTCGAAGGAAGGCATGGCGGACGGCTCTTTTCTGGGCACGCGGGGCCCATTAGGTTACCCCACGGTTGCGCACGCAACGGATGCGCAACCGGGGGCCAGCCCGTACCGTGGGGCGCCCGCCATCGCCCCGCGCACGTGATCGATTCCCCCACCATCGCCATCGTCGGCAGCGCCGGCAACTACGGCCGCTGGTTGCGCGGCTTCTTCGAGCGGCGCATGGGCCTGCGCGTGCTGGGCCACGACCCCGGCGACCCGTCCAGCGACACTCCCCAGGCGCTGTTGGCGCATGGCGACGTGCTGCTGTTCGCCACCCCGATCCGGCACACGGCCGCGCTGGTCGAGGACTACGTGCGCCTGGCCGGCGGCCGCGAGGCGGGCCGCCTGTGGCTGGACATCACCTCGATCAAGCAGGGTCCGGTGGCGGCGATGCTGCGCTCGCGCGCCGAGGTGGTGGGCCTGCATCCGATGACCGCGCCGCCCAAGGCGCCAACGCTCAAGGGCCGGGTGGTGGTTGTGTGCGAGGCGCGCCTGTCGCGCTGGCGGCCGTGGCTGGCGTCGATGCTGCAGGCCCTGGAGGGCGAGTACGTCCATGCCAGCGCCGAACGCCACGACCGGATGATGGCCCTGGTGCAGGCGATGGTGCATGCCTCGCACCTGGCCCAGGCGGGGGTGCTGGACGCGTTCGCGCCGACCCTGGGGGGAGTGGCGGCGATCATGCCTTTCCGCTCGGCCTCGTTCGAGCTCGACGCCGCGATCGCCGCGCGCATCCTCTCGCTGGATCCGGCCATCTACGAGGAGATCCAGTTCGGAAACCCGCACGCGGCGCAGGTGCTTGACAGCCTGCTGGAGCAGCTGTCGGAGCTGCGCGGCCTCGTGCGCCAGGGCGACGACGCGGCGCGGGCGCGCTTTCGCGAGCGGTTCGTGCGCGGCCGCGAGGCCTTCGGCGCGCAGGTCCTGGCGGAGGGCAACTACGCCTACGAGCGCGTCGGCTACCTGCTGGCCGACCTGGTGGCGCGCCGCTACGCCAGCGTGCACCTGCCCGAGGACCGGCCCGGCTCGCTGCGCGCGCTCCTGCACGTGTTCGAGCGCCACGGGGTCAGCCTGGAGTCGATCCATTCCTCGCGCACGCCCGCCGGCGAGGTGCATTTCCGGATCGGCTTCGTCGGCGGGACCCGGGCCGAGGCCGTGGCCCGGGCGGTGGCGGAAATCGACGCCAGCGGCCTGGGACATGTGCTGGAGACCGGCTGAGACGGGCCTGGATGCGGCATCATGGACGTCTTCACACGCCAGATCGGGTCCCCATGATCCTCGCCTATGCCGCCCCGGCGGCCGGTGCGCCGCTCGCCCCCTTCGCGATCGAGCGGCCCGCGCCGGGCCCCCGAGACGTCCAGATCGACATCCTCTACTGCGGCGTGTGCCACAGCGACCTCCACCAGGTGCGCGGCGAGTGGGGCGGTTCGGTCTTCCCGATGGTGCCCGGGCACGAGATCGTCGGGCGGGTCTCGGCGGTGGGCGCGCAGGTGGGACGTTACCGGCTGGGCGACGCGGTGGGCGTGGGCTGCTTCATCGATTCCTGCCGCGCCTGCAGCGAATGCCGCGCCGGCATGGAGCAGTACTGCGAGGAGGGGATGACGCCCACCTACAACGGGCGCATGCGCGGCAGCGGCGAGCCGACCTGGGGCGGCTATTCGACCCGGATCGTGGTCGACCAGGACTACGTGCTGCGCATCCCCGAGGGGCTGCCGCTGGACCGGGCCGCGCCGCTGCTGTGCGCCGGCATCACCACCTGGTCGCCGCTGCGCCACTTCGGCGTGGTCGCCGGCCACCGCGTGGCGGTGATGGGACTGGGCGGGCTGGGCCACATGGCGGTCAAGCTGGCGGTGGCCATGGGCGCGGAGGTCACCGTGCTCAGCACCAGCGAGTCCAAGCGCGCCGACGCGCTGGCGCTGGGCGCGCAGGACTTCGCCACCACCGGCGACGGTCGCGCGTTCAAGAGCCATGCGCGCCAGTTCGACCTGATCATCGACACGGTCTCGGCCCCGCACGACTACAACGCGTGCCTGGGCCTGCTGCGGGTGGACGGCACCCTGGTGCTGCTCGGCCTGCCCGAGCCCGCGCCGCTGTCGGCCTTCCCGCTGGTGTTGCAGCGCCGGCGCATCGCCGGCTCGATGATCGGCGGCATCGCCGAGACCCAGCAGATGCTGGACTTCTGCGCCGCGCACGGCATCGCCGCCGATATCGAACTGATCGCGGCCGACCGCATCAACGAGGCCTACGAGCGCATGCTGCGCGGCGACGTGCGCTACCGCTTCGTCCTCGACATCGCCACCCTGGGGCGCTGATGGCCGCGCCCGGCCTGCGCCCCGGCGCGGCGGCGGCGTGGATGCTGGCCGCCGGCCTGCTGTTCGCGTTCATGGACGCGGGCATGAAGTGGCTGGCCAGGGACTATCCGCCGTTCCAGGTGGCCGCGCTGCGCAGCCTCTCGGCGCTGCCGCTGGTGGCGCTGTGGATCCTCGCGCGCGGGCGCGCCGGCACCCTGCTGCGGGTGCACTGGCCGCTGCACCTGCTGCGCGGCCTGCTGGGGCTGGGGATGATGGTGGGCTTCGTCTACGGCCTGGCGCGCATGCCGCTGTCGACGGCCTACACCATCGTGTTCGTGGCACCGCTGATGATCACCGCGCTGGCGGTGCCGCTGCTCGGCGAGAAGGTCGGCCCGCGGCGCTGGACCGCGATCGCGGTGGGCCTGGCCGGCGTGCTGGTGGTGCTGCGGCCCAGCGGCGCCGGGGTGGCCACCAGCGCCGGCCTGGTCGTGGTGCTGGCGGCGCTGTGCTACTCGATGGCCGCGATCACGGTGCGCAAGCTGGCGCTGCGCGACAGCCCCGAGGCGATGGTGTTCTGGTTCCTGGCGCTGCTGGGGCTGTTCGCCGGCGCGGTCGCCGCCTTCGACTGGCGCCCGGTGCAGGCGCAGGACGCCTGGGTGATCGCCGTGGTCGGGCTGACCGGCGCGCTGGGCCAGGTGGCGCTGACCCACGCCTTCCGCTACGGCGAGGCCAGCCAGATCGCGCCGCTCGAATACGCCTCGCTGCTGTGGGTGGTGGTGCTGGACCTGGCGGTGTGGCAGGTGCTGCCCGACGCGGCCACCTGGCTCGGCGCGACGATCATCGTCGCCAGCGGCCTGTATCTGATCCGGCGCGAGCGCGTGGTCGGCGCCAGGCCGGCCGCTCCGGCGCAGACCCCGCCGCCATGAGGAGCGCGCTTCCATGCCGCTGCTGCTGATCCCCGCGCTGCTGCTGCTGGCGCTGGCCGCGGCGCTGGCGCTGTGGCCGCTGGGCCTGTGGATGCGCTATCGCAGCGGCCGCGCGCGACGCAGGGCGCGGCCGGCGTGGGTCGGGCTGAACGCGGTCGGCCTGGCGCTGTCTGCGCTGATGCTGCTGGGCGGCGCGGCGCTGGCGGGGATCTGGATCGAGGGGGCGGCCTGGCACGCGGCCCTGGGCCTGCTGGCGGGCGCACTGCTGGGAGTCGCGGGTCTCGGATTGGCCCGGTTCGAGGCCGGGGCGGGGCAGCTGTACTACACCGCCAACGCCTGGCTCATCGGCGCGTTGAGCCTGCTGCTGGCCGCGCGCGTCGCCCTGGCGGGCTGGCAGGCATGGCACCGCGCGTTCGCGGGAGGTCCGCCATCGTTGCCGTGGCCCTGGCTGGCCGATCCGGCCAGCCTGTGGGCGGTTGGCGCCCTGCTGCTGGGCTACCACCTGGCCTTCAATCTGGGGTTGCGACGCAAGGTGCGCCGCCTGGGCATCCGCCGCTAGCGGTGCCCGCGCCCTCCCCTCGGGGGAAGGGCGCGGGACCGGACGGCCTGGAGGGGGATCAGAAGCGGGCGCCGACGCCGAAGCCCACCGTCCAGGCGTCGAAACCGACGTCGCGCTCGACCGTCTGGCCGGCGACCTTGACGTCCGAATCGCCATCCAGATAGCGCGCGTCCAGGCGCGCGAACCAGGTCGGGTTGATGTTGATGTCCACGCCGGCGGTGCCGATCGCGCCCTTGGGGGTGGTCAGGCTGACGTGCTCGCCGCCGGCGCCGATCGACTCGTTGCTGATGTTGGTCTGGTGGTAGCCCAGGCCCAGGAACGGACGGAAGGTCGCGTCGGGCGAACCGAAGTGGTACTGCGCGCTGAGCGCAACGGGCTGCGCATCGACCGTGCCGAGCTTGCCGACCTCGCTGCTGCGCACGCGATGGTTGAACTTGTCGGCCGCGCCCCAAAGCTCGACGCCGACGTTGTCGTTGACATGCCAGGTCGCGCTCAGCGTGGGGGCGACGTCGCCGTCGACGCGCGCGCCCAGCGGATCGGCGGAGGGTTCGAGGATGGTGGCGCTGCCGACCACGGAGAAGCGCTTGCCCGCGGCGGTGTCGGCCTGCTGGGCAAAGGCGGCCGGGGCGACCAGGAGGGCGGCGATGGCGGCGGAAAGACCGTAAACACGCATGGACTGCATAGAAGGACTCCTCAGTAGTTTTGATTTCGCCCTTGAGGTGGGCGGCGCCTACCGTAGGTGCGCGTCGATGAACCAGGCCCGTGGCTGCAGATGAATCGGCACACGGGAGCAGGGCAGGGTTCAGCGCGGTGAGCACAGGGCGCGAAGTGATCCAGATCACGCGATCTCCCGCGAAGCGCGGCGCCATGCGGCCTTCTTGCGGCAAGGCCCTGCTGCGCCGCGCGCTGGGGCACGGGCTGATGTGAAACCGGAGTCGAGCGGTTGCATCCGCAACAGGTTGCCCCCTCGCTCGCGCACGATCGGCGCCGGGGGCCTGGAACGTCGACTCGTCGGCCTTGCAGGCACGTGCGCGGGCCGTCGCCGGGGCGCCAGCAGGCCCGATCGCGCTTCGCTGTTGGCGGCGGGCGAGCCATGCCTCCACAATACCGATCCCCTTGCGCCCCGGAGGGCCGTATGGCCGACCTCAAAGAATCCCGCGTCCCCGATATCGGCGGTTACGACGATGTCCCCGTCATCGAGGTGCTGGTCGCGGTGGGCGATACGGTGGCCAAGGACCAGGGCCTGGTGACCCTGGAATCGGACAAGGCGACGATGGAAGTACCGTCGGCCTATGCCGGCGTGGTCCGCGAACTGAAGGTCAAGGTGGGCGACAACCTGTCCGAAGGCGGCGTGGTCGCGCTGATCGAGGTGCAGGACGAGCAGCCGGCGGCGGAGCAGAAGCCGGCAGAGCAGAAGCCGGCCGCGCCCGCGGCCCAGGCGCCGGTGCCGCAGCGGGCCAAGGAGCCCGATCCGGTAGTCGAGCCCGTCGCCGTGTCCGGCCAGCCCGACAGGCTGGCGCAGGCCTCGATCGACGCCGGTGCCGGCAAGACGCCGGCGCCGGCGCCGGCGCCGGCCCCGGGCCAGCCGCCGCTGCGCTTCGAGGCCGATGCGCTGATCCCCGGCAAGGTGCCCTATGCCAGCCCCGCGGTGCGCCTGTTCGCGCGCGAACTGGGCGTGGACCTGGCCCAGGTGACGGGCAGCGAGAAGGGCGGCCGGATCACGAAGGAAGACGTGCAGAAGTTCGTCAAGGGCGTGCTTTCCGGCGCGACCGCCGCGCCGGCGGCAGCCGCGGGCGTGGCCGGCGGTGGCGGGCTGAACCTGCTGCCCTGGCCCAAGGTCGACTTCTCCAGGTTCGGCGAGGTCGAGGAAAAGCCGCTCTCGCGCATCAGGAAGATCTCCGGCGCCAACCTCGCCCGCAACTGGGCGATGATCCCGCACGTCACCCAGCACGACGATGCCGACATCACCGAACTCGAGGCGCTGCGCGTGGCGCTCAACAAGGAGAACGAGAAGGCGGGCATCAAGCTCACCATGCTCGCCTTCCTGATCAAGGCCAGCGCCAGTGCGCTGAAGAAGTTCCCCGATTTCAACGCCTCGCTCGACGCCTCGGGCGAGACGCTCACGCTCAAGAAGTACTTCCACATCGGCTTCGCCGCCGACACGCCCAATGGCCTGGTGGTGCCGGTCGTCCGCGACGTCGACAGGAAGGGCGTGATCCAGATCGCGCAGGAGACCGGTGAGCTGGCCAAGAAGGCGCGCGATGGCAAGCTCGGCCCGGCCGACATGTCCGGCGGCTGCTTCTCGATCAGCTCGCTCGGCGGCATCGGCGGCACCGCGTTCACCCCGATCGTCAACGCGCCGGAGGTGGCGATCCTGGGCGTGTCCAAGTCCTCGATGAAGCCGGTGTGGGACGGCAAGGCCTTCCAGCCGCGGCTGATGCTGCCGCTGTCGCTGAGCTACGACCATCGCGTGATCGACGGCGCCGCGGCCGCGCGCTTCACCGCCTATCTCGCCCAGCTGCTCGCGGACCTGCGCCGCGTGCTGCTCTGATGGGCGAGCCGGGATGCGCTTTGCGCGGCATGCCGCGACATCCCGGAGAGCGCCCGGCCATGGCTGGCCGGGCCGGACGTTCCGAAGCCGTTGCGATTGCGCCATGAACGGCGACAAACAAACTCAAGCGAGGCCGTGAATGGCGAACACGATTGAAGTGAAAGTCCCTGACATCGGTGGCTACGACGATGTGCCGGTGATCGAAGTGCTGGTGGCGGTGGGCGACACCGTGGCCAAGGACCAGGGCTTGGTGACGCTGGAGTCGGACAAGGCGACGATGGAAGTGCCGTCCTCGCATGCCGGCGTGGTCAAGGAACTCAAGGTCAAGGTCGGCGACACGCTGTCGGAAGGCAGCGTGGTGCTGCTGCTGGAAGCCGAGGACGCGGGCGCCGCGCCCGCGCCCCAGGCGGATGCGGGTTCGGGCGCGAGCGCGGCTGCCCAGGCGGCTGTCGCGGCACCGGCCCCGCCGGCGGCCGACGAAGCCCGGGGCAGCGGCGCGCCCGCGAGCGCGGCCGGCGCGGGCGGCGTGGTCGAGGCCACCGTCCCGGATATCGGCGGCTACAGCGACGTGCCGGTGATCGAGGTGCTGGTGGCGGTGGGCGACACCGTGGCCAAGGACCAGGGCCTGGTCACGCTGGAGTCGGACAAGGCGACGATGGAAGTGCCGTCCTCGCATGCCGGCGTGGTCAGGGAACTCAGGGTCAAGGTGGGCGACACGCTCTCGGAAGGCGCGGTCGTCGCGCTGATCGAGGCCGAGGGCGCTCCGGCGCCCGTGCGCGCGCAGGACAAGGTGGCGCCGGGCAGCAAGCCGCCGGTGGCGCCGTCGCATCGCGCCCCGGTCGAGCCGGCGCCCGCCGCGGCGGCCGCTTCCGGCCGCCAGGCCGACATCGAATGCGCGGTCGTGGTGCTGGGCGCGGGTCCCGGCGGCTACACCGCCGCGTTCCGCGCCGCCGACCTCGATCTGGATACCGTGCTGATCGAGCGCTACCCGAGCCTGGGCGGCGTCTGCCTCAACGTGGGTTGCATTCCGTCCAAGGCGCTGCTGCACGCGGCCGAGGTGATCGACCAGGCCGCGCACGCCATCGACTACGGCGTGGATTTCGGCAAGCCCAAGATCAACCTCGACACCCTGCGCGGCTACAAGGAAAAAGTCGTCGGCCAACTCACCAGGGGCCTGGCCGGGATGGCGAAGCAGCGCAAGGTGCGCGTGCTGCAGGGCACGGGCAAGTTCGTCTCGGCCAATGAAATCGAGGTCACCGGCGCCGACGGCAAGACCCAGCTGCTGCGCTTCGGCCAGTGCATCATCGCCGCCGGCTCGCAGGCGCTGAAGCTGCCGGGTTTCCCCTGGGACGACCCGCGCATCATGGATTCGACCGATGCGCTCAACCTCGCCGACGTGCCGAAGAAGCTGCTCGTGGTCGGCGGCGGCATCATTGGCCTGGAGATGGCCACGGTCTATCGCGGCCTCGGCAGCGAGGTGACGGTGGTCGAGCTGGCCGACCAGCTCATGCCCGGCGCCGACAAGGACCTGGTCAAGCCGCTGGCCGACCGCCTGAAGAAGCAGGGCATCGCCACCCACCTCAAGACGAAGGTGGTGGAGGCCAAGGCCGGCAAGAAGGGCATCGAGGTCGGCTTCGACGGCGAGAACATCCCCGCCAATACGCTGTTCGACCGCGTGCTGGTGGCGGTGGGCCGCGCGCCGAACGGCAGGAAGATCGATGCCGACAAGGCCGGCGTGCTTGTCACCGAGCGCGGCTTCATCGAGGTCGACGCGCAGATGCGCACCAACGTGCCGCACATCTTCGCCATCGGCGACATCGTCGGCCAGCCCATGCTGGCCCACAAGGCGACCCACGAAGGCAAGCTGGCGGCGGAAGTCGCGGCGGGCCACAAGAAGGAGTGGGTGGCGCGGGTGATCCCGTCGGTGGCCTACACCGATCCGGAGATTGCCTGGGTCGGCGTGACCGAGACCGAGGCCAGGGCCAAGGGGTTGAAGGTCGGGGTGGGCAAGTTCCCCTGGGCCGCTTCCGGTCGGGCGATCGGCCTGTCGCGCACCGAGGGCTTCACCAAGCTGGTGTTCGACGAGGCGACCCACCGCATCATCGGCGCGGGCATCGTCGGCGTGCATGCGGGCGAACTGATCGCCGAGGCCGCGCTGGCGATCGAGATGGGCTGCGAGGTCGCCGACATCGGCCACACCATCCACCCCCACCCGACGCTCAGCGAGTCGGTGGCGATGGCGGCCGAGGTCTACGACGGCACGATCACCGACCTGTACCTGCCCCGGAAGAAGTAGTCGGGAGGACGCGGGGCTCGGCGCCCGCGCCGCCTCGTCGCGCGGGACCCGGCCGTGGCCGGGCCCCGCGCTGGCGCCTCAGAAGTGGAAGGTCACGCCGGCCATCGGCCCGTGCACCTTGACCTGGCCGGTGAGCGTCCCGGCCACGTCCACCGGGTCGATGCCCAGCACGGCGGCGCCCTCGAAGTCGGCGACGTAGTCGTCCCGCAGCTTCAGCCGGAACCAGTCGTAGCCCACGTGCACGCCGACGCGGTCGCTCACGCGGTACTCGACGACCAGGCCGGCGCGTTCGAAGTGTCCGCGCTCGTCCAGGAAGTCGCCCCAGCGGGTGTCCAGGTACTGGCCTTCCAGACCCACGTTCCAGCGCTCGGCCGGCCGCCAGGTCAGTCGGGTATGCACGCCCGGCGACCAGCCGGTCTTCTTCCACTCGCCGCTGGCGGTGCCGGCGTCGATCTCGTCGGTGCCGTCCCAGCCGCCGTAGCCGCGCGCCTGCAGGCGGGCATGGGTCACGCCCAGGCCCACGCCCCAGGTGAGGGCGTCGGTGGACACCACCGAATACTCGTAGTTGAGGCTGGCCAGGGCGAAGCGCAGCTTGCCGTCCAGCTCG
>Ga0233369_1000272_pt1 | contig 24427 bp, 18 predicted proteins | sample ElkDunMinimDraft_26_FD_191537 | JGI IMG/M metagenome (GOLD analysis project Ga0233369, IMG submission 191537) | Fecal eukaryotic communites from dung pellets of Tule Elk in California, USA - Elk Dung D16 | ecosystem: Host-associated > Mammals > Digestive system > Large intestine > Fecal | place... | reverse complement strand
CCCAAGAGCGTATTCAGGTCGGATGCCCAATGTAATGGGGCGTTTGTAAGCATGCTGCGAAACGGGATGGTTATTGCTCGCCATCTCGTGCATCGGAGGCAAGTCGGCCAGGCGGCGCCCCGCTTCTACCAGTCCAGACGTCGGCGATGGCGGTTTGCCCAGTGGTCACTTGCGGTGCGCAAGTCCGAGGTCGTCCAGACAGGTCGCGGCGAGTGATGCAACCAACCTGTGCGTGGAAGCATAAGTTGGCCGGCGTTTGAAACCAAAATTTGGCCGCTCCGTTCAGCTTGGCGCCCCCCAGCAGCACAGTTGGGGCAAGGGACTCTCTCGGCCCCAGCGAAAACATGGCGAGCGACTTCTTCCGGTAGCGCGCGCGACGGGCTACTCGGGATCGGCTTCGCGGGGCGTTGGATGCCCAATGAAGCGACAGAGATCCTCGAAGAACGGCTGAGCGTCGCGGCGCTCGTCTCCCCCGCTCTTCCACTTGGCATTGACTCGTGCGGCGTCATCTAATCCTTGCTCCCCTGGCGAGCGACTGCCCAGCAGAGGTGCGCTGAGCCTTCCAAGGAAACGGGGTAGAACCCGGCTTGCTTTCTGAGCACCTGAACCACGGGAGCTTCGAGGGGCGCAGTCCAGGGACCCGGCCTGGCAGGTTCGATGCAATGTGCGACAGGCCTGCATGGCGCGCGTCCAAGCCTTTAGGCTGTCCTGGCCAGCAGGAGTCCACAATGACCGTTCGAGCCAACGCGACTGACGACGCTCTCCACCGGAGCGGTTGTCCAGCAGCCTACCGATCAACTGCCTGCGGCGTGTCGCGTCGTCCGGGGCATCCTGGACGACGCGACGTCAAATGCCGCCGCCCGCGCCCGGGAGTGAGGGAAAGATGGCGAGGCGGTCGCGTAGCGTCGGTCGCCAAGTGCGCAAGGGCGGCGCTGGGGCACACGCGTGGCTGATCCGATGGCGGAACCCGGGGCGCGGACGAGTTGCGAACGCCTGCGCCTGACACCGCAGGCGATATTGGCGCGCCTGGTGCCATTCGTACTCGAGCTGGAAAGCAGGGCCCAGGGCCGCGTTGCGATCGGCCTCGCCGGCGGGCCAGGTTCGGGCAAGTCGACCCTCGCCGCGGAACTGGTCACCCTGCTCAATGCCGAGAATCCGGCCCGCGCCGCGCTGGTTCCGATGGATGGCTTCCATATGAAGCACGCCAGGCTTGAGGCCATGGGTCAGACCGACCGGAAGGGCGCACCGCATACCTTCGAAGCTGCTGACTTCGTCAACTTCCTGCACCGGATCAGAAGCGCAACGGAGCCAGTCAGCGGCCCCCTCTATTCCCGCAAGATTGAGGACACGGTGGAGGATGCCTTCACCATTCCGCCCGACGTGCGTGTGCTGGTGGTCGAGGGCAACTACCTGCTGCTGACCGATGGGCCGTGGGCAGGAGTCAAACCGCTTCTTGATTACGCCATCTTCCTCGACCTGCCCCGCGAACTGGCCAAGGCACGCCTGCTCAGGCGCCACGCCGAGGAAGGGCTCTTCACCGAGGCGCGTAACCGCGCCCATGTTGATCGCAACGATCTGCCCAATTTCGACCTTTGTCGCCAGTCTCGGCATCGCGCCGATCTGGTGATTGAACTGGACGTGGAACGCTAGATACCGAAGACGGAAGTGGCTGCCTGCACAGACAGCCGCAATGGTCCCCCGACACGTTGACTCAGAAGCGCGCGTTGACGCTGACGAAGTAGCGGCGACCGACAATGTCGTAACGGCCGCCTTCGCCCATGTAGATCGATGGCAGGAACGGCGGTTGCTTGTCGCTCAGGTTGGTGACGCCCGCAGTGACTCTGAAACTGTCATTGACGTGCCAGCCCAGCGACAGATCGGTGTAGCGGATCGCCGGGATCTCATCGTTCTCGAAGCTCTCTTCGGATGCCCGGTTGCGGTCGTAGACGGCACTCCCGGTGTAGCGGGTATTGAGAGTGATATCGAAGTCGCCCACCGAGTAGCCCGTCAGCAGGGTGCCGCGCCAGACCGGGTCGGCGCGACCGCCCTCCTGGTATGACGTGCTGGTTTCAATACCGGGAACGCCCTGCTGCTGCTTCTGGATCAGACGGGTCGCCTTGAGGTTCATCCGCAGGTATCCGGGCCCCAGTGCGCGACTGTAGTTGAGCCCGAAGTCCACGCCGCGGGCCAGGAAGCGTGCGGCGTTCATCTGCTGCGTCGACACGTGCAGGACTGTCCGTGCAGGATCGCTATCACGGATGATCTGCCGGCAGAACGGGTTGTCGATACTGGGCATGTCGACGCAGAAGTCGAGCAGTGCATTGGCGCTCAGCTGCGTCACCACATCCTTGATGTCGATATCCCAGTAGTCCGCAGTCGCAGAAAGCCCGGGCAGAAAGCCCGGTTGCAGGATGACGCCGTAGGTGACGCTGTCGGAAGTCTCGGGCTGCAGGTCCGGGTTGCCCCCCGACACCACATGGGAGACGGCGACGCTGTTGGGCGGCGGGACGGCAATGCCCAGGGCTTGGCAGTTGGCCAGTCGATTGGCGGTTTCGTAGGTGTAGATGTTCTCGCACGGATCGGCCAGGTTGCTGGTGCCTGTGTTGATCGGCTCATACAGTTCACCGAAGTTTGGCGCCCGCACGCTGTGGGACCTGACGCCGCGGAAGGTCACGCCCCGGATCGGCGTCCAGGTGACGCCCGCTTTCCAGGCCTCGGTGCCGCCGAAGCTGTCGTAATGCGAATACCGGTACGCCCCTTCCACTTCCAGCCGCTCGGCGAAGGCGACGTCGGCCAGCAGCGGAGCCACCAGTTCACCGTAGGCCTCACTGACCCGCATCGATTCGGAAAGCTCGGCATGCGCACTGACGCTGGCGTTGTGCGCGAGTTCGCCGGTCTTGGCCAAGGGATCTTCCTGCGTGTCGAGCGATTCGCGCCGGTGCTCTGCGCCCACCGCGAAGCTGGCGTCGCCAGCCTGCAACGTGAATGCAGTGCCGGTCAGGCTGGCGCCGAAGACGGCCTGGGTGTTCGTCCGCCTCTCCCGGCGGTTGCCGAAGATCCAGGCGGCCTCGGCATCCGTCGGCACGTGGCTGTCGAAAATGTTGAACGGCATGCAGCCCTTTGCACGCATCTCCTCGCTCCGACACACGGGTGCACCCGTTGAGGGATCGGCCACGGCGTCGCGCGCGGCGATCCAGTGCGAGACGCGTACTGTATTGGGATTGGAGACCTGGCCCTTGTTGCGCCCGTACTGTGCGAACGCCTCCCATTGCATACCGTTGTCAAAGCCGCCAGAGAGCGTGTTGTCGATGGTCCACAACTCGCGCTCGTGGATGTCCTCGAACAAACCGAATCCCACGAAGGCGCGCGAAATCCGCAGCCGCTGTAGACCCTGGTCGGTCATGAAGTCGCGCATGGGTGCAGGCAGGTATGGATTGTCCAGGTACGCCCAGGCACTGCCCGCGCCATTGAGCCAGCTGGTTCGACTGTCCTCGCGGTAGGTGCTCTTGGTCCCTTCGTACCGGGTCTTGCCCAGATCGATGCGACCGGTGTAACGGACCGAGTCAGTGATGTCGTAGTCGACGCGGGCGATCGCCGCCGCCTGACGGATCGGGGCACGCAGCTGGTCGCCCTGTGTCAACGGGCGGATGTCGCTCTGGAACGCGCCATCGCCGCCGAAAAATTCACCCCGGGCGTTGAGCGGAGTATGGATGTACAGCTCGCGCACCTCGCCGCCGGTGTAGCCGTAGTTGACGTTGTCGAGCAGAAAGGTCGGATAGTCGTTGTAATAGAACTCGCCGAAGTCGTAGTGGATGATCCGGTCTGGAATTCCGTCTCCCACGGCGGTGTTCGCCGGGTTTACCCCGTAGATGACCCGTCCGGCGTGGGTGCGGGGACGATCGTGGGTGCGCAGCCCCTCACTGTCGGAGTAGGTCCCGCCCACGCTGAAGTGGCCGCGACCCTCGGCGAACGCATTGCCGAACGAGGCCGAGGCCGTTTTGGTCTGTGCGTCCCCCCTGTCGGAAATTCCGTAGCGGACGTTGCTCTGGAAGCCCTCCAGGGCGCTCTTGGTGATGACGTTGACTGCGCCGGTCACGGCATCGGCGCCGTAAATCGCGGCGGCGCCACCGGTCACGACCTCGATCCGCTCGATCATGCCGGATGGGATCATGTTCACGTCCACGGCGGAGCTGCGTGCAGACCCGCTTACGCGCCTGCGGCCATCGACCAACGTCAGGCTGCGGTTGGTGCCCATGTTGCGCAGGGAAATCGCCGCCATCCCGCCGTCGAAACCCTGGCCCTGAGCGTTGTAACGCCCGATGCCCGAGCCTATCGACGGCTCCAGCCGCAGCGCGTCTTCCGCCGAGTCGATGCCGATTCGCTCCATGGCCTCCATATCAATCACGCTGACCGGCATGGGACTGTCGAGCTCGGGACGCGCGATGCGCGATCCGGTTACGACCACGTTGGCGAGTGTCGAGACGTCATCCCCCGACTCCCGAGGGACGGTCGGCGCCGGCTCGGCTCCGAGCACGGCCACGTTGTTGTCGAAGGACCGAACGACCAGGCCTGTTCCGGCAATAAGCCGATCGAGCGCCTCCCGCGTAGGAATTGGGCCCGATACACCGTTGACGACGCGGTTCCGCGCGTCGTCAGCGGACACGATCACCTGGAATCCGGCCTGCTCGGCGAATGCGCGGACGCCACTCGACGCCTGCTGCCTGGTCACGTTGAATTCCCTGACGAGGCTCTGTGCCTGCAGCGTGGCGGAGAAGGAAATCGCAACCATGGCGGCGGCAATGGATAGGCTTAGACGCGATGTCGCAGGACGCATGGCAGACCTCGTATTTGAGAGATGCAGGGCGATGACGCGGACGCACTTGCGGAATGCCTTCACCCGAGACGTCCGAGGGCGCCTGGCGAACGACGAAGTGGCCTAGCTCATCCAGTTGCCGCCATCGACGTTGAAGGTCTGGGCGACGATGTAGTCCGAATCGATCGAGGCGAGGAACACGGCGATACCGCGGAAGTCCGCGGGAACACCCATGCGCCCGGCCGGAACGGCCAGACCCACCTGGCGCTTCTTGTCACCGCGCTGCAGACCCTCGTAGCGGGCGAAGCCCGCATCTACCTCGTCCCACATGGGCGTGTCCACGACACCAGGCGCGATGCCGTTGACGTTGATGCCGTGCTGGATCAGACCCAGTCCGGCCGACTGGGTCAGGCTGATCACGGCCGCCTTGGTGGCGCAGTAGACGCCGACCAGCGCCTCACCGCGACGGCCCGCCTGGGAAGCCATATTGATGATCTTTCCGCCTTCGCCCTGTTCGATCATCTGGCGCGCAGCTGCCTGCATGCAGAGCAGCGTCCCTTTGGTGTTGATCGCGAACTGGCGATCGAAGCTGGCTTCTGTGATCTCCAGAATCGGGGCCAGCTCGAACACGGCGGCGTTGTTGATCAGGATGTCCAGGCGTCCGAAGGTCGCGACAACCTGCGCGACCATGGCATCGACCGACGCGCCATCGCGAACGTCGACCGAAACCGCCAACCCCTTTGTCCCGAATTCCGCAGCCACCGACCTGGCGTGATCGATTGCAATGTCGGCGACGGCGACGCGGGCGCCCTCCGCGGCCAGCGCCCGCGCCATCTCGGCGCCAATGCCCTGGCCGCCACCCGTGACGACCGCGACTTTCCCCTCAAGCTTCATAGAACTCCCCAACGACGATAAGGCCACACGGGCCACATGGATGCTTCATTGACCGGACGCCGCCGACACGCCGACGACCGCTGTGGACGCGGCGTGCGTCGCTTCCGAATAGGGCTTGAGCGCGTGACTGACCGCGGCCATGCAGAGGTCGCGGGGACGCGCTGCCACTGTCCCCGCCGACACCTGCGGGTACAGCGGTGCCAGAAACTGGCTGATCAGTGTTTCGGGAACTTCGACGCCCTCGAGTCGGGCGAAGAGCCGATCAACGGCTGCGGCCGCGCTCGGGTGGTTCCAGTAATAACGGATGCGATCGCTGTAGCTGTAGTGGCGCTGGATGAAGAGCTGTCGTTCGTCGCCGTGGTAGTAGCGTTTCCAGTTGTCGGGCTCCAGCGTCATCAGCGCTTCCATCGACACACGCAGGCCCGGCCCGGCACCGTCGGCCGCCGGCACCAGCAGGTCTGCGATGTAGTCCAGCGCGTACAGGGCTTCGCGAAGCGCAAACGTGAGACCCGGACCCACTTTGAGGATGGCGAATCCGTCTGCGATCAGGTGCTTCAGTGCAGCGGCGGGCTGGTAGTCGGTCGAGTGCGCTTCGAAGACCAGACCCTGTGTCTGGTCCAGCGTCGCGCTGAGCTCGCGGGCCCTGTCCCGGTCGTAGACCACGACATTGGCGTTGCCGAACTCGACGCCAGGCTGCACGACAACCGCGATCACACGGCCGAACGCGTCTCTCAGGCCATGGGCCTCGAACGCTTCGCGATGCACACGCAAGGTCTCCAGTGCCGACTCTGCGCGCGTCACTTCCAGGTCCTGGATCGCTTCCAGCGCGCCGCCGGGCACCGGCACTTCGGTTCCGATGACATAGCTCGGCGGCGGAAGGCCTGATGCGAGCGCGGCCTGCTCGGCCGCCTTGGCGAGCTGCGCCGCGCGCGCGGCCGTGACCTCGTTGCCCAGCGCGATCGGTTCGCCGTGGCAGCCCATGCTGGTGTCGAGGTGGAGCTTGGTGAATCCCGCCTCCACATACGCCTGGACCATCGCGGCCGCCTCGACCATTGCCGCCGCCGCTGGCAACGAGGTCCATGGATTGGGTCCCAGATGGTCGCCGCCCAGTAGGATCCGGGCCGGGTCAAAGCCCACCCGATCGGCGATATCCAGGACGAAGCGCCTGAAATCCGCGGGGGTCATGCCGGTATAACCGCCGTGGTGATTGACCTGGTTGCAGGTGGCTTCGATCAACACCGGCTGCGGCGCTTCGAGCCCATGCCGCAGCGCTGCCTCGATGACCAGCGGATGCGCCGAGCACACAGAAGTGATGCCGCGCGCGCGCGCGAGCGCGGGTAAAACATTCGTCATCATGGGTGATCTCGACGTTTGAGGGCGGACGGATTCGCGGGCGCGGCTGGCGGTCCGCTCATCCGTTCGAGCGTGGCTTTCGAGCTGTTGCCCTCCATCGGGCCCCGGGTCATGACCGCGTTGGCACCGCTGGCATTGGCCATGCGAAGGCAGTAGTCCGGGGAGCCACCGCTGAGCCAGGTCGCGACGAACGTGCCGCCGAAGCTGTCGCCTGCACCCGTCGGGTCGATCTCCGTGACCGGAATCGGTTCGACCGCCACCGTGCATGCTTGATCGTGGTAGGTCGCACCGCTGGCACCGCGCTTGACCACGATGGCCTGAACCCCGCGCTCCAGCAGCTCGGCGATCGCGCCGGCCTCGTCGGTCCGTTCGGTCAACAGCGACAGCTCTGCGCCGCTGGGCAGGAACAGATCGGTGGCGGCCAGCACCTGCTCCAGGCTGCGGCGCATGCCGGGAATGGCCAGCATTTCCTTGCGGCTGTTGGGATCGAACGAGACGGTGCCGCCCCTGCGCTTGACCTGCGCGATCGCGTCCAGCGTCAGCTGGGTCACAGCGGGGGAGAACAACGAGGAACCCATCACGTGGATATGGGTCGCACGGTCGATGGTGGCCTGGCTTGTGGCATCCGCCACAAGCGCCGAACAGGCGGAGCCGACGATGTTGAAGATGAAATCGCGTTCGCCGTCGGCGCGGTAGCGCACGAAAGCGCTGCCCGTCGTGAGAACCGGCAGCACGCTCACCGCCGACACGTCGACGCCACTGCCGCGCAGTCGATCGACGATCAAGCGCCCGAAGTCGTCATCGCCGACCGAGCTCACAATCGCGCACGCGACGCCGTGCCGCGCCACCTGATCGATGAAGATCGCCGGCGCGCCGGACGGGTAGGGCCCGCTGAAACGCTGCAGCTCGAGGAAGCCCTCGCCGATGCCATCGGCCATGATCTCAACGAGCATCTCGCCAATGACCAGCACGTTCGGTGGGGAAATGCCGGGCCGCGGCACGTACGCGGAGGTTGTGGATGACGGCATGGACACGGGGCTTCTCAATGCGAGTGGTCGGGAGGACAGCGCGGGTGCAGAGACGCTCGGCAAAGTGCGGACATGGCCGCCCGCCGCAGTCGGCACTGCGATTTGCCGGAGCCGGTTGCCGCGAAGCGGCTTGCTTGCGAGGCGGCCTACCTACCGATCGGTATCGGCTCGTGCTTTGCGGTCGGCAGCGACACACCCAGCACCTGCGCCAACGTCGGGGCGATCTGGCGAATGTCGAGCCGGCCGAGGTTCTTGCCGGCCACCACGCCTGGCCCCATCACGAAGAAGGACGAATGCATCTCGGGGTGCGTGTTGCGATATCCATGCGCGCCGGTGGTCTTCGCCTGCTGTCTCACGACATCACCCGTGAGCGCTCCCCCCATGGCGTAGCCGCCTTTGGCATCCACCAGGAAAGAAGCGTCCTCCAGGGCGCCCTCGTCCACCGCCGCGCTGCCGCGCAGGATGCTGGAGATGCCGTTCCGGGGGTCCTGCTCGAGTGCGGTGAGGATGGCGTCCACTGCATTCCGCGTGGCGCCGTCATCCTTGTCCTTCAATACGACCGAGGCGCTGCCCCCCGAACTCCAGGCATAGGCTTTCCACGACGCGAGCTTGCCTTCCGCGTCCAGCTGGATCAGACCGGCATTGGCGAAAGCGGCATTGAGGTTGATGGTCGCATCGACCGGATGGAAACCGTGGTCGGAGACAACGACAACCGTCGTATCGGGATACACGGCGCGCTGGGCCTCGATCAGGCGCCCGATCATCGCGTCGGTCTGCTCCAGCGTCCGCTTGGACAGGTCGTTCGTGGGCAATGGTCCCAACTTGTGCTGGGCACTGTCCAGGCTCGTCAGATGGATGCTCAGCAACTGCGGCCTGCCCTGCGCGATCATGGCCAGGGCGATGTTCGTCAGGCGTTCGTCCTGCGACCACTCTTGCGGGTTGGCAGTGCCGTCGAAGAACCCGTCCGCCCCGTTCTCCACCGTCGCCAGGAATCCTCTCGGCGTGCTGACCGCATGGAGCAGGTGGCTGTCGGACGCCCGCTTCTTGGTGCGCCAGTATTCGGGCATGTTGTAGTCGATGGCCGGGTGGGCCACGCTGACCGGCCAGAGCACGCTTGCCGTGGTCAACCCGCCCGACTTGGCCGCGTCCCAGAGCGTCGGCACGCGGATCTGCGATCCATACCAGTTCCATGCCCCCTGCTCATGGCCTTCGGGGTCGAACACCGTATTGCCCCGGATGCCATGCTCGGTTGGCCCCACGCCGGTGATGACCGAAGTGTGATTCGGGTACGTCAGCGTCGGGGTCACATTGACGACGCCCGTCGAGTAGGCACCCTTCGTCAGGAACTGAGCCAAGGTCGGAACCTGGACGCCGTGTCGGCTGGCGTCGATGACGTACTTCGGGTCAAGACCGTCGACGGAAATCAGCAGTACCGCCGGAGTACCGTCGCGTGCGTGTGCGACGGGTGCCAGTGCCACGAGCGCGGCGAGGGCGAGCCCGCACAGAGACGGGATCTTCATGCACTTCTTGGTCATTGATGACTTACCCGTTAAAGGGACGGAATGTGGTGGCCAGCGCGTTCACTCAACGTCCTTGGGCCGCGCCTGTGCGCAGGAATCCGATGACGCCCACTGGATCATTGGTGAAGATGGCGTCGTAGCCCATCCCCACGGCCTGTCGCCAATCGGTCTCGTTGTCGATCACGCCGGAGAAGACCAGCACGCCCGTCTGTTGCAGTTCACGGACCTGCGCTGCCGTCGTCGTCTCCGCCTCCAGCACGATGCAGGTCGCTTGGAGGTCGCGCAGGGTCGCCGCATAATCGTGACTGTTGCGCGGCACGCCCAGCGGACAGGTCCGCACGCGCGGGTTCAACTCATGCATCGCGCTGATCGTGCGCCAGTCGAACGATTGCAGGATCACCCGGTCCTCCAGCCCGTACTTGCGGATCAGCTGGTCGAGCTTGGCCGCGTAGAGGGTCGTGTCGATCGGCTTGCCCGGCGCACCATCCTTGGGCAGCTTCGTTTCGATGAAGTACTTGATCGTCCGATTGCCCTCGAACGTCTTGAAGACCTCCTCCACGGTCGGCATACCCGTAGCGCGCTTCTCCGCGTCCGGATAGATGTCTCGGGACTTGCTGCCACAGTCGAAATGACGGCTCTGCTCGAGGGTGAGCACGCGGACCGGCTTGGGAATCAGGCCCATCCCCGCCGGGGCTGTGCAGAAGTCTGGATTGATGTTGTTGTCGTGGGTGACAAGCAACTCGTTGTCGGCCGTCATCTGGAGGTCGAATTCCAGATACTCGACACCTGCGCGCGCCGACTGCTCGAATGCGTACATCGAGGCCTCGGGCCACAGCAATGCGCCGCCGCGATGGGCGATCACGTCCGGCGTGTCCGCCGCGACTGCCGCGGCGGACATCATCGATGCCACAACCACGCCGACCATCTGCATCACGTTCATCGACGCTCCCCCAACTCACGCTCCAGGAACTGCACCATGTCCACCGGCTTGTCCGTCAGGAACATCGTCGCGCCGGCATCCAGCAGACGGCGATATTCGGCATGGCGTTGCGGCAGCGGCATGCTGTCGATCTCCCACAGGGTCTCGGTCTTCAGCCGCGAGCCTTCGGGACGCTTGCTGGCGTTGAAAGCGGCGAAGTACTCAGGTGTCGCCCGATACCAGAGGAAGTAGCCCGCCGGATTGTATTTGGCGAATCCCATCAGGTCCTGTTCCAGGTCGCTCGAGCGGCACGACGCGGGCGCATCCTCGGGGCACTCCTGGATCCGCGCGACGATGGCGAGCACGTCCCCCACCGACGCCGCAGGTTGCTTTGGATCGTCCGGAGAACCGGCGACCCACGCCATCGCCTGGCCTTCCATCCCCAGGCGCTTCACGACGTCGGCCACCTCGGCGTGACTGGCCACCTTGATGTCGAGATGCACGATGAAGCCGTGTTCCCGGGCCGCCAGCAGCATGTCCTCCAGCGTCGGAAGTGGCTCCTCGGTGACGACGACACTGGGTCCACCGTTGCCGCGGCGAAGGCGCAGTTTGCGCAGTTCGGCCGCCGTGTGGTCGGCCACCTTGCCCGTGCCATTGGTGGTGCGCTCCAGCGTCGAATCGTGGACCGCCACAAGCACGCCATCGCTGGACTTCCGGATGTCGATCTCGACACCGTCGATCCCCTTGCCTGCACACGCGTGGATCGCAGCCACCGACATCTCGGGCGCTTCGCCAACACAGCCGCGGTGGGCGATCACGATCACCTGCGACGGATCACGGAGTTTCCTCGCCAGATCGTTGCCCGGCTCTTCTTGCGCCAGCGCCCCACCTGCCTGCACGAGCAGGCAGGTGACGATCGTCATGCACGCAAGGCGACGCATTGACTGGCGCATCAGAAGTCCGCCTTCAGCGTCACGAAGTAGTAGCGTCCAATGCCGTCCATGTGCGCCGCGCCGTTATTGGCATTGGCGCTGTCGGCGGTCAGGTGCGGCGAGGTTGCGTGCGACTGCAGGACCGGATGCCCGATCTCGGCATTCGTCAGGTTCTTCACGCCCAGCGACACCGTGTAGCGCTCGGTGGGGTGCCAGCTGAGGTTGAGATCGTGTTGCCAGTAGGCCGGAACGTGGGGCAACTCACGCGTTTCCAGCGACTGGTCATTCACCGCGAACAAGCTCTTGCTGATGAACCGCGTGGTCACGCCGGCGCTGAAGTCGCCGATCTCGTACTTGTTCATCAGGCTGGCTTTGAAGTCGGGATACTGGAACTGCCCGACATTGTCCGTGCCGTTGCTGCCGCGCTGCGCGATCACGCGGCGCTCCAGGTTGCGGGTACCGGTCAACGCGACGCGGTAGCGCCCCGGGCCGAGGTCGAAGCGGTAGTTGACCCCGAAATCAATACCGCGCGTCCTGCGGCCGGCCAGGTTTGCAAACTGGGCCTGCACATAATCCACCTCACCCGTCAGGTGCGAACCGGCGGTCGTGGTATGGCGATGCACGAACTGGCAATAGCCCATGTCCGGACCACCGCTCGCATTGACGCAGTTGTTCATGATCGTGCCGTAGGCGATCGACGTGATCACGTTGTCGATGTCGATTTCCCAGTAATCGGCGGTCAGGTCGAGATTGCGGACGAAACTCGGCTGCCACACCACGCCATACGAGAACGAGTTGGAGATCTCGGGTGTCAGGTCGGGATTGCCGCCGGTGAACACGCGCGGCTGGTTCTGGTTGGGACGCGGCAACGGGCCGGTCCAGCCCGGCACGGTCGCGGCGCAATTGGTCATGCGGTCGCTGTCCTGCAGGATCAGGACTTCCTGGCACGGGTCGGAGATATGGCCCAGCGTGACCATGCTGATCGGCGCGTAGAGCTCACCGAAGTTCGGTACACGCGTGCTGAACCCCTTCACCCCGCGCAGAGCCAGGCCCTCGAACGGCGACCAGACCATGCCGAGCTTCCAGGTCTTGGTCGACGGGTTGTCGCTGTAGTGCGAGTAGCGCGCGGCGGCTTCGAGGTCGAGCTTGCGTGCGAACGGCAGGTCGCTGAGCAACGGGACCACGACTTCGCCGTAGACTTCCGCCACCCGGCGCTCGGCGCTCATGTCCGGGTGCAGGCCATGGTCGTTGCCGCCCGACCAGATGATGTTGTTGAGCTTGGCGGTATCCGGGTCGTCGCGCGTATCCAGCTTTTCCTCGCGCCATTCGGCACCCGCCGCGAAGCGCACGGTGCCGGCCCACATGTCGAACAGATCGCCGTTTATGCCGATGCCGGCATTGAGCATGCTGTTCTTCGTGACCTCGTAGCGCTCGTAGGGCATGACGTAGTCGACCCAGTCCTGGCCAGGCATGACCGTGGTGTAGAGGTTCGTGGGCACGCAGCCGGCGGCGCGGGCAGCCGCGTCGCGGCAGATCGGATTGCCGCTCGCATCGACGGTGACGTCGCGCGCCAGCAACCATTCGTCGCGGCCGACCATGTTCGTCGTGGTGACGTCGTCCTGCACCATGCCCCAGCGGAGGAAGGTCTTCCAATCGATCCGATCGGTCAGTGGGCCGGTCAAGTCGGTACCGAAGCTGATGGCATCTCGACTGTGGTTTTCCCGCGACATGGGCAGGTGCGAGTAGTGCCGGCTCATCGGTAACTCCGTCAGTCCGTTGGACTGCATGTGCCCACGCACGGAGTCGGGCAGGAACGGATCGTCGAGACGCGCGACCATGCCCGGATTGGTGCCCCACCAATTCGTGGGTCGCACGTCGTCACGATGGCCCGGCCACTGCGCGTGACCGCTCACATAGCTATGGGCGTAGCCGAGGCTGGTGTTCCAGATGATGTTCGGCGTCACCGCAAATTCGAGGTTCGCATAGGCGGACGCCTTCTCCGACTTGTCGCGCAGCAGCATGTAGTCGTAGATGCCGAAGGCAGTGTCGGGGCCACCGTCCTGGATACCGGTGTCGTTGTTGGACATGGTCCGGTAGCTGTCGCGCGGAATGTGCCGCACCTGGTTGTCGATCAGCTGGTACCAGTCACCGTTGATGGCGTTGTTGCCGCAGGGAGCGACGCCGTTGTAGACGCACCAGGTGGGATACGACGACCGGTAGAACTGGCGGTAGTTGATGATGATGTTGTCGGGAATACCGTCATCGGGACCGGTGTTCTCGGGGTTGGCCTGGTAGACCAGGCGATTGGTGAAGCGGTCGAGCAGCGGGATCTCGTCGGTTTTGACGTAGTTCGCGCCGAAGACGAGGTGGGCCCTGTCGTCGAGGAAGTCGAATCCGCTCGCCACCGACACCTGGGACTGGCCCGCGTCGCCCTGTTCGGAAAGGCCGGTGGTAAGGGACACGCTGGTGCCATCCATGCGCTTCTTCATCACGATGTTGACCGCACCGGTGACCGCGTCGGCGCCGTAGATCGCGGACGCACCTCCGGTCACGGTTTCGATGCGCTCGATCAACGCCGAAGGAATGGTATTCAAGTCCACCGCGGCGGTCCGTGCGCCGCCGGACACCCAGCGATGTCCATCCACCAGCACCAGCGAGCGGTTGGTGCCCATGCTGCGCAGGTCGATGTTGGAGACGCCTTTGTCGAACTCCTGGCCCATCGAGTTCATCTCGCCCAGGCCAGGGCCCACCGCGGGATTGAGCATGAGCGCGTCGTAGACGGTCAGACGGCCGCTCTCCTTCACTTCGTCGAAGTCGATGACCGAAATCGGCATCACCGACTCGAGCTCAGGGCGCGCGATGCGGCTGCCGGTTACGACGACGTTGTCGAGGGTCTTGGCCGCGTCCTGGCTGTCGCCGGACCGTTGCTCATCGTTGGCCGAATCTGCGGCCTGGGCCGCCAGTGACGGTGCGAGCGCGAGCAGCAACGCAGTCGTGAGCAACCGCTTCTTGGGTGCAGTGTGGAACGAGCTCATCACAGTTTCCCCTCCCCGGAGATCTGAACAAATACCCTTCAAATGCGCATATGCTCACGGCATGTGGCGCTTGTAAAGTTCTTTCGATCATGCGCCGCAGCATTTTCCGCAGGCATCCGCCGGCCCTCCCGCGTAAAAATTAATAGGGAGAGGGCTGCTTGGGGGGCATGGTGCCCGGTGCCCATGACGCGGAGATGACGCAGCGGGGCGCCCGGAGTTTCAGCAACGAAAAGCGGCGATCAGCCCGCCAAAATGGCCTTGGCTGTGCTTTCGTCGGTAATGAGGCCGGTGATAAGACCGCCCTTGAGCGCGGCTTGGACCGGCGTGACCTTGGAACTGCCCGCAGCAACGCCGACGGTCAGTCCGCCACCAGGGGCCGGATGCGGCACGCTGGTCAGGCGCGAGTTGCTGCCACCCTCAATTACTCTGCCGTCGTGGTCAAATGCCCAGCCGATGATCTCTCCTGCGGCGCCGAGCCGAATAAGTTCCAGCAATTCGACTCGGTTCAGGAACCTGTCCACATGCAGGGGCGCGGTCTGGTCAAGCTGACCGACGCCGACGAGCCGCAAAGTGGTCGCTTCGGCGATCGCACGGATGCGCTGTACCGCATGGATCTGCAAGAGGTTACGGCGCTCCTTTGGAGACGACAGGAGTGCGGGCAACGGCATCGGGTAATACTGCGCGCCCGTGAGGTCAGCGAGCTTTGCACTTGCATCAAAAGGGCTGGCCGACCCGTCCGGCGAAATGTTGCCCACGAGTGAAACCAGCTGATGCTGTGGTGCCTGAATTGCAGGCAGTCGATCCACCGTGGCGTGAAGAGCGCGGCCTGTCCCGAGTCCGATAATGCTCGGCGTTTCGCTGCGCAGCGTCGTTTCCAGCAGGACCGCGGCGCGCTCGGCGATGCCGATGATGCTGCCGACATCGCTCGGGTCGGTCGGCGCGACTTCACAGAAACGCAGGGCAAACCGGTCCTGAAGCTGGGCCGCCAGATCCATGCAGGCGGCAATCGGGTGCTCCAGCCGAAAAGTAATGAGGCGCTGGCTCAGGCACAGCGAGACCAAGCGTTGCGCGGTGGCCCTGGACACCTTCAGTTTGTGGGCGATCTCGTCCTGCGTATTGCCGACGACGTAGTACAACCAGCCGGCACGGGCAGCGGCGTCCAGACGGGCGGTGTCGTTGTCGGGCTTGGCCATATCACGGCAATTGGGCGGAGGGGCGGGCGGGATAACCAGACGCGGCGGCAATCGCGGGTACTAGTGTACGCATGTCCTCGAACAGGCGCTGGGCTCCAGCTTCCAGCAGGGCGCCTCCCGCATGCGCATGCCCGCGGTAGTGGCCACCCCCAATAAATCCCCACGCCTCCATGCCGGCTGCCCGGGCAGCGAGGACACCAAAGGGGCTGTCCTCAATGACCAGACATGCGGCCGGCGCCACGCCCATTTGCCGGGCTGCATACAGGAACAGGTCCGGCTCCGGCTTGCCGCGCGCCACCATTTCAGCGGTATAGACAAAGTCACCGAAAAATTTCGACAGGCCAGTGACTGCCAGACTCAGTTTCACCCGGGCAAGGTCGCTGGAAGAGGCGACGCATCGGGGAAGTTCTAGTTGTGCCAGCGCGTCGGCGATATGTGCAACGGGACGAAGCTCGTGTCGAAACCGCTGAACTAGCGATTTGTTCAGGTCCAGCTCGAATGCGGGCGGCAACTCGATGTGGTGCGCACTCGCGTGCGACCGCACCGTGGCGAGTTGGCGCCCCAGAAAATGGCGGGTGACATATGGAATGTCCGCAGGCAAGCCCTGTCGGGTCAGCGCCTCGGACAGCACAGCCAGCGAAAGGGGCTCGCTGTCCACGAGCACGCCATCGCAATCAAAAATTACAAGTCCATAAGCCATACAGGGCGCCACCCGTGGCAACTTTCTCGACAGGTCCAGCCCAGCATCGCACAGCATCTGAGCAAAAGTAAATTGTAATGAGCAATAGCCTCAAGTCATCCTGACAACGGGGGGTGTGCCTCTCTAGCCCTGGAGATGAGGCAGCCGCGCCCACCCGAGCCCGCCTTGGAACACCGGACACAGGGACCACGGCGATGCTCCGCTTCGAGGCCTGAAATCGTCACCGGCCCATACAGACTTGGACAGGGCGCCGGCCGCATCAGCAAGTTCGCGCCTCGCCCTGGGGGGGAGGGGGGGCCGGAGCCCCTCGAGCGGGGCCTCGCGGCCGAGATTGCTGGCAAGGGTGTACGCACCCGGCTCCCCTACGCTCCCTGTCCACTCGTCTGATCGACGAGTGCCGGGCGTCACCAGCCCGCTGTGTGAGCGCACATCCACGATGCGACCAGCGGGCATGGTCGAAGGCTCCATGCAGGTCCGCTCATCAAGCGGTTGTGACGTGAAGCCTTGAGATCGCCACATTCACCAGACCCTGCACGCGCTGCTGCCCGGAAACCGGGCCAGCTAGCTACCCGTCGCCAAGCCACTGCCGCCAGATGCTGCAGCGCAAGATCGAAAAAGCTTTACAAGTGAAGTACGCCATGAGTATATGCGCAGTAACTGGGTAATTGTTCATAACTCTGGGGAGAGGGCGTCATGAAACTGTTGGGCAAGGCCATGCTGTGCGCAGCGTTGACCGCGGCGCTGACGGGATGCGGCGGAGAGTCAGCCGACAGCGGCGCGTCGAACAAGCCGCAAACACTGGTGATAGCCACGCTCAACAACCCCGACATCATTCGGATGCAGAAGTTGACCGCGGATTTCACCGCGCAGCATCCGGACATCAAACTCGAATGGGTCACGCTTGAGGAGAACGTCCTCCGCCAGCGTGTCACCACCGACATTGCCACTAAAGGCGGACAGTTCGACGTGCTGACCATCGGCACCTACGAGGCGCCAATGTGGGCGGCGCTCGGTTGGCTGACGCCCTTGGAGTTCGGGCCCGATTACGAGGTAGACGATCTGCTGCCCAAGATCCGCGAGGCTCTCAGCTTCGATGGCCAACTCTATGGCGCTCCGTTCTACGGTGAGAGCTCGATGCTGATGTACCGGACCGATCTGTTCGAGCAGGCCGGCCTGACCATGCCCGAGCAACCTTCGTGGTCGTTTGTGACGGAGGCCGCCGGCAAGCTTGTCGACGCGGAGGCCGGTGTGTACGGCATCTGTCTGCGCGGCAAGGCCGGCTGGGGCGAGAACGTGGCATTGCTCGGGGCGATGGCCAATGCCTTCGGCGCTCGCTGGTTCGACGAGAACTGGAGGCCCCAGTTCGACCAGCCGGAGTGGAAAGACACGCTTCAGACCTACGTGGACGTCATGAAGACCGCCGGCCCCCCGGGCGCCGCGTCCAACGGCTTCAACGAGAACCTGGCCCTGTTCAATGCGGGCAAGTGCGCCATGTGGATCGATGCAACCGTGGCGGCCTCGTTCATCAGCGACCCCAAGGAATCCAGGGTCGCCGACAAGGTCGGCTTTGCCCCCGCCCCCGATACCGGCAATGGCAAGAGCATGGATTGGTTGTGGGCGTGGGCACTGGCGATCCCGGCCAGTTCCAAGAAGACCGAGCAGGCGCAGGCGTTTATCGCTTGGGCGACCGGCCGCGACTACATCGAACTGGTGGCCTCTACGGAAGGCTGGGGCCACGCCCCGCCTGGCGCCCGCACCTCGCTGTACCAGAATTCCAAGTACCTCGAGGCAGCGCCGTTCGCGAAACAGACCTTGGCGGCCATCGAACGCGCGGACACGCACAACCCCGCAGTGAAGCCGGTGCCCTACGTGGGCGTGCAGTACGCGGCGATTCCGGAATTCCAGTCCATCGGCACCACGGTGGGCCAACATTTCTCAGCGGCCTTGACCGGTTCGGTAAGCGTTGCCGAGGCACTGGCCAATGCGCAGAGCAGTACCGAACGGGAAATGAAGCGGGCGGGCTATCCGAAATAGGTCCGTGCAGCCCCTCCTCCGCTCGGCAACCTCCCGGCGCGCGCAGTGCGATGACCGGAACGAAGCGATCCTGACTGCTGATCTCGTGAGGCCAGGCTCCAGATCCGGTCTTGCGGCGGGCGCTTCCGCCCCGCCGCTACGGGACTCGGCACGCCTGGCGACATGCGGTCGCCCCCGCTTGTCGGCCAACACTCTACGCAACCACGGAAGCGCTTGATGGCAACGCAACAGACGCAAAGACTCGCGCGATTCCTGATCGCCCCGTCCGTCATTCTGCTGTTGGGATGGATGCTCATTCCCCTGGCAATGACCATCTGGTTCTCGACGCTCGACTACAACCTCCTGAGTCCTGGAAGAGCCTTCGTTGGCCTCGCCAACTTCAAGTATTTCTTCAGCGACCCGGCGTTCCTCTCCTCCCTCGGAAACACGCTGTTGCTGGTGGGCTCGGTGCTGGCCATCACCGCCGTTCTGGGTGTACTGATCGCGTTGCTTCTGGACCAGGTTTTCGTCGGTCGGCAAGTCGTCCGTCTGATGCTGATCGCGCCATTCTTCATCATGCCCACCGTCAGCGCCCTGGTCTGGAAGAACCTGCTGATGCATCCGGTGTCGGGCTTGCTGGCATGGCTGTGGCAGGTCTTCGGCCTCCAGCCGGTCGACTGGTTCACCCACTATCCAATGCTCGCGATCATCCTGATCGTGGCCTGGCAATGGCTTCCCTTTTCCATCCTGATCCTGCTGACCGCCCTGCAGTCGAAAGATGAGGAGCAGCAGGAGGCGGCCCTCATGGACGGAGCCGGCGCATTCGACCGCTTCTTCCACCTGACCCTGCCTCACCTGGCGCGTCCGCTCACCATCGTCATCCTGATCGAAACGATCTTCCTGTTGACGGTATTCGCCGAGATCTACGTCACTACGGGTGGTGGCCCGGGCACGCAGAGCACGACTCTGACCTACCTGATCTACTCGCAGGCCTTGTTGCAGTACGACGTGGGCGCCGCCTCCGCTGGCGGTCTTGTCGCGGTGGTGCTGGCGAACATCGCCGCCATTTTCCTGGTCCGCATCATCGGCAAGAACCTGGAGACCTGAACGATGGCACGCCGCTCGCACACCCCACAGCTCATTGCAACCACCGTTCTTGCCTGGCTGGTGGGACTTGTCATCTTCTTTCCGATCCTGTGGATGCTGCTGACCAGCTTCAAGACGGAAATCGACGCGTTCTCGTCACCGCCCTCGTTCCTGTTCTTCGACTGGACCCTGGAGAACTACGCCGCAGTCCAGGCGCGCAGCAACTACCTCGGCTTTGCCTGGAACTCGGTGGTCGTGGCACTAGGGTCGACCCTGCTGGCCATGGTCATTGCCATTCCAGCGGCGTGGGCCATGGCGTTCTCCCCCACCAGGCGCACCCGGGGCATCCTGCTGTGGATGCTGTCGACCAAGATGCTGCCACCGGTCGGCGTGCTCGTGCCTATCTATCTGATCTATCGCGACACGGGGCTGCTGGATTCTCGGTTGGGCCTGGTGATCGTGCTGTGCCTGAGCAACCTGCCGATCATGGTCTGGATGCTGTTCAACTACTTCAAGGACATTCCAAAGGACATCTTGGAGGCCGCACGCATGGACGGCGCCTCGATCGGCAAGGAGATCCTGTACGTGCTGGCCCCGATGGCGCTGCCCGGCATCGCTTCATCGCTATTGCTCAATGTGATCCTGGCGTGGAACGAGGCGTTCTGGTCGCTGAATCTCTCGTCGTCGCAAGCAGCGCCACTGACCGCGTTCATCGCCTCCTACTCCAGTCCCGAGGGCCTGTTCTGGGCCAAGTTGTCCGCCGCGTCGACGATGGCAATCGCACCGATCCTGGTGCTGGGCTGGTTCTGCCAAAAACAACTCGTTCGCGGGCTGACGTTTGGCGCAGTGAAATAAACCGCTACAGGCAGGAACTCAATGGGACGTATCACACTAGAAGGCGTGCGCAAGGACTTCGATGACACCACGGTCATCCACGGCGCGGATCTCGAGATCGAGGATGGAACGTTCGTGGTCTTCGTGGGGCCTTCGGGCTGCGGGAAGACCACGCTGCTGCGTCTGATCGCGGGCCTGGAAGATGTCAGCGGAGGCAGGATCCTCATCGATGGGCAGGACGTCACCGGCACGGCCCCTGCGAAACGCGGCCTCTCGATGGTGTTCCAGTCCTACGCGCTGTATCCGCACATGAGCGTGCGTAACAACATTGCGTTCGGCCTGAAGATGGCGCGCCTGCCCAAGGACGAGATCGCGGAGCGCGTTGCCCGAGCTGCCGAGATCCTCAACCTGACGCAGTATCTCGAACGCCGTCCCGGACAGCTGTCGGGCGGACAGCGTCAGCGCGTGGCGATCGGCCGTGCCATTGTCCGTGAGCCCAAGGGATTCCTGTTCGACGAACCCCTGTCCAATCTCGACGCCTCTCTGCGCGTGCAGATGCGACTGGAGGTCACCCGCCTGCAGAGGCAGTTGAAGACCACCGCCGTCTACGTCACCCACGACCAGGTCGAGGCCATGACCATGGCCGATCAGATCGTCGTGCTGCAGGGTGGACGCATCGAGCAGGTGGGCTCACCGCTGGAACTGTACGAGCGCCCGGCGAACGTATTCGTCGCGGGATTTATCGGCTCTCCGCGCATGAATCTGCTTACCGGCGCGGTGGCCCAGCGCCACGACTGCAGCACCTTGGGCATCCGCCCCGAACATATCCGCGTCCGTCACGGACGCGTCGGATCCGAGGGGAACACAGAGTCCTGGGTCGGGCAGGTCATGCAGGCGGAACACCTTGGCAGCGACACCTTCGTCTACGTCGACATCCCGGACATCGGCTCGGTCAACGCGCGCTGCACCGGCGATCTGCGCGTCGCCGCAGGCGATACCGTGACCCTGCTGCCGGAAGCCGTGCGCCTGCATCGCTTCGATACAAACCACCAGGCAATCCGCTGAGACGCCTTCGAGCCGTCTGTGCTTCCTGATCGACTTCAACCGAGAACCCTACGATGTACCTAGACAAGTTCAAACTGGATGGCCGCGTGGCGGTCGTCACCGGCGGTGCTCGCGCGATCGGCTTGGCAATCGCCGAGGCGCTCGCCGAAGCAGGCGCCAAGGTGATCATCGCCGATCAGGACCTTGCCGCCGCCGAGCAGGGCCTCGCCACACTCCGGGGCAAAGGGCTCGACGCCGAAATCGTGCAGATGGACGTCACCGATTCAGCGCGCGTGAACGCCGTGGCCGATGCGCTCGTTGCCCGCTTCGGCAAGGTCGACATCCTGGTGAACAACGCGGGCATCGCCCGCAGCCAGACCCCCGCCGAGACCGTCACCGATGAGCACTGGAACAACGTGATCGACGTGAACCTAAACGGCACGTTCTGGTGCTGCCGGGCCTTCGGCAGGCACATGCTCGCCGCCGGCGACGGCACCATCGTCAACATTGGGTCCATGTCAGGCTTCATCGTCAACAAGCCGCAGGCGCAGGCCTACTACAACGCTTCGAAGGCGGCCGTACACCACCTGACCAAGTCGCTGGCAGCCGAATGGGCGTCGCGCGGCGTCCGGGTGAACGCATTGGCACCGACCTACATCGCCACGCCACTCAACGCGTTCGTCAAGGACGATCCGGACATGTACGACGCCTGGTTGTCGGGCACGCCAATGGGGCGACTCGGTGAGGTGGAAGAGATCGCATCCGTCGCGCTGTTCCTGTCCTCCCGCGCGTCCAGCCTGATGACCGGCAGCGTGGTGGTGGTCGACGGCGGTTATACCTGCTGGTAGTTCCTGCGTACCCACCGCCGGCGGCGCGGCCGGCCCCCTGGCGATGGACATCGCGCCATCGCCAGCGATCGGCACAAGCCGCCGGACCGATCACGCCTGACGCTTTTTCGGCCACCTGGACTTCGCTGGCGCAGCCCCTTGAGCTGCGCCCGCATCTTGTAGACCCACAGGGCGGACAGCTTGGATGCCTGTCCCGGCCCCCCAGAAACGGATGACGTTCGATGTATCTCGTGTGCGGAGAAGCCCTGTTTGACGTGTTCGTCCAAGGCGATGCCCAGGATCACCTGGCACTTGTCGCGCACGCCGGCGGTTCGCCCTTCAACGTCGCCATAGGATTGAGCCGACTCGGTCATCGCGCCGCTCTGTTCACCGGCCTGTCCACAGATGTGTTTGGCCGCCGCCTGCACGATCAGCTCGGCCGGGAAGGTGTCTGCCGCGATTACGTCGTCGACAAGGCGAACCGGACAACACTCGTCCTGGTGGCATTAAATGCGGCCGGCGTCCCGCACTACTCGTTCTACGGTGACAGCTGCGCCGATCGTGTCCTCGTCCATACGGACCTGCCAACGCTGCGCGACGACATCCGCGGTCTGCACTTCGGTTCCTACACTTTGGTCATCGATCCCACTGCATCGACCTACTTCGCGCTCGCGCAACGCGAGTGCGGCCGCCGGCTGATCTCCCTGGATCCGAACGTGCGCCCGACGGTGGAGTCGGACATGCAGGTGTGGCGCGACCGCCTGGAGCGCTGGCGAGGGGTCGCGGACGTCATCAAGGTGAGCGAGGAGGATCTCGCACTGCTCCACCCAGGCTGCGAGCTCAACGACATCGCCAGCGCGTGGCTGCAGGGGCCGACCCAGTTGCTGGTGGTGACACGGGGCGGTGCAGGTGCGCTGGGTTACAGCACACAGGGATGCGTGGCGCTTCCTGCTCCCGAGGTGTCCGTCGTGGACACGGTCGGGGCGGGCGACAGCTTCCAGGCCGCCCTCCTCTCTCAGTTGCACGATCGCGCCGCGCTGCGGGACACCGCCACGTCGTTGGAGCAGCTCCGCCGTGTGCTTGCCTACGCCGCCAGTGCGGCAGCCATCACCTGCAGCCGGTTAGGGTCCGACCCACCCTACGCGCACGAAATGACGTAAGCGCTATCCGGTCGCAAGCGGTATGGAAACGCTACGCATTGCGGCGGACGCAGCGGCGACGCTGCTTGCCCGCCAGGACGCCATGGGATGTCGTCGACCGGTGTCCCTGCTACAGCTATCGTATCTCGCGAGCCACCGTTTGCAGACGGCAGAAGGCGTCGAACCGGCGATCATGCAGACCAGCAATCTCGCCACCCGCAGGCAGACAGGTCTCACCCGGGTGGCTCAGTGCGCCGATCGCCGTCAGGATGTCGGGAAACAGGCCGCCCGCCACCGCGCCGAGTGTTGCGGACCCGAGTAATACGGGCTCTGCAGACCGCGACGCCATCACCGGCTTGCCGATCGCGTCCGCCAGCAACTGTCGGATCAGGCGCGACTGGCCCGCGCCCCCGCAGATGACGATCTTTTCGGCCTTGGCGCCAGCCTTGGCCTGGGCCTCGATGATCTGCCGCAAGCCGTAGCCGACGCCGCAGATGCCAGCGAGATAGAGCGCGGCGAGGCTCTCGAGATCGCGCTCCATGCCAAGCCCCGCGATGACGGCGCGCGCGTGCGGATCCGCGAAAGGCGCGCGGTTGCCGAGAAACTCGGGGACGACATGGATACCGTCGGCCACGCGTGCGATCTCGGAAAGAGACGGCGCTTTCGCCACCAGCATCTGCGTCAGCAACTCCGAAACAGGTATGCCGCGCGAGCGGGCAAGTTCCCGCGCCTCGCTCCACGCCGGGTGCCCTTCGATCAGGCGGTCGATGGCCGCCCCCGCGGCCGATTGCCCGCCCTCGTTCAGCCACAAGCCCGGAATCATCGCGGAGTAGTACGGCCCCCAAACGCCCGGCATGAAGAGGGGTTCGTCGGTCGAGGTGATTGTGCAGGAGGAGGTGCCAAACACGTAGGCCATATGCGTCGACGGTGTTCCTTCGATCCCGACGGTTCCGAGGCCGCCCGCAAAGGCATCGATCATGCCCGCGGCGACTGCTGTGCCCGGGGCCAGGCCCAGATCGCGGGCCGCCTGCTCCGTCAGGCCACTGCCCAGGGCAGTGCCCGGGTCCACGATGTGCGTCCCGATGCGGACAAAATCC
>Ga0233369_1000268_pt1 | contig 24898 bp, 25 predicted proteins | sample ElkDunMinimDraft_26_FD_191537 | JGI IMG/M metagenome (GOLD analysis project Ga0233369, IMG submission 191537) | Fecal eukaryotic communites from dung pellets of Tule Elk in California, USA - Elk Dung D16 | ecosystem: Host-associated > Mammals > Digestive system > Large intestine > Fecal | place... | reverse complement strand
TGGTACGCGTCGCGGGGATCGGGGCCGGAGTCGATCCGGCGGTGGCTGTAGTCGCCATAGGGCGCCGGGCCGTAGCGGCCGTCGACATCCTGGGCGGGCGTGGCCGCGGCCGGAAGCAGCAGCGCAACGGCAATGGCGGTAAGCCGATGGTTCATGGCGCGAATCCCCGCGCCGACCAGTGGCGCAGGCACACGCTAGGGGCGGACGGCCGTCCCGGGCCTGAACCGGACGTGCGAAGCCGGTTCCCGACGTGGCGCATTCACCCGGCCGACAGCCAGGCCAGCACCTGTGCGGCGCAGTCGGCGGCGCCGCGCCCCAGCAAGGGGCCCACGTGGCTGACCGACTGCGCCCGCAGCAGCGAGCCATCCCAGTCGCGGGCCAGGGCGGCGGTCAGGGCGGGCGGCACGTCGTCGTCGACCATCGAGGCGACGCACAGCACGCGGCAGGCTGGCCGCGCGACGGCGATGCCGGCGTGGGCCTCGCGCATCGCCCGCCCGCTCTCGTCGCGCCAGTGGCGGAAGGCGAACAGCGCGGTCGCCTCGTCGGCGTCGGGCAGGGCGCGACGCGTACCGGTCAGCCGCGCGTCGCGTTGCCAGGGCACCACGTCCGGCCACTCGCGCGTCGGCAACTGCGCGTGCCAGGGCGCGGGCGGCAGCGGGTTGACCAGCACCGCCGCATCGGCGGCATCGGCGCAGGCGGCCGCGAGCAAGCCGCCCAGGCTCGCACCCACCACCGCGCGCGGCCGCGGCAGCGCCTCCAGCGCGGCCCGCACCTGCGCCAGGTAGTCGTCGACGCCGGTGTCCTGCAAGCCGTCGCGGCAGGGCTGGAGGTCAGGCGCGGCGACCCGCACCCCCGCCGCCTCGAACACGCCCCGCCAGACCACCCATTCCCAACCACCGCCCCCGCCGCCGTGGACCATCAGTACCGCGCGAACCGGGTCACCCAAGCAGTTCGGCCTCCAGCGTCATCGGCACCGCGCTCAGCGCGCGCGACACCGGGCAGTTCTGCTTGGCGTCCTCGGCAATCTCGCGGAATTTCGCCGCATCCAGTCCGGGCACCTTCGCCTTCATCTTCAACCGGATCGCGCTCAGCGAAGGGCCGCCGTCCAGCGACAGATCCACCTCGGCGCTGCCGTCGAGCGACTCGGGCGGATGGCCGGCTTCGCTGAGCTTGGCGGCCAGGGCCATGGTGAAGCAGCCAGCATGGGCGGCGGCGATCAGTTCCTCGGGATTGGTGCCCTTCTCATCGCCGAAGCGGCTGTTGAATCCGTAGCGGGTGCCTTCGAGCAGGCCGCTGGCCGGGGTGCTGAGACTGCCGCGCCCCCCCTTGAGGTCGCCTTCCCAGTGTGCGCTGGCCTTGCGGGAAATGCCCATTGCTGTCGCTCCTTGTGGGTAAAGGGGGGAAGCCTAGCCCGGATCGCGTTACCGGCCTGTATGGCGCTCACGCGGCGTGCTGCGTCGCAACGCGCGCCCGTGCCGGCGAAGCGCTAAGGTGGACGCCCGCCATGACCGGCCCTCGAGCGAATGCTCGAACGGCAGCGTTCCTCCCGCGGACTGCCATGTCGGCGCCATGCGGACCGCCGCAGGGCTTCCGGCCATGCGCCGGTCGCCCGGCCCGGTTCGCGCCCAGCGCCACAGGCGCGTGCCAGACAGGGAGGAACCGGCCACCATGCCCCACTCGACAGAGCAGATCCGCAACGTGGCCCTCGCAGGCCACCCAGGCGCCGGCAAGACCACCCTGTTCGAAGCCCTGCTGCACGCCGGCGGCGCGATCCAGACGGCAGGCAGCATCGAGCGCGGCAGTACGGTCTCGGACTCCGATCCCATCGAAAAGCAGCGCGGACATTCCATCGATGCCGCGATCGCCAGCCTCGACCATGCCGCCAGCGACGGCCAGTCCATCCACCTCAACCTGATCGACCTGCCCGGCTATCCGGATTTCCGCGGGCCGGCGCTGGCGGCGCTTGCCGTGGTGGAAACGGCGCTGATCGTGGTCGATGCCAGCACCGGCGTGGAGCACGGCACGCGCCGGCTCATGGAACGGGCCAGGGAGCGCGGCCTGTGCCGTGCGATCGTGGTCAACCGCATCGATGCCGACGGCGCCGATCCGGCGCGCGTGCTCGAGCGCCTGCGCGAGGCCTTCGGGCCGGAAGTCCTGCCGCTCAACCTGCCTGCCGCAGGCGGCACCCAGGTGGTGGACTGCTTCTCCCGGACCTCCGGCGACAGCGACCTGGGGCCGGTGGCCGACTGGCACCAGCGCATCCTCGACCAGGTGGTCGAGATCAACGAAACGGTCATGGACCATTACCTGGAACTGGGCGAGGACGGCGTGCCGGGCAGCGAGCTCCACGACGCCTTCGAACAGTGCCTGCGCGAGGGCCACCTGGTGCCGGTGTGCTTCGCGTCGGCCCGCAGCGGGGTGGGCGTCGCCGCGCTGCTGGACGTGGCCGCGCGCCTGTTCCCGCATCCGGGCGAGGCCAATGCGCCGCCGCTGCTGCGGGGCCACGGCGCCGACGCCCGCCCGGTCGAGATCGCGCCCGATCCGGCCGCCCCCGTGCTCGCGGCCGTGTTCCGCATCGTCCACGATCCCTTCGTCGGCAAGCTCGGCGTGTTCCGCGTCTACCAGGGCACCGTGCACCGGGACACGCAGCTGTTCGTCGACGGGGGACGCAAGCCGTTCAAGGTCGGGCACCTGTTCCGGCTGCGCGGCCGCGAACACGTGGAGATCGAACGCGCACTGCCCGGCGACATCGCCGCCATCGCCAAGGTCGAGGACCTGCACCTGGGCGCGGTGCTGCACGACAGCCACGACGAAGACCCGGTGCGCCTGGCGCCGGTGGCCTTCCCCAGGCCGATGTTCGGCCTGGCCGTCAGCGCCGGCAGCCGCGGCCAGGAACAGAAGCTGGCCACCGCGCTGCATCGGCTCTCCGAGGAAGACCCCTGTTTCCAGGTCGAACACGAGGAAGAAACCAACGAAACGGTGATCCACGGCCTGTCCGATCTGCACCTGCGGGTCAATCTGGAGCGCCTCAGCGACCGCTTCGGCCTGGAGGTGGAGACGCGGCCGCCGCGCATCGCCTACCGCGAGACCATCTCCACGCCCGCCGAGGGCCACCACCGCCACAAGAAGCAGACCGGTGGCGCGGGCCAGTTCGGCGAGGTCTCGTTGCGGGTGGAGCCGCTGCCGCGCGGCGCCGGGTTCGAGTTCGTCGATGAGGTCAAGGGCGGCGTGATTCCGGGGCAGTTCCTGCCCGCGGTCGAGAAGGGCGTGCGCCAGGTGCTGCGCGCCGGCGCGATCTCCGGCCACCCGATCCAGGACCTGCGGGTCACCGTCTACGACGGCAAGCACCATCCGGTCGACAGCAAGGAGGTCGCGTTCATCGCCGCCGGCAAGAAGGCCTTCCTCGATGCGATCGGCAAGGCCCGGCCGCAGGTGCTCGAACCGATCGTGGACCTGGTGGTGCACGCGCCGGAAGCGGCCATGGGCGATGTCAGCGGCAGCCTGGCCGGCAAGCGTGCGCGCATCAACGGCACCGACACCGCCGGCGACGGCGAGATCGCGGTGACGGCGCAGGTGCCGCTGTCGGAACTGGACGGCTATGCCGCCGAACTCAAGTCGATCACCGCCGGGCGCGGCCGCTACAGCCTGGATTTCAGCCATTACGAGGCGGCCCCGGCGCAGGTGCAGCAGTCGCTGGTCGAGGCCTGGTCGCCCCGCCACGAGGATGAGTGAGGGCGGGCCGGGAACGCCTGCCCTGGCCGCCGCGCTCGCCGACGCGGTGCTGGTGCTGCACGTGGGCGTGGTGGCGTTCGTGGTGCTGGGCACGCTGGGGATCCTGGTCGGCGGCCCCCTTGGCTGGCGCATCGTGCGCAGTTTCCCGCTGCGCGCGACCCATCTGGCGCTGATGGTGGTGATCGCGCTGCAGTCCTGGCTCGGCCGCCTGTGCCCGCTGACCGACTGGGAGCAGGCGCTGCGGATCCGTGCCGGACAGGACGCCTACGCCGGGTCCTTCATCCAGCACTGGCTCTCGCGACTGATCTTCTTCGAGGCGCCCTGGTGGACCTTCGTGCTGGCCTATACCGCCTTCGCCGCGATCGTCCTGGCGTGCTGGTGGCGGTGGCCGCCGCTGCGCGGCTCCACCCGGGCCAGGCGCTGATATCGAAAAGCACGCAGGCGGAGGCTATTTTTTCGCGTTTTCCTATTGGCGGGGCGTTGCGGATGCCCTACATTGCGCCTGCCGGCACGTTCGGCCAGAACAGAACGCAGACCACAGACACAGACGAGGGAACACAAACCCATGGCAAAGAAGAAGGCCCCGACCAAGAAGGCGGCTGCTCCGAAGAAGGCTGCCAAGCCTGCTGCCCCGAAGGCGATCAAGGAAGCCCTGAGCAAGTCGGGCCTGGTCGCGCACATCGTCGACGCCACCAGCCTGGCGGCGAAGGACGTCCGCGCCGTGCTGGGTGCGCTGGAAGGCGCGATCCACGGCTCGCTCAACAAGAAGGGTGCGGGCAGCTTCACCCTGCCGGGCGTGGCCAAGTTCAGCGCGGTGAGCGTGCCTGCCAAGCCCAAGCGCAAGGGCATCAACCCGTTCACCAAGGAAGAGCAGTGGTTCGCCGCCAAGCCCGCCTCGGTGAAGGTGAAGGTGCGTCCGCTCAAGAAGCTCAAGGACGCCGCGGCCTGATCGCCAGCGTCTTCAAGGCTTTGCACGGAACGGGACGGCACATGCCGTCCCGTTTCCATTTGTGCGGTTAGGATGCGCGCATCCCCCAACCGGACAGACCCATGAACCTCAACGGCTTCCTCGACCACCTGCTCAAGTCGGCCGCGCCCACGACGATCTCGGGCAACGACGGCCGCGGCGGACTCGGTGGCATGCTCGGCTCGGATTTCGGCAAGGGTGCGATGAGCGGCGGCGCGCTGGGCCTGCTGCTGGGCCGCAACAAGACCACGCGCAAGCTCGCCACCTACGGCGGCCTGGCCGCGCTGGGCGTGATGGCCTACCGCGCCTACGGCGACTATCGCGCGCAGCAGGGCGCGGCGGTGCAGCCGCAGACGGTCGACCGCCTGCCCGCGCCCCAGGCCGACATCCACGGCGAGGCGATCCTGCGCGCCCTGGTCGCGGCGGCCAAGGCAGACGGCCATATCGACGCGCGCGAGCGCGAGGTCATCGAGGGCGAGTTCGCGCGGCTGGCGCCGGACGCGCAGGTACAGCAGTGGATCAGGACCGAACTGGAAAAACCGCTGGACCCGGCCGAGGTCGCGCGCGCCGCGGCCTCGCCCGAGATCGCCTCGGAGATGTATCTGGCCAGCCTGGTCGCCGCCGACGAACAGAACTTCATGGAGCGCGCCTATCTCGACGAACTCGCGCGCCAGCTCGGCCTCGACGATGCGTTGAAGCAGCGGCTGGAGCAGGAGTATCGCGGGGCGCTGGCGGGCTGAGCGCGGCATCGCGCCGCCGGCGGCACATTTCGCGCATCACCAGGGGACATCGCACGATGGACAAGCGTTTCTGGATCTGCGGCACGGTGGTCTCGTTCGTGGCGTTGCTGCTGTCGTTCCTGGTGCACGGCGTGCTGCTGGCGCCCGACTACGCGCAGCTGGCCCACGAATACCGCGATGCGCACGACAGTGCGCGCCATCTGCCCTGGGTGTTGCTCGCGCATGCCCTGCTCGGCTTCTCGATGACCTGGCTGTTCGGCCACGGCTTTGCGCAGGAAGGCCACATGTTGCGCCAGGGCCTGCGTTTCGGGCTTGCCATGGCGCTGGCGGCAGCGGTGCCTGCGAGCCTGCTGGCCTACGCGGTGCAGCCGCTGCCCGGCGGCTTCATCGCCCGCCAGGTCGTGCTGGGCACCGTCAGCATGCTGATGCTGGGAATGCTGCTGGCGTGGCTGCAGCCGCGCCGCCGCGCCCTGCGTCCGCTGCGCTGACGCGGCGCCGACGGCGCAGGCAGGCACACTCGCCCTCCCCCACGGACCGTCGACCATGACCCATCACCGCCCCACCATCGCGCTCGCGCGGCGTGCCGTCTGCCTGGTCGTACTGGCCGCGCTGGCCGGCTGTGGCGAGCCAGAGCAGGCGCAGGACGGACAGGCAACATCCACCGCGCCGCTGCCCGGCCCGCAGCAGGCCGGCGGTGCGGTCACCTCGATGCCCGACGCCCCCGGCCCCGGCGAGGTCCCACTTGCCGGATCGCCACCGCCTGCGCCCGCGCCGGCGCCACAGGCGGCCGATCCCGGGTCCGGCCTGCCGCCGCTGGAGGACAACCCGGAGGCGGGCCTGGCCGCACCCGCGGCGCCGGCGACCGGCGAGCCGCCGGCAAGCCCGCCCGACCGCCCGGCAGGCGACCCCAGGGACGTGCTGCGCGCCTATTACGCCGCGATCAACGCGCGCGACTACGGCGCCGCCCTGGCGGCCTGGGACACCGGCGGTGCGCAGGCGCCCACGCAGCTGGCTTCCGAGTTCGCCAACGCACGCTCGGTCGAACTCACCGTCGGCGAGCCGCGGGCGCCCGAAGGCGCAGCCGGCTCGGTCTACGTCGAGGTGCCCGTCACCGTCACCACCACGCGCAGCGACGGCAGCGTGCAGCGCCAGGCGGGCCGCTACACGCTGCGTCGTGCGCAGGTGGACGGCGCCACGCCCGCCCAGCGCGGCTGGCACATCGCCGCGGTCGACCTGCGCGACGCCGCGGACTGAAAGCGCCTGCCTAGAGTTCGAAGCGATAGCTGAGCTTCACCAGCAACTGCTCGTCGTCGCGCAGGTCGAAGCTGTCGACCACGGCCTCGCCGATGCCGTCGGCGATGGCGCTGCGGTCGAAGCCGCCACGGCCGTAGACCACGTACAGGTGCGACAGCGGAGCGAGCTCGTAGCGGTAGCGGATCTGGAAGGCCAGGTTGCGCACGCTGAAGTCGTCCACCGGATCGGACGCCGGGACGGCGCGCCCGGCCGGATCGAAGCGCCAGGCCTGGCGCAGGCGCGCGTCGATGCCGATGGCCTGCAGCTTCACCCGCAGCTCCTGGCGATCGCTGATCGCCCAGTCCAGTCCCGCCAGCAGCTTGGCCTCCCTGCCGTCGAAGGCCCCCACCAGGTTGCCGGTGGCGGCGCCCTGCCAGATCAGCCAGTCCGGGCGCTGGATCAGCGCTGCGCCGGCATTGAGGCTGAAGGCGTCGGTGACGAAATAGGTCGCGCCGTACCACAGCGCGCTGCCCAGCTCGCGGTTGCCGGCCAGGCCGCCGCCGAACACTTCCGCCTCCAGGTCGTGTGCCCAGCGCCCCTTGCGGGGCCGCTCGTACTCGAAATAGAGATTGGTGTAGGCCGGCATGCGCACGTTGCCGTTGCCGCGCAGCAGCAGGTCGCTGATGCCGGCGCTGTTGACGTTGACCTGCGCATACGCGCTGCCGCCATCGCCCAGCTGCGCCTGGCCGCTCAGGCGCAGCTGGTCGTAGAGGCGATCGCCGTGGTTGTTGTAGGTGCTGCTGACGCGTCCGCGCCAGTCCATGGACGCGATGCGCGAGCCCTCCGGCATGTCGGTGATGCGGCGCGACACCTGCCAGTGGAGATAGTTGAGGCTGTTGCGGGCCAGGTAGCCGGCGTCGTTGATCTCGAGCGCGTCGCCGAAATGCATCGCGATCCACTGCTGGCGCCAGCCCCGGTCCATCTCGTAGTCCGCCCACAGGCTCGCGCCCAGGTCGCTGCTGCGCGCGCCGGCCTGGTCGATGCGGCTGCCGAACAGGCGGCTGCGCAGGTTCCAGGCGGACGTGGGCCGCCAGTTGTGGTCCACGCCCAGCACCGTGGCGTCGCGATCGAGGAACGGCCGCCGCACGCGGGTGAGCATCGCGCCCAGGTTCTGGTCCTGGAAATCCTGCACCAGGCGCAGCGCGTGGAAGGCGCGCCCGGCCTCGCCCGACTCCTGGGCGGAGAACAGCCCGTACTTCGCCGTGCCCAGGCTGCCGTTGAGCTTGAGGGCGGCGGCGATGTCGCTGGGACCGCCATCGTCGTCGGAGGGCCCGCCGATGCGGCGCGTGTACAGCAGCTGGCTGAAATCCGAGGGCGTGGTGTATTCGAAGATGCCCTGGTTCTCGGTGAAGAACGGCCGCTTGTCGCTGACGAAGGTCTCGGTGGCGCTGAAGTTCACCACCAGATCGTCGCTCTCGACCTGGCCGAAGTCGGGGTTGACCGTCGCCGACAGCTGGAAACGGCCGTTGGGCTTCCAGAACAGGTCGCCGCCGGCATTGCCCTGGCCGCTGCCGCGCACGTTGTCGTAGAGGCCCGATACATAGGGCGTGATCGCCAGCAGCGACTGGTCGTAGGCCGCGACGGTGAGCGGCGCGAACTCCGACACGAAGCGCGGCCGCTCGAAGCTCGCCACCGGCCAGGCCATGCGCTCGCCGGTGGAGCCGATCACGCGTGCCAGGAACAGCTTGAGCGTGCGCTCGGCGCCCGCGCTCTCGCGCATCGGCGCGGTATGCCAGGGGATCAGCAGTTCCACGCTCCAGCCGGCCTCGTCCTCGGACACGGCCTGCCGCCACAGGCCATCCCAGTCGGAACTGAACTGGTTTTCGTTGGTGATGATCTCGTCGGCCATGCCGCCGGTGGAGCTGACGGTGAAGGCGTAGCCGGTCCGCCCGCCGCCGTCGAAATCGACGAAGACATTGACCCGGTCGACCTGCTCCTGGAAATCCCGGCGTACTTTCTGGCGGGTGCGCTCGACCTCGGGCGGCTGCGCATTGCGGAAGGCAATGGCCAGGCCGTCGGGCCGCGCCAGCACCCAGGCCTCGGTGGACAGCGAGCCGGGCTCGCCGTTCAGCGGCTGCACCTTGCGAAAGTCGGTGATGCGGTGGGCCCCGGCCCACTCCTCTACCCCGATGTGGCCATCGATCTCGACCGCCGCCGCCGGCAGGCAGGCCAGTGCCCAGGCCAGGGCCACGACCGGCCGGATCGAAGGTTTGCGACGTGCCACGATGCCCCCACCGGCGACTGCAATGCCGCGCAGGCTAGGGGCCGGCGCCGGGGACGGCGCGTCCCATCGGTCATGGCAACCTTCCCGGCCTGGCGGGCATCGCCCGCCGCCGCAGCCCTCAGCGCTTGGGCTGGAGCATGGTCCCGGTGCAGTTCCTGGAACCGCACTTGCAGGCCCAGAGCTTCTTGGCCTTGGCCGTATGCGGCTCGTCCAGGACGATGCCGTAGTTGTAGGTCAGCTCTTCGCCGGGCTTGATGTTGCGCAGCGCGGTGATGAAGACCTTGTCCTTGTCCTTGCGGCCCTTGGCGTCTTCCTCGACCTCGGACTCGCAGTTGGGCTTGCAGCTGTGGTTCATCCAGCGCGCGATGTTGGCGCCCTTGTTGGCGTCGATCACGTACTCGTCGTTGAGGGTGAACAGGAAGGTGTGCCCGTTCTCGTCCTCGTCGCCATAGTCGGCATCCACCTCGTCGTGGGTGCGCAGCACGCCCTTGTAACGGATCACGCGCTCGCCCTTCTTGATCAGCTCCGTGGCAAACACGCCGTTGCCATGGATCGGCGACAGGCGGGCTTCGATCTTCTTCTTGTTCTTGGGCATCGCGGGCGGAGTGAGCGGTGGAGCGCGCATTGTGGCATGCCCGGCCGGCGGCACGCCGCCCGCCGCCCGCTGAAGGGCCGCTGATGCGGGCATTTGAGCCGGGCGGACGGAAAGAGTACAATTTTGGTCCACATTGAGACCAGGCCGCCATGCTCCGCGTCACCAAGCTCACCGACTACGCCACCGTGGTGCTGACCGTGCTTGCCGCCCGCCCCGAGGCGGTGCTGAGCGCGAGCGAGCTGGCCGAGCGCGCGGGGCTGGAGGTGCCGACCGTCAGCAAGCTGCTCAAGCCGCTGGCGCAGGCCGGCCTGGTGGAAGGCTTCCGCGGCGCCCATGGCGGCTATCGCCTGGCGCGTCCGGCGTCGGCCATCAGCCTGGTGGAGATCGTCGAGGCGATGGAAGGCCCGCTGGCGATGACCGAGTGCAGCCTCGACCATGGCGAATGCGGCATCTCCGGGCAATGCGGCGTGCGCGGCAACTGGCGCCGCATCAACGACGTCGTGGCCGGCGCGCTGCGCAGTGTGAGCCTGGCGCAGATGCTCGACGACGCCCCGATCCCCCCCACCCAGTCCGGCCGGCGCATCCAGGCGCGGCTGGCCAACGCATGAACATGACAGGCAGCCCGATGGCCACCCAACTCGCCGACGCCCCCACCAGCAACAAGGAAATCCACGAGCAGCTCGGTCGCCGCTACGACGCCGGCTTCGTCACCGACATCGAGTCCGACTCGCTGCCGCCCGGCCTGGGCGAGGACGTGGTCCGCGCCCTGTCGGCCAAGAAGGGCGAGCCGGAGTGGATGACGCAGTGGCGCCTGGCCGCCTACCGGCACTGGCTGACCATGGCCGCGCCGCACTGGGCCAAGCTCCAGATCGCGCCGATCGACTTCCAGGCGATCAGCTACTACTCCGCGCCCAAGGGGCCGAAGTACAAGTCCTTCGACGAAGTGCCCAAGGAACTGCTCGATACCTACGACAAGCTGGGGGTGCCGCTGCACGAGCGCGCCAAGCTCGCCGGCGTCGCGGTGGACGCGGTGTTCGATTCGGTCTCCGTCGGCACCACCTTCCGCAAGGAACTGGCCGAGAAGGGCATCATCTTCTGCTCGATGTCCGAGGCCATCCAGGACCACCCCGACCTGGTGCGCAAGTACCTGGGCACGGTGGTGCCGGTGGGCGACAACTACTTCGCCGCGCTCAATTCGGCGGTGTTCTCCGACGGCTCGTTCGTGTTCATCCCGAAGGGCGTGCGCTGCCCGATGGAGCTGTCCACCTACTTCCGCATCAATGCCGGCCACACCGGCCAGTTCGAGCGCACCCTGATCATCTGCGAGGAGGGCGCGCAGGTGTCCTACCTGGAGGGCTGCACGGCGCCGATGCGCGACGAGAACCAGCTGCATGCGGCGGTGGTCGAACTGGTCGCGCTGGACGATGCCGAGATCAAGTACTCCACCGTGCAGAACTGGTACCCCGGCGACGAGAACGGCGTCGGCGGCATCTACAACTTCGTGACCAAGCGCGCCGAATGCCGCGGCGCGCGCAGCAAGGTGGTCTGGGCCCAGGTCGAAACCGGTTCGGCGATCACCTGGAAGTATCCGTCCTGCGTGCTGCTGGGCGACGACTCCTCGGGCGAGTTCCATTCGGTGGCGCTCACCCACCACCGCCAGCAGGCCGACACCGGCACCAAGATGATCCACATCGGCAAGCGCACCAAGAGCAAGATCGTCAGCAAGGGCATCAGCGCCGGCCACGGCCAGAACACCTACCGGGGCCTGGTCAAGGTCGCCGCGGGCGCCGACGGGGCGCGCAACTACACCCAGTGCGACAGCCTGCTGATCGGCAAGAAGTGCGGCGCGCATACCTTCCCCTACATCGAGGTGAAGAACCCCGGTGCCACCGTCGAGCACGAGGCCACGACCTCCAAGATCAGCGACGACCAGCTGTTCTACTGCCGGTCCCGCGGCATCTCCGAGGAAGACGCGGTGAGCCTGATCGTCGACGGCTTCTGCAAGCAGGTCTTCCGCGAACTGCCGATGGAGTTCGCCGTGGAGGCCAAGAAGCTGCTCGACGTGTCGCTGGAAGGCTCGGTCGGCTAACAGCCGCGCCCGCCCGCCGCCGCAGCGGCCATGGGCGCGCACCGCGTCCGACGCCCACCCCAACAGTCCTCCCGCGCGCGGGAGCAGAGACAAAAGAACGGAACCCCCATGCTCAAGATCGACAATCTCCACGCCCGCATCGGCGAGCGCGACATCCTCAAGGGCCTGAGCCTGCACGTGAAGCCCGGTGAGGTGCACGCCATCATGGGTCCCAACGGCGCGGGCAAGTCCACGCTGGGCAACATCCTCGCCGGCCGCGAGGGCTACGAGGTCACGGCCGGGAGCGTCGAGTTCGACGGGCGGCCGCTGCTCGAGCTCGAGCCCGAGGAGCGTGCGGCGGCGGGCGTGTTCCTGGCCTTCCAGTACCCGGTGGAGATCCCGGGGGTGAACAACACCTACTTCCTGCGCAGCGCGCTCAACGCCCAGCGCAAGGCGCGCGGCGAGGCCGAGCTCGATTCGATGCAGTTCCTCAAGCTGGTGCGCGAGAAGCTGTCGGTGCTGCACCTGGACGACAAGCTGCTGCACCGCGGCGTCAACGAGGGTTTCTCCGGCGGCGAGAAGAAGCGCAACGAGATCTTCCAGCTGGCCGTGCTCGAACCGAAGCTGGCCATCCTGGACGAGACCGACTCCGGACTGGACATCGACGCGCTCAGGCACGTCGCCGACGGCGTCAATACGCTGCGCTCGCCCGAGCGCTCGTTCGTGGTGATCACCCACTACCAGCGCCTGCTGGACTACATCCGGCCCGACGTGGTGCACGTCCTGGCCGATGGACGCATCGTGCAGAGCGGCGGCCCCGAACTGGCGCTGGAGCTCGAGCAGCACGGCTATACCTGGATCGCCGACCGCGTGGCCCCGGGGACGGAAGCCTGATGAACCCGCTGCTCGATTCCCTTGCCGGCGGCTTCGACGGCGACGCCACCCGCCGCGAACTGCTCGATGCGGTGCTGCGCGACGGGCTGCCCGGCGCGCGCAGCGAGAGCTGGAAGTACACCTCGCTGCGCGCCCTGGAACGGCGCAGCTTCAGCCCCGCGACCGCCGCACCCGCCGCGGTGGACGAGGCGCTGCTGGCGCATGTTCCGTCGCCGCGTCTGGTCTTCGTCAACGGACGCCACCACCGCGCCCTGTCGCGGATCGATGGGCTGCCAGCCGGCGTCGAACTCGCGGTCGCCGGACGCGAGACCGCCTACGAGGACGCGCCTCCCGCCGACGCGGTGTTCGCCCGCCTCAATGCGGCGCTGGCCCAGGGCGGCGTGCAGCTGCGCGTGGCGGCCGATGTCCAGGTGGACGCGCCGATACACCTGGTCTTCCTCGGCGCGCCTGCCGACGGCGACCTGGCCTGGCATCTGCGCCATCAGGTTTCGCTTGGCGAAGGCGCCAGCCTGCGCCTGATCGAGCACCAGCTGTCGGCCGGTCCGCACCGCCACCTCGACAACAGCGTGCTGTCGGTGGACGTGGCCGCGCGCGCCACCCTGCTGCATGCGCGCGTCCAGCACGCCGCGGACGGCGCCACCCTGTTCCTGCGTACCGATGCACGCCTGGGCCAGGCGTCGGACTACCGCAGGGTCGACCTGGAACTGGGCGGTGCGCTTTCGCGCCACGAGCTCAACGTGCGCCTGGTGGGCGATGGCGCCGCGCTCACCGCCAACGGCGTGCTGCTGGCCGCCGGCCGCAGCCATGTCGACACGCGCCTGGGCATCGAGCACCTCGCCCGCGACACCCGTTGCGAACTGCTCTGGCGCGGCATCGGCGCCGGCCGCGGCCGGGCCGTGTTCCATGGCGGCATCACCATCCATGCCGGGGCCGACGGGGCCGATGCGCGCCTGTCCAACAAGAACCTGCTGCTGTCTGCCACTGCCGAGGTCGACACCCAGCCGGTGCTGGTGATCCACGCCGACGAAGTGCAGGCTGCGCACGGCGCCACGGTCGGCCAGCTCGATGCGAATGCGCTGTTCTACCTGCGCTCGCGCGGCCTGCCGCTGGATGAGGCGCGGCAGTTGCTCACCGTGGCCTTCTGCCGCGAACCGCTGGCCGGCATCGGCGACGAGGCGGTGCGCGAGGCGCTGGTGGCGCACATCGACCAGGCCCTGGAATCGGTGGGAACATGACCCGCATCGACGCCTCCGCCCCGCAATCGGCGGCCGCCGCGATCGACTGGGCGCGCATCCGCGCCGACTTCCCGCTCCTGCAGCGACAGGTGCATGGCAAGCCGCTGATCTACCTCGACAACGCCAATACCGGGCAGAAGCCGGCGTCGGTGATCGAGGCGGTGGACAGCTTCTACCGCGGCTACAACGCCAACGTCAGCCGAGCGGTGCATGCGCTGGGCAGCGAGGCCACCGAGGCCTACGAGGGCACGCGCGCGAAGCTGGCGCGCCTGCTCAACGTGCGCGCCGACGAACTGGTGCTGTGCAGCGGCACCACCTTCGCGATCAACCTGGTGGCCTATTCCTGGGCGCTGCCGCGGCTCAAGCCCGGCGACACCATCCTGGTCTCGCGCATGGAGCACCACGCCAACATCGTGCCCTGGCAACTGATCGCCAGGCGCACCGGCGCCGCCGTCAAGGTCGCCGAGATCCGCGAGGACGGCACGCTCGACCTCGATGCGCTGCGCGCGGCGATGAGCGCGGACGTGAAGCTGCTGGCCGTGGCGCATGTCTCCAACGTGCTCGGCACCGTCAACCCGGTGCGCGAGATCTGCCGCGAAGCGCGCAGGCGCGGGATCGTGACCGTGGTCGACGGCTCGCAGGCACTGCCGCACCGGCGCGTCGACATCGCCGCGATCGGCTGCGACTTCTACGCCTTCACCGGCCACAAGATGTGCGGGCCCACCGGCACCGGCGCGCTGTGGGGCCGGCGGGAGCACCTGGAGGCCATGCCGCCCTTCCTCGGCGGCGGCGAGATGATCCGCGAAGTGAGCTTCGACGGCACGGTGTTCAACGATCCGCCGCACCGGTTCGAGGCGGGCACCCCCAACGTCGCCGGTTTCGTCGGGCTGGGCGCGGCGGTGGACTATCTGCAGGGCGTCGGCATGGACGCGATCGAAGCGCGCGAGGCCGAGCTGCTGGCCCATGCCACCGAGGCGCTGGACCGCCTCGACGGCGTGCGGATCTTCGGTCGCGCGCCGGAGAAGGCGGCCGTGCTGTCCTTCCTCGTCGAGGGCGCGCACGCGCACGACCTGGCCACCCTGCTGGACCTGGAGGGCGTGGCGGTCCGTTCCGGCCAGCACTGCGCGCATCCGCTGCTGCAGTTCTACGGCGTGGCGGCCACCTGCCGCGCCTCGCTGGCGTTCTACAACACCCACCAGGAAATCGAGTCCTTCATCGAGGCCCTGCAGAAGGCGCGCCGGCTGCTGGGCTGAAGCGGGGCCCGCTCCTACAATGGGGCGCATGTCCGAATCCCCCTTCCGCACGGCCACCGAGGCCGACATTCCCGCGCTGGTGGCGCTGGTCACCTCGGCCTACCGGGGCCAGGCCAGCCGCGCCGGCTGGACCACCGAAGCCGACCTGCTCGACGGCGCGCGCATCGATGCGCAGGTGCTGCGGGCCGACCTGGCGCGTCCGCGCAGCCGCGTACTGGTGGCCGAGGACGCACAGGGCCTTGCCGCCTGCGCGCACGTGGCCGACGACGGCGGCGCCGGGTATTTCGGCATGTTCGCGGTGCGCCCGGGCCTGCAGGGGTCCGGGATCGGCAGTCGCCTGCTGGCCGAATGCGAGCGGGTGGCAGCCGGGGACTGGGCGCTGCCGGTGATGCGCATGACCGTGATCGACCTGCGCGAGTCGCTGATCGCCTGGTACTTGCGCCGCGGCTACCGCCGCACCGGAATCCTCAAGCCCTTCCCCTACGGCGACGAGCGCTTCGGCATCCCGCTGCGCGACGACCTGCGTTTCGAAGTGCTGGAAAAGCCCCTGGAGAGCGGCGCATGAGGCCGGGCTGGACGCGCATCTGCGCCACTTCGGAGTTGCTGCCCGGCGAGATGCGGACCGGTTTCGACGAGGTCACCGGGGCCGGCATCGTCGTGTTCAACCTCGACGGGACGCTGTACGCGCTCGAGGACAAATGCACGCACGAGGATTTCGAACTCTCGGCCGGCGCCTTCGATGTGGCCGATGGCAGCGTGGAGTGCGTGCTGCACGGCGCCCGCTTCGACGTCCGCGACGGGCGCGCCCTGTGCGCGCCCGCCTACGAGCCGGCGGCGAAGTTCCCGGTCATGGCCGCCGACGGCGCGGTCTGGGCGCGCGACGACCGCGACTGAGCCTGCCTCCGCCCGACGCGGGCGCGGCGCCGCCTGGAGCCGGGCCGGTTGTTGAGATTGCTTTTGATAAGGATTCTCGTTTAACATTTTCGTGTCGGGCGCTTCCTGCCGCCCCACGGGAATCCACGTGACTTCGCGCTGCATCCAAGGCCCGCCGCCTCCCACGCGACACCCCCCCGGCCACGCGCCGCCGCGGCACTGACACGTACCGCCGCCCTCCCTCCGCGTCCGGCCCGCCGCCAGCCCAGCGCCCGCCCCGCCGACCCGTCGCGCCAAGCCCTTCTCTTCCGACCCTGCCATGCCCACCCATTCCCTGCGCAGCCTGCTGCGCCGTTCGCCCCTTACCTGCGCCCTGGCCATCGGACTGGCCGGCCCCGCCGCTGCGGCCACGCCGGCGACGCCTGCCCCGGTCGACTTCGACGCGGTGGTGGTCACCGCCTCGGGCTTCGAGCAGAAGATCACCGACGCCCCCGCCAGCATCAGCGTGGTCACCCGCGAGGACCTGGTCGAGCGCCCGTACATGACCCTGCTCGACGCCGTGCGCGACCTGGAGGGCGTGGACATCGGGGAAACGCGCGACAAGACCGGCCAGGGCACGATCTCCATGCGCGGCATGGGCGCCGACTACACCCTGATCCTCATCAACGGCCGCCGCCAGAACAACCACGGCGACATCTATCCGAACAACTTCGGCGGCAACCAGTTCAACCACATCCCGCCGCTGGACGCGATCGAGCGCATCGAGGTCATCCGCGGCCCGATGTCCACGCTCTACGGCGCCGACGCCATGGGCGGCGTGATCAACATCATCACCAGGCGCGTGCTCGACAGCTGGAGCGGCTCGGCCACCCTGGGCCGCACCTTCGAGACGCGCAGCGAATTCGGCGACGACAGCACCGCCGACGTGTTCGCGACCGGCCCGCTGGTCCCCGGCAAGCTCGGCCTGGCCGTGCGCGGCAGCTGGTACGAGCGCGACGCCTCCAACCCACGCTACGACGATGCGGTCGACCCGGCCGGGGAATCGCATTCGCGCGCACTGGGCTTCGGCGCGGGCGGCAAGACCGTGGACAACACCAACAAGGCCGCCGGCATCACCCTGACCTGGACGCCGGACGACCGCCAGACGATCACCTTCGACTACGACGCCTCGCGCCAGGAATACGACAACTCGATCAAGATCAACGACCAGGGCGTGGAGGAATATCCGGTCGGCACCGTGGACAACTACGGCGCCGTGCTGCGCGTGGGCAACAACGGCCGCGTGGAGCCGCGCGCCGGCTACGCCCCCACCCAGGAGTTCACGCGCGATGCCTGGTCGCTCACGCATGAGGGCAGCTGGGAGGGCGCCAGCAGCTTCGTCTCGCTCTCGCACGTGACCACGCGCAACGAAGGCCGCACCCTGCCCTTCACCGTGGCCGAGCGCCAGCAGCTGCAGCAGCTCTGGAACACCGCGTGCGCCGGCCTGGGCGGCGCGGTGGACGGCAACGGCTACTGCGCGCCGAGCGCGGCGATGGGCTTCCGCAACGCCAACGCATGGAACAACCAGTCCGAAGCCGACAAGCTCGCGGTGCTGCGCGAGAACCTCGGCGATGCCCAGTACCGGCAACTGCTGGGCTACCTGCCGCGCCCGGCGCGGCCGCTGGAAAGCACGCAGTACACGCTCGATGCGCAGCTCGACCTCCCGTTCGAGGCGGCGGGGCAGCACATGGCGGTGATCGGCGCCCAGGTCATCCGCGGCGAACTCACCGACGGCGTGTTCGGCATGGAGGCCGGGACCCCCGGCGGCGTCCAGGACCACGACATGTATTCGCTGTTCGCCGAGGACACCTGGACGCCGCGCGACCCGCTGTCGATCACCGCCGGGCTGCGCTACGACGACCACAAGGTGTTCGGCAACCACGTCAGCCCGCGCCTGTACGGCGTCTACGACCTCGGCGAGCGCTGGACCCTCAAGGGCGGCGTCAGCACCGGCTTCAAGACGCCCAAGACCACGCAGCTCTACGACGGCGTGGTGGGATTCGGCGCGCAGGGCACCTCGCCGATGTTCGGCAACCCGGACCTGCAGCCCGAGACCAGCACCAGCTACGAGCTGGCGCTGTACTGGCAGCATCCGGCCGGGCACAACTTCAACGCCACCGTGTTCCACAACACCTTCGACGACAAGATCACCTCGCAGCCCTGCGGCACCGGCACCGCGCAGGCCTGCAGCGCCAGCGGCGAGTACGCCGAGCTGGGCTATGCCAACAGCACGCGCACGGTGAACATCGACAAGGCCGTGATCCAGGGCGCCGAGATCGCCACGCGCTGGGAACTGGCCGACAGCCTCGGGCTGCGCGCCAACTACACCTTCACCGACAGCGAGCAGAAGAGCGGCGTCGATGCCGGCCTGCCGCTCACCGATACCGCGCGACACATGGCGAACGCCACCCTGGACTGGAGCGCCAGCGATCGCTTCAACCTGTTCCTGACCGCGCAGGCGCACTCCAAGCGCTATGCCGACCAGCACCCGGTGACCGGCCGGTCCCGCTACTACCGCGACTTCACCGTGCTCCACCTGGGCGCGTCGTACGCGGTCAACGCGGCGGTCACGCTGCACGCGCGGGTCAACAACCTGCTCGACCGCGACTTCACCACCTACGACACCGAGTTCAACGACCTCGACACCGACGGCACCTACGAGGATGGAACCGACGAGGTGCTGTACTTCGACCACTACAACAACAAGGACAAGGCGCGCAGCGTCTGGCTGAGCGTCAACGTCAATTTCTGAGCCTGCCTCCCGCAGCGAAGCCCGCAGCATGACGCCACGACCCGCTTCGACACCCGACCTCGGCCGCCAGCAGCGGCGCGGCTTCTGGCTGCGCACGCTGCACCAGTGGCACTGGATCAGCTCGGCCGTCTGCCTGGTCGGGATGCTGCTGTTCGCGGTGACCGGGATCACGCTCAACCACGCGTCCAGGATCGAGGGCGAGCCGCGGGTGGACAACCGCACCGCGACGCTGCCGGCGCCCCTGCTGCAGGCGCTGCCCGGCAGCCGCGAACAGGGCAATGCGCCGCTGCCGCGCGCAGTGGCGGCCTGGCTGTCGGAGACGCTGGATGCTCCGATCGGCCGCCGCGAGGCCGAGTGGTCGGAAGGGGAGGTCTACCTGTCGATGCCGGGGCCCGGGCACGATGCCTGGCTGAGCATCGACCGCGACACCGGCGAGGTCGAATACGAGCGCACCGATCGCGGCGCGATCTCCTATCTCAACGACCTGCACAAGGGCCGCAACGCGGGACCGGCCTGGGGCTGGTTCATCGACATCTTCGCCCTGGCCTGCGTGGTCTTCACCGTCACCGGCCTGCTGCTGCTGCAGATGCACGCGCGCCAGCGCCGCTCGACCTGGGCCTGGGTGGGCCTGGGCCTGGTGGTGCCGGTGCTGCTGGCGCTGCTGTTCATCCACTGATCCTGCATCCACGAGGTTTCCATGCGCATCCAGCTCACCGTCGCCCTCGGCAGTCTGCTCGCCTTCCCGGCGCAGGCGGCCGAGGTCAACGTCTCCGTGCAGATCCCGCAGCTCAAGGTCGCCGAGTACCACCGGCCCTACGTGGCCGTGTTCGTGGAAGGGGCCGACGGCAAGCACGCGGCCAATCTCGCGGTCTGGTACATGAGCAAGGACACCAGCGAGGGCCATGGCACCAAGTGGCTGCCCGACCTGCGCCAGTGGTGGCGCAGGTCCGGACGCACGCTCGAGTTGCCTGTCGATGGCGTCAGCGGGCCCACGCGCCCGGCCGGCACGCACCAGCTGGGCTTCGACGACACGCACCCGGAGCTGTCGAAGCTGGCGCCCGGCGAGTACACGCTGGTGGTCGAGGCGGTACGCGAGGTCGGCGGCCGCGAACTGCTGAAGATCCCCTTCAGCTGGCCGGTCAAGGCGCCGCAGTCCGGGCGCGCGCAGGGCAGCAGCGAACTGGGCACCGTCACGCTGCGGCTCACGCCATGAACCGCGCATCCGCATCCATCCGTCCAAGGAGTCTTCCCATGAAGCGTACGTCCCTGCTGGTCCTGGCGATCGCCGCGCTGCTGCCGCTGGGTGCCGCCGCGCACAAGCAGTGGATCATCCCCTCGCAGGCCGTGGTCAACGGCAACGACGTGTGGGTGACCTTCGACGGCGCGGTCTCCAACCAGCTGTTCTTCCCCGACCATGTGCCGATGCGCCTGGACAACGTCACCGCCACCGCGCCCGACGGCAGCCGGATCGAACTGAAGAACGCCAGCACCGGCAAGTACCGCAGCACCTTCGACCTGCAGCTGAGCCAGCCGGGCACCTACCGCATCGCCAACGCCAACACCGGCCTGGCCGTGCGCTGGGACACGCCCGGGAGTCTGGCCGCCAAGGCCAGGGCACAGGCCGAGGGCAAGCCGGTTAGCGGTCCGGGCGCACCGCCGGAGACCCGCGGCGGCTCCCTGCGCAACGCCTCCCTGGAGGATCTGTCCACGAAGGTGCCCAAGGACGCCCGCAACCTGCAGGTCACCCAGACCATCGGTCGCGTGGAGACCTTCGTCACCAATGGCGCACCGAACCAGACCGCGCTGGCACCCGTCGGCCAGGGCATCGAGCTGGCCCCGGTGACGCATCCCAACGATCTGTTCGCCGGCGAGGAAGCGACCTTCCGCGTGCTCGTCGACGGCCAGCCGGCGGCCGGACTGGAGTTCGAGATCGTGCGCGGCGGCACCCGCTACCGCAACGCGCAGGAGGACCTGAGCGCGACCACCGACGCCGAGGGCCTGCTTCGCGTCACCTGGCCGGAGCCTGGCATGTACTGGCTGGAAACCAGCGTGCAGGACGATCGCCCGTCGATCCCGCAGGCCACGCAGCGCCGGCTGTCGTACGTGGCGACGCTGGAAGTGCTGCCGCAGTAGGCAGGCACGGCCGGCGCCGCGTCGGGGCCCGCGTACATCGCGCCGGCCCCGGCGCCCTGCCGCCGGCCCGTACGGGCCGACAGATCCGCACCGCTTTCCCATGACCGCTTCCTTCGCCACCGACAGCACCCCGGTCGTGCACACGCTGTACGGCCAGACCATGGGCACGCGCTGGCGGGTGGACCTGTGCGCGCCGCGCAACCGCCCGCTCGAGCCGCTGCATGCGTCGGTGCAGGCGCGGCTGGATACGATCGTGGCGCAGATGAGCAGCTGGGAACCCGGGTCGGACCTGACGCGCTACAACCGCGCGCCGGCCGGCAGCTGGCAGGCGCTGCCCGACGATTTTTTCCGGGTGATCGACTGCGCGCTGGAGGTGGCCGCGGCCAGCGATGGCGCCTTCGACCCGACCGTCGGCGCGCTGGTGTCGGCGTGGGGCTTCGGCGCGCAGGCGCGCGCCCGCGCCGTCCCCGACGCCGCGGCGCTGGAGCGCGCGCGCGAACGCTCCGGCTGGCGGCGACTGCGGCTGGATCGCGACGCGCGCGCGCTCTGGCAGCCCGGCGGACTGGCGCTGGACCTGTCGGCGATCGCCAAGGGCTATGGCGTGGACGCGGTGGTCGCGGCCCTGCGCGCCAATGGCATTGGCGCCGCGCTGGTGGACGTGGGCGGCGAGCTGCGCGGCTACGGACGCAAGCCCGACGGCGCCCCGTGGCGCGTGCTGGTGGAAAGCGGCGAGCTCGACGAGGGCGTTCCCTGCGTGGTCGCGCTGGACGATGCGGCGATCGCCACCTCCGGCCCGCGCTGGCAGCGCTACGAGGTCGCCGGCATCGAACACTCCCACACCATCGATCCGCGCAGCGGTCGGCCGGTCGCAGACCCGCCGGCCGCGGCCAGCGTGATCGCGGCAAGCGCCATGCTGGCCGACGCGTGGTCGACGGCGCTGGGCGTGATGGGCCTGGACGCCGGTGCTGCCTTCGCCGCGACCACCGGCCTGGCCGCGCGCCTGCTGCCGCGCGGGGTGGATGCGGATCCGCGCACCAGCCCGGCCTTCCAGGCGCATCTGGCGCAATGAGTCCGACAACGCCCTCGCGCTGGCATGCCCTGCTCGGCCATGCCGCGACCCTGGCGGTCCTGCTCGCCGCCGCGCTGGCGCTGCTGCCGCTGCACGACGACGGCTGGTGGCTCGCCCCGCCGCGACCGCGCCGCTGGTGGCTGGCAGCGGGCTGCCTGCTGGCCTATGCCGCCTTCGTGGTCGTGCTGCTGCGGCGCGGACATCAACCGGCCCGCGCCAGCGTCGATCCGGACGCGACCCTGCCCTGGCTGGTCGTCCACGCCAGCCAGACCGGCTTCGCGCTGGAACTGGCGATGCAAACGGCCGCCTCGCTGCGCGCCGCAGGCGCACGGGTGGTCGTGCAGCCCCTGTCGCGCGTCGACGCCTCGATGCTGTCGCGCACGCAGCGCGCGCTGTTCATCGCCAGCACCACCGGAGAAGGCGACCCGCCCGATCCGGCCGCGTCCTTCGTCCAGGCCACGATGTCGCAGGCGATGGACCTGTCGGGTCTGCGCTACGCCGTGCTCGCGCTGGGCGACCGCGACTACACGCACTACTGCGCGTTCGGCCACAGGATCGAGCAGTGGCTGCGGCATTGCCACGCCGAGGCGATGTTCGATCTGGTGGAAGTGGACAACGGCGACCCGGGCGCGCTGCGCCACTGGCAGCACCATCTGGCGCTCGCCGCCGGCGCCGACGCCATGCCGGACTGGACGCCTCCGCGCTACGAGCCCTGGCGCCTGGCCTCGCGCCGCCTGCTCAATCCCGGCAGCCTGGGTGGCGCCGTCTTCCACCTGGCGCTGACGCCGCCAGCGCAGGCGCGGCCGGACTGGCAGGCCGGCGACATCGCCGAGATCGGCCCGCGCAATGCGCCCACCGAGGTGGAGGCGGTCCTGGCGGCCGGCGCGCTCGATGGCGCAGCCATGGTCGCGTTCCAGGGGCAGCCGATGCCGCTGCGCGAGGCGCTGGCGCGCGCGCATCTGCCGCCAGCAGCCGGCCTGCCCGCGGATCCGCAGGCGCTGGCCGATGCGCTCGAGCCGCTGCCGCACCGCGAGTACTCCATCGCCTCGCTTCCCGGCGACGGTGCTCTGGAGCTGGCGGTACGCCTCATGCGGCGCGAGGACGGACGCCCGGGCCTGGGCAGCGGCTGGCTGTGCCAGGATGCGGCCCTCGGCGAGGCGATCGACCTGCGCATCCGCGCCAATCCCAATTTCCATCCGCCCGCCGACCCGCGCCCGCTGCTGCTGATCGGCAATGGCACCGGCATCGCCGGCCTGCGCGCGATCCTCAAGGCGCGCGAGCGTGCCGGCGCGCATCGCAACTGGCTGCTGTTCGGCGAACGCCAGCAGGCCTGCGATGCCTTCTTCGCCGAGGACATCCGCCGGTGGCGCGCGTCCGGCGTGCTCGAGCGCACCGACCTGGTGTTCTCGCGCGATGCCGGTGGCCTGCGCTACGTCCAGGACGCCCTGCGCGCTGCGGCGCCCGCGTTGCGGGAGTGGACCGCGGCGGGCGCCGCCATCCAGGTCTGCGGCAGCCTCGAGGGCATGGCGCCGGGCGTCGATGCGGCGCTGCGCGAGGCGCTGGGCGAGGCGGCTGTCGACCGTCTGCGCGACGAGGGGCGCTACCGGCGCGACGTGTACTGAGCGCGCGCTGGCGCCCGCGAGATGGCGTCCGCGCCAGGACCGGCGGACCGGCGCCGGCGCGCCGTCAGCCCCCCGGCGCGGCCGCGATGCGGACCAGCAGCGCCTCGCCGCTGCCCTCGATCCGGTAGCGTGCGCGCGACTCCTGCGCGCACAACACCGCGGTGTCGCCGGCGGCCAGTTCGGGCAGCAGGGCGTCGCCGGCGATCCGCGCGCGCCCGCCCAGCAGGTGCACGATCCAGCTCGTGCCGGGTTCGACAAACGTGAGCATCGCGCCCGCCAGCGGCCGATGCCAGAGTTCGGCGGCGACGTCCGGGCGCCGCCACATGAGGTTGAACACCTCGCAACGTCCCTCCGGCTCGCCCGTCACGGGGCGGGCGCCATCGAAGCGATGCCTGCCATGGGGCGGGCGCAGATCGACCGGCGGGTCGTCCTCGAAGCGCAGCCGCAGGCCGTCGCCGCGCAGCAGCACCAGCTCGCGCCCGCGGCCGGGAAACAGGGAGAACGGTGCAGCGTCCTCGAGCTCGGCGATCGACAGCCGCCATAGCCAGGCGCCGGGATCGGGCCAGGCCAGGATCTCGCGGGTCCAGCCGGCCCGGTTCGCCCAGCGCAGGCGCCGGTACTCATTGGCGGGGATCACGCGCGTCGGGCCGGCCTGCATGGCGCCAGTGTAGTCGGGCTGGCGGTGCCACCCGGGGGCCCGGTCAGGGGCGCAGGGCACGACCATCGCGGGCGGTGGCCACACAGCCCGCCGGAGAGGCCGCGCCCCGATCACCGCAGGAGCGCAAGCGTGCCCGCCCGCGCGGGCAAGGCCGTCCGCGGGGCCGGCCGGGCGATGCGACCGGTGCGCCGCCTCGAAAAAAATGCCGTCCGCCCCACCTTCCTGGCGGGTACGGACGGCGATACGTCCCTGTCACGGCCTCCAGCCGGTCCACGGAGCTTCCCTGCTCCTGTCTCGCAACAACGCGTCCCTGCGCGGCCGCGGACGTCGGTGCTCAGCGGGTCTGCGCGGCGGGCCGGCCTGCGGCGGTGCCGGCGGCCGCGGCCGGCTTGGCGGCGCGGGGCGCGGACACGACGATGCGGTCGCGGTTCTGTTCGACGGTGCGCAGGCCGATGCCTTTCACCTGCGCGAGCTGCTCGGGGCTCTGGAACGGCCCGTTGGCCTTGCGGTAGGCGACGATCGCCTCGGCCTTGGCGGCGCCGACGTTGTGCAGCACGCGATCGAGCGTGGCGGCGTCGGCGGTGTTGATGTTGACCTTCTCGCTGGCGAGCGCGCCGCCGGCCAGCAGCAGCGACAGCGCCAACGCGGCAAACAGCGCCTTCATCCTGTTCATGTGCGGTCTCCTGGTGGTGTAAGTCGGTTTCCCTGCCTCCCGGCGGGCCGAAGCCCACCGGTGACCCAGTCTCCCGCG
>Ga0233369_1000267_pt1 | contig 24914 bp, 25 predicted proteins | sample ElkDunMinimDraft_26_FD_191537 | JGI IMG/M metagenome (GOLD analysis project Ga0233369, IMG submission 191537) | Fecal eukaryotic communites from dung pellets of Tule Elk in California, USA - Elk Dung D16 | ecosystem: Host-associated > Mammals > Digestive system > Large intestine > Fecal | place... | reverse complement strand
GCGACCTCGGTGCACCACCCCGACGTGAGGAGCTGCTCGGCCTCCGCCGTCCGGGCGTACCCGCCGACCAGGACACCGCTCCCGGTGTCCCAGGCGCGCATGAGGAGCACCTCGCGGGCGTGCGGGTACGGTGCCCGAGGCTCGGCGAACAGGTCGTCACCGTCGTCCCAGATCGCCACCAGGCCGAGGTCGTGCACCGGCGCGAAGGCAGCGGCACGGGTGCCGATCACCGCGCGGACGCGTCCCCGCGCCAGCGCCAGGAAGGCCGCGTACCGGGCAGAAGGGCCGAGGTCCGCGGTGAGCACGACGTGGCGGCCCTTCCCGAGGACCTCGGTGAACACCGCATCGGCACGCTCGACGTCGGACACGTCCGGCAGACACACCACGACACCGCGTCCCGACCGCAGCGTCGCGTCGGCAGCCTCGGCGAGCGCGCGCTCCGGAGCGCCACCGGGGATCGCGTTCCAGACCGCCCGGGGCGAACCGCCACCGGCGAGCGCGGACACGAGCTCACGACCGCCGGCGTACGGCGCCCACGCAGCGTCCGGCGGTGGCCCGAGGGGATCGGGCACAGGCGGCGCGGAGGCACGCTTCTCCGTCCGCGCATGCCGCGGCGGCACGGCGAGGCGCACCACGTCGGCGAAGACGCCCGCGTAGCGGTCGGCGACCGCGCGGCACAGCCGGGCCACGTCCGGGCGCAGCACGACCTCTGACGACATCACCCGCGAGAGCCGCGCCAGCCTGCCCTGGTGGTCGGTCGTGTCGGTGCGCTCGAGGACGTACCCCGTGACCGCCGCGCCGGCGAACCGCACGGACACCCGGCACCCGGGGACGGCGTCTTCGTCCATCTCGGCCGGCACGACGTAGTCGAAGGGACGATCGAGGTGCGCCAGGCTCACGTCGGCTGCGACCCGGGCGACCGGGCGGCTCTCAGCCACCCCGGCGAACCTGCCCGCAGAGACAGCAGGCGCTGGTCGGGGAGGCTCCCCCACCAGCGCCGGCTGGGCGTCAGGTCGGTCGTCGGTCACCAGGCAGTTCTACCAAGTCCGACCGACGGCGCGCCGGTCGTCCTCCCCAGCCCTGCGACCTTCAGCTCAGGCGCCCGTCGCCGCACGCAGAGCGTCGGCGCGGTTGGTCGTCTCCCACGTGAACTCAGGCAGCTCACGTCCGAAGTGCCCGTACGCCGCGGTCTTCGCGTAGATCGGGCGCTTCAGGTCGAGGTCGCGGACGATCGCGGCCGGACGGAGGTCGAACACCTCGAGCACGGCCTTGCGGATCAGCTCGACGGGACGCGTCTCCGTGCCGAACGTGTCGAGGTAGAAGCCGACCGGGTGGGCCTTGCCGATCGCGTAGGCGACCTGCACCTCGACCTTGCGCGCCAGGCCTGCGGCGACGATGTTCTTGGCGACCCAGCGCATCGCGTACGCGGCGGAGCGGTCGACCTTGCTCGGGTCCTTGCCGGAGAAGGCACCGCCACCGTGGCGCGCATAGCCGCCGTACGTGTCGACGATGATCTTGCGGCCGGTCAGACCCGCGTCGCCCATCGGGCCGCCGATCTCGAAACGACCGGTCGGGTTGACCAGCAGCCGGTAGTCGGAGTGGTCGATCGGGAAGCCGTCGAGGACGGCGTCGACGACGTGCTTCTTGATGTCGGGGGCGAGCATCGCGTCGAGGTCGATGTCGGCCGCGTGCTGCGTCGAGACGACGACCGTGTCGACGCGGACCGGGTAGTTGTCGTCGTCGTACTCGATGGTGACCTGCGTCTTGCCGTCAGGCCGGAGATACGGGACCGTGCCGTCCTTGCGGACCGCGGTCAGCCGCTCGGCGAGCCGGTGGGCGATCGTGATCGGCAGCGGCATGAGCTCGGGCGTCTCGTCGCTCGCGAAGCCGAACATCAGGCCCTGGTCGCCGGCGCCCTGGTTGTCGAGCGGGTCGGCGGAGCCCTCGGCACGCTCCTCGTACGCCTGGTCGACGCCCTGAGCGATGTCCGGCGACTGCTGGCCGATCGTCACCTGGACGCCGCACGACGCGCCGTCGAAGCCCTTGGTCGACGAGTCGTAGCCGATGTCGAGGATGCGGGCGCGCGCGATGCGGGCGATGTCCGCGTAGGCCTTCGTGGTCACCTCGCCGCCGACGAGCACGAGACCCGTGGTCACGAAGGTCTCGCACGCGACGCGCGCCTCGGGGTCCTGCGCGAGCAGGGCGTCGAGGACGCTGTCGCTGATCTGGTCGGCGATCTTGTCCGGGTGACCCTCGGTCACGGACTCGGAGGTGAACAGGCGGCTCACAGGGTGTCCTTTCAGCAGCCGGTGGAACAGTCGAACCAGCCTATACCGCAGAGGAACCGCGGATCAGCCGTTGTCCAGTCGGCGGGCGATCGTGTCGCAGATGGCGTGCGCGACCGCGATCTTGGGGCCGTACGGGATCTCCGTGGCGCTCCCGTCGCTCCCGAGGATCACGACCTCGTTCTCGGCACGCTCGAAGGCCTTGCCCTCGCTGACGTCGTTGACGACGAGGAAGTCGCTGCCCTTGCGCGCCAGCTTGGCACGCGCGTGCTCGAGGACCGTCGCAGCGGCGTCGCCGGTCTCGGCGGCGAAGCCGACGATCAGCGGAGTGCCTGCGGCGCCTCGGCGCTCCACGAGGTCACGGAGGATGTCGGGGTTCTGGACGAGCGTGAGATCGGGAACCGTGCCCTTGTCGTCCTTCTTGATCTTGGTCTGCGCGAGACGCGCCGGCCGGAAGTCGGCGGGTGCGGCGGCCATCACGACGACGTCGGCCGACGGCGAGCGCTCCAGCATCGCGTCGTGGAGCTCGGCGGTCGTCTCCACCCGGACCACGTCGATCCCCGCCGGCACGGGGATCGAGACGTTGGCGGCGACGAGCGTGACCTTGGCTCCCCTGCTCGCGGCAGCCTGCGCCACGGCCACTCCTTGGCGACCCGACGAGCGGTTGCCGAGGAAGCGCACGGGGTCGAGGTACTCGCGCGTGCCCCCGGCGCTCACCAGGACGCGGACGTCCACGAGGTCGGTGCCGGCGTGGGCACCGTGCTCCAGCACGGCCAGGGCGGCGTCCACGATGTCGGCGGGGTCAGGGAGGCGACCCTTGCCGGTGTCCTTGCCGGTCAGCCGTCCCACGGCGGGCTCGAGAACGATCACGCCGCGGGAACGGAGCGTGGCGACGTTCGCCTGCGTGGCGGCGTGCTCCCACATCTCCGTGTGCATCGCCGGTGCCATGACGACCGGGCAGCGTGCGGTGAGCAGCGTGTTGGTGAGGAGGTCGTCGGCCAGCCCGTGAGCGGCTCTGGCCAGCAGGTCCGCGGTCGCGGGAGCGACCACCACGAGATCGGCGGACTGGCCGATCGCGACGTGCGGGACCTCGGGCACGGAGTCGAAGACGTCGGTGCTCACCGAGCGGCCCGAGAGGGCCTCCCACGTCGGCGCTCCGACGAACTTGAGCGCCGCCGCGGTCGGGACGACGGTGACGCGGTGACCCGCCTCGCTGAGACGTCGGAGGATCTCCGCGGACTTGTACGCCGCGATCCCTCCGCCGACGCCCAGCACGATGTTGCTCATCGGTTCGCGTCCACCGGCGTCGTCCCCGTGAGGGGACTCACTCCTGCTCGGCGTCGGGCTCCACGGCCTCGGTCTGCAGCAGACCCTCGCTGATCTCGCGCAGCGAGATCGACAGCGGCTTCTCCTGGACGTGGGTGTCGAGGAGGGGGCCGACGTACTCGAGCAGACCCTCGCCCAGCTGGGAGTAGTAGGCGTTGATCTGACGGGCGCGCTTGGCGCTGACGAGCACCAGCTCGTACTTGGAGTCGACCTTGGTCAGCAGGTCGTCGATCGGGGGGAAGGTGATGCCTTCCGGGGCAGCCTGGGTGCCGGACACGTGGTGGCCTCACAGAGAAGTTGTGGATGATGCCCGAACGGAGTCGGGCGGATTCTCTATCAATGCTACCAACTCGGCGCACGCGTGGCCGACGTCGGCGTTGACGATCGTCACGTCGAACTCGTCCTCGGCGGCCAGCTCGACGCGTGCGGTCTCCAGGCGACGCTCGCGCTCCGCCTCGTCCTCGGTGCCGCGGCCGACGAGACGACTGACGAGCTCGTCCCACGAGGGCGGCTTGAGGAAGACGAAAAGCGCTTCCGGCATCGCCTCGCGGACCTGTCGCGCGCCCTGGAGGTCGATCTCCAGCAGCGCCGGGATCCCGGCGGCGAGACGCTCGTCGACCGGGCCGCGCGGCGTGCCGTAGCGGTTGCTGCCGTGGACGACGGCCCACTCGAGCATCTGACCCTCGGCGACGAGTCGGTCGAACTCCTCCGGCGACACGAAGTGGTAGTGGACGCCGTCGACCTCACCCGGTCGGGGAGACCGGGTCGTCACCGACACGGAGATCCAGATCTCCGGGTGCTCGTCGCGCACGCACGCGGCGACCGTTCCCTTGCCCACCGCGGTGGGACCGGCGAGCACGACGAGCCGGCGGCGTCCGCCGGCCGTCGTGCTCGTCGTCACGTCAGCCACGGTTGGCGAACTCGTGCTCCAGGGCCGCGATCTGCTTGACGCCCAGGCCGCGCACCCGACGCGACTCGGCGATGCCGATCCGCTCCATCAGCTGGCGTGCGCGGATCTTGCCGAGGCCCGGCATCGACTGAAGGAGGTCGTACACCTTCATCTTGCCGACCACCTCGTTGGTCTGGCCGTCCTCGAGGACCTCTGACAGGGAGGCACCGGAGTGCTTCAGGCGGTTCTTGATCTCTGCGCGCTCACGGCGCGCTGCCGCCGCCTTCTCCAGCGCTGCCTGGCGCTGCTCAGGGGTGAGCGGAGGAAGAGCCAACGTGGGTCACCTCTAGGGGTTGGTTCGATGGAGTGAACTTAGCGAGGGCATCCGCGCAGCGGCAACACGAAGTCGCTCATGCTGCACGGGCCGCCGACAGCCTAAAGGGCGCGCTCGTCGTACGGCCGCCCGGCCCTCTCCCCCCACGACGACACGGCCCCACCCGCGCGCGGGTGGGGCCGTGTCGAGAGAATGTCAGGTCAGGAGAGGTTGTCCATGTCGAGGTCGCAGTCGGCCTTGACCTGCTTGTCGATCTTCTCGCCGGCCTTCTGGAGAGCCTCCTGGTCGAGGCTGGCCACGTCGCCGCTCTGCGCCGACTCGTAGCCCTTGATGAGGGTGCTCCAGTCCTCCTTGACCGAGTCCGGGGCCTCGTCACGGACCTTCTTGAGGCTGCCCATGACGCCCTCGAGGTCTGCGGCCGAGGCGATGTCGCTGAGCTTCTTGCCGGCGGCCTCGACGTCCTTGCAGTACGTCTCGGTCTTGCTGGCGCTGTCGTTGCCGTCGCCGCCGCCGCACCCGGTGAGGGCGGCCAGGGCGAGCGTCGCGCTCGCAGCAGCGAAAGTGAGTCGGCGCATGAGGTGCTCCTTGTCGTCGGGCCACGAGGCGGCCCAGGGTGTCGTGAGTCCGGTGGACGGACCAGGACGGCGACCGGAACCGGGACGTCGCCGCAGGGCGTGTGCCACCCTAGCGCCCGTCCGGCTCAGACACGATCCGTCCCACCGTTCGGCAGCCTCGCCAGGCGAGGGCCGGTTGAGCACCCCTCCGAGCGCAGGTCTCAGCGCCGTTCTCAGCGCAGCTCGTCGAGCGTCGCTGCCGCGGCGGCCCGCAGTGCCGCCACGTCGGGCCCGGCCGCCAGGACGCCGCGCGAGCTCGCGGGGACGACGTGGTCCCACACGTGGCCGAAGAGCCGTCTGAGGTCGTCCGCCGTCCCGCCCTGCGCGCCGAGGCCGGGGACCAGGAGGGGCCCGTTGATCGCCACGTCCTCCGTGAGATCGCCGACCGTGGCACCGACGACCGCTCCGTACGACCCCTGGGGTGTCGTGGAGCCGTTGCGGGAGCGCAGGTGGTCGAGCACGACGCCGGCCACCGACCGCTCCCCCACCCGCGCGTGCTGCACCTCGGGGCCCTCCGGGTTGGAGGTCAGGGCGAGCACGAACACGCCGCCCCCGTTGCGCTCGGCGGTCTCCAGGAACGGGACGAGCGACCCGAACCCGAGGTACGGGCTCACGGTGACGGCGTCGGCCTGCATCGGAGAGGCGGCGTCGAGGTAGGCGTCCGCGTACGCCTGCGCCGTCGAGCCGATGTCGCCCCGCTTCACGTCGAGCAGCACCAGGAGCCCGGCGTCGCGTGCGTCGCGGATCGTCCGCTCCAGCACGGCGACACCGGCTGCGCCGTGGCGCTCGAAGAACGCCGACTGCGGCTTCACGACCGCGACCTGGCCGGCCATCGCCTCGACCGTCGTCGCCGCGAAGCGCTCGAGCCCCGACACGTCGTCAGGAAGGCCCCACGAGGCCAGCAGGGACGCGTGCGGGTCGATCCCGACGCACAGCGGTCCGTACCGTGCCACGGCGGCGCTCAGCCGCGCTCCGAACGCCTCAGGCATGCGCTGCCCCTCTCACCTTGTCGAGCGAGCTGATCCCTCGCTGCGCCAGCTCGTCGCGCAGCTCGCCGACGATCCGCATCGGCGCCGAGGGGTCGTGGAAGATGACGGTGCCGACCTGCACCGCGTCGGCGCCGGCCAGCACGAACTCGAGAGCGTCGAACCCCGTCCGGATTCCGCCGACCCCGATGATCGGGAGGTCGGGGAGCGCCTTGCGGATCTGCCACACCGCGCGTACGGCCACCGGCCGGACGGCGGGCCCGCTGAGACCGCCGGTCACCCCGCCGAGACGGGGCGCGAGCGTGTCGGGGTCCATCGCGATCCCGAGCAGCGTGTTGATCACGGTGACGCCGTCCGCGCCGGCGTCGGCGACGGCGCCCGCGATCGACGAGATGTCGGTGACGTCGGGCGTCAGCTTGGCGAAGACCGGGATGTCACGCGGGATGTGCGGCCGGACCTCCTCGACGACCCGGTACGAGGAGTCCGCGTCGCAGGCGAAGACCAGCCCACGGTTCTCCACGTTCGGGCAGGAGATGTTCACCTCGATGGCGGCGACCCCGGGAGCCTGGCCCACACGGCGCGCGAGCTCCACGTAGTCCGCCGGCTTGTCTCCGGCGATGGACACGACCGCGCGCGCCCCGCGCGAGACCAGCCACGGCAGGTCGCGGGCGAGGAAGGCGTCGATGCCCGGGCCCTGGAGGCCGATCGAGTTGAGCATCCCGGACGGCGTCTCGACCATCCGCGGTGTCGGGCGGCCCGAGCGGGGGTTCAGCATGATCGACTTCGTCACGATCGCGCCGAGCTCCGCGACGTCGAAGAACTGGTCGAGCTCGCGGCCCGCGGCTGCGCACCCCGAGGCCGTCATGACGGGGTTGGGCAGCGAGACCCCGCACAGGTCGACGGAGAGGTCGACCTCGGCGGGCGAGATCGCGGCACCTCCTACGGCGGTCATCGGGGGCCTCCCAGCGTCCCGGCCGGGATGGTCCCGACCGCGTCCCAGCGCACCCGGTCTCCTCGGAAGACGGGGCCCTCCACGCAGCTGCGCACCATCCGGACGATCCCGTCCTCACCCTCGACGGGCAGCACGCAGGTCATGCAGACCCCGATGCCGCACGCCATCGACTCCTCGACGGCGCACTGGCTCCAGGCACCGTTGTCCTCCGCCACGTCGGCGACCGCGCGCAGCATGCCCATCGGGCCGCAGGCGTAGACCACGGCCGCGTCGGTGTCGTCGACGAGCGAGGCCAGGACGTCGGTCACCCGCCCGCGGATGCCGGTCGAGCCGTCCTCGGTGGTGACGTGAACGCTCGTGGCGACCTTGTTGGCCTCCAGCACGCCGAACAGCCGTGGTGTGGTGGCGGCACCGAGGACCAGGTGGGCGGCGCACCCGCGGTCGCGCAGGGCGCGCGCCAGTGCGAACATCGGGGCCGACCCGTAGCCGCCGCCGACGAGCACGCACGAGACGGGCTCCTTGGGCAGCGCGAACGGACGCCCCACAGGCCCGACGACGTCGATCGGGTCCCCGGGCGCGAGGTCGGCCATCCAGCGCGTGCCCTTGCCGTGCGCCGCGAAGACGATCTCGACCGTGTCGCCGTAGCGGCCGGTCGTGGAGGTCCGGTAGATCGAGAACGCGCGGCGCAGCAGCATGCCGCTGTCGGGGCCGCCGACCGCGAGCGCGACGAAGTGCCCGGGACGCGCGCTCGCCGCCACGCCCTGCGCCTCGATCACGAGGTGGTGGTAGTCACCGACGGGCGTACGCGAGACGACGGTCCCGCGGACCTGGGTAGCGCTCATGTCGCGCTCCCGACCGGGCGCACGGCGCGTGCCCAGGACTGGAGCGAGCGCACGCCGACGTCACCGTCACGTGCCGCCTCGATGCCTTGCACGGCAGCGGCCAGTCCCTGGACCGTGGTGATGCACGGGATCCCGGCGCTGATCGCGGCCGTGCGGATCTCGTAGCCGTCCACGCGCGGGCTGCCGCCCGAGGTCGACCCGTGCGGGGTGTTGACGACCAGGCCGATCTCGCCGGACAAGATCAGCTCGTTCAGGCGCGAGGCGCCCGCAGCGGGGACCTCGCTGAGCTTGCGCACCACCGTGGCCTGGACGCCGTTGCGGCGCAGGACCTCGGCGGTGCCTGCGGTGGCGACGATCTCGAAGCCGAGGTCGGCCAGGCGCTTGATCGGGAAGATCATGTGGCGCTTGTCGCGGTTGGCCACCGACACGAAGACCTTGCCCGACGTGGGGAGGCCCTCCTGCGCGCCGGCCTGCGCCTTGGCGAAGGCGGTGCCGAACAGCGCGTCGATGCCCATGACCTCGCCGGTCGAGCGCATCTCCGGACCGAGAAGAGTGTCGACCGTCTTGCCCTCGAGGGTCCGGAACCGGTTGAACGGCATCACGGCCTCCTTGACCGCGATCGGCGCGTCCGGGCCGAGGTCGCCGCCGTCCCCGCTCGCGGGCAGGACGCCCGCGGCACGCAGCTCGACGATCGACTCGCCCAGCATGAGCCGCGCGGCGGCCTTCGCCAGCGGCACGCCCGTGGCCTTGGACACGAACGGCACGGTGCGCGACGCACGCGGGTTGGCCTCGAGCACGTAGAGCACGTCCGAGCTGAGCGCGAACTGGATGTTGATCAGGCCCCGCACCCCGACGCCCTCGGCGATCGCCCGCGTGGACGTACGGATCCTGGCGAGGTCCTCGGCGCCGAGCGTGATCGGCGGGAGCGCGCACGAGGAGTCGCCGGAGTGGATCCCCGCCTCCTCGATGTGCTCCATGACGCCACCGAGGTAGAGGTCCGTGCCGTCGTAGAGCGCGTCGACGTCGATCTCGACCGCGTCGTCCAGGAAGCGGTCGACGAGCACGGGGTGCTCGGGTGAGATCTCGGTCGCACGCTCGATGTAGTCCGCGAGCGAGGCCTCGTCGTACACGATCTCCATGCCGCGGCCACCGAGCACGTACGAAGGACGGACGAGCACGGGGTAGCCGATCTCGTCGGCGACGGCCTTGGCACCGGGGAACGAGATCGCCGTGCCGTGCTTCGGCGCAGGCAGCCCGGCCTCGGCGAGCACCCGCCCGAAGGCGCCACGGTGCTCGGCGAGGTCGATGGCGGCCGGCGAGGTGCCGACGATCGGGACCCCCTCGCGCTCCAGCGCCGCCGCGAGGCCCAGCGGGGTCTGTCCGCCGAGCTGGACGACGACGCCGACGACCGGGCCGGCCTGCCGCTCGGCGTGGATCACCTCGAGGACGTCCTCGAGGGTGAGCGGCTCGAAGTAGAGGCGGTCCGAGGTGTCGTAGTCGGTGGAGACCGTCTCGGGGTTGCAGTTGACCATCACGGTCTCGTAGCCCGCCTCGGAGAGCGCGAGCGACGCGTGGACGCACGAGTAGTCGAACTCGATGCCCTGCCCGATCCGGTTCGGGCCGGAGCCCAGGATCAGGACCGCGGGCCGCTCACGCGGCTCGACCTCGGTCTCCTCGTCGTACGAGGAGTAGTGGTACGGGGTCCGTGCGGCGAACTCCGCGGCGCAGGTGTCGACCGTCTTGTAGACCGGGCGGATGCCGAGCGCGTGCCGGACGCCGCGGACGACGTCGGCGCTCATGCCGCGGATCTTGCCCAGCTGCTCGTCGGAGAACCCGTGCCGCTTGGCCTTGCGCAGCAGGCCCGGCGTGAGCTCGGCCGCGGCCGTGACCTCGGCGGCGATCTCGTTGATCAGCGCGAGCTGGTCGAGGAACCAGGGGTCGATCTTGGTCGCCTCGAAGAGCTCGTCCAGGGTGGCGCCGGCGCGCAGCGCGTCCATGACCTTCTTGAGTCGGCCGTCGTGGGGGACGGCGATCTCGGCGAGGAGCGCGTCCTTGTCAAGGTCGACCCACTCGCGGTGCCAGTCGAAGACCGCGTTCGGACGCTCCAACGAGCGCAGCGCCTTCTGGAGCGCCTCGGTGAAGTTGCGGCCGATCGCCATCGCCTCGCCGACCGACTTCATGTGGGTCGTGAGCCGCTCGTCGGCGGACGGGAACTTCTCGAACGCGAACCGCGGCACCTTGACGACCACGTAGTCCAGGGTCGGCTCGAAGCTCGCCGGCGTCTCCCGCGTGATGTCGTTCGGGATCTCGTCGAGGGTGTAGCCGATCGCGAGCTTCGCGGCGATCTTGGCGATCGGGAACCCGGTCGCCTTCGACGCCAGGGCGCTCGAGCGGGAGACGCGCGGGTTCATCTCGATGACGACGATGCGGCCGTCCTCGGGGTTCACCGCGAACTGGATGTTGCAGCCCCCGGTGTCGACGCCGACCTCGCGGATGACACCGATCGCGATGTCGCGCAGGCGCTGATACTCGCGGTCGGTGAGGGTCATGGCGGGCGCGACCGTGATGGAGTCTCCGGTGTGCACGCCCATCGGGTCGAGGTTCTCGATCGAGCAGACGATGACGACGTTGTCGGCCTTGTCGCGCATCACCTCCAGCTCGTACTCCTTCCAGCCGAGGATCGACTCCTCGAGGAGCACCTCGGTGGTCGGGCTGGCGGCGAGCCCGGCACCGGCGATGCGGTGCAGCTCGTCCTCGTCACGGGCGATGCCGGAGCCGACGCCGCCCATCGTGTAGGACGGGCGGACGACGACCGGGTAGCCGAGGGTCTCGACGGCCTCCAGGCACTCCGCCATCGTGTGGCAGATCTCCGAGCGCGCCACCTCGGCGGCCCACTCCGCGGGGAGCCCTTCGACGATCGCCTTGAACGACTCGCGGTTCTCGCCCTTCTCGATCGCCTCGACCGACGCGCCGATGAGCTCGACGCCGTACTTCTCGAGGACACCGGAGGCGTCGAGCGCCATCGCGGCGTTGAGCGCGGTCTGACCGCCGAGCGTCGCGAGCAGCGCGTCCGGGCGCTCCTTCGCGATGACGCGCTCGACGAACTCCGGCGTGATGGGCTCGACGTACGTGGCGTCGGCGAACTCCGGGTCGGTCATGATCGTCGCGGGGTTGGAGTTCACCAGGACGACCCGCAGACCCTCGGCGCGCAGCACCCGGCACGCCTGGGTGCCGGAGTAGTCGAACTCGCAGGCCTGGCCGATCACGATCGGGCCTGACCCGATGACCAGGACGGAGGAGATGTCGTCGCGGCGGGGCATCAGCGCACCGTCCCTTCGGTCGGTTCGGATCCGGCGGTCGCGTCGTCGTCTCGTCGCTCGAGCATCAACGTCGTGAACCGGTCGAAGAGGTACTCGGCATCGTGCGGGCCGGCGGCGGCCTCGGGGTGGTACTGGACGCTGAACGCCAGGAGGTCGCCCTCGCCGTCCCGGACCTCCAGACCCTCCACGACGTCGTCGTTGAGGCAGACGTGGCTGACGCTGGCGCTGCCGTACGGGGTCTCGTGCGGCGTGTCGAGGTCACCCGGCCAGGCCACGGCGAACCCGTGGTTGTGCGCGGTGATCTCGACCTTGCTGGTCGTGCGGTCCATGACCGGCTGGTTGATGCCGCGGTGACCGTACTTGAGCTTGTACGTCTCCAGCCCGAGCGCACGGCCCAGCATCTGGTTGCCGAAGCAGATCCCGAAGAACGGGGTGCGGTCGCGCAGCACATCCTGCAGCAGGCTCACGGCCTCGGTGGTCGCCGCCGGGTCACCGGGACCGTTGGAGAAGAACACGCCGTCCGCGCCGGTCGCCCGGACCTGGTCGAGGGTGGCGTCGGCGGGGAGCACGTGGACCTCGATGCCGCGCTCGGCCATCCGCTGCGGCGTCATCGCCTTGATGCCGAGGTCGACGGCGGCGACCGTGAGGCGCTTGTCGCCGACGGCGGGGACGACGTACGGCTCGGCCGTCGACACCTCGCCGGCGAGGTCGGCCCCGGCCATGGACGGGGCGGCCTTCACGGTGGCGAGCAGCGCGTCGACGTCCTCGGAGACCGAGCTGATGCCGACCCGCATCGCCCCGCGCTCACGCAGGTGCCGGGTCAGCGCCCGGGTGTCGATGCCGCTGATGCCGACGATCCCCTGCTCGGCGAGGTCGTCCTCGAGCGTGCGGGTGGCGCGCCAGCTGCTGGCGACGCGGGCGGGGTCGCGGACGACGTAGCCGGCGACCCAGATGCGGTCGGACTCCTGGTCCTCGCTGTTGACCCCGGTGTTGCCGACGTGCGGGGCGGTCATGACGACGACCTGACGTCGGTACGACGGATCGGTCAGCGTCTCCTGGTAACCGGTCATGCCGGTGGAGAAGACCGCCTCACCGACCGTCTCGCCGAGCGCGCCGTACGACTCGCCGTGGAAGGTACGTCCGTCCTCGAGCACGAGGATCGCGGGTGTGCGGGTCATGCGGACACCTCCTCGAGGACGGTGCCGTCGAGGACCGTCGGTCTTCCGCGCAGGAACGTCGCGACGACGCGGCCGGGCAGCTCGAGCCCCGCGTACGGGGTGTTGCGCGAGCGCGAGACGGCGTCCTCGCGACGGACGACGCGGGTGGCAGCCGGGTCGTACAGCACCACGTTCGCGGGCTCACCGACCGCGAGCGGGCGACCGTGCGCGGCGACCCGGCCGATCTCGGCGGGCTTGGCCGACATGCGCGCCGCGACCCCTGCCCAGTCGAGGAGGCCGGTGTCCACCATCGTGTGCTGGACGACCGAGAGCGCGGTCTCGAGGCCGGTCATCCCGAAGGCGGCCGCGGCCCACTCGCAGTCCTTGTCCTCGCTCGGGTGCGGGGCGTGGTCGGTTGCGACGATGTCGATGATGCCCTCGGCGAGGGCCTCGCGCAGGGCGGCGACGTCGTCGGCCGTGCGCAGCGGCGGGTTGACCTTGTAGAGCGGGTCGTACGTCGCGGCGAGCTGGTCGGTGAGCAGCAGGTGGTGCGGGGTCACCTCGGCGGTGACGTCGATCCCGCGCGACTTCGCCCAGCGCACGATCTCGACCGAGCCCCGGGTGGAGAGGTGGCAGACGTGAAGCCGCGAGCCGACGTGCTCGGCGAGCAGGACGTCGCGGGCGATGATCGCCTCCTCGGCGACGGCGGGCCAGCCGACCAGGCCGAGGACTCCCGAGAGCTCGCCCTCGTTCATCTGGGCGCCCTCGGTGAGCCGCGGCTCCTGGGAGTGCTGGGCGATGACGCCGTCGAAGGCCTTCACGTACTCCAGCGCCCGGCGCATGAGGACCGCGTCGGAGACGCACTTGCCGTCGTCGGAGAAGACGCGGACCCGTGCCGCGGAGTCGGCCATCGCGCCCAGCTCGGCGAGACGCTCTCCCCCGAGGCCGACGGTGACGGCGCCGACGGGGGCGACGTCGCAGTAGCCGTGCTCACGGCCGAGGCGCCAGACCTGCTCCACGACGCCCGCCGTGTCGGCGACCGGGTCGGTGTTGGCCATCGCGTGGACCAGCGTGTAGCCGCCGGCGGCAGCAGAGCGCGTGCCGGTCTCGACCGTCTCGGCGTCCTCGCGGCCGGGCTCGCGCAGGTGGGTGTGGAGGTCGACGAGCCCCGGGAGGGCGATCAGGCCGGTGGCGTCGACGACCTCGACGTCGCCGGAGGTGTCCAGGTCGGTGCCGATCTCGGCGATGACGCCGTCGACGATCCGCAGGTCGGCAACCTGCTCGCCGAGGAGGTTCGCGTTGCGGATGACGTAGGCGGTCATGCCTGCCCTTCTGTCGTGTCGTGGGTGGTGTCCGAGGTGACCTCGGGGGTCGGTGCCGGCGTCTCGCGGGCGCCGCTCAGCAGCAGGTAGAGAGCCGCCATCCGGACGGCGACGCCGTTGGTGACCTGCTCGACGATCACCGACCGCGCCGAGTCGGCGACGTCGGCGCTGATCTCCATGCCGCGGTTCATCGGGCCGGGGTGCATGACGATGGCGTGCTCGGGCAGCCTCGCCATCCGCTTGGTGTCGAGGCCGTAGCGGCGGCTGTACTCCCGGGCGCTCGGGAAGTACGCGGCGTTCATGCGCTCGTGCTGGACCCGCAGCATCATGACGGCGTCGGCCTTCGCGAGGACCGGGTCGAGCTCGTAGGAGGTGTCGACCGGCCAGCGCTCGACCCCGTACGGCATCAGCGTCGGCGGGGCGACCAGCGTCACCTCGGCACCCAGCGTCGCCAGGAGCAGCGCGTTGGAACGGGCCACCCGGCTGTGGAGCACGTCGCCGACGATCGCGACCCGCCGGCCGTCCAGGCCCTGCTCGCCGGGCGCGAGGTGGCGGCGCATGGTGAACGCGTCGAGCAGCGCCTGTGTCGGGTGCTCGTGGGAGCCGTCGCCGGCGTTGAGGATCGCGGAGTCGATCCAGCCTGCACGGGCGAGGCGTGCCGGTGCGCCGGAGGCGCCGTGGCGGATGACGACCGCGTCGGCGCCCATCGCCTGCAGCGTCAGCGCGGTGTCCTTGAGGCTCTCGCCCTTCGACACGCTGGAGCCCTTGGCCGCGAAGTTGATGACGTCGGCCGACAGGCGCTTGGCCGCGGCCTCGAAGGAGATCCGGGTACGGGTCGAGTCCTCGAAGAAGAGGTTGACGACCGTACGGCCGCGCAGCGTCGGGAGCTTCTTGATCGGACGCTCGGCGACCGAGCGCATCTCCTCGGCGGTGTCGAGGAGGAGGACCGCCTCGTCGCGGGTCAGGTCGCCGGTGGACAGCAGGTGCCTCATCGGACGACCTCGTCCGCCGTGCGCGGGGCGGACACGATCCGCACCTCGTCGCGGTCGTCGAGGCCGGTCACGGCGACCTTCACCTGCTCGGCGAGCGACGTCGGGAGGTTCTTGCCGACGAAGTCCGCGCGGATCGGCAGCTCACGGTGCCCACGGTCGACGAGGACCGCGAGCTGGACGGCGCGAGGGCGCCCCAGGTCGTTGAGGGCGTCGAGGGCGGCGCGGATGGTCCGTCCGGAGAAGAGGACGTCGTCGACGAGGACGACGACCCGGTCGTCGAGGTCGACGGGGATGTCGGTCTTCTCGAGGGCGCGAGCCGGCTTCATCCGCAGGTCGTCGCGGTACATCGTGATGTCGAGCGACCCGTACGGGACCGGGTGGCCGGCGACCTCGCTCATCCGCTCGGCGACCCTGCGGCCGAGCTCGACACCGCGGGTCGGGATGCCCAGCACGACGACCTGGGAGGCACCACGGTTCTTCTCGATGATCTCGTGGGTGATCCGCGTCAAGGCGCGGGCGATGTCGCCCGAATCGAGGACGACGGTGGACGAGCGTCCGGAATCAGAGGTGTGCGCAGACACCGGCTGACCTCCTTCTCCGCCTCACGGGACGGTGGTTAAAGGATGTCTTTCGCGCTTCAGCCTACACGTGTGAGCCCCGTCTCTCGGGGTCTGGGCAGGTGGTGAAACCGAGGTGGATAGTCTCGTGCCAGCGTCGCGTGCCGGTGGCAGGCAGTGTCAGGCATGGAGGCGCCGGATCCGAAGGAGTGTGGCGATGACGTCAAACCCTTCGCCCTCACGTGACTGAGGGCGACAAGACCAGGCTGCTCGCCTGGGACCACGAGCTGCGGACCGTCCACGTCCGGCTGCGCGACGCCCTCGAGGTGACGCGCACGGCACTGGACACCGGCGCCGGCGCAGAACCGGCGACCCGCGACCTGCTGCTGTACTGCCACGGGTTCTGCACCGCGCTGACCGGGCACCACGAGGGTGAGGACCGTGCGCTGTTCCCGGCGATCGCGGCCGCCCACCCGGAGCTCCGCGACACGTTGCGCGCACTGGAGCAGGACCATTCGATGATCAGCCACCTGCTGTCGGGGTTGCAGGCAGCAGTGGACCGGGCCGCGTCGCCGGCCGAGCTCGCGCGGCACCTCGAGGGCGTCGCGGCGATCATGGAGAGCCACTTCCGCTACGAGGAGCGTGCGCTGCTCACCGTGCTCAGGGAGCTCGCGCTCGACGCCGACCCGCAGGAGGTGCTCGGGCCCCTGTGAGCTCGTGCCCCGGTCAGCTCCGGCCCCGGCCAGCTCCGGCCCCGGTCAGGTCGGCCCTGCGAGACGGGCGTCGCTACTCGACGAGGCCGACCTCTTGCAGCCAGTCGCGCGCGACCAGTGCAGGCTCGCCTCCGTCGACGTCGACCTTCGCGTTGAGCTCGAGCATGACCTCGTTGGTGAGCAGCGGCCGCAGAGCGTCGAAGACGTCGGCGACCTCGGGGTGCGCCTCGAGGAGCTCGTTCTGGACGACCGGCGACAGGTTGTAGAGCGGGAAGAACGCCGCGTCGTCGTCGAGCACCGTGAGGTCGAGCGCGACGATCCGACCGTCGGTCGTGAAGACCTCGCCGAAGTTGCACGTCCCGCGGGCGGTCGCGTCGTAGATGACGCCGGTGTCCATCTTCGAGATGTTGCTCTCGGGGACGTCTTTGCCGTACGTCAGCCCGTACGCCTGGAGCATCGGCTGAAAGCCGTCGTCGCGGCTGAAGAACTCGTCCTCGACGCAGAACGTCCGCTCGGCGACCGGCAGGTCCTTGATCTGCGACAGGGAGGTGATGCCGAGGCGCTGGGCCGCATCAGGCCCCATGGCGAAGGCGTAGGTGTTGTTGACCGACGTCGGCGGCAGCCACGTGAGACCGTTCTGACGGTCGGCGTCGTGGACCGCCTGCCACTGCTCCTGCTCGCCCTTGATCGGGGTCGCGTTGCCGAGGTAGCTGATCCATCCGGTGCCGGTGTACTCGGGCGAGACGTCCACCGACCGGTTGAGCAGGGCGTTCCGGACGCCGATGCTGCCGGCGATGTTGGAGCGGTTCGTCACCGTGGCGCCGGCGGTCTGGAGCAGCGTCGCGTACATGTTGCCGAGCACGAGCTGCTCGGTGAAGTCCTTGGAGCCGACGGTGATCTCGACGCCCTCGAGCGAGTCGAGCCGCTCCACGGAACCCGGCTCCGCGGGCGCGATGAAGGCGTTGCTGCTCTGCAGGCCGCACCCGGCGAGCACGGCGCACACGCCGAGGGCGACGACAGCCGCCCACGGGCGACGGGTACGAGGAGAGTCGGCCATCACAGTCCCTTCGGGGTCGCGGCCTGCTCGATCACACGGGCACCCCAGTCGATGAACAGCGCGAGAGCGGCGATGGCGGTCGCGCCGACGAGCAGGACCGAGTCCAGCCCCAGCTTGATGCCCGTGTTGACCAGGGCGCCGAGCCCTCCGGCGTCGACGAAGCCGCCGAGCGCAGCCGTGCCCGTCATGAGGACCAGCGCCGTCCGGATCCCCGTCATGATCACGGGCGTCGCGAGTGGCATCTCCACACGCAGGAGCGTGCCCACGGCCGACATCCCCATCCCCCGGGCCGCCTCGACGAGCCGAGGGTCGACGCCGTCGAGGCCGGTGACGACGTTGGCGAGGACCGGGAGGATGCCGTAGATCGCGAGGGCCAGGATGAACGGCGCCTTGCCGGTCCCGAGGTAGAGCGCGGCAAGGACGATGAGACCGATCGCGGGAGCGGCCTGGCCGAAGCCGGCGACCGCGATGATCGGCGTCGCGAAGCGTCGCATGCCGCCGCGGGTGAGCAGCACGCCCAGCGGCACGGACACCACGACCACCGCGAGTGCCGCAGTGACCGACAGGACGAGGTGCTCCCACGACAGCGAGGCCAGGTTGCCGGCGCTGAGGCTGCGGGCCTCGACCTGCGAGAGGTCGGCGACCGACACGTACACGAGCAGGGCCGCGAAGACGAGGACGCACACGGCCAGCTGTCCGACCAGCCGACCGCGTCCGCTCTGCGCGTCGGCCTCGAGGACGGCCTCCTTCTCGAGGACCTCGTCGGCGACGACCGCGGCCGAGCTCATCGGCTCGCTCCTCCGGAGTCGCGCGCGGCCGACTGCATCGCCTCCATGACGGTCTCGATCCGGACGACGCCCTCGTACCGACCTCGGCGCCCGGTCACGACGACCACGCCGTGGGACGAGGTGAGCATCTCGTCGAGCGCGTCGTTGAGCGTCGAGGCGAGAGCGACCGACTCGAGGTCCTCGTCGCGGGGGACGCGGGTCAGGGCACCGGCCCGGCGCAGCTCGCGCAACGACAGCCAGCGCAGCGGACGGTCCGCAGCGTCGAGCACGATGACGTGCTCACGTCCGAGCGCCTCTGCTGCCGCGACCGCGGGCGCGGGGTCGTCGCCGACGCGCACGACGGCGGCCTCGTGGAGGGCGACGTCCCGGATCCGGGTCAGCGTCAGCTGCTTGAGCGCGGCGCCGTGGCCGATGAAGCCCTCGACGAACTCGTTCGCAGGGTTGGCGAGGATCGCCTCCGGAGTGTCGTACTGGGCGATCTTCGACCCGACCTCGAGGATGGCGATCCGGTCGCCGAGCTTCACGGCCTCGTCGAAGTCGTGGGTGACGAAGACGATCGTCTTGCGCAGCTCCTCCTGGAGGCGGAGCAGCTCGTCCTGGAGCCGCTGACGCGTGATCGGGTCCACGGCGCCGAAGGGCTCGTCCATGAGCAGGACCGGCGGGTCGGCCGCCAGGGCACGGGCGACACCTACCCTCTGCTGCTGCCCACCGGAGAGCTCACGCGGGTAGCGCTCGGCGTACTGCTCCGGGTCGAGGTTGACCAGGTCGAGCATCTCGCGCACACGCGCCTCGACGCGGCCCTTGTCCCACCCGAGGAGGTTCGGCACCAACGCGATGTTCTTGGCCACCGTGAGGTGCGGGAAGAGGCCCGCTCCCTGGATGACGTACCCGATGTGTCGGCGGAGCTCGTCGGCGTTCTTGCGCATCACGTCCTCGTCGCCGATGAGGACACGACCCGACGTGGGCTCGATGAGCCGGTTGATCATCTTGAGCGTCGTCGTCTTGCCGCAGCCCGAAGGGCCCACGAGCATGACGATCTCGCCCGCCGGGATCTCCAGCGTGATGTCGTCGACGGCCGCCGTCTCCTGACCGGGATAGCGCTTCGACACGCCGTCGAGGAGGATGCGCTCCCCGTGGACGCCGTGATCGTCAGCGGCGTCGGTGGTGGTGGCGTCGGTGGTGGTCGGGCGGGTGTCAGACACGGATACCCCTCGAGGTGGTCAGGCGCCCCAGCAGGGACAGGACGAGATCGAGCAGGACCGCGAGCACCACGATGGCGAGCGTCCCCGCCCAGGCGGAGTTGGTGGCGTTGGCGCCGCCGATGCGCGACAGCCCGGAGAAGATGAACGAGCCCAGGCCCGGTCCCGAGACGTACGCGGCGATGGCCGCGATGCCCATGAGCATCTGCGCGGAGATGCGGATGCCGGTGACGATGACGGGCCAGGCGAGCGGGATCTCCAGGCGCATCAGCGTGGCGGTCCGGCTCATGCCCATGCCGCGCGCCGACTCGACGAGCGCCGGGTCGACACGCGAGAGCCCGACGACGGCGTTGCGCAGGATCGGCAGCGTCCCGTAGAACGCCAGGGCCGCGACCGAGACGACGATGCCGTTCGGCACGAAGGCGATGAGGATGCCGAAGAGCGCGAACGCCGGGAGCGTGAGGCCGACGGAGCTGAGCGACAGCGCCACGCCGGTGATCCGGCGCGACCGGTAGGCGATGCACGCGACCGCGAGCGCGACGAGCGTGGCGAGGAACAGCGACTGCACCACGAGACTGACGTGCTGATAGCCCTGGAACGAGAGGAGAGACCAGCGGTCCTGCACGTACTCCCACAGACTCACGCCGTACTCCCTCGCGCTATCACCCAGTATCGGAAGAGCTCACCCAGGTGTCTCATCACGTGATGACACCGCCGAAGAGGCTAGCGCACTCCGTGCCCTCGTCGCGATCGATGTGGCGACCGCTCTGACTTTAAGCCTTGACTTATATAAGCGTCGCCTTCATCATCGAGGCCATGGGCGCCTTCGACATCCTCGGCGATCCGGTCCGACGCCGCATTATCGAGCACCTCGCCCGCGGCGAGATGTCGTCCGGCGAGGTCGCGGAGCTGGTCCGCGAGGAGTTCGCCATCAGCCAGCCCGCCGTCTCCCAGCACCTGCGGGTCCTGCGCGAGAACGGGTTCGCGACCGTGCGCGCGGAGGGGACCCGACGCCTGTACGCCCTCGACCCTGCCCCGCTCCAGGAGGTGGAGGACTGGTCCGCAGGGCTGCGCCGCTTCTGGGAGCAGCGGCTCGACGCACTCGGCACCGAGATCGCACGAGGTGCCCGTGCCCGGAGATCACCCACCACACCGAGGAGAACATGATGAAGGACCTCATCGAGGAGATGCAGGACGTACGACGACGCGTCGAGGACGGCACCCTCCCCGCGGGCGAGGCCAAGGTCGTCAGGCTCGAGCGCTCCTACGCGGCCTCGGCGGAGGAGGTGTGGGACGCCGTGACGAGCGCCGAGCGGATCCCCCGCTGGTTCCTGCCGGTCAGCGGCGACCTCCGCCTCGGAGGGAGCTACCAGCTGGAGGGGAACGCCGGCGGCGAGATCCGCGTGTGCGATCCCCCGCACCGCCTCGTGGTGACGTGGGTGATGGGTGAGCCGACGCCCGAGGACTCGTCTCTCGTCGAGGTGCTCCTGGAGCCCGCCGACGGCGGCACGCGGCTCGAGCTCGTGCACACCGCCGTCGTCCCGCCCGAGATGTGGGACCAGTTCGGTCCCGGCGCCGTCGGCGTGGGCTGGGACCTCACCCTGCTCGGACTGTGGGCGCACCTCACCGGCCTGCCGCTCGGCTCGCCGGAGCAGCTGGACAAGGACCCGGGGATCCGCGCGTGCATGACCGCGAGCAGCAGCGCCTGGGGCGAGGCGCTCGCGGCCACCGGCGCGACGCCGGACGACGTGACGGCGAAGGTGACCGCGACGACCGCCTTCTACGTACCGCCGCTCGAGTGACCGCCCTCGCCGCCGGTCAGCGGTCGGGGCGGGGCGAGCGGTGCCGGCGGCGAGCGGTCAGGCCGGAAGCGTCGGCTTGACCTCGACCAGACGGGTGAGAAGCCCACGGACGAAGGTGGGCGACTCGTCCGTCGACAGCTCCGCCGCGAGGTTCGCCGCCTCCGAGACCGCGACGGCGTCGGGGACGTCGTCGCGGTAGAGCACCTCGTACGCGCCGATCCTCAGCAGGTTGCGGTCGACGGCCGGCATCCGGTCCAGCGTCCATCCCTGCGCGTACTCCGAGAGGAGCGCGTCGATGCGGTCGCGGTGCTCGCGCACGCCCTCGACGAGCTCGATCGTGTACGGGTTGACCGGCGGGTCACCGGCGGCGACACGGCCGTCGAGGGTGGCACCGACCGAGCGGCTCTGCAGCTCGCTCTCGAACAAGACGTCGAGCGCGCGCTTGCGGGCCTTGGTACGTGAACCCGCCATCAGGAGCTGACGCGGCCCTGGTAGGAGCCGTCGCGGGTGTCCACCTTGACCTTCTCGCCGGTGGTGATGAACAGCGGGACCTGGATCTCGCGGCCCGTCTCCAGCTTGGCCGGCTTGGTGCCGCCGGACGAGCGGTCGCCCTGCAGACCGGGCTCGGTGTACTCGATCGTGAGCTCGACGGACGCGGGGAGCTCGATGTAGAGCGGGTTGCCGTCGTTCATCGCGACGACCGCATCCTGGTTGTCCAGGAGGAACCCCGCTGCGTCACCGACGACGCTGTCGGGCAGCTCGTACTGGTCGAACGTCGCGGTGTCCATGAACACGTACGAGGTGCCGTCGTGGTAGAGGAACTGCATGTTGCGCTTGTCGACGTTCGCCACGTCGACCTTCACGTCGGCGTTGAACGTGCGGTCGACGACCTTGCCCGAGAGCACGCTCTTGAGCTTCGTACGGACGACGGCCCCGCCCTTGCCGGGCTTGTGGTGCTGGAACCACACGACGGACCAGAGCTGCCCGTCGAGGTTGAGCACCATGCCGTTCTTGAGGTCGTTCGTCGTTGCCATCAGGCGAGCTCCAGGAGGTCTTTGGTCGCGACCGTGAGCAGCTCGGGAGCGCCGTCGGTCACGACGAGGGTGTCTTCGATGCGCACGCCACCGCGACCGGCCACGTAGATGCCAGGCTCCATCGTCAGGGCTGTGCGACGTTCCAGTCTAGCGGGCGCCGGTGAGCTCAGGAACGGGTCCTCGTGGATGCGCAGTCCGACGCCGTGCCCGAGGCCTGTGGTGAACGCCTCCAACCAGCCGGCATCGGCGAGGACCTGGCGCACGAGCGCGTCGACGTCGGTGTCGAGGACGCCCTCGCGGCAGGCGTCGACACCGGCCTGCTGGGCGGCCCGGACGACCTCGTGCACCTCGCGCTGCCAGGCGTCGGCCTTCCCGACGACGACCGTCCGCGTGCAGTCGGCGTGGTAGCCGTCGACGCGCGCACCGAAGTCGATCTTGAGCAGCTCGTCGCGCCCCACCGGACGGTCGGTCGGATCGTGGTGCGGGATCGCGCTGTTGGGCCCCGAGGCGACGATCGTCTCGAACGCGATGGCCTCGGCCCCCTTGGCGTACATCGTCCACTCGAGGTCGCGGGCGATCTCTCGCTCGGTCCGACCGAGCAGCGGCCCCGCGAGCAGCTCGTCGAGCGCCTGGACGGAGATGTCGCACGCGCGCCTCAGCGCGTCCAGCTCCTCGTCGTCCTTGACGACGCGTAGCTGCTCGACGGCGCTGCCGAGCGACACGAGGTCGATGCCCTCGAAGGACTCGCGGGCGCGGTCGTAGTCGTCGACGGTGAGGACGTGGGTCTCGACGCCCACGCGCAGCGCACCTCCCGTGTCGGAGGCCAGTGCACCGATCAGGTCGCGGTTGACGACGATCTCGACGTCGGGCGCCTCTTCGGCGGCCTGGTCCCCGTACCGGCCGTCGGTCACGAAGACGGCGGACCCGTCTTCGCACACCCGCACGGCCCCGTTGGAGCCGGTGAAGCCGGTGAGGTAGCGGACGTTGACCAGATCGGTGACGACGGCGGCAGCGAGACCGCGCTCACGCAGGATCCCGGCCAGCCGCTCACGGCGGGCGACGTGCTCAGAAGGCATGCGGCCCAGCCTACGGGGACGGTCGGTCGAGGCCTGAGATCAACCGCGCGCCTCCTCGTGCTCTACCGCGAGATCTCCGCGTACGCGGCCGTGAGCAGCGCCGGGTCGGGTCCGGGGAAGATCGCGGGCTCGGCCAGCGCGTCGAGCACGACGAAGCGCAGCTGCGAGCCCCGCGACTTCTTGTCGAGCCGCATGCCGGCGAGCAGCTCGTCCCACACCCCCGGCCGGTAGCCGGTCGGGAGGCCGACGGATCCGAGCACGTCGCGGTGTCGCTGCACGAGCTCGGCGTCGATGCGCCCGTCGAGACGCGCGAGCTCGGCGGCGTACACCATGCCGATCGCGACGGCCGCCCCGTGGCGCAGCGTGTACTTCTCGTACCGCTCGATGGCGTGCCCCAGCGTGTGCCCGTAGTTGAGCGCCTCACGACCCACCGTCCCGTCGGCACCGGTCTCGGTGAGGTCTCCGGCGACGACACGGGCCTTCACCTCGATACCGCGCTCGACGACCTCCCGCAGGACGTCGCTTCGGACGTCGAGGACCACGGCCGGGTCGGCCTCCACGCGCTCGAGGATCACCGGGTCGGCGATGAAGCCGCACTTGACGACCTCGGCGAGCCCGGAACGCACCTCGTTGACGGGCAGCGTGCTGAGCAGCGTGAGGTCGCACAGCACACCGACCGGCTCGTGGAAGGCGCCGACGAGGTTCTTGCCCTCGGGCGTGTCGATCGCGGTCTTGCCGCCGACGGCCGCATCCACCATGCCGAGGACGGTCGTCGGGATCAGGACGTGCCGGACGCCACGCAGCCAGGTGGCGGCGACGAACCCGGCGAGATCGGTCGCCGCTCCCCCACCCACCCCGACGATCGCGTCGGAGCGCGTGAACCCCGCACGACCGAGGACGGACCAGCAGAAGGCCGCGACGTCGCTCGTCTTGGCTGACTCGCCGTCAGGGATCTCGATCGCATGCCCTTCGCGACCGGCCGCGGTCAACGAGGCCCGGATCGCCTCGCCCAGTCCGCGCATCGAGGCCGGGTGGATGACCGCGACCCGCTCGGCGTCGGCGGGCAGGAGGCCAGGGAGCTCGTTGCTGAGGCCGGTGCCGACGACAACGTCGTACGGGGCGTCGGTGGCGACGTGGATGCGGGTGTGTTCGGCCACGGGCGGTCTCCTCGGTCGTGCGTTCGGTGACTGCTCAGGCGAGCAGGCTCAAGATCTCCTCGGCGACGTCGTCGGGGGTACGGCCGTCGGTGAGGACGACGTGCGTGGCGACGGACTCGTACACGGGGCGGCGCGCGTCGAGCAGGGTCTTCATCTGCGAGCGTACGTTCCCCAGCAGGAGAGGGCGGCTCGACCCGAGGCCGACACGTGCCGCGGCATCGGCGAGCCCGACGTCGAGGAACACGACGACGTGACCGTCGAGCGCGGCGCGCGTCTCCTCACGCACCACGGCGCCACCACCGAGGGCCAGCACACCACGGTGCTCGGCGAGCGCGTCGCGGACGGCCTGAGCCTCGAGGAGGCGGAAGCGCTCTTCGCCCTGGGTCACGAACAGGTCCGCGATCGTCGTGCCTGTCAGCGCCTCGACGTCGGCGTCGGTGTCGCGCGACGGGACGCCGAGCGCGTCGGAGAGCAGCGCGGCGACGGTCGACTTGCCGGCACCGGGCGGCCCG
>Ga0233369_1000265_pt1 | contig 25068 bp, 20 predicted proteins | sample ElkDunMinimDraft_26_FD_191537 | JGI IMG/M metagenome (GOLD analysis project Ga0233369, IMG submission 191537) | Fecal eukaryotic communites from dung pellets of Tule Elk in California, USA - Elk Dung D16 | ecosystem: Host-associated > Mammals > Digestive system > Large intestine > Fecal | place... | reverse complement strand
TGCAGGGCCTGGAATCGGGCGGCCTGCGCGTCGCCCAGCCCGACGGCAACGGCGGCTGGCAGGTCAACGAATGGCTCAAGAAGGCGGTGCTGCTGTATTTCCGCACCAACGACATGGCCGTGGTCGACGCGCAGCCTGCACCGTTCTGGGACAAGGTGGAGGCGCGTTTCGCCGGATATGACGAGGCCAAGTTCAAGGCCGCCGGCGTGCGTGTGGTGCCGGGCGCCGCGGTACGGCGCGGTACCTACTTCGGCCGCGATGTCGTGCTGATGCCGAGCTTCGTCAACATCGGCGCCTACGTGGGCGAGGGCACGATGGTCGATACCTGGGCAACGGTGGGGTCCTGCGCGCAGATCGGCAGGCATGTGCACCTTTCGGGCGGTGCCGGCATCGGCGGCGTGCTCGAACCGCTGCAGGCCAGCCCGACGATCATCGAGGACCATTGCTTCATCGGTGCGCGCTCCGAGGTGGTCGAAGGCGTCGTCGTGGGCCACCACAGCGTCATCGGCATGGGCGTATTCCTAGGCCAGTCGACGCGCATCTACAATCGCGCCACCGGCGAGGTCAGCTACGGCTACGTGCCGCCAGGCAGCGTCGTCGTGTCGGGCCAGTTGCCCGCGGCCGACGGTTCGCATTCGTTGTACTGCGCGGTGATCGTCAAGCAGGTGGACGAGAAGACCCGCAGCAAGACCTCGGTCAACGATCTGTTGCGTGGCCTGGCGGACTGAGTTGCGGGGCCGGGGCATGCGAATCGCCACCCCCGGCCGATACCTCTCGCGAAGGGAGCACTGAAGGCGCGGCATCCGGGAGATCCATGAGTACCATCGTCTACGGCCTCAAGAACTGCGACACCTGCAAGAAGGCGACGAAGTGGCTCGACCGCTTCGGCATCGCGCACAGCTTCGTCGACTACCGGGATGACAAGCCCACCCCCGAGATGCTGGTCGAGTGGGCCGGCCGGCTCGGCGGCTTCGAGGCGATGGTCAACAAGTCCTCGACCACCTGGCGCCAGCTCCCCGACAACCGCAAGGCCGCGGCCAGCGATGCGGAGTGGAAATTGCTGCTGCGGGAGTACCCGCAGCTGATCCGTCGCCCCGTGGTCGTCACCGACGACGGGGCGATCACCCAGGGCTTCAGCGACAACGGCTTCAAGAAGCGTTTCGACATCGCCTGAGGCGCGCTGCGCAGGCGCCGCTGGCGTGCGTGCATCCGTGCGCGGGAAGGCGGGCCACGGTGGCGGCCCTGGCTGTGCGGGCACAATCGGATCGCTGCAACCTTACTTACGCTTCGAGATCGCCCGATGTCCGATGTCCTCGAACTGACCCGAGCCCTGATCGCGCGGCGGTCCATCACCCCCGACGACGCCGGCTGCCAGGCCTTGATTGCAGCCCGCCTCGAGGCCGCGGGTTTCACCATCGAAGCGATGCGCTATGGCGAGGTCGATAATCTCTGGGCCACGCACGGGCAGGGTGCGCCGGTGCTCGTGCTGCTGGGCCATACCGACGTGGTGCCGCCCGGGCCGCTCGCGGCGTGGACCTCGGACCCGTTCGAGCCGGCGGTCCGCGACGGCGTTCTCTACGGGCGCGGCGCGGCCGACATGAAGAGCGGTGTCGCCGCGTTCGTGGTCGCCGCCGAGCGCTTCGTTGCCGCGTCGCCGGATCATGCCGGCACGCTCGCACTGCTGCTGACCTCCGACGAGGAGGGTGACGCCATCGACGGCGTGCGCCGCGTTGCTCGCACGTTCGCGCAGCGCGGCACGCGCATCGACTGGTGCATCACCGGCGAGCCGTCCTCGACCGCGCGCCTCGGCGATCTGCTGCGTGTCGGCCGGCGCGGCAGTCTGTCGGCCACGCTGACCGTGCGCGGCGTGCAGGGCCATGTCGCATATCCGGACAAGGCCCGCAATCCCATTCACGACGTGGCGCCGGCGCTGGCCGGACTCGTCGGTCGTCGCTGGGACGATGGCTTCGAGTCGTTCCCGCCGACCAGCCTGCAGATCAGCAACATCGCCGCCGGCACCGGCGCGACCAACGTGATCCCGGGAACCGCGACCGTGCAGTTCAATCTGCGCTACAACCCGCTGTGGGATGCCCCGCGACTGGAATCGGAGATCGCGGCGATGCTCGATCGTCACGCTCTCGATTACACACTCGCCTGGCATCGCAGCGGTGAGCCGTTCTACACGCCGGAAGGTGCGCTGCGCGCGGCGGCGCGCGAGGTGCTGACGGCGTTCGCCGGCGCGCCACCCGAGGAGAGCACCGGCGGAGGGACATCGGATGCGCGCTTCATCGCGCCGTTGGGGGCGCAATGCATCGAGATCGGTCCGGTCAATGCCAGCATCCATCAGGTCGACGAGCATGTCGGCCTGGCCGATCTCGCGGCGCTGCCGGACCTCTATGAGGCCCTGATCGCGCGTCTGTTGCCGCCGGTCGACTGATCCGGGCATCGCCGACCGTCGACATGGGTGCGCGCATGCTCGGCGTCGACCATGCCCCTGCGAGGCCGCCATGTCCGAGACGCTGATCGTCGCCTGTCCGCAGTGCCACAGCCGCAACCGCGTGCCAGCTGCGCGGCTCGGGGAGGCGCCGACCTGTGGCCGGTGTCGCGCCCTGCTGCGGCCGAGCGTGCCGTTCGCACTGGGGGCGGACAGTTTCGACGCCCACGCGCTGCGCTCGGACCCGCCGTTGCTGGTGGACTTCTGGGCGCCGTGGTGCGGACCATGCCGGACCATGGCGCCCGCGTTCGAAGCCGCTGCGCGGGTACTGGCCCCGCAGATCGCACTGGCGAAGGTGGACACCGAGGCGGAACCGGTGCTCGCCGGTCGTTTCCATATCCGCAGTATCCCGACGCTGGTGCTGTTCGCCGGCGGACGCGAGGTCGGGCGGCAGTCGGGGGCATTGCCGCTGCAGGCGATCGTGCAGTTCGCGCGCGCCGCGCGCTGAGCAACGCCGCGCCGCCAGGCAGATGTGGCCGCGCGCCGACCACGCCCGCGGCTTGCCGACCTGTGAAGAATCCGCCCGGGGCAGGCTGTCGCTGCCGCTGTCGTCCGAACAGTGCGTCCGCTGGCGCCGTGCCGTGCTCGACCGCATGCCGGCGATGGTCGGCCGGGCATCCGGCCGGTCGCTACAATGCCGCTCCCCGCCGATGCCGGACGTCCCGATGCCCTACACCCCCATCGTCGCTACCCTCGGCTACGTGCTCTCGCCCGACCGTCGCCAGGTGCTGATGATCCACCGCAACGCCCGGCCCGGCGACCATCATCTGGGCAAGTACAACGGGCTGGGCGGCAAGGTCGAACCCGACGAGGACGTCGTCGCCGGGATGCGCCGCGAGATCATGGAGGAGGCCGGCATCAGCTGCGAGGCGATGACGCTGCGAGGGACCATCAGCTGGCCGGGCTTCGGGAAGCATGGTGAGGACTGGCTGGGCTTCCTGTTCGTCATCGAGGCCTGGGCCGGCACGCCGATGACCTCGAACCCGGAAGGCACGCTGGAGTGGGTCGACGTCGACCGCATCCTCGAGCTGCCGCTGTGGGAAGGCGACCGCCAGTTCCTGCCGCTGGTGTTCGACGCCGATCCGCGCGCCTTCCATGGCGTCATGCCGTATCGCGACGGGCGCATGCAGTCCTGGTCGTTCTCGCGGCTCTAGGCGCGGGAACGCCCCGCCCAACGATGGAGCGGGGGAGTTCGCCCCCGCGTCCGCTCGCAAGCAGTCGATCGAGCGGATACGCATCGCGCCAACGCAAGCGCGCGCACGCGCCTGTCGACGTCAGCGTGCGCCGGCGGGGGCCAGTGCGATCAGCAGGCCGCGCGCGGTCTTGATCCGCGTGTCCGCGTCCGGCAGGTCCAGGGTGACGCGCAGCTTGTCGGGGCCGTCCATGCGGTAGTGCTGGGACTGGCTCTGCACCAGGCGGATCACCGCCATCGGATCGACCTTGGGCTTCTCCACGAACTGGATGCGCCCCCCCTTCTCGCCGAGGTCGACCTTGCGGATGCCAAGCGCCGTCGCCTGCAGCTTGAGATCGGCGATCTGGAACAGGTATTTGGCCGGGTCGGGCAGCAGCCCGAAGCGGTCGATCATCTCGACCTGCAGCTCGCGGAGCTTGTCGACATCGCGTGCGCTGCTGATGCGCTTGTAGAGCATCAGCCGCGTGTGTACGTCGGGCAGGTAATCCTCGGGAATCAGCGCAGGCACGTGCAGTTCGATGTCGGCGCCGCGGGCATCCACGTCGTCGACATCCGGCAGCTTGCCCTGCTTGATGCTGCGCACCGCGCGTTCCAGCAGCTCGGTGTAGAGACTGAAACCGACTTCCGCCATCTGCCCGCTCTGGCCTTCGCCGAGCAGCTCGCCGGCGCCGCGGATCTCCAGGTCGTGGGTCGACAGGGTGAAGCCGGCGCCGAGTTCGTCCATCGAGGCGATCGCTTCCAGGCGCTTTCTCGCATCGCTGCTGATCGAGCGCTGGTCGGGAATGACCAGGTACGCATACGCGCGATGGTGCGAGCGTCCGACGCGGCCGCGCAGCTGGTGCAGCTGCGCGAGGCCGAACTTGTCGGCGCGGTTGATGATGATGGTGTTGGCATTGGGGATGTCGATGCCCGACTCGATGATCGTCGAGCACAGCAGCACGTTGAAGCGCTGCTTGTTGAAATCCAGCATCACCTTCTCGAGCTCGCGCTCGGGCATCTGGCCGTGGGCGATGCCGATGCGGGCGTCGGGTACGAGCTCCTCGAGCTCGCGCTGCATGCGGCCGATACTCTCGACGTCGTTGTGCAGGAAGTAGACCTGGCCGCCGCGGGCGAGCTCGCGCTGGAATGCCTCGCGCAACTGCGCATCGTCCCAGGGCACGACGAAGGTCTGCACCGCGAGGCGATGTGCGGGCGGCGTGGCGATGATGGACAGATCACGCAGACCGGCCATCGCCATGTTGAGCGTGCGCGGGATCGGCGTCGCCGTCAGCGTGAGCAGGTGGACGTTCGCGCGCAGCGCCTTGAGCGCTTCCTTCTGCCGCACGCCGAACCGCTGTTCCTCGTCGACGATGACCAGGCCGAGATCCTTGAACTTCACGTCCGGCTGCAGCAGGCGGTGCGTGCCGACGATGACGTCGAGCGTGCCGTCGGCGATCTTGGCGATCTCGGCCTTGATCTCCTTGGTGCTCTTGAAGCGCGACAGCACCTCGACGCGGATCGGCCAGTCCGCGAAGCGGTCCGCCATCGTGCGGTAGTGCTGCTCGGCGAGCAGGGTCGTGGGCACCAGCACCGCGACCTGCTTGCCGGCGGCGGCGGCGACGAATGCCGCGCGGACCGCGACCTCGGTCTTGCCGAAGCCGACATCGCCGCAGACCACGCGGTCCATCGGTTGGCTGGAGCCCAGGTCGCGGATCATCGCCTCGATCGCCGCGTGCTGGTCGGGGGTTTCCTCGAACGGGAATGCCGCCGCGAACGGCTCGTACATCGTGCGATCGACTTCCAGTGCGAGGCCTGCGCGTGCCTGCCGCTTGGCCTGGATCTCGAGCAGTTCCGCGGCGACGTCACGGACCTTGTCGGCGGCCTTCTTGCGCGCCTTGGTCCAGGCCTCTCCACCGAGCGAATGCAGCGGCGCGGTTTCCGGCGACGCGCCCGAGTAGCGGTTGACCAGGTGCAATTGGGACACCGGCACGTACAGGCGGTCACCCTTGGCGTACTCGATGTCGAGGTACTCGCCCGGCTGGCCACCGGCTTCGAGCACGACGAGCCCGCGGTAACGGCCCACGCCGTGATCCTCGTGGACGATCGGCGCGCCTTCGCTGAGCTCGCCGAGGTCGCGGATGATGCTGTCGGGATCGCGCGCCGCGCGCTTGCGTCGCCGCGGCTGCGCCGCGCGTTCGGGAAACAGCTGGCGTTCGGTCAACACCGTCAGCTGCGGCGTGTCGATGGAGAAGCCATTGTCGAGCGGCGCGACCGCGATCGCGAAGCGGGTCTGCGCGTCGGCGACGAAGGCGGGGAAGTCCTGCAAGACGGTGGGGTGCAGTTCGCCGGCGTGGAGGATTTCCAGCAACGCTTCGCGACGGCCGGCCGAATCGGCCGCCACCAGCACGCGCCCTGGATAGTTGCCGACGAAGCTCACCAGGGCATCGGCGGGGGTGTGGTCGCGCGCGGCCAGCGGCAGGTCCGGCGCCGGCTGTTCGCCGAGCGCGGCCGCCTGGTCGTAGCGCGGGTGTTCGCTGTCGCAGACTTCCACCCGCACCCCGGCATTGAGGCGTTCGCGCAGGGCGTCGGGCGTCAGCCACAGCTCGCCGGGCGGCAGCAGCGGACGCTCGATGTCGTGGCGCAACTGGTCGTAGCGGTGCGCGATCTGCTGCCAGAACTGGTCCGAGCTTGCGGACGCGCCGACATCGAGCACCGGCAGGGTCGACGCCGGCAGGTAATCGAACAGCGTGGCCGTCGACAGCGGCGCCTCGCCCTTGTCGACCAGCGTGCGCCGCGGGGCTTCGAAGAACAGCGGCAGGTAGTACTCGATGCCGGCTGGCGCGGCGCCGGCCTTGAGGTCCTGGTACAGGCCGCTGCGGCGGGTATCGATGTCGAAGCGCTCGCGCAGCGTGTCCATGGCACGCGCGGTCGAAGCGTCGTCGAGCGGCACTTCACGACCCGGCAGCATGCGCAGCGCTTCGATCTTCTCCAGCGAGCGCTGGGACTCGGGATCGAAAGCACGGATGCTCTCGATCGCATCGTCGAAGAGTTCGATCCGGTAGGGCTGGTCGGCGCCCATCGGATAGACGTCGAGCAGGCCGCCGCGCACCGCGAAATCGCCGGGGTCGTGGACCTGCTGCACGAGTGCGTAGCCGGCGCTGTCGAGCCGGCGCTTCTCGGCTTCGAGATCCAGTCGCTGGCCGACCTTGAGGTCGAAACTTCCGCCCACGACGTGGCGCATCGGCGCCAGGCGCTGCATCAGGGTCTGGATCGGTACGACGACGATGCCGCGCTTGAGGCCGGGCAGCCGGTGCAGTGCCGCCAGGCGCTGGGAGACGATGTCCGGGTGCGGGCTGAAGCGGTCGTAGGGCAGGGTTTCCCAGTCCGGGAACGGCACCACGGGAAGCTCGGCGTGGGCACCGCCCAGCGTGCGCAGGTCCTGCTCGAGCTGCTGCGCGCCGTGATTGTCGCGCGCAACCAGCAGCACCGGGCCGGCATGCGCTCGCGCCGCCTGCAGCACGGACCAGGCCAGCGCACTGCGGCTCGCTGGCGCGCGCCACCAGGCGCGGGCGTGTCCGGAAGTGGGCAGGGGCGGTACGGACGCGGTCGACGACATTCAGGGATTCCGGAGTAACGGCGCAAAACAACGACAGCGCCGAAAGCCATGCGGCCGGCGCGTCAGGGAATGCACAGTTTAGACGACGCCGTCGCGGGGCCCGCGATCGGCGGGCCGTACGGCGGCCCCGGCGTTCAACCCAGGCGGATGTTCGGGGTGGTGTCCACGACCGGACGCTTGAGTTCCAGCGACACCCGGACCATGCCCGGCGTATCCACCGGTTGCTGCTCGAAGCTCAGCGATTTGGCCAGGGCGAGCATGGGCTCGTTGTCCTCGAGCACGTCGCCGAAGATCCGCTCCAGCCGCTTGCCCTTGGCCCAGCGCACCAGGCGCCGCAGCATGTGTCGTCCCAATCCCATGCCGGCCACGTAATGGCTCACCAGGATGTGGAACTCGGCCTGCCGTGTCCCTGGCAGGACGGCCGCACGGGCGACCGCACCGACCAGCGCGTCGCCAGGGGTATAGGGCTCGGCGGCGACCAGGACGAATTCGGATTTGGGGTTGGGCTGCGTCAGGCGGTGTGCGGTCTCCGGCGACAGCTCGGTCTTGGCGTACAGGTACCTCTTCCGGACCTCGTCGGGTTCCAGCAGGGCGAAGGCCGCGCGAAGCGGCTCCGCGTCGGCAGGGCGGACGGGGCGGATGAGCACTTGGCGACCGTTGGCGAGGCGGATTTCCTCATGCCACGGGGGGAGTCGGTTGCGTGCGGTCATCGAGAGTCGCGCTGTGTCGGGTGTGGCTGACCTTAACCGGGCGAGCTATTCACGAGCCGTGAAGGAAGCTGCCGCCCAAGCGCCCCCGCCCGCCAAATCCCCTTCCCGCCGCCGCTATGCCGGCTCCCGGATCCAGTGCAGCCGGGTATCGGAGCCCGCATGACCGATGGCATTGCGCAGACATTCCAGCGCCGGTGCCAGCGCAGTGGCCAGCTGCCATGGCGGGTCCAGGATCAGCACGCCACTTCCGTTCATCCGCAGCGGCGAATCGTCGGCGCGGACCAGCAGCTCGACCAGCAAGGACCCGCCGGACTGCAGCCTGGTCGCGGCGCGGACGAACGGGGTCAGGGTGCGGCGCTGCTTGATCGGGTACCACAGCATCTGGATTCCCTGCGGCCAGCGGGCGAGAACGTCGCGCATCGCCTTCAGGGCGATGTCGAACTCGGCCGCCTGCGCCTCGTACGGCGGGTCCACGAGTACCAGGCCCCGGTTGAAACGCTGGCCGCCCTGGCGCGGCGGCAGCAGGGATTTCATCGCCGCATAGCCGTCGCTGGTGTGGACCGAGACGCGGCTGTCGCCGCCGACCGCGTGTCGCAGGGCACCTGCCACCGCGGACTCGGTCTCGCAACAGGCGATGCGGTCCTGCTCGCGCAATGCATACGCCAGCAGCCAGGGCGAGCCCGGGTACGCGTCGGCGCCGTGCTCGGCCCGGCACGCCGCCACCGCCTGCAGGTAGCGTGCTACCAGGGGTTGCTTGGGGGCCGCGGCCAGCAGCAGGCTGATGCCTTCATCGGCTTCGGCGGTGCGACGGGCACGCTCCTCGCGCAGGTGGTAGACGCCGCTTCCGGCATGGGTGTCGAGCGCGAAACACGGCGCCGGCTTGGCGGTCAGCGCATCGCAGACAGCGAGCAGCACGACGTGCTTGAGGACATCGGCGTGGTTGCCGGCATGGAAGGCATGTTGATAGTTCATCGCGCTAGCGTACCCGGGACTGCAGACGGGCAGGCATTGCCGACACGCGCTGACAGCCGCAACGACATCCCCGCGGCGACCATGGCATTGCCCGCGGTGGCCGCCGCACAGGTCCGGCAAGCCCGCCAGCCGTTGCCGCAGTGCGAGTCCGCCCTGCGCCGCGTGCGCACGCTGCATGGCTGAAAGCGGACGCGCCGCCGACGCCTTGCGTGCCAGACTCGCGCGCATGGATGCCCAGACTTTCACCGTGCGTGCGCTGTCCGGCGACGCGATCCTGCCCTGGCTCGATGCCGTCGCGGAGCTGCGCATGACGGTCTTCCGCGAATGGCCCTATCTCTACGCCGGCGACGTCGGGTACGAACGGGACTATCTGTCGCGTTACGGCCGCTCGGCCCGCAGCGTGCTCGTGCTGGCAATGGTGGGCGACGCGGTGATCGGTGCATCGACCGGACTGCCGCTGGCGGACGAGGATCCTGCGTTCCAGAGGCCGTTCGTCGACCTGGATGTGGCGATCGAGCGCGTGTTCTATTTCGGCGAGTCGATCGTGCTGCCGCAGTGGCGCGGGCAGGGCATCGGGCATCGCTTCTTCGATCTGCGGCAGGCCCATGCGCGCGCTCTGGGTGGATTCGACATGACCGCCTTCGCCGCGGTCGACCGCGCAGAGCAGGATCCGCGGCGGCCCCCGAACCATCGCGACAACGAGGTGTTCTGGCGCAAGCGTGGTTATGTGCGCCAGCCCGGCATGACCATGCTGCTGCGCTGGAACGAAATCGATGTCGGCGACGTCCCGCATCCGATGACGTTCTGGACCCGTCCGGTCGAGGCCGGCCCATGAGGGTCGCTGCCGCGCGCTACGTGATCGGCATGCCGGCCGACTTCGAGGCATTCGCCGCGCACCAGCGCCGGCTGCTGGGCGATGCCGCAGCCCTCGGCGCACAGGTGGCGGTGCTGCCCGAGTACCTGGCGCTGGAACTCGCTGCCACGTTCGGGGACGCCGTGCGCGGTGACGCGCACGCTGCGCTCGCGGCGATCCAGCGCTACCGTGGCGCCTGGCTCGCCCTGTACGCCGGTATCGCCCGCGATACCGGCCTGCACATCCTTGCGGGATCTTTCCTGCTCGACATCGGCCAGGGCCGCTATCGCAACCGCAGCGACCTGTTCTCGCCCGGCGGCGGCCATGGCTGGCAGGACAAGCTGCAGCTGACCGGTCTGGAGAAACGCCTTGGCGTCATCGATCCGGGCGATGCCCTGAAGGTGTTCGACCTGGGCGGCGTACGCGCGGGCATCTCGATCTGCTACGACGTCGAGTTTCCACTGCCGGTGCGGGCGCAGTGGGAAGCCGGCGCACGCCTGCTGCTGGTGCCCAGTTGCACCGCCACCGCTGCCGGCGCGACCCGTGTGCGCGTCGGCTGCCTCGCTCGCGCGCTGGAGAACCGTTGCTTCGTCGCCCGGTCGGTCACGGCGGGCGAGGCGCGTTGGACCCCGATGCTGGAACTCAACACCGGCGACGCCGGCCTGTTCGCACCGATGGACGTCGGGTTCCCCTCCGACGGCGTGCTGGTCGAGACCGGCGACGGCGACATCTGGGCAATCGCCGACATCGCCGTGGACGCTCTGGAAGCTGCGCGCGCGGGAGCCCAGGTCGACAACGATCGCGACTGGCCGGCGCAGAACCGGCCGGTGTTGGCACGCGCGGTGGTGTCTTCGCTGGATTGAGATGCGATCGCCGCGCTGGACTGCATGCGCGTGACCGCCCCTGGCCGATCGGGGGCGCTGACTGCGCCGCTAGGTGCGCAGAGCCCAGGCGACCCGGGGTGGCGGTGTTCGAAGTAGCGGTCTTGTCGCTTCAGGCCGCCGACAGCACCAGCGTGATGCCCAGCGCAGCCATCTCCTCCGGCTCGCCTTCCAGATCCGTGCGCAGCAGCGGTCGCGCCTCCAGCCACGGGCGCGGGAGGCCGACCTGCAGCACGGGCCCGTCGGCGAGTGCCTTGAGCTGGGGAATCTCGTCCGCGTCATGGCTGCGGTGCAGCAGCACGGCGATCCGCAACAGGGCCGCGCTGCGCTTGGCCTGCAGGAGCAGACGGTCGGGCAATGCCTCGAAGGCGTTCTTGCCGATCTTCCGGCGATGGCAGCGCACCAGGGTTGCGAGGAACTGTTGTTCCTGGCGCGAGAAACCGGCGATGTCCGAGTGCTCGATCACATAGGCGCCGTGCACCTGATACTGGCTGTGGGCGATCACCAGGCCGAGCTCGTGCACGCGCGCGGCCCAGGCGAGCATCCGCCGGTCGTCGCCGTCGAGCTGCCAGCTGCGGGCCACCTGGTCGAACAGGCGCATTGCGGTGCCCTCCACCCGCGAGGCCTGCCTGCGGTCCATGCCATAGCGCTGCACCAGCGCTTCGATCGACGTCTCGCGGGGGTCGTCTTCGCCGCCGCGGCCGAGCATGTCGTGCAACACGCCTTCGCGCATCGCGGCCTTGCTGACCTGCATGCGCTCGATGCCCAGCACCTGGAATGCGGCTTCGAGCACCAGCACACCACCGGCGATGATCGGCCGGCGATCCTCGGACAGTCCGGGCAGGGCGATCGCATCGATGTGTCCCGCCTGCAGCAGGGCGTCGCGCACCACCGGCAGGGCATTGGCGATCACCGCGCCCTTGGTGAGCTTCATCGCCGCGCAGATCTCGCCGATCGCCTTGTTGGTGCCCGAGGCGCCGATGACCTCCTGCCAACCGAGCGCCCGATAGGTGCTCGCGAACTGCTGGAACTCCGACGAGACCTCGGCCAGCGCTTCGCGCCAGCGCTTCTTGGAGAGTTTGCCGCCCGGGAAGAACCGGCGGGTGCTGGCCACGCAGCCGACCTGCAGGCTTTCGCGCTCGAGCGCCTCGAAGCCCGTGCCGATGATGCACTCGGTCGAGCCACCGCCGATGTCGATCACCAGGCGGCGCTGGCCGGGGCGGGGCTGCTGCGCGCGCGAGACACCAAGGTAGATCAGTCGTGCCTCCTCGCGCCCGGAGATCACTTCGATCGCATGACCCAGTGCGGTCTCGGCCGGCACCAGGAACGCCTGCGGGGCCGCCAGCCGGCGCACGGTGTTGGTCGCGAGCGCACGCACGCGCTGGGGCGGAATGTCGCGGATGCGTTGGCCGAAGCGCGACAGGCACTCGAGTGCGCGCTGCCGCACCTCGGCGCTCAGGCCGCCGCGACTGTCCAGACCTTCGGCCATGCGCACGGTCTCGCGCAGGCGGTCGACGACGCGCAGCTGACCCAAGGTGTAGCGCGCCACGATCATGTGGAAGCTGTTGGACCCCAGGTCGATCGCGGCCAGCATGTCGCCGTCCTCGAGCGGGGTCCGCAGCGCATCGGGCAGGGCGAGCGTGTCGTGGCCGGTCATGGCAGTCCTGCGTGGCGCGACGCGCGGCGTCAGCGGCGTTGGGGGAGCGGGCATGTTAATGCATGCCCGGCGGCGCTCATCCGCACAGATGTGCCAGCAGCCACCCCTGTGCCGAATGCGGCGGTTCGTCGCCCTTGGGGGCGAGTTTCACGTAGGTGCCGTCCTCGCGGAGTTCCCAGGCGTTGACGTTGTCGGCGAGGTAGTTGTCGAGCGCTTCGATCCGGACGCGCTGGGCCAGGTCGGGGTCGAGGATCGGGAAGCCGGTTTCCACCCGCCGAAGCAGGTTGCGCTCCAGCCAGTCGGCGCTCGCGCAGAACAGATCCGGCGCGCCATCGTTGCCGAACCAGTAGACCCGGTGGTGTTCGAGGAAGCGGCCGACGATCGAGCGCACCCGGATGTTCTCCGAGACGCCGGGTACGCCGGGCCGCAGCGCGCAGGCCCCACGCACGATGAGATCGATCTCCACCCCGGCCTGCGAGGCCCGGTAGAGCGTGCGCATGACCTGCGGCTCGTTGAGGGCGTTCATCTTGGCGATGATCCGCGCCGGACGCCCGGCAGCGGCATGGACCATTTCGCGCTCGATGCGCGCGATCACGCCGGCGTGCAGGGTGAACGGCGACTGCAGCAGGCGCTTGAGCGCGATCGCGGGCGCCAGTCCCGACATCTGCTGGAACAGCAGGTGCACGTCGTTGCTGATGTCGGGGTCGGCCGTGAGCAGCCCGAAGTCGGTGTACACCCGCGCGGTGCCGGCGTGGTAGTTGCCGGTGCCCAGATGCACGTAGCGCCGCAACTTGCGCCCCTCGCGGCGTACGACCAGCAGCATCTTGGCGTGGGTCTTGTAACCGACGACCCCATAGACGACCTGTACGCCGGCTTCCTGCAAGCGGTCGGCCAGTCCCAGATTGGCTTCCTCGTCGAAGCGTGCGCGCAGTTCGACGACGACGGTCACGTCCTTGCCGTTGCGTGCGGCCTGGATCAGATGTTCGACGAAGGCCGAATCCTTGCCGGTGCGGTAGAGCGTCTGCTTGATCGCCAGTACGTTCGGATCCTCGGCCGCCTGTTTGATCAGCTCCAGTACCGGCGCAAAGGAATCGAAGGGGTGATGCAGCAGCACGTCGCCACGGGCGATGAGGTCGAACATCGCGTCGGTGCCCTGGAGCATCCGCTGCTGGAAGGTCGGGAACTTCAGGTCCGGCCGCTGTACAAGGTCGAAGATCTGGGAGATGCGGTTGAGGTTCACCGGCCCGTCGATGGGATAGACCGCATTCTCGGGCAGATCGAAATTCTGCAGCAGCGTGCGCACGATGGGCTTGGGGCACCTGGCGGAGATCTCCAGCCGCATCGCGCGCAGATAGCCACGGCCCGCGAGTTCGTCCCGCAGCGCCAGCGCGAGGTTCTCGACTTCCTCCTCGTCGACGATCAGCTCCGAATTCCGGGTCACGCGGAACTGGTAGGCGCCCTTGACGTCCATGCCGGGAAAGAGTTCATGCACGAATTCAGACAGTACCGACGACAGGAACACGAAGTCGTATTCGCCGCCGGAGATGCGCTCGGGCAACTGGATGATGCGCGGCAGCGAGCGCGGGGCCCGGACGATCGCGAGGTGGCCGACGCGGCCGAATGCGTCCTTGCCCTTCAGCACGACGACGATGTTGAGCGACTTGTTGAGGATCTTGGGGAACGGATGCGCCGGATCCAGGCCCAGCGGCGAGAGCACCGGCATGACCTCGTCGCGGAAGTACGCGCGCAGCCAGCGCGTCTGCCGCGGCGTCCACTGGTCGCGGCCCAGCACCCGCACGCCGGCTTCCGACATCGCCGGGCGGATCACCTGGTTCCAGCACGAGTACTGCGCCTCCACCAGCTGCGCGGTGCGTTCGTGGATGCGCTTGAGCACGGTCGCCGGCGTCAGGCCGTCAGGGGGCAGGGGCACGCCGAAGTCCTGCGCGTGATGCATCGTCGCCGCGCGGATCTCGAAGAATTCGTCGAGGTTGGTGCATGAAATGCACAGGTACTTGAGCCGCTCGAGCAGCGGCACCGACTCGTCCTGCGCCTGTGCGAGGACGCGGAAGTTGAAGTCCAGCTGGGACAGTTCCCGATTGAGGTACAGCGCGGGGTTGCGCAACGGGTCCGCGCCTGCATCGAGGATCGGATCGGCGGTGGTCTGGCCGCGCGTGGACTTCGTGGTCGGGCGGCTGTTGGAACGGGCACTCATGCGGTGGCTCCGAGGTACTGGCGGTCGCGGGCGCGCAGGCGCTCGGCGGTGAAATGGCAGGCGAAGCGGCTGCCGCGCCCCACCTCGCTGTCGATTTCCAGCCGCGCCTGGTGCAGATGCAGCACGTGCTTGGCGATTGCCAGGCCCAGGCCGGTGCCGCCGGATTCGCGCGAGCGGCTGGTGGAAACGCGGTAGAAGCGTTCGGTGATGCGTGGGAGGTGTGCGGCCGGAATGCCGTACCCGGTGTCTTCGACCGACAGCGCCGCGCCGCCGCCTTCCAGCGGCGCGTAGCGGATCGTGATACGACCGCCGGCGGGCGTGTAGCGGACCGCATTGCTGACGAGGTTGGAGAACGCGCTGTGCAGTTCCCGCGTGGATCCCACCAGATCGGTCGGCGACGTGTCCTCCACCACGATCGTATGCAGACCCTGGCTGAGCACCTCCAGCTCGCGGCGCAGGGTGGCGAGCATCGAGGTCATCGAGACGGTCTCGTCGCCGACGCTCTCCTGCGCTTCCAGACGCGACAGGGTGAGCAGGTCCTCGACGAGCTGGGTCATCCGCTGCGACTGGTTCTGCATTTCCGTCAGCATCGGCGCCCAGTCCGGCTGTTCGGCCGGATCGAGCATGTCCAGATAGCCGTGCACGACGGTCAGCGGCGTGCGCAGTTCGTGGGAAACGTTGGCCACGAAGTCGCGCCGCATCTGTTCGAGTTTCATGATCCGGGTGACGTCGCGTGCCAGCAGCAACCACAGATCCTCGGAGTAGGGGATCAGCCGCAGTTCGAGCCGGGTGCCCGAGGCGTGCGGCGAGGCCATGTCCAGCATCGGTTCGGCGCGACGTCCCTGGGCCAGCCAATGCGCGACCGGCAGGGGCTGCAGGCAGTCGCCGATCGGCTTGCCGACATCGCCCGGCATCTGCAGGCCGAGCAGACTCGTCGCCGCGCGGTTGAACCACTGCACGCGCTGGCTGTTGCGGTCGACGACCACCACCGCATCCGGCAGGGCTGCAGCGACGGCGCGGTAGGCGCGCAGCATGGCGATCAGCCGCCGCTTGCGCGCGCGCATGTCCTGTTGTCCGCGGTAGAGCATGCGGTCGGTTTCCCGCCACACCCCATCGCCCTGCGGGGGTGGCACGCGACTGCGCGAGGTCAGTCGCGTCAGCAGGTCGTAGAGCTTCCAGTAATGCCAGGCGAGAACGCCCAGTGCGGCGATCGCCACCGCCATCCAGATGTGGTCCACCAGCGCGCCGATGACCGCAGCCGCGCACAGCACGGCCGCGAGTTGCAGCAGGGTTCGGGTCCAGGCGGCGTGGATACGGGGAGGCATGTCGAGGAGTCTAGGCAATGTGGGGAGGCGAGGTGGCGTAGCGGTTCGAAAGATCGTGCTTGTGCTGTTCCCGTGGTCGCTGCTGTCGCGCCTGCCGCCGTCTGGATCGGGCACGTCGTCGGCGTCCGCAGGCATCGAAGGATCTCCAGCGAGGGACCGAGCGGCATTTCCCACCACGCGATGAGGCGGGTTCGCTTGGCTCGACCGATGCAGTCATCGGACCAGCCGGCCGGATGGAACGTCCGCCACGGGCGAGCGTGGAAGCACCGCCCTGTGGACGCAGTCGCGGCACGGTGTCCCGTCTCTCGACAAGGCCGGTCCGCTTCTTTGCTGGATGCCAATGAAGCAGACCAGCCCTCCCTCACCGGTCAGCCCGGACGGTTACTTCTGTGCGGAAGTTTCCGGCTTGCCATTCCGTGGCGGGGTTGGAAGCGGTGGGGATCCATGCGCGTGTAGCCCGACGTTCCATGCCCGCAGGCGTGGCAGGAATATCAAGCGCGGCGCCGGCCGGACTTCGTACTCCTCAAAGCGATGCCGAGAACCGGTAACCGGACCCGCGCACCGTCTGCACCATGCCGTCGAGCGCGCTCGGCTCGAGCGTCTTGCGCAGGCGGCGGATGTGCACGTCGACAGTGCGCTCCTCGACATAGACGCTGCCGCCCCACACGTGATCCAGGAGCTGGGAGCGGCTGTAGACGCGTTCGGGGTGGGTCATGAAGAAATGCAGCAGGCGGTACTCCGTCGGCCCGATCGTCACCGGCTCGTCGCCGGCAAACACGCGATGCGCTGCGCCGTCGATGCGCAGGCCGCCGACGGTCACGCTGCCGTCCTCGTCGTCGTCGCGGGCGCGCCGCATCACCGCGCGGATGCGCGCCAGAAGTTCCCGCGCCGAGAACGGCTTGACGACGTAGTCGTCGACGCCCGCCTCCAGGCCGCCCACGCGGTCGTTTTCCTCGCCGCGGGCGGTGAGCATGATGATCGGAATGTCGCGGGTCATCGGATCCTTGCGCCACCGCCGCGCCAGTTCCAGACCGCTGGTGCCTGGCAGCATCCAGTCGAGGAGAATCAGGTCGGGCATACGGTCCACGATGGCCGATTGCGCCTCGTGCGCGTCGCCGGCATGCATCGGTTCGAACTCGCCCCTGCGAAGGGCGAATGCCACCATGTCGCGGATCGCCGGTTCGTCGTCGACGATGAGGATGCGTTTGAGCATGGGTCGGTCCATGGCGCCGGGGGAGCGGCCATTACACGACAGTTTTATGACCATTTGGCGTCAAGGCCGGTCACGTTGTAGCTGTATGCGGGGGCAGCGATTCCGCACGTGCGCCGTGGGCGGGAGGCGCGAACGTATTCAGCGGCGACGCAGGTCCTCGTCGCGGATTCCCTGGCGCCGCAGCTCGAGCACCGTGGGCGTGATCGTCGCGATGCGCGCGTCGATCCGGGCGCGTGCGTAGTAGTCCAGGTCCTCGCGTTTCTTCAGCGTATTTAGCTGGACCAGGGCCTGTTCGGGACGCCCACCCAGGACTGCGGCCTCGGCCCAGGCCTCGCCGGCGCGGACCTCGTCGCCTGCCATCTCGCTGGCACGGGCAAACGCGCGCTGGAAAGCCGGATCGCCGCCGGAGGTGTTGAGCAATGGCCGCAGGATTTCCTGCGCACGCAGTCCGGCTTCGGGCGTGCCGCGCTCGGCCAGCGAGCCGGCGTACGTCAGTACCACCGCGGGGTGCCGTGGCATGCGCTCGAGCAGGGCCTCGAAGCGGCGTTCGGCCGCTGCGGTGCGACCGGCGCGTGCGTCGACTTCGGCCAGGCTCAGGCCCAGCCACATGTCGCCGGGATACTCCGCCAGCAGTTCCGCCAGCGCACTGGCCGCGCCGTCGAGATCGTTCGATCGCTGCCGTGCGATCGCCAGGCCGTAACGCTGGGCATCGCTCAGGGGGCCGTTGCGGCGCATCGCCTCGTATTCGCGGATGGCCTGCGCGGGAGTGTTCGCGCTGAGCACGCGCAACCGCTCGCGCGCCCAGCCGAACTGGACGCTGTCGATACCGGCGACCGCGCCGGGCGGAAGTCGCAGCGTGCCTGGCAGCATCGGGTTGTCGAACGGGCGCGCCGCGCCCTGGTAGGCGCCGGTGAGCGGCACCTGTTCGGTTCGCGATCCCTCGGGCGTCGTCGTGGTCACCTTTACCGTGTCGCGCGTCATGCGCTCGGCGCGGTCGCGCGCTTCGCTGATGCGCGTGGTGGTCACCGGATGGGTCCGCAGATAGTCGGGGAGGCGTTCACGGTCGCCGCCCTGGTTCGTCCGCGACACCGACTGCATGCGTTCGAACATCGAGGCCATGCTTTCGGGCTCATAGCCGGCGCGGGCCAGGGTCCGGATGCCGAGCCGGTCGGCTTCCGACTCGTTCGAACGCGTGTAGTCGATCTGCCGCTGCAGGGCCAGGCCCTGCGCGCCGGCCATGACCGCCATCGCCGCGTCGTCGGAGGAACTGCTGCCGCTCTGCGAGGCCACGGCGATCGCGCCGAGCATCGCCAGCAGCATGGGCACCTGGTCGCGCTGCGCGCGTTCGACCCCGCGCAGGACATGCGCCTGGGTGACGTGTGCCACCTCGTGCGCCAGCACCGCCGCGACTTCGTCCTCGCTCTCGGCCGCAAGCACCAGGCCTGCGTTCATGCCGATGTAGCCGCCGAGGGTCGCAAACGCGTTGATGCTCCGGTCGCGCATCATGAAGAAGGTGAACGGCTGCTGCGGCTGGTCGCTCGACGACGCCAGCCGGTTGCCGGTGCCGCGCAGCCAGTTGTCGACCAGGGGGTCCTCGAGCACGTAATCGTAGTGGCGCAGCTGCGCCAGCAGCATCTGGCCGTATTCCGACTGCCGCGCCGGACTCAGGACCTGTCCGGCGGAAGACCCGATGTCCGGCAGCCGGGTGTCCTGCGCCGGTGCGCAGACGGCAGCGGTTGCCAGCACCAGTGCGGTTACTGCCGGCAACAGGGCGGAACGTCCGGGCAGGCCAGTAGTCTTCGTGCGACGCATCGGGACCCTTCGTGAAGGCGGAGGAGCAGCATGCAGCCCGTTGACGGGGAGGGCATGAATGCCATGTTAAGTGTGTTGCCCGCGCCGGGGCATGGAAAACCTCCGTGCGCGCCTCCATATGACCCGCATCTGCCGCCGAAGTTTCAGGAGACCGTTTTGAGCACTGACAATGCCCCCACCGAACCGCGTTCCACGCCGGAAATCGTCATGTACACCAGCGCGATCTGCGGCTTCTGCGTCGCAGCCAAGACATTCCTCAAGAGCCAGGGCCTCGACTGGCGGGAAGTGCGGGTGGATCTCGATTTCGCCGAGCGCCAGCGCATGGTCGAGCGGGCCGGGCGCACGAGCGTGCCGCAGATCTTCGTCGGCGACACCCACATCGGCGGCTACGACGACATGATGGCGCTGCACCGCAAGGGTGGTTTCCTGCCGCTGGTCGAGGGCGCCGCTTCGTGAGCGCAGGTTCCGAGGACGATCGCATCGCGGAGTTCACCCAGTTCCGCAAGCGCATGAACGAGCGCATCCTGGCCGAGCCCAATCAGGTGGTCCGCCGCTTCTTCGCGCTGGATACTCAGACCTACCAGGCCGGCGCGCTCGATCTCAAGACCAAGGAATTGCTCGGCTTGGTGGCCTCGCTGGTTCTGCGCTGCGACGACTGCATCAGCTATCACGTCGCCCAGTGCAAGGAAGCCGGGGCCACCCGGGAGGAGCTGTTCGAGACCTTCTCCGTAGGCCTGGTGGTGGGCGGCAGCATCGTCATTCCCCACCTGCGCCGTGCGGTGGACTTCCTCGACCGGCTCGAACAGGGCGAGGCGGCTGCGCCCGCCGGTCACGCGCACGACTGACCCGGAAGGGACCCACCTGATCCGCATCCCGGCTAAGGCGCGGTTTGGGTGGGCCAGCCGGGGTCGGGCATAATGGGCGGGTTTTCCATTCACCCGACGTCGCGCGCAGCGCGGCGTCCCTGCGCACGGACCCCCCTTACATGACGCACACGATTACCGTCATCCGCGGCGACGGCATCGGCCCCGAGATCATGGATGCCACCCTGCACGTGCTCGACGCGATGCAGCTTGGCCTGAGCTATGAGGATGCCGATGCCGGCCTGATGGCGCTCGAGAAGCACGGCGAGCTGCTGCCGGCCGCGACCCTCGAATCCATCCGTCGCAACCGCATCGCGCTCAAGAGCCCGCTCACCACCCCGGTCGGCGGCGGCTTCAGCTCGATCAACGTGGAACTGCGTCGCCAGTTCGACCTCTACGCCAACGTGCGTCCGGCGACCTCGTTCCCGAACACGCGCTCGCGCTTCGCCGACGGCGTGAATCTCATCACGATCCGCGAGAACACCGAAGGCTCGTACATCAGCGAAGGCCAGGAAACCTCGGCCGACGGCGAAACCGCGGTGTCGATCACGCGCATCACCCGCAAGGGTTCGGACCGCATCGTGCGCTACGCGTTCGAGCTGGCGCGCAAGACCGGCCGCAAGAAGGTCACGATCGTCCACAAGGCCAACATCCTCAAGAGCACCTCGGGCCTGTTCCTGAAGGTCGCGCGTGAAGTGGCGGCGGAATATCCGGACATCGAGGCCAACGAGATGATCGTCGACAACACCTGCATGCAGCTGGTGATGCGGCCCGAGCAGTTCGACATCATCGTGACGACGAATCTGTTCGGCGACATCATCTCCGACCTGTGCGCCGGCCTCGTCGGCGGCCTCGGCCTGGCGCCGGGCGCGAACATCGGTACCGACGCTGCGATCTTCGAGGCCGTCCACGGCTCGGCGCCGGACATCGCCGGCAAGGGCGTGGCCAACCCCTGCGCGCTGCTGCTGGCGGCTGCGCAGATGCTCGACCACCTGGCGATGCCCGAGCAGGCCGAGCGCCTGCGCAAGGCGATCGTCGCCACCCTCGAGGCCAAGGACGGCGTGACGCCCGACCTCGGCGGCACCGGCAACACCATGGCGTTCGCCAAGGCCATCGCCACGCGCCTTTGATCGAGCGTCCGCACAGCTGCGCGGACGCGGTGGGATGAGAAACGGGACGCTTCGGCGTCCCGTTTTTCGTATGCGAGCATCCCGCGCGTCATGGTGATCCGCACAGGGTTAGTACGCACAATGCGCCTCCATCTAGAGACTGCCGATCCATGACCGTCCGCCCCAGCGCGCTCGCGCTGACGCCCCTGTTGCTGTTCCTCGCGCTGTTCTTCGGCGCCGGGCTGTACTTCACCGCGCAGGGCGAGCCTATGGGCTTCTATCAGCTGCGCGCGCCGGTGGCGATCCTGCCTGCGCTGGCGCTTGCGGTGTGGCTGGCGCACCGCAAGGGCCTGGCGGCGGGCGACATCCTGCTGCGCGGGATGGGCGATCCCGACATCGTGCTGATGTGCCTGATCTTCCTGCTGGCAGGCGCGTTCGCCTACGTCTCCAGTGCGATCGGGGCGGTGGATGCAGTGGTGTCGATCGGCCTGTCGGTAATCCCGGTGTCGATGGTGTTGCCGGGGTTGTTCGTGCTGGCTGCGCTGATCGCGCTGGCGATCGGCTCGTCGATGGGTACGATCGCGGCCGTGATCCCCATCGCGCTCGGGGTTGCCGACGCTTCCGACCTCGACACCGCACTGGTCGTTGGCGCCGTCATCGGCGGCGCGATGTTCGGCGACAACCTGTCGGTGATCTCCGATACGACCATCGCCGCCACCCGCACCCAGGGCGCGCAGATGCGCGACAAGTTCCGCGAGAACCTGAAGTTCGCGCTGCCTGCGTCCATCGTCACCGTGGTGGTGCTCGCGTTGTCCGGTGGCTCGGCGCCGGTCGAGGTCGGCGCCACCGACTCGCCGTGGCTGGTCCTGCCGTATGCGGTGGTGCTGGCAATGGCGCTGGCTGGCGTGGATGTGCGGGTCGTCCTGGGGACCGGCATCGTCCTGGCCGGTGGCTTCGGCATCGTGTTCGCCGAGGATTACGGCGTGGTGCCGTTCGTCGGGGACGTCTGGAGTGGCTTCGAAGGCATGGTGGAGATCCTGCTGCTGTCCCTGCTGATCGGCGGGCTCGGGGCGCTGACCAAGGCCAGCGGCGGCCTGGATTGGCTTGCGCAGCGGATCGCCGGCTTCGCCCGCGGCAGGCGCGGCCCCCGGGCGGGGGAGCTCAGCATCGCTGCTCTGTCGACCGCCGCGGACGTGTTCACCGCCAACAACACCGTCGCCATCCTGGTCAGCGGCAGTATCGCCCGCGATATCGCCGAAAAGCACGGCGTGAGCCCGCGCCGCGCCGCGAGCATGCTCGACATCTTCGCGTGCATCGCGCAGGGCGTACTGCCCTACGGCGCACAGATCCTGCTGGCCGCGTCGCTCGCGTCGGTGTCACCGCTGGCGCTCGCCGGCAGCGTCTATTACTGCTGGATTCTCGGCCTGGTGACTCTCGGGATGTTGCTGTGGCCGCGCGGCAGGTGTGCCCGGCCTTCGGCGACGACGCCCACCCCGCGGGCCTGACGGGCCCGGCGAGCTGCGCCGCAACGCCGCCGTTGGCGCTACCACCGTGGTCAGTGCCGTTTCCCGGATATTGCCCGTGACCCGGTTCTCCCGGGCGCCACGAGGGAAGTCGACCCGGCACGCGACCGTGCCTGTCCTTTGCGGCGAGTGCTCGCCGATTCTCGATGCGCGCGCTTCGGGTCGCGGCGCCAATCAAGGTTGCGTCCTGAGCGTTACGGTTTTGCCGCGATCAAGGGCGGCCCGGCCGATCGCAAGCTTCGGCCGGCAGGTGGCCGCGCTCGCCGGCCCGCCCAAGCAGGTCGTGCGCGATGCCGGGCGCGGCTGGCGGAGCTGGAACAGCGGCGCCACGACAGTCCCGCGCGGGCGCGCCGTCGGCCCGCACGCTGGACTCGCCGCAGCAGATCGGATTGCGCCGATACCGCGGCTGGTCGTGACGAGGGTGGTCCCGCCCGAAAGGGGGGCGGCATGGGATCTGCGTGCAATGGCTGGCAGTCCAGCGCGGGGAAGCCGTCGCAGTGCGCCTGTGTGGACATGCGCGCGGGCAGCCACTTCTGCGATTACCCGACTGGTGCGAAAGGGGGGACTCGAACCCCCACGCCTTGCGGCACTGGTACCTAAAACCAGGGCGTCTACCAATTCCGCCACTTTCGCATCGTGCCCGGGTGCGCCGGGCCGCGGCATGGTAGTCGATCGCCGCGGTTCTTGGACACCTCGCCCCGCAAGGGCGCCTCCCGTAGCGGGGCTGCCGCTCATTGCCGGCGGGGCGAGGGTTTCCGGCAACGCATGCGGTCCGCGGTCGTCGCCATGGGCCGGTTCCGGCGCGGCATCGCCCGCAACGAAAAACGCCCGGCAATGCCGGGCGCTTTCGTCTAACTGGTGGGCCGTCAAGGATTCGAACCTTGGACCTATTGATTAAGAGTCAACTGCTCTACCAACTGAGCTAACGGCCCGATGAAGCGGGCGCGCATTGTACTGTGACTTTGCGCGCCTGGGCAACACCTTTCTGGTGTGTCACCCGGTGAAACAATGGGGTGGAAGACGGGATTTGAACCCGCGACCCCCGGAATCACAATCCGGTGCTCTAACCAACTGAGCTACATCCACCACAGTAAAACTCGTCTCGTACCGCCGGCACTGGCGCGCCCGACAGGAATCGAACCTGTAACCCCCGACTTAGAAGGTCGGTGCTCTATCCGGTTGAGCTACGGGCGCCAGTGCGTCGAATGATAAACGCGACTGGTGCCCGGTGGTCGGGGTAGAGGGATTCGAACCCCCGACATCCTGCTCCCAAAGCAGGCGCGCTACCAGACTGCGCTATACCCCGCCGGAACAAGCGGTCAAACCTGATCCCGACACGGCCAGGGCCGTACGAAGGGCGCAATTGTACGGCCGTCTTCAGCGCTGTCAATGCAGTGATGCACCGGAGGTGGCGTGTATCCTCCCAGTCATACCAATCCACGGACTGACAGGGGCGAAAATCATGCGCAGCGGCAATCCTGCACTCAAGGAATCCACCTTCCTCGACCTCGCGAGCGGAAGCGTCGTTTCGCGCGACGGCGAGGCGATGACCCTCAATGGCACCGTCAACAAGACCGGCTTCCTGCTGTTGTTGACCGTGCTCACGGCGGCGTTCGCCTGGTCGCAGGTCGAGTTCGGCGCGGACGGGCGTCCGCAGCCGGGTTTCGGCATCTACATGTGGGGTGGTCTGATCGGTGGCTTCGTGCTGGCGATGGTCACGGTCTTCAAGAAGGAGTGGGCGCCGGTGACTGCGCCGGCCTATGCGCTCGTGGAAGGCTTCTTCCTCGGCGCGATCTCGGCGATGTACAACTTCATGTACGAAGGCATCGTGCTGCAGGCGGTGATGCTGACCTTCGGAACGCTGTTCGCGCTGCTGTTCGCGTATCGCACCGGCCTGGTCAAGGCGACTGAGAACTTCAAGCTCGGTGTCGTCGCAGCGACCGGCGGCATTGCGCTGGTTTACCTGGCCACGATCGTGCTGGGCCTGTTCGGTGTCCAGATCCCCCTGATCCACGAGTCGGGCCTGATCGGCATCGGTTTCAGCCTGTTCGTGATCGTCATCGCGGCGCTGAACCTCGTGCTGGATTTCGATTTCATTGAAACCGGCGTCGAGCAGGGCGCGCCGAAGTACATGGAGTGGTACGGCGCATTCGGCCTGATGGTCACGCTGGTGTGGCTGTACATCGAGTTCCTGCGCCTGCTCTCGAAGCTGCAGCAGCGCTGAGGCGACCCGCTTCCGTATCGAAAAAGGCGCCCGCGGGCGCCTTTTTCCGTTTCGGCGCTTCGCATTTTCCGTGCCGATCTCGGTGGCGGCCGCTGCGCCGGCAGCGCATGGCGGGCGGGTGGAGGTCCGTGCCGCGAGCTGGCCGACGCAAGCCGGCAGCGCGGGTAGGGCGGTGGCGATCCAGGGGCTGGCTCACGCATCCGGGATGCTCCGAGCCGGGTCCAGGGCAGCCGGACACGTTCCCTCCCGGCGTTGGCGGCCGTCCTCGCGTATCCGCGCCGGTTCAACGTCGGATGGGGTGGTTGACCACAGCGGTGGCGGCCGTGGGCCGAATCGGCCAAACTACGCCGTTCCGTCGCCCGCGCCTCGCCAGGGCCGGCGTCGGCAGACACAACCAATTCCCAACAAGACAGATGTCGCGCGGCCTGGTCCG
>Ga0233369_1000262_pt1 | contig 25585 bp, 21 predicted proteins | sample ElkDunMinimDraft_26_FD_191537 | JGI IMG/M metagenome (GOLD analysis project Ga0233369, IMG submission 191537) | Fecal eukaryotic communites from dung pellets of Tule Elk in California, USA - Elk Dung D16 | ecosystem: Host-associated > Mammals > Digestive system > Large intestine > Fecal | place... | reverse complement strand
TGTCCGGCGTCGGGCGTGCAGCCGCGCGCGATGCAAGCCTGGCGCCATGCGCTGCACGCAGCGCGCGCCGGATCGTGGTGGAACGATGGGGCTGGCGGGCCCGCCGCCCGGCTAGCTGGAGCGCAAGGCCGTGCCCGGCAGGCCGCGGCCGCAATGGCGGGGCGTGTCGCCTTCCCAGCGGCCGCCCGGCGCGGGTTCCATGGTCGAGTTGCCCAGGGGCTTGAGCGGCGAGCTGTACCAGTCGCGCGCCTGGCCGCAGACCATGCGGATCCACGATGGCCCGTAGTGCCACACATGGCCGTCGTCGGTGATGTCGGTGGGCGCGCCGAGCTTGCGCCGGATCTCCTGCTCCGTCATGCCCGCCGACAGGACGATCTGCGGCGCCTGCGGGCGCGGCCGCTCGCTGGCCTGCGTCGGGTACGCCGGCTCCGGCTGCGGCGCGCTGGCGAGCCCGCTTTCGGAGCGCAGCTCGGCCAGTTGCGACACGACCAGCACGAGCGCCAATGCCACCAGCGCCACGCCGAGCCAGCGGCGTCGCCGCGGCGTCCGGTCCTCGTCGGTGTGCACCGGCCAGGCCGCGTCGGGGCGCCACCGCGGGGGCGGCGCATCCAGCGGCGGTGGCGCGGCGGCGCCCGGCAGGCGCCCATGCACACGCAGGAACTCCTGGGCGGCGGCGTAGCCGATGTTGATCGTCTTGAGCACGTCCTCGCCCGCCTGGCCTTCGCCGCAGCGATCGGGGTGCAGTTCGGCCACCCGCCGCCGGTAGGCGCGCTTGAGCGCCTCGGGCGTACAGGTGGGCTCCACGCCCAGTTCGCTGTAGAGCGCGAAGAAGTCGACTGGCAGGTCCATCACCGGGGGACGCATCCACCAACCCTCATTCAGGATCTCGCCCGCAGAAGATGCCGGGCAGCCGCAGCATGGCGTTGAGATCGGGCAGCCCGACATGCGGCTCGATGCCCACGCGCGGCGTGTCGAAGCGTGGCGAGGAGGGCGAGGCCTCGCCTCCGTAATAGGAGAACGCGCGCCGGACGCCCGCGGCCTCCAGGCAGTCGCGGGTGTCGTCGTTGAAGGCCCAGGGGTTGCCGACCGGATAGGCGAAGTACTCCATCGGCCGGCCGGTCTCGGCGAGGATGCGCGCGGCGCAGCCCTCGATCTCGACGCGCTGCTGCTCCTTGGACAGGCGCGAGAGCACCGGATGGTGGATCGTATGCCCGCCGATGGTCATGCCGTTGTCGGCCATCTCGCGGATCATGTCCCAGTTCATCCAGTGCCGCGCGACGGTGTCGGGCGGCGTCAACCCGGAGGCCTGGCGCAGCGCCTCCAGCATGGCGGCGGAATCGCCGGCCTCGAGCGATTTGAACTTGCGCAGCACGGCCTGGATCTGCGGCTGGCGCTGCCCGTCGAGCGCCAGCGGGGCGTCGAACCACGGGCGCAGGTCGATCTGGCTCCGCGCGCTGCCGCGCACCAGCCACGCGATCTCGTCCCACCACGGCAACGCGGGGCGGTCGATGAAGCCGGTGGCGATGAAGAACGTCGCCGGCACCCCGTGCCGGCGCAGGATCGGGAAGGCGACCTCGTAGTTGTCCAGGTAGCCGTCGTCGAAGGTGATCATGACGTGGCGTCCGCGCCGCGTGGCGGCGCTTTCGAAGTCCGCCGGCGAGATCACGTCGAAATGCCGCGCCAGCATGCCGACCTGCCGGTCGAAGGTCTCCGCGCCCGCGCTCCACAGTGCGCGGTCGTGCGGTGAGGCGGCGCCGTCGCCGACGCGATGGTAGTTGAGTACCAGGATCCCCCGGGACGGCAGCAGGCCGGCGAGCACCCGGGCGAGGCCACTGTACGAAACCAACCTGGCGGCGATGCGTCTTTTCATGTCTCTTCGTTCCTATCCCGGTGCGCGCGGCTTCCGTGTCGGCGGCTGCATTCCCCGTGCATGTACAACGCTGAATGGACTCGCGAGCGGACGTGGTGTCCGGAAGCCCGTGCCGATCGCGTCTTATCCTGCAGATCCCGGCATGCGCACGGCGCGTGCGCCGGTTCGTGCGGCCCCTCGCAGTTGGCCCTGTCCAGGCCGCGCTGCAGGTGCGCACGTTCCCCGGGTTGCAGATTTCGCACTGGCATGGCTGGACCGACCCGATGAGAATCCGAACCCTCCTGCTCGCGCTCCTGGTCGGCAGCGCGGCGCTGGCGACCGCCGGCGCGCATGCGACCACCTGGCACGTCTCGACCGCGGGAGACGACCAGCGCGGCGACGGCAGCGCCGACCGACCTTTCCGCACGATCCTGCGCGTGCTCGACGACGACGGCGGGGTCGCCGAACACGGCGATACCATCGTGGTGGCCGGCCCGCCGGGCAACCGCTACGACGAGTGCGACGTGCGCCTGCGCGTCCGCGTCACCATCCGCTCCGCGCCCGGCGAGCGCGCGCACATCCATTGCGACCCGGACGAGCCGGACTCGGTGACGTTCCATATCGATCCGGAGGCCTCCGGCAGCGTGCTGTCCAACCTGGAGATCAGCGGCGGCCACTACTACGGAGTGATGCTGCAGACCAACTGGTACCAGGGCGCGCCCGCCGGGACCACCGGCGCCTCGGACGTGGTGATGGAGGACCTGCTCATCCACGGCACCGGTCGCGACGGGATCAAGGTCACGCCCAAGTCCAACAACGCCGTGATCCGCCGCGTGGAGATCCACGACACCGGCGTGCGCGATCGCAGCAATGCCGACGGCATCGACAACGTCAACGGCGACGGCATGCTGGTGGAGGACAGCTACATCCACGACATCGCCAGCACCGGGCTGTACTTCAAGGGCGGCGCGCGCGATGTGGTCGTGCAGCGCAACCGCATCGAGAACACCGGCGATGCCGGCATCCTGGTCGGCTTCGATACGAGCGTCGACTACTTCGACCTGGAGGCCAATCCCGAGTACCACGAGGCGATCCGCGGCATCGTGCGCAACAACCTGGTGCGCAACACCGGCCATGCCGGCATCGGCCTGTACGCCTCCAGGGATGCGCTGGTCGCCAACAACACCATCATCAATGCCGGCCGCAACGGCCAATCGGCCCTGTTCTACGGCATCACCTTCCAGGACTGGGACAGCAACGCAAAGCGCCCGCCGAACGTGGGAGCGAAGGTCCGCAACAACCTGGTGCTGCAGGACGGCGCCCCCTGCGTGGAGGTGCGCTGGTCGCCCGAACTGGGCGGCGTGTCGGCGCTCGCCGGCAGCCCCGGCCTGGACTGGAACGGCTACCAGGACGTGTCCGGCGACTGCCGGTTCGTGGACCTGCGCCCCGACTCCCCGCTGCCGCTGCTCGAGCGCGGGGTCGGGTTCGGCGAATGGCGATCGGGCATGGGCACCGATGCGCACAGCATCGAGACCCGGTTCGAGGTCGATGCCGACGGACGGCCGCTGGCGGGCAGCGCGGCGGTCGGCGCCGGCAGCGCGCTGGTGGAAGTGGGCGACGACATCGACGGCCGGCCCCGCGGCGAGCGGCCCACGCTGGGCGTGTACGAGACGGCGTCGGATCAGGCCCCGGCCGCTGTGCTGCCGCCTGCGGCCGCCGCCGGTCCCGGTGCCGACGGCGGCACGCTGCCGCCCGCCGCCTCGGCGCCTGGCGACGTCCACAGGGCGGTACGGCGCGAGGCGGCCACCATGCCATGGCTGCAGCGGGTCTGGTACGCCAAGGCCCCCTGGATCTCGCCGCTGCAGGCGGCGGCGCTGGCGATCGCGCTGCTGGCGCTGGTGGCCCTCGCGCTGGCCGTGCGCGTCGCGCGCCGGCGCAACCTTGCCGGCTGGCTGCTGGCATGGCTGCGCCAGGACTGGCGTGCGCCGGTGCCTGCCGGCACCACCCGCCACCTGATGTTCTGCTTCGTCGACCACTACGAACCGGCCTGGGGCAAGCCCGACCTGGCCAAGGAACGCGAGCGCGTCGCGCGCTGGCGGCGCGACCTGCCGCTGCTGTGCGAGCGTCACCGCGACGCCGACGGCCGTCCGCCGGTGCACACCTTCTTCTATCCCGAGGAGGAGTACCGCGAGGAACACCTGGACGCGCTGGTGGAACTGTGCCGGCAGGGCCTGGGCGAGATCGAGATCCATCTGCACCACGACAACGACACCGCCGAGAACCTGCGCCAGACCCTGACGCGCTTCACCGAACTGCTGGCCTCGCGCCACGACGCGCTGCCGCGCGATCCGCTGACGGGCCAGCCGCGCTGGGCCTTCATCCACGGCAACTGGGCGCTGGACAACAGCCACCCCACGGGCCGCCACTGCGGCGTGGACAACGAACTGACAGTGCTGCGCGAGACCGGCTGCTACGCCGATTTCACCTTGCCGTCGGCCCCCGATCCCTGCCAGACCCGCACGATCAACCGCATCTACTACGCCAAGGACGATCCGGCCCGGCCCAAGTCCCACGACACCGGTCCGCGGGTCAAGGTGGGTGGGCGCGAGGAGGGCGACCTGATGATCGTGCAGGGGCCGCTGGGCTTCCGCTGGAAGAGCCGCAAGTGGGGCCTGCTGCCGCGGATCGAGAATTCGGACATCCGCCACGTCGCTCCGGCCAGTCCCGACCGCATCGATGCCTGGGTGAAGACCGGCATCCACGTCGAGGGCCGGCCGGAATGGATCTTCGTCAAGATCCATACCCATGGCGCCGAGGACGCGGACATGGACGCGTTGCTGGGCAAGGCCATGGACGAGGCCTACGACCACCTGGAGTCGCGCTACAACGACGGCAGCCACTGGAAGCTGCATTACGTGAGCGCCCGCGAGGCCTACAACATCGCCAAGGCCGCGGAGGCCGGCCTGTCCGGCGACCCGGGGCAGTACCGCGACCATGTGATCCCGCGGCCCGGCTATGGCGCCGCCGCCGCGGCGGCGAGGCAGGCGCGCAGCGCCTGAGCCGCCGCGCTGCGGGTTGGTGGTGCGGGCGCGACCACCGTTGCGCCCGGCATCGGCCGTCCCTGCCGCGCGCCACGGCGGCGGCCCGCGCGGACCGTAGCTGGCGCGTTCCGGGCCTCCCGCCATCGCGCCCGCGCCCGCGGCCAGGGCTCCCACGGGGTCCGGCAGGCGGGGCGCATTCGGTCAGGTCCTGGTAAAGCCCCGGCAGTCGCCGGGGCGATGGCAGCGCCGCGCCGCGCGTGCGAACCCGCGGCGTGGCGTCGCCGGGCGTGGCCGGTACGTTGTCGGGATTCATCGCGAGCCATCGTGCGGGGCTGCCGGGGCGCCGGCCAGGTCCCGGCACGGCGCGAGATGACCGGGCAGCGGCCGACGCCGGGCCGGTCCGAGCGGTAAGTGCGGCGGGCAAGCCGCGCAACCGCCAGGCGGCCGCGCCGCTGCAAGAGGCGCGAGAGCGATGCCGGGCGGGGGTCAGGGAGTGGCGCCGAAGGCGCCCGATCACATCAGGCGCGCTGTAGCGCCGCTGCGTAGACCTGCTGGTAGCGCCCGGCCATGGCCTCGACCGAGGCGTTCTCCCGGACCCAGGCATGGGCCGCTGCGCCCAGGCGCAGGCGCTGGCGCTCGTCGCCCAGCAGCTCCAGCAGCAGCGCGCACAGGCCGGCCTGGTCGTCGTCCTCGCACAGGCGGCCGCTGACCCCGTCCTCGATGATCTCGGGGTTGCCGCCGACCCGAGTGGCCACGATCGCGCGACTGGCGGCACAGGCTTCCAGCAGGGCGATCGACAGGCCCTCGGTGCGCGAGGGCAGGGCGAAGATGTCGAAGGCCGGCAGCAGCGAGGCGATGTCGTCGCGCGCGCCGGCGAACAGCACCTGCCCGGCCACGCCCAGCGACTCGGCCTGGGCGCGCAGCTCGGCCAGCATCGGCCCCTCGCCGACCAGCACGACGCGCGCGTCAGGGTGCGCGGCCTGGATTTGCGGAAGGCAGCCGATCAGCAGGCGCTGGTTCTTCAGTTCGACCAGGCGGCCCACGGTGCCGATGACCGGGACGTCGCCCGGGATGCCCAGCCGCGCGCGCGCCTCCTGGCGTTGCGAGTCGCCAGCGGCGAAGCGCGCGACCGGGATCCCGTTGAGCACGGTGACCGCGCGTGCGGGGTCGACCATGCCATCGGCGACGAAACGGTCGTGGACCTGGGCACCCACCATCGCCACGCGCGCCGTGCGGCGCAGCGACAGCCGGTACAGCCGCCGCAGGCGCGCGTTGGACAGGCGCGAACCCATGTTGTGGCAGCTGTTGACGATGGCGTGGCGCCGGCGCGCGCCGAGCATGGCGGCGGCGGCGTAGTAGTTCGGGACGAAGTTGTGGGTGTGCAGGACGTCGATGGCGTGCTCGTTGGCATCACGACGGATCGCACGCAGCACGCCCATGTCCAGGGTGCCGCGCTTGCCGCCGATGGTCACCGGCACGCCCGCCTCCTCCAGCGCCTCGCGGAAGCCGCCGGTGTCGCAGATGCTGAACACGCGCACGCGGTGTCCGTCGGCATGCTGCTGTATCGCCAGGTCGCACACCACGCGCTCCAGCCCGCCGTAGTCCAGCGAGTTGACGACGTGCAGCAGACCGAAGCTCTTGCGGGGTTGCATCGAGGATGGCTGTCCGGTGGGCGCCGCGAGCGCGGCCGCGGAGCGGACGGATGTCCGCCGTTGCATGTCACAACGTCAAGCGCGGCCGCGGCAGGACAGTGGCCGGTGCCTGCCGCGTGGATGTCCTGAAGCGGGGGTCAAAACACGTTTGTTGTTTCGATCCGTATCGCGCGCACCCCCGCAGCGCGGCCGGGTCGCGGGCCATCGTCCGCATGCACTCCACCGGGTAGTCGATACATGGGTCAGCAGTTCAGTGGTGCCGCCGCGATCCGCGCTGCGGCGATGATCATGGGGTCGACCTATGTGACCTACGCGGTCGGGCTGGTGGTGAGCATCATCATCGCCCGCAGCCTGGGTCCGGACGACTTCGGCCGCTATTCCTATGTCGTCTGGGTGGCGGGCATCCTGCTGGCCTTCGGCAACAACGGCCTGACCACCACGGTCATCCGCTTCGTCTCCGAGCTGCTGGGCCGCGACGCCCCGGACGCGGCGCGCAGCGTCCACGGCTGGCTGCTGCGGCGCCAGCTGGCCTGCCTGGCGCTGGTGGCGATCGTCTTCGTGCTGGGCGCGAAGCAGTTCGCGCCGGTCGGCTGGCAGTACCCGATGGCCTGGTTCGTGGCGATCGCGCTGGTGGCCGGGCTGTCCAAGGCGATCTACATCTTCGACTCCTCCGTGGCCAAGGGCTACGGTCGCTTCGACGTCGAGGCCAAGGCCACGGTCACGCTGAGCGGCGTGAACGTGGTCGCGGTGTTGCTGCTGGTCTACTTCGACGCGCCGTTGATCGGCTATCTGCTGGCCTTCCTGCTGGTCAGCATCGGCTACGGCCTGATGTCCTCGTGGATGCTGCACCGGGGCGGGATGGTGCCCTCGAAGGCGCCGGTCGAGCCGGTGTTGCGTCAGCGCGTGCGCGGGCACCTGTTCTGGACGGTGCTGCTGGTGCTGGCCTTCACCCTGAGCAACAAGTCGATCGAGACCTACCTGCTCAACGCCACGGCCGGCCCGGCCGAGGTCGGCTTCTTCGCGATCGCCGCCGCGCTCAGCCGCGGCGGCGTGGACCTGCTGGCCTCGGGCCTGATGACGGTGATGATGCCGGTGATGGCGCACGCCTTCGGCCGCGGCGGACTGCAGCACGCAAGCCGCATCATGGCCAAGGCGCTGCGCTACTGCGTGTTCCTGGGGCTGATGCTGGTGGGCGTGGGCCTGTTGTGTTCGCGCCCGGGGGTGATGCTGCTGTACGGCGAGGAGTACCAGCAGGTGGTGCTGCCGCTGCGGATGATGATCCTGGTCGGCGGCCTGACCCTGGGCGAGTCGGCCTTCACGGCGCTGCTGTCGACCACCGACAACCAGCGCTTGCGCGTGGTGTTCTCGACCCTGTTCCTGGGACTGTCGGCCGCGTTCGCCTTCGCGCTGGTCCCCCGGTACGGCCTGGTCGGTGCGGTCATGTCCTACGCCTGTTCGCGCCTGCTGGCGTCGGCGCTGCTGTGGATCGTGGTGAGCCGGGTGATGGCGCTGCGGCTGCCGCTGGGCGAGTATCTGCGCCTGCTCGGCTGCGCCCTGCTGGCGGGCGCGGTGGCCACCGGCCTGGTGCTGCTGGTCCCGGGCGTGTGGACCGAACTGGTGGCCGGCGTGCTGTTCGGCGTGGTGTACCTGGCCTGTACCATTGCCTTCAAGGCCTGGCGCTCCTCGGACGTGGCGCACCTGCTCGAGTTCCTGGAGCGCTATCCCTTCCTCCACGCGCGCATGTCCGGCTTCCTGCAGCGCTTGGCGCTGAAACTGCCATGAGCCGGTCCCGGAAAGCCTCGCCCGCGAGGCGCGACGCCGCCGGGCCGGCGCGCGCAGGACGTGCCTTCCCCACCACCCCCACCGGACTACGTTGAGCCGCCATGCCGTTCGTGTTCATGATCGCCTACCTGGTCCTGGTCCTGATCCGTCCGCAGGAGTACCCGGGCTGGCCGTTCCCCACCATTCCGCTGCTGCCGCTGGCGCTGGCCTGCGCGCTGCTGGCGTGGGGCTTCTCGCGCCACAAGCGCTTCGACGCGCCGCAATATCCGCTGGTGGTGCTGTTCCTGCTGGCGACCTGCCTGTCGGTGCTGGTGTCGGGCTGGCCGGGCGGGGCGCTGCAGCAGTTCAATGCGTTCCTGGCCACCGTGGTGTCGTTCGTGCTGCTCGCCAACGCGCTGGATACGCCGCGCAAGGTCGTCACGACGATGGCGGTGTTCGTGCTGTGCGCCTCGGTGCTGGCGCTGCATGGCGCCGACCAGGCCGCGACCGGCCTCGGCTGGACCGGTACCGGCCTGGTCAACGACGGCCGCATCCAGTACGTGGGCATCTTCAGCGACCCGAACGACCTGGGCATGCTGTTCGTGATGAGCCTGCCGATGGCGGTGTATCTGGGCGCGCGCGGCGGGCTGATGGGCCTGCGCAGGCTGTTCTGGTGGGGCGCCGGCCTGCTGCTGGTCTATGGCATCTACCTCACCCACTCGCGCGGCGCGCTGGTCGCGGTCATCGCGATGGCCGGCGTCTACGTGCTGGTGCGGCGCGGCCCCGTGCTGGCCGGCCTGCTGGGCGTGGTGGCGCTGGTCGGCCTGCAGCTGATGCCCAACCGGATGAGCGACATCGACGTCCAGGAGGAATCGGCGGCCGGCCGCGTCGATGCCTGGTATGAAGGCATGCAGATGCTGATCCAGCACCCGCTGTTCGGCGTGGGTACCGACCGGTTCACCGAATACCACCATCTCACCGCGCACAACTCCTATGTTCTGGTGCTGGCCGAGAACGGCGTGGTCGGCTTCACCATCTGGCTCGCCTTCGTCGGCTACTGCTTCTGGATGATGTACCGCCTGCTGCGCTACCAGCCCGAGTTCCCCGAAGGCCAGGAAGACCTGGCCTGGGAGTGGTGGACCGCGCAGCGCGTGGCGCTGACGTTGCTGGTCTCGCTGACCGGCTTCTTCACCGCCGCGTTCTTCCTCAGCCGCAGCTACGTGATCCTGCTGTACCTGCTGGCGGCGCTGGTGGTGGCACACTTCACGGTCGTGCGCGGCCAGTTCCCCTGGGTCGAGCCGTTCAGCCTGAAGAACAACCTGCTGCGCTGGCCGGTGATCGCCGCCGCGGCCACCATCGGGCTGTACCTGATGGTCAAGGTGCTGCTGGCGATCGGCTGACCAGGACATGCGGGGGGCGCGCGACCGGCGCTGCCGCCCGCCCGACATGCGGCATGCGATGGCGACCCGGCCGCACCGGGGCGCCGCGCCTGCCGCCCCAACCGGAGAAACGAGATGGAAGGACAGTTGGATGCGCGGACGCTGGCCGAGCCCTGGGCCCGCGACGCGGCCGGGGAACTCCTGGTCGGCGGCCAGCCGCTGACCCGGGTAGTCGCGGCGGTGGGCTCCACGCCCTGCTATCTGTACGACCGCGGACGCCTGGCGCGCCGCGCCGGCGCATTGCGCGCGCGGCTGCCGGACAACGTGCACCTGCACTACGCGATGAAGGCCAATCCGATGCCGGCGCTGGTGTGCCACATGGCGCGCCTGGTCGACGGCCTGGACGTGGCCTCTGCCGGTGAACTGCGCCTGGCCCTGGACGCGGGTACGGCGCCCGAGCACATCAGCTTCGCCGGTCCCGGCAAGTCCGAGGCGGAACTGGAGCAGGCGGTCGCGGCCGGCATCCTGGTCAACCTGGAGTCGTTCCGCGAGGTCGGGCTGCTGGCCCGGGCCAGCGAGCGCCTGGGCGTGCCCGCGCGCGTGGCGGTGCGGGTCAACCTGCCGTTCGAGCTCAAGGCCTCGGGCATGAAGATGAGCGGCGGCGCGCGCCAGTTCGGCGTCGACGCCGAAGTGGTGCCGGATCTGCTGCGCGAGATCGCGGGCGCCGGGCTGGCGTTCGAAGGCTTCCACATGTTCGCCGGCTCGCAGAACCTGCGCCACGCCGCGATCGTGGAGGCCCAGGCCAAGTGCTACGAACAGGCGCTGGCCTGGCAGGACCTGCTGCCCGCGCCGGTGCGCAGCCTCAATCTCGGCGGCGGCTTCGGCATTCCCTACACGCCGGGAGAGGCACCGCTGGACCTGGAGCCGGTGCTGGCCAACCTCGCCTCGCTGTCGCAGCGCCTGGAGGGTGACTTCCCCGGCGCCCACATCGTCATCGAGCTGGGTCGCTACCTGGTGGGCGAGGCCGGGCTCTATGTCTGCCGGGTCGTCGACCGCAAGGTCTCGCGCGGCCAGGTGTTCCTGGTGGCCGACGGCGGCATGCACCACCATCTGGCCGCCTCGGGCAACTTCGGCCAGGTGATCCGGCGCAACTACCCGGTCGAGATCAACGGCGGCGAAGCGGCGCGGGAAGTGGCCAGCGTGGTCGGCCCGCTGTGCACGCCGATGGACCTGCTGGCCGACCGCATGGAGCTGGCGCAGGCCCGGCCGGGCGATCTGGTCGTGGTGTTCCAGTCCGGCGCCTACGGGCGCAGCGCCAGCCCCCGCGCCTTCCTCGGGCACCCGGAGGTCGCCGAGGCGCTGGTCTAGCCTCCTGGCCCGGGTGCGGCTGGCGGCTGCCCCCTTTGCAGGCCATGGAAGGCCCAGCGAAAGGCCCAGCGAAGGGCCCAGCGAAAGGCCAGCGGAATGGCGAGCGAAAAGGCCAGCGAAGGCCACCGAAGGCCAGCGAAGGCCAGCGAAAAGCGCAGCGAAAAGGCCCAGCGAAAAGGCGCAGGGGCGGCTTTCCGCGCGTCACGGCATCACCGCGGGTGGATGCGGCGCCGGCGGGACAGGGCAGGGCGCGAATGGCGCGCCCGGCAATACGCGCGATGCGAACCCTGGCCGGCCCGTGGCCGGCGCCAGGATCAGGAACCGGCAGGCGGCGTCGCGGCCGGCGCGGCTGCGGTTCGCGCGGCAGGCTTGGGAGCGGCCAGGTGCGCGCGGTCAGCCGGCGGTTCGAGCGTGCCGATCCTGCGCGCCGGATTGCCGGCGACGATGGTGTAGGGCGCGACCGTGCCGGCCACGACCGAATGCGCGGAGACGATGCTGCCCTCGCCGATGACGGTGCCGGGCATGATCAGTACATGCGAACCGATCCAGACGTTGTCCTGGATGGCCACCGGCTTCACGTCCGACTCGTCCGGCGGCGCGCCCGCCGCGCGGCGCGCCGGGTCGGCCGGATGGCCGCCCGAATCGCGGATCGTGACATTGCCCGCGATCTCGACGTGCGAGCCGATCACCACCTCCTTGCCGACCACGATCCTGCAATCGTGCGCGATGTCCGTGCCTTCGCCGATCTCCAGCCTCGGCCGCTTGCTGAAGCGCGCGGCGAAGTTGATCGACAGCTTGCCGCTCACGTGCACGCGATCGCCGACCACCAGTTCGCCCTTGCCCTGGATCCAGGGCACGTAGATGCCGGTGGTGACCCCGCGGCCGACGCGGGTGCAGTAGGCCTTGAACAGCGGTTCGGCGATCAGCAGCCGGCGGATGCCGAAGACCACCCACCGCAGGCCCAGGAACAGCCACAGGTAGGGCAGCACCAGCACGCGCGGCGCCGGCAGCGTGAAGTCGCGCAGCATGCCGCGCGCGGCGCGGGCGCCGGCGGCGAGCGGGTGGGACGAGCCGGCAAGCCACTGCCGGAGCGAGGGATGCTGGTCCATTGGAGGGTGGCCGTCAGCGGTTGCGGTAGACCATGCTCAGGTACAGCAGGTTCTGCTCGAACTCGCCGGTCCCGAGCGAACTGGTGCGCTCGTAGCGGGTATAGCTCAGGGCCGTGCTCCAGTGCCGCGACCACCGCTTCTCGAGCGCGACCGAGTAGAGCCGGTCGGTCTCGGTGCGGTCGGCGGGGCTGGCGTACTCGTTGCGGTCGACGGTCGCCGAAGCCGACAGCGTCAGCGTCGGCTGCACGCGGTAGCGCAGCGACGCGGTCACGGCGCGGGCCTGTTCGTTGGAATCGTCGGCATCGACGTAGTCGAGCTCCAGCGCCTGTCCATGCAGCGAGAACCCGACCCGTTCGCCCTGGAATTCGTAGCCGGCCATCACGCTGCGCTGTTCGAAAGCCGAGGCGGTGATGGTCCTGTCGCCGACCAGCACCGAGGTGGGCACCCCGCCGGTGGTGTCGATCGCGTCCAGGCTGCTGGTGGCGGCGTCGGAGAACTGGTCGGCGAGGTTGACGTAGAAGCGGCTGCGGCTGCTGGGGCTCCAGCCCAGCTCGGCCCGCACCAGCGGCCGCGAGCGGGTCTGGCCGTCGTCGTAGTCCAGGCGCGCGTAACCGGCATCGACCAGCAGGTCGAAGCGCCGGTAGGTGCGCGAATAGCTGGCGAACAGCTCGATGCGGTCGTGGTCGCGCGCGAAGTTGTCGTCGTCGAAATCGATGCGCTGGACCTGCGCGTTCCAGCCCAGCGAACTGGTGGCGTCGAGGTCCTGGATCAGCCGCAGCGCGCCGAGGATGCGATCGGAGTTGAAGTCCTTGGTGACCTCGGCATGGCTGTTGATGTAGCGCAGTTCGGCCAGGCCCCGCATGTGGCCGGGACGGAACATGAACGTCGGGCCCAGCGACAGCACGTTGATCTGCTGGCGGTTGTCGGGCGCGTCGGGACTGAAGCGGTTGATGGTCTGGACGCCGTAGCTGTCCTCGACCACAAGTGCCAGCCGGTCCGGGACGACCTCCCAGTCCACGCGTCCCTGCAGCATGCTGTCGGTGACGTTGTCGAAGATGTCCTCGTAGCGCCGGTGGTCGATGCGGCCGACGACGCCGGCCCGGACCGCCGAGGACGCCTCTTCGGCGGTGAAGCCCAGCCCGATGCGCCCGACGTCCTGCGTGATCGGATCGATGTCGGTGAGCGTGACGTTGTCGTCGTGCTCGACGCCGGCATCGATCGCGTAATCGACGCGAACCGCGTGCGCGGCACCGGGCAGCGCCGCGGCGATCGCCGCCGCCAGCGCTGCGGTCCGGAAGGTCCATTCCATGGCAAGTCCCCGTTGGTCAGTGGATGTCGTTGAAGACGACGCCCGCCACCTTGCCGGGGGCGAAGTTGGACGCGGCCTTTTCGATCTGGTCGGTGGTCACGCGCCCGTAGCCGGCCACCAGCACCACCAGGTCGGCGAGGTCGGACAGGATGCGCGCGTCCGGAGAACGCAGCACCGGCGGGCTGTCGAGCACGATGTAGCGGTTGGGATGGCTGCTGCGCAGGGAGTCGACCAGGGTGCGCATGCGCAGCGAGGAGAACGACTCGCCGGCGATCTCGCGCACGCTGCCCGACGGCAACAGGTACAGGCGCGGCAGCCCGGTCGGGTAGTGCACGTCCTGCAGCTGGGCCACGCTGCCCTCGATGTAGTCCATCAGGCCGCCGGCCGAGGCGTCGATGCCGAGCGCGGCTTCCTGCGCCGGGTGCAGCGCGTCGCAATCGACCAGGGTGGCGAGCTTGGTCTCGTCGAACGCGAAGGCCGCGGCCAGGTTGCGGGCGACGAAACTGCCGCCGCAGCCGGCCGAGACCGGGGCCACCAGGGTCACGAAGTTGCTGTCGCCGCCCAGCGAGAGCAGCCGGGTGCGCAGGTCGCGGAACGCGTCGGCCTGCACGCGGACCGAATCGTTGCGATGGATAAGCCTGCGTTCCTCGAGCGCGCGGGTGGTGAGCGCCTGCGATTCGCTGACCCGGGAGATCGAGCGCGAGCCGGCCGGGCTCGGCACATTGCGGACTTCGTTGTCGTGATCGTTCATTGGCGATTCCTGAGGTGCGGCATGTCGGTCACGCGCTGGCGAGCTTGAACGCGAACACCAGGCCGTAGACCACGAACACGCCTGCGACCATGGCTGCGCTCAGCGCGAGCTTGAGCGACTGGCTGCGCCGCTCCCGGGGCGTGGGATAGGCGGGGATGGTGGTGAGCAGCGGATAGCCGGTGCGCAGCGCGATCTGGCGCGGCGAGCGCACGCGCGGATCGAAGCGGACCAGCAGGAACAGCAGACCCAGCGGCACGCCGACGGCGAACACGAAGCCGATCGCGGCGATGTGCATGAAGCGCAGCCCGCTCGGCCGCAGCGGCACCGTGGCCGGGTCCTGGATGCGCAGCGTGAGGCCGCGGTTCTCCTGGTCCAGGCCCATCGAGACACGGGCGTTCTCGCGCCGGCGCAGCAGGTCCTGGTAGATCTCGCGGTTGACCTCGTAGTCGCGCGTCAGCTCCGACAGCGCGCTCTCGGACGCGGCGATGCGGCGGCTGCGGTCCATTTCCTCGTTGAGCAGGGACTGGGCGATGTTCATCCGCGAGCGGGTGGCCGCGGCCTCGCGGCGTGCCTGCGCCTGCTGGCTGCGCAGCTCGTTGTACAGCGGGTTGAGCTGCACGTCATCGGAGGCGAAGGCGCTCTGGCCCGGCTGCGCGCGGCGTTGCTGCTCGGCGGCGAGCGCGCGCTGGATGTCCTCCATCTGGTGGCGCACGCGCATCACGTCCGGATGGCGGTCGGTATAGGTGAGCAGCAACCGGTCCAGCTCCGCGCGCGCCTCGATCAACTGCGAGTTGTAGAGGTTCTCGCGCGTATTGGTGGCGGTGACGGCCGATTCTCCGGAAAGCTGGTCGGAGATCGCCGCTGCGCGCGACTCCTGCTCCATCAGCGCCATGCGCGCCTGCTCGACCTGGCTGCGCAGCGAGGTGATGCGGGCGTTGACGTCGGTCGCGCTGCCCGGCTGGGCATCGGCGTTGCTGGAACGATAGTCCTGCAGGTTGCGTTCGGCATCCAGCAGCTTGGCGTGGTAGTCGTTCACCTGCTTGTCGATGAACTCGTAGGCCTCGCGGCTCTCGCGCTCCTTCGTGGCCAGGGTCTCCTCGATGAAGAGCGCGCCCAGGGCCTCGGTCACGCGGTAGGCGCGCTCGGGGTCGGTGTCGCGGTAGTCGATCTGCACCAGGTCCGGGCGCGGGCTGCTGATGGTGATGTTCTTGCGGATGTCCTCCATCAGCCGGTCGCGGGCGATCGGATTGGACGCGTTCCAGTCCCCGACCTGCAGGATCTGCTCGAGTACCTTGCGGCTGTACAGGATCTGGCGGGCGCGGCCGGCGCGGTCGGACACGCCGGTGGGCACGGCGCGGCCTTCCAGCAGCGGCTGGATGATGTCGCTGTCCTGGGCCAGGATCGTGGTCGAGGCGGTGTAGTGGCGCGGGATGACGAGCAGACCCACGACCAGGGTGAGCAGCATGATCGCCGCGAAGACGGCGGCGATCCAGACAGCGCGGCTGCGCGCCTCCTTGAACAGGATGACCAGCAGTTCGTCGGGCTGGAAGTCCTCGGACTTCCTGGCCTGCACCGACGAACGCATCACGGGCAGTGGGGAAGACATCAGAACGTACGCTCCGGGATGGTGATCACGTCGCCGGGGGCGACTTCGTAGTTGGTCTGCAGTTCACCGCGGTCGAGGATGCGGTCCAGGCGGACGCCGTAGGTGGTCGTGCCGTCTTCGCCGTTGCGGCGGAACAGGTCGGCGCGATCGGGCGCGGCGAACTCGGTGATGCCGCCGGCGGCGAGCACCGCGTCGAGCACGGTCATCCCCTGGCGATAGGGGATCGAGACCGGCTGGCGGACCGCGCCGGTCACGCGCACCCGCGACAGGTACTCGTGGCTGCGCAGCTGCTTCACGATCACCGCGACCTGCGGATCGCGCACGTAGGCGCTGAGCTTTTCCTGGATGTCGCTGGCGACCTGCGCGGGCGTCAGGCCACCGGCGACCACGTCGCCGACCAGCGGCACCGAGATCTTGCCGTCGGGGCGGACGGGCACGGTGATGCCCAGCTCGGGGTTGCGCCAGACCGTGACTTCGACTTCGTCGTCGACGCCGATCAGGTAATCGCCGACGAAGCTCTGCACCGCGGGCGGCGGAGCCGAGGACGAAGTGCCCGACGTGGCGCAGGCGGTCAGCGCCGGGAGGAGGATGGCAGCGGCAAGGAGTTTGAGGATTCGCATCGGTATGGCCCCGTCTGGGTTTCGATACGGTGATAAACGCAGAAGGCCGGCCGGCAAGGACAGCGCCTGCCGGCGGCCCCGCCTAGACGCGGTGGTACTCGCGATACCAGTCCACGAAGTTGCGGATGCCCGTTTCGATGGGCGTCGAGGGCTGGTATCCGGTGTCGCGGCGCAGGGCCTCGACGTCGGATGCGGTGTCGGGCACGTCGCCCGGTTGCAGCGGCAGCATGTTCAGTTCGGCCTTGCGGCCCAGGCACTCTTCGAGCACCTCGATGTAGCGCAGCAACTGCACGGGCTGGCTGTTGCCGATGTTGTACACGCGGTAGGGCGCGCTGGACGAGCCGGGGTTGGGCGCCATCGGATCGTAGGTCGGATCCGGGCCGGGCACGCGGTCGAGGGTGCGCACCACGCCTTCGACGATATCGTCGATGTAGGTGAAGTCGCGCGTGTGGTGGCCGTGGTTGAACACGTCGATCGGCCGGCCCGCCAGGATGTTCCTGGTGAACAGGAACAGCGCCATGTCCGGCCGGCCCCAGGGGCCGTAGACGGTGAAGAAGCGCAGGCCGGTGGTGGGCAGGCCGAACAGGTGGCTGTAGGTATGGGCCATCAGCTCGTTGGCCTTCTTGGTGGCCGCGTACAGGCTCACCGGGTGGTCGACGCTGTCTTCGACCGAGAAGGGAAGCTTGCGGTTGGCGCCGTACACCGAGCTGGAGGACGCGTAGACCAGGTGTTCGGTCTCGCCGTGGCGGCAGGCCTCCAGCACGTTGGTGAAGCCGACGATGTTGCTGTCGATGTAGGCCTGGGGATTTTCCAGCGAATAGCGGACGCCGGCCTGCGCGGCCAGGTTGACCACCCGCTGCGGGCGGAAGTTGGCGAAGGCGCGATCGAGCGTGCCGCGGTCTTCCAGCGATCCCTGCACGAACGAGAACCCGGGCCTGGGCAGCAGCCGGTCGAGGCGGGCCTGCTTGAGCGAGGGATCGTAGTAGTTGTTGAGGTTGTCGAAGCCCAGGACCTCGTCGCCGCGTTCGATCAGGCGGTGGCTCAGGTGCGAGCCGATGAAGCCGGCGGCGCCGGTGATGAGTACGCGCATGTGGAGTGTCCCGGGTGGAGGTTCAGAGGCAGCCGTCGATGCCGTCGCGCGGCAGCGCGCGCTTGACGTCGAACAGGACAGCGCCGGGCTTGCCGAAAGCGCGCACGCCGTCGGCCCCGAGCTCGACGAACTGGCGGTGCGCCACGGCGACGATCACGCCATCGTAGGCGCCGGCCTCGGGCTCGGCCACCGGCGTGATGCCGTACTCGTGCCGCGCCTGCTCGGGCGAGACCCAGGGGTCGTACACGTCGACGGCGACGTTGTAGGCGCGCAGTTCCTCGATGATGTCCACCACGCGGGTGTTGCGCAGGTCCGGGCAGTTCTCCTTGAAGGCCAGGCCCAGGATCAGCACCTTCGATCCGGCGGTGCACAGCCCGCGCTGCTGCATCAGCTTGACCACGCGTTCGGCCACGTAGCCGCCCATGCTGTCGTTGATGCGGCGGCCGGCCAGGATCACCTCGGGGTGGTAGCCGATCTGCTGCGCCTTGTGGGTGAGGTAGTAGGGGTCCACGCCGATGCAGTGGCCGCCGACCAGGCCGGGCCGGAAGGGGAGGAAGTTCCACTTGGTGCCTGCGGCCTCGAGCACCTCGTGGGTATCGATGCCCATGCGGCCGAAGATCAGGGCCAGCTCGTTGATCAGGGCGATGTTCACGTCGCGCTGGGTGTTCTCGATCACCTTCGCCGCCTCGGCCACGCGGATGCTGGAGGCCTTGTGGGTGCCGGCGGTGATCACGCTGGCATAGAGCGCGTCGATGAAGTCGGCCGCCTCCGGGGTGGAACCGGAGGTCACCTTGCGGATGGTCTCCACGCGATGCTCCTTGTCGCCTGGATTGATGCGCTCGGGGCTGTAGCCCGCGTAGAAATCCACGTTGAACGCCAGGCCCGACTCTCGCTCGATGATCGGCACGCAGACTTCCTCGGTGGCGCCGGGGTAGACCGTGGACTCGAAGATCGCCACCCCGCCCCGGGAGATCGCCTTGCCGACCGTGTGGCTGGCCGATTCCAGGGGGCGCAGGTCAGGCCGCTTGTACTCGTCGATCGGTGTGGGCACGGTGACGATGAACACGTTGCAATCGGCCAGCGCCGCGGGATCTGCCGTGCACGACAGATGGGTGGCCGCGCGGAGTTCGTCCTCCGAGACCTCCAGCGTCTGGTCGTTGTACTGGCGAAGCTGCTCGACGCGCGCGGCGTCGATGTCGAAGCCCAGCGTCGGATAGCGCCGGCCGAAGGCCGCAGCCAGGGGCAGGCCGACATAGCCGAGCCCGATGATGGCGATGCGGATGTCATTGGGTTGGGGCAGGGAAGCGTTCATCGGGCAAACCGTTGGTTGTGAGGGGAGGCGATCGCATTCTAGTCACCGGCCAGCAGGCCCATCGCGTCGACTGGATGCGACTTTGCAGAACGCAGCTTGCGCCGCCAGGCGGCCAATGCGCGTGGCGCGCTCCTGGCGGATAATCGGCCGGGACCCCCTTCCGGACCCGCGACATGCGCATCCTCGTCTTCGGCGGTACCGGCTATATCGGCAGCCACACCTGCGTCGAACTGGCCGCGCGCGGGCACGACCTGGTGGTCGCCGACAACCTGTCCAACAGCTCGCCCCTGGTGCTGGACCGGCTGCGGCAGCTCACCGGCGGGCCGCTGGACTTCCGGCAGGTGGACCTGCGCGACCGCGATGCGACCGTCGACCTGCTGGCCACCGGCGGCTTCGACGCGGTGATGCACTTCGCCGCGCTCAAGGCGGTGGGCGAATCCTGCGAGCGTCCACTGGACTACTTCGACAACAACATCACCGGCACCCTCAACCTGCTGCAGGCGATGCGGCAGGCCGGAGTGGGCCGGCTGGTGTTCAGTTCATCGGCCACCGTCTACGGCGACCCGGACCGGGTGCCGGTGGCCGAGGACGCGCCGCTGCGGGTCACCAACCCCTACGGCCGCACCAAGCTGGTCATGGAGCAGCTGATCGCGGACGTGGGCACGGCCGATCCGGGCTTCCACGCCGGGGTGCTGCGCTACTTCAACCCGGTCGGGGCGCATGCCTCCGGGCTGATCGGCGAGGATCCAGCCGGCATCCCCAACAACCTGATGCCCTACATCTGCCAGGTGGCGGTGGGCCGGCGCGAACGGCTGAGCGTGTACGGCGGCGACTGGCCCACGGTCGACGGCACCGGGGTGCGCGACTACATCCACGTGGTCGACCTGGCGCGCGCGCATGCCGACGCGCTCGACACCCTGGTGCGCACCGGCACCGGCTTCACCGTCAACCTCGGCACCGGCTCGGGCGTGAGCGTGCTGCAGCTGGTCAAGGCCTTCGAGCGGGCGTCCGGGCGCGACGTGCCCTACGCGATCGTGGATCGCCGCCCCGGCGACGTGGCCGCGGTGTATGCCGATCCCTCGCTGGCGCATGCCGTGCTGGGCTGGCGCGCCGGGCTCGACGTCGATGCGATGTGCCGCGATGCCTGGCGCTGGCAGTCGATGAATCCCGACGGCTACGGCCACTGAGCGCAGAAGCGGTCGGCCACGCCGGCCGGCTGCTTCATCCAGGCGTAGTGGTCGGCGCGGGTGCCGGCGGCGCGCGCATCCAGGCAGTCCACCCGCGCCGGCGCCAGCGGCATCTTGCCCAGCAGGAAGTCCAGCGACGGGCGCGGCGCCAGCCAGTCCTGCGCCAGCAGCAGCCCGTGCACCGGCTGCTGCAGCCGCGCCAGCGCGGCCTCCAGGTCCGCGTCCAGGCCGGCGGCGGCGTAGCGGCCGCCGAGGCCCGTGCGCGACCAGTCCCGGATCAGTCCGGCGGCCTCATTGCCGCCAAAGCCGATGCGCCGGCCCGGGAGCACGCCGTTGACCGTCGCCAGCCAGGGCAGGAACCGGTAGGCCAGCGGCAGCCAGGCCCGCTGGGGCATCGGGAAGGCCCGCCAGTACGGCGCGCCGCTGGCGACCAGCCACAGCCCATCGGCCGTGGCCGGGGCCAGCGCCAGCCGGCAGCAGGCCAGCTGTCCGCCCAGGCTGTGCCCGCCGATGAGCCGGGGCAGGGTGCCCGTGGTCTGTTCGACCAGCGCCTGGCTGGCGGGGATGTCCTGTTCCAGCAGTTCGCGGTAGCCCCAGTCGAGTCCGCGCCGGGCGCGCAGGTCGCTGCTGCCGTGGCCCCGCCATTCGTGCACGAAGACCGCCACGCCGCGCGCGGCCAGCGCCTCGGCCAGGCCCAGGTAGTGGCGCGCGGCCACGCCCAGCGCCGGCAGCCACAGCAGGCTGCGCCGCGGGCTGTCGGGGATGCGGCCGCTGAGCCGCCAGCCATGGCCGTCCGGCGCCCGCACGCCGGCATCGAAGGCGGCGGCGGGCGCGTGGCTCATGCGGCCGGCTGCGCCGCGCCCAGGTGGTCGAGCACGCGCACTTCGCCGTGTCCGGGCCGGTAGCCCTGGCGCAGGGCGCGGCCCACGTAATCGACCGCGGCGGCGGTCGCCTGCGCGGTCGGCAGCCCGAGGGCCAGCCGGGCCGCGGCCGCCGATGCCAGCGTGCAGCCGGTGCCGTGGCCCTCGATGGGCAGGCGCGCATGGATGAAGACGGTGGCGGTGGCCGCGTCGCGATACCGGTCGATCACCTGCGCGCCTTCGTCCAGGTGCGCGCCCTTGAGCAGCACGGCCCCGGCGCCCAGGGCCAACAGGCGGGCCAGCGCCTCCTCGGCGTCGGCCGCATTGGCGATGCGCATGCCCGACAGCAGTTCGGCTTCGGGCACATTGGGCGTCAGCAGGGTGGCGCGGGGCAGCAGGCGCGTCCGCAGGGCGTCCAGCGCGTCCTCGGCCAGCAGGCGGTCGCCCGAGGTCGCGACCATCACCGGATCGACGACCAGTCGCCGCGGCCCGTGCGCCTCCAGCGCATCGGCCACCGCGTGGATCACCTCGGCGGTGGCGAGCATGCCGAGCTTGACCGCGCCGATGTCGAAATCCTCGAAACAGGCATCGATCTGGGCGCGCAGGAACGACACCGGCGGCACGTGGACCGCGGTGACGCCGCGCGTGTGCTGGGCGGTGAGGGCGGAGATCGCCGAGAGACCATGCACGTCATGCGCGGCGAAGGTCTTGAGGTCGGCCTGGATGCCGGCGCCGCCGCCGGAGTCGGAGCCGGCGATGGTGAGCGCGGAAATGGATGGAGTCGACATCCGTCCATTGTGCCGCGCATCCATGCCGGCATCACCCCGGCCAGGCGCCGCGACCGCGCGCCCGTGCGGCCCCCACGAAAAAGGCCGCCTTGCGGCGGCCTTCGGGTGCGGCGGTGCGCTGCGCTCAGCTCTCGGTGCCGAGCCCGGCGACGCGGCGGGCCTGCAGGAACCGGCCGCTCCAGTAGCCGGTGTCCAGCTGCGACACGGTCACGTCGCGGCCGCTGCGCGGGGCATGCAGGAAACGACCCTCGCCGATGTAGATGCCGACATGGTCGACGCGCTTGCCGCGGCGGCCGAAGAACACGAGGTCGCCGGGCACCAGCGCGGCACGCTCGACCTTCTCGCCGTCCTGCGCCATCTCGCGTGAGACGCGGGGCAGGTCGATGCCCAGCGCGGTGCGGAACACGTAGCCGACCAGGCCGCTGCAGTCGAAGCCCGCCTCGGGCGAGCTGCCGCCCCAGCGGTAGGGCGTGCCCAGCAGCGCCAGGCCGCGCTTGAGCAGGGTCTGGACCCGGCCTTCTTCCTGCTTGGGCGAGGCCTTCGCCGCGTCCTGCCTGGCCTGGGCCTGGATCAGCTGGTTGACGTCGCTGGCGAACAGCACGTCCTGGCTGGGCAGGCGCAGCTGGGTAGCGACGAGGGTGCCGGAGACCGAGGCGGTGGGGGCGGCGGGGGCATCGGCCGAATCGGCGGCGAGGCCGGGAGCGGCAAAGGCCGGCAGCGAGGCCAGGCCGAGCAGGCAGCCGCAGAGGACAGCGAGCTTGCCCTGTCTGGCCGGGTGGGAGCGGTGGATTCGGCCGGAAGGGGCGTTGGCTGTCGTCACGCGGGTTTCACTGCAGCGGATCAGCGGCGGAGTGTGCAGCAGTGAAGGCTGCGTGATGTTAAGACAGGGTTACACGAACCTGTACAAGTACGTGATTCTGCTCACAAAACATAACACTTCGTTCATTGTAGGACCCGTCGCGAGCCGCTGTAGTGGCGTCGCCAGTAGTTGCCGTCCAGATGGTCCAGGCGCACGGTTCCGCCGCTGCTGGGGGCGTGCACGAAGCGTCCTTCGCCCACGTAGATGCCCACATGGGTGACCTGGCTGCCGCTGCCGAAGAAGACCAGGTCGGCTGCGGCCAGGCGTTCAGGTTCGATCCGCGGCCCCTGGTAGGCGGCCAGGTCGCGCGAGGTGCGCGGCAGCCGCAGGTCGAGCATGTCGCGAAACACGAAGTTCACCAGGCCGCTGCAGTCGAAGCCGCCTTCGGGCGTGTTGCCGCCGTAGCTGTAGGGCGTGCCGACCAGGCCGATCGCCCGCATCAGCACCGCGTTGGCCGCGGCGGCATCGCGAGGCGCCACCAGCGGCCACTGCCGCGCCGGCGCCGTGGCCGCGGGCGGCGCGGCCGGGCGGACGTCGCGGCGGCCGCAGCCGCCGAGCAGCAGGGTGCCGCCCAGGACCAGGGCGAGCGTGATGCGGATTGGCGTTGCCGCGCCGGAGTCCGGATAATGCCCGGCTCCGTCGCCCGACGGCTGGAAGCGTTCGCGTGGCGATGTCATGCGCGGCATCCTGCCCGGGCCGTTCCGTCCAGACAAGCCGCGGCCCTGCCGCGCCCCCGCAGCGAGCCGCCATGAAGATCGAAAAAGACCGCGTCGTCCGTTTCCACTACACCGTCTCCGAAACCGGCCAGCCGCCGCTGGAGTCGTCCAAGGAGCGCGGCGAGCCGCTGGCGATCCTGATCGGCCACGGCAACATCATCCCGGGCCTGGAGAAGGCGCTGGACGGGCGCGAGGCCGGCGAGAGCTTCGGCGTCGACGTGCCGGCCGCCGAGGCCTATGGCGAGCGCCGCGAAGGGCTGAGCCAGCGCGTGCCCAAGAAGCATTTCGGCGCGCAGAAGCTGGCGCCCGGCCAGCAGGTTGTGCTCAACACGAACTTCGGCCCGCGCGCGGTGACCGTGGAAAAGGTGGGCATGAGCGTGGTCGATGTCGATCTCAACCATCCCATGGCGGGCAAGGACCTGCACTTCGACATCGAGATCGTCGAAGTGCGCGAGGCCCAGCAGGTCGAGATCGAGCACGGCCACGTGCACGGCGAAGGCGGCCACGAGCACTGATCGGCAGCGCTTGACGGCGCGGGCGCTGCCCGCGCCCTGCGGCGGCGATGCGGGCCTGGTCGTCGCCGCGTCCGCGCAGGTAGCGCCAGTGCGCGCCTGCGCCGCGACAGGATGGATGCCGGCCTGACAGGCCGCGGCATCCGGCGGATCGCAGGCCGCCGCTTGGCAGCCTGCGGGGATCCAGCCATCCTGTTGCCAGGGGAATCCGGGGAATCGACGACATGACGCAGGCGAACGGCTGCCAGGCCGGAGGCGCGACCGCCTTCGCGCCGATCGACTCCGCGCAGCGCATCCAGGCCATGGACGTGGTCCGCGGCTTCGCGCTGGCGGGCATCTTCCTGATGAACGTCGAGTGGTTCGGCCGACCGCTGCAGGAGATGGGGCAGGGCATCGATCCGGCCGCCACCGGCCTGGACCATGCCGCCGCCTGGGCCGTGCACGTTCTCGTCGCGGGCAAGTTCTGGGTGCTGTTCTCGTTGCTGTTCGGCATGGGCTTCGCGGTCATGTCCAGCCGCGGCGGGCATGGCGCGCAGTTCCGCGTGCGCTACCTGCGCCGCTGCCTGGTGCTGCTGGGCCTGGGCGTGCTGCACGCGCTGCTGCTGTGGCCGGGCGACATCCTGCACACCTATGCCATCGCCGGCCTGCTGATGCTGGGACTGGGCGAGATCTCCAGTCGCGCGCGGCTGTCGCTGGGGCTGGGGCTGTACCTGGTGCCCGCGCTGCTGGTCGTGGGCCTGGGCGGCCTGATCGCCCTGGTCCCGGCCGGCGAGATCTCCGACCTGGCCGGGACGGCCGCCTTGATGGAGGCGCGCGCGGCAACGGCGGCGCAGGCCTACGCACACGGCAGCTACCTTGAGACCGTCGCCCAGCGCGCCCGCGACTTCGTCCACGTCGTCCTGCAGGGCGACCTGATGGTGGTGCCGATGGCGCTGGGCGTGTTCATGCTCGGCGCCTGGATGGTGCGCTCGGGTCGCATCCACGATGTCGCCGCGCAGCGCGCCTGGTTCGCCCGGCTGGCGCTGTGGACGTTGCCGGTGGGTGCGCTGTTCGTGGCGCTTTCTCTGCGGGTCGGCACCAGCTTCGACGGCCTGCGCGCGATGGGGCCGATGATGCTCTCGCAGGGCCTGATGATGCTGGGCAGCCTGCCGCTTGCGTTGGGCTATCTGGCGCTGCTGGTGCTGGGCCTGGGCGTGCCCGGGCTGTCGCGCGCCCTGGGCTGGCTGGCACCGGCCGGTCGCATGGCCCTGACCCTTTACCTGCTGCAGTCGCTGCTCGCCTCGGTCCTGTTCCATGGCTACGGCTTCGGGCTGTGGGGGCAGGTCGGCCGTGCCGGCCAGGTGCTGCTGGTGCTGGCGCTCTTCGCGCTGCAGGTGCTGCTGGCGCGCTGGTGGATGACGCGCTGCCGCTTCGGCCCGATGGAATGGCTGTGGCGCTGGATGACCTACGGCGTGCGGCCGCCCCTGCGCCTGGCTTGAGCCACCGGAGGCTCAGGCGCGCGCCGCTACACTGCGGCGATGGAACAACGCAGCGACATCCTCGTCATCGGCGGCGGCGTCTCCGGGCTGGCCAGCGCGCTGTGCCTGCTCGAACGCGGACGCGGCGTGCGCGTGATCGACGCCGGCCGCATCGGCGGTGGCAGTTCCCACGGCAACTGCGGGACGCTCACGCCCAGCCACGCCGGGCCGCTGCACGCGCCGGGCATGGTGGCCAGGGCGATGCGCTGGATGCTGACGCCCGATGCCCCGTTCTACGTGCGCCCGCGTTTCGACCCGGCGCTGTGGCAATGGATGTGGCGCTTCGCCGGGCGCTGCAA
>Ga0233369_1000261_pt1 | contig 25592 bp, 22 predicted proteins | sample ElkDunMinimDraft_26_FD_191537 | JGI IMG/M metagenome (GOLD analysis project Ga0233369, IMG submission 191537) | Fecal eukaryotic communites from dung pellets of Tule Elk in California, USA - Elk Dung D16 | ecosystem: Host-associated > Mammals > Digestive system > Large intestine > Fecal | place... | reverse complement strand
ATGTCCGGACTATTAATTTTTGATAATTCGAAACTATATGCTGAAATTATATGTTCCTGCTCGGCTGGAGATTGCGATTGAAAGAATAATCTAGCTTGTGTGAAGTGATCGGCAAAAGATGATGAGCGGCCTCTGATTTTCTTTGCATCTATTTTTTCAGCATGAGATTCGAAGCCAGATTCTCCTTTAAGCATCGCATGATAGGGGCAACCTCCACCCAAACTATTTGGAAAATAAGATACATTTCCTTTAAGAATATCTTGTCTACCAAAACCGTCTTTTTGATTGTTGTGTTTTCCATTTACAGGTCTATTAATAGGTAATTCATGAAAGTTGGGTCCTCCCAATCGGTAATTTTGCGTATCTGCATAGGAGAAAACACGCCCTTGTAATAGCGGATCATTACTGAAGTCAATGCCAGGCACTAAACGTCCAGGATCAAAAGCGATTTGTTCCGTTTCTGCAAAGAAATTTTCGGGATTACGATTTAAGGTCATAGTTCCAATACTCTGAACCGGAACAACCTCTTCTGGGATGAGTTTTGTTGGGTCTAGTATGTCAAATGAATATTTTAACTCATCCTCTTCTGGGATTAATTGTACACCAAGATCCCATTGCGGAAAATTTCCCTTCTCTATTGCTTCCCATAAATCTCTCCGGTGAAAATCAGCATCATAACCCGAAATTTTTTGAGCTTCCTGCCATGCTACTTGATGCACGCCTAATTTTGGTTTCCAATGAAATTTCACAAAAGTTCCTTTGCCTTCGTCATTGACAAATTTGAAGGTATGCACGCCAAAACCTTCCATCATACGTAATGAACGCGGAATAGCACGATCCGACATTGCCCACATGACCATATGTGCCGACTCGGGCATCAAAGATACAAAATCCCAAAAAGTGTCATGTGCTGATGCAGCTTGTGGCATTTCATTGTTTGGTTCTGGTTTCACGGCATGTACCAGATCCGGAAAATTCATAGCATCTTGAATGAAAAATACGGGAATATTGTTTCCCACTAAATCATAATTACCATCTTCGGTATAAAATTTAACTGAAAAACCGCGCACATCTCGCGCTAAGTCAGTAGAACCTTTGAAACCAGCTACTGTGGAAAATCTTAAAAACAAGGGTGTCTTAGTGCCTTTTTTCAAGAACTTAGCCTTTGTATATTTAGATACATCTGCTGTGGCTTCAAAAATTCCATGTGCTCCAGAGCCACGGGCATGTACAACACGCTCTGGAATCCTTTCCCTATCAAAATGTGCTAATTTATCTTGGTATATGAAATCTTCTAATAGGGATGGACCACGTTCGCCAGCTTTTAGTGTATTATTATTATCATGTATAGGCACACCATCATTTGTAGTTAGCGGTTTGTTTGCATTATCTACAGTATGCTTATTAATCATGTCAATTTTCTTATTGGATTTTTCCTCTTTCATTATCTAATTAGTGTTTTAGTGGATAATAAATGTCAAGCTGAACTAAAAGCTTTAGTTCAGCTAAATTCATGATTGATACAGGGATTTAATCGTGTCCTTCGGTTTTGACGATTTTATTATAAATGCCTAGCAACAAAAAAGGTGCTACCCACTGACCGACAAATAATGCGTCTTTATCATCCTTGCCGCGTGCACACTTTAATGCTGCAGATACAGCCATGGCGCCTAATGCTGCGCCAAGAAACAAGATAGATGGAATTTTTGAAGTTTCTTTTTCGACCGCTTTAGTTACTTGGTCTTCATTTCCCGTTGATAGTGCCATAATTATATTTATTTTAGTTATGCTGTAATAACATCATAATTAAAATAAATGTTTTTGCGTTATTGAATATTAATATTAATTAACATCTATTTTATATTTATTTTACAAAAGGGTTGTCCATATTATGTTCTATCCAGATTAGATCATTTGTATCGTAACCAAATTCTGTGGCAATTTTCAAATATTCTTTTTTAATATTTTCTGGAACAGATTTTTTTCTAGATAAAATCCATAAATAGTCAAAATTTTTGCCTCCAACCAAAGCATATTTATAATCCTTATCTACCGCAAATACATTATAACCTGAATAAAATGGACCAAAAAACGAAACTTTCAAAGCTCCTTCATTTTCATTACCTCTGAATTTGGCATTTCCCACGGCATTTTTCCATTCTTGTTTTACATAATTGTAGCCTGAGTTCACCACTTTTATATCCCCATTATTTTTTAAAGAATATTGCGCAACGGTGTTATTGAGATTTCTTTCTTGTTTAAAATCTATACGAGCTATTTCGTACCAAGTTCCAATATATTGTTTAGCGTCAAAATTTTGGACTACTTTAGCACCTTTCGGAATAGATTGGCAGCCTACATAAGAAAGTGATAGCAGTAAAAACGTAAATAGTGAGAAATTGTAGTAGTTCTTCATATGCAATAAATTTATACCTAAAACAAGTAAGTATAAATAATGTTCATAATTCAAATATGTTTTTATCAGTTATTTTCGCAGGATTTGAAATGAAAGAAATAATAAATTAACTTATGTGATATAAATATCTTTAGGGGATAATATGTAACATGTTGGTTATTTACAGTCTAAACTAGCCTTTGGGATAATAATTTGTTATATTGCGTCATATAAACATTAATTATGAACCGTAAAAATTTTTTGAAAGCTAGTGCTTTACTAGCTACCTCAACCTTTTATGTACCAAGCATGGCATCCAATTTATTGCAGTCTAAGATCAGAGTAGGTCTAATTGGCGTTAATGGCATGGGATGGGCTAATTTGAATGCTCTTCTTAAAGTAGATAACGTTGTTTGTACTGCGCTTTGTGATGTCGATGCAAACGTTTTAGCTAGAAGAAAATCAGAACTAGCTGGAAGAAATATACAAGTAAAAACTTATGAAGATCACAAAAAACTTTTAAAAGATAATGTTGTTGATTTAGTAATAATCGCTACACCAGATCATTGGCATTGTATTCAATATGTAGATGCAATTCGTGCTGGAAAACACGTATACGTTGAAAAACCGATAGGTAATTCAATCAAAGAATGTGAAGTGATGGTAGCAGCAGCGGCTAAATCAAATTGCATTGTTCAGGTTGGTCAATGGCAACGAAGTCAGCAACATTTTAGAGATGCTATGGCATTCGTTCATTCTGGTAAATTAGGAAAAGTACGTTTGGTTAAAGCATGGTCATATGTAGGCTGGAAAGACCCTATTATTAAAAAACCAGATACACCAGTTCCTGCAGGGGTAAATTATGACTTGTGGCTTGGTCCTGCTCAGAAAAGGAATTTCAATGAAAATCGTTTTCACTTTGAATTCCGTTGGTTTTGGGATTATGCAGGTGGATTGATGACAGATTGGGGTGTACATTTGATTGACTTTGCTTTAATCGGAATGAAAGCTTCTGTTCCTAAATCAATTGTCGCAACTGGAGGGGTATATGCTGATCCAAATACGGCTGCGGAAACACCAGATACATTGACAGCATTGTATGAATTTGATGATTTCAATATACAGTGGGAGCACGCGCTAGGTATTGAATCAGGACCTTACAGTAGAGATCACGGCGTAGCATTTATTGGCAATAATGGAACATTGGTTGTGAATAGAGGCGGATGGGAAGTAATTCCAGATAAGAAAAAGATGGAAGCTGTACCACTTCAACCAGCTGTAGATAATGGTTTAGAATTGCATATGGTTAATTTGGTTGAAGCTATCCGTAAAAAAGATAAATCTTTAATCAATGCACCAATTGAAGCTGGTAGTCATATTGCAACAATATCTCAAATGGGTAATATAGCGTATCGTACAAGCAAAAAAATATTTTGGGATAAAGAAAAGAAAAAATTTACTGACGACGAATCAAATACATATTTGGCCGCGAAATATCACAACGGATATGCTATTCCAACAGTATAATTTTCAAACAAATAAATCTATCTATTAGACGTTATGTTAAACATACTAAAAGAAAATATAAAAATAGTTTGCGCATCTATTGCGTTAACTGCCTTCATGTCTTCTAATATAAACGAAATAAAAGCACAAACTAAGACCAGCAAGGAAAACTGGACTAGTTTATTTGATGGCAAAAGCCTTAAAGGTTGGAAGCCGGTAGGAGGTAAGGCTCCATATACTATTGAAAATGGAGTTATTGTAGGTACAATGACTAAAGGCACTCCAAATTCTTTTTTGATTACAGAAAAAGAATATGGAGACTTTATTTTAGAGCTTGAAATCAAATTGGAAGGCGATAAAACCAATTCCGGCGTACAAATAAGAAGTCATTATGATCCAACTGCAAATAATGGACAAGGTCGCGTATACGGTAGACAAGTGGATGTAGATCCTACACCACGTGCTTGGACAGGGGGTATATACGATGAAGCGCGAAGAGGTTGGTTGTATCCATTAGATTTAAATGAGCAGGCAAAGTCTGCATATAAAGTAGAGCAATACAATCATATCCGAATTGAATCCATTGGCGATCAGTTGAAAACATGGATAAACAATGTACCAGCTGCATATGTGATTGATACATTGGATGCTCGTGGAATTATTGGCTTACAAGTACATAGTATTTCGCCAGATCTAGACGGAAAAAAAGTTTATTTCAAGAATATTAAAATTCAAACAAATAACTTGAAACCTAAAGCTTTTCCTAAGGACAATTATGTTGTGAATCTACAGCAAAATAAGCTTAGCCAGGCAGAACAAAATTCCGGAGTTAAATTATTGTTTGATGGAAAAACTTCTACAAACTGGAGAAGTGTATATCATCAGAATTTCCCTGCAAAAGGTTGGGAAATTAAAGACGGTATCATCAAAGTGCTTAAATCCGATGGCGGAGAGGCTACAAATGGTGGTGATATTATCACAAAAGATCAATTTAGTGCATTTGATTTTTCATTTGAATTTAAATTGTCTGAAGGAGCAAATAGCGGTGTGAAATATTTCGTGACATTAAAAGAAAAAACACAAGGATCGGCTATAGGGCTAGAATATCAGCTTTTGGATGATGCTAAACATCCAGATGCTAAAATGGGACGTGATGGTAATAGAACATTGGCATCATTATACGATTTGATTACATCAGATAGAAATCCACGTCCACGTAAACCGATTGGAGAGTGGAATAGGGGACGAATAGTTGTGACAAAAGACAACACAGTAACGTATTTTCTGAATGGTTTTAAGGTATTAAGCTTTGTGCGCGGTTCGAAAGAATTTAAGGATTTAGTAGCCATAAGTAAATATAAAGATTGGGAGAAATTTGGTGAAGCTGCAACGGGTCATATTTTGTTGCAAGATCACGGTGACGAAGTATCTTTCCGCAGTATCAAGATTAAAGAACTTTAAACCTTTTAATTTACGCTGATTATGAAACATTATATTTCAAGAAGAAATTTCATCTCACGCGCAGCATTAGCTGGAGGTGGAATAATTCTTTCCAACAGTTTACTTGGTAAAATTCCTTTAGCTGCAGCTAACGAAAGAGTTAACTTAGCTTGTATTGGCATCGGTTTCCGCGGAGCGGAAATTATAAAAGACTTATATAAAACAGGACTCTGCAATATTGTAGCGTTGTGCGACGTTGATATGGGCGCAAAACATACACAAGAAATTGCAAGCATGTTCCCAAATGCAAAACGTTTTCAGGACTTCCGCAAGATGTTCGATGCGATGAGTAATGAGATCGACGCCGTTTCAATTGGTACACCTGATTTCGCACACTTTCCAATGACAATGATGGCAATGGATTTGGGCAAACATGTTTACGTAGAAAAGCCAATGGCGCATACTTTTTATGAGAATGAATTAATGATGCAGAAGGCTAATAAATTCCCAAAAGTCGTTACACAGATGGGTAATCAAGGGCATTCTGAAGCAAATTACTTTCAATTCAAAGCATGGAAAGATGCAGGAATTATCAAGGATGTAACACGCATCGATGCGCATATGAATATGCCGCGAAGATGGCATTCATGGAATGTTAATATTAAAAATTTCCCGAATGCTGAATCAATTCCTGAGACCATGGATTGGGAACTTTGGCAGATGCATACTAAAGGGCACATGTACAATAAGGATTTTGTCAATGGGCAATGGCGCTGTTGGTATGACTTTGGAATGGGCGCGCTAGGAGACTGGGGAGCACACATTGTTGATACTGCACATGAATTTTTAGATTTGGGTTTACCAACAGAAGTGAATGCGGTAAAATTAGATGGACATAATGCTTTCTTCTTCCCAATGTCGACTACATTAAAATTCAAATTTCCAAAGCGTAAAGGACATCCTGCACTTGACATTAATTGGTATGACGGCCTCGATAATTTGCCACCGATACCAGAAGGATATGGCGTATCTGGTTTGGATCCCAACATTCCACCGCCAAGTACCGGAAATTTGGAGCCTGCAAAATTGAATCCAGGTAAAATTATCTACAGCAAAGATTTGATTTTTAAAGGTGGATCTCATGGAAGTACGTTGCAGATTATTCCTGAAGAGAAAGCCAAAGCTTTAGCTTCGAAATTGCCCGAAGTTGCAGCTACGCCATCTAATCATTTCAAAAACTTTTTGCAAGCCTGTAAAGGTTTAGAGAAAACGCGTTCACCGTTTTCTATTGCTGGGCCTTTGAGTCAAGTATTTTGTTTAGGTGTTATTGCACAACGATTGAATACGAATATTCAATTTGATCCAAAATTAAAAGAGATCACTAACAATGCTTTTGCAAATGCGTTATTGGTCGGACCACCGCCAGCTAAAGGTTGGGAACAATATTTCAAGGTGTAAATCTTTAGACAGCAATATTAAAGAATTGTATTTACAAATACGGAATCGATTAAAACGTTCCGTATTTATTTTCAATGTATTTGTCTTATAATTTATATTATGTTAAATAGAAAATTTTAGATCCTCTTCTGCATATTAATTTATCACCCAATTCCCATGTTTAAAACTTTAATCTTTAATTCAGGTTATAATGTTTTATTTTGTAATCTAATAAACGCAATATGTCTACGCCACAATCACAAAAAGCAAAAAAGACAATTTACTTTAGTATCATTGGAAGTTTTGGCTTAGCTTTAATCAAGTGGTTGGCTGGATTTTTTGGTAATTCATTTGCGTTGATTGCTGACGCCATTGAATCTACATCAGATATTTTTTCTTCTATTCTTGTATTGTTGGGTATTAAGTATTCTGAGCGACCAGCGGATCGAACACACCCATACGGTCATGGTCGTATAGAGCCACTGATTACTTTCATTGTTGTCATATTTTTGGTTATTTCAGCAACGATTATTGCCCACAAAAGTCTAATTAATATACAAACGCCACATGATGCACCAAAATCTTGGACATTGATTGTATTAGGATTGATCATTGTGTGGAAAGAAATTAGCTATCAAATTGTCATGAGGCGAGCAAAATCGTTAAATAGCAGCTCTCTAAAGGCTGATGCATGGCATCATCGCAGCGACGCCATCACATCGGTAGCCGCATTTATTGGTATTTCGATGGCTTTATTACTTGGTGATGGTTATCAAGCTGCGGATGATTGGGCTGCATTATTTGCAGCTGGGTTTATCATTTACAATTGTTACCGGATTTTTAGACCTGCTTTAGGTGAGATTATGGATGAGAATCTATTCGAAGATATGGTTGAAGTTATAAAGCAAAAGTCTTTAAATGTTAGCGGTTTAATCGATACAGAAAAATGTTTTGTGCGTAAAAATGGTATGTATTTTTTGGTCGATATTCACGCTATTGTTCCTGCAGAATATACAGTAAAAGAAGGCCATGATATTGCACACAAACTTAAAGATTATTTGATGGCCGAAATGCCTGAAATCTCAAATGTGTTCGTTCATATTGAGCCGTTTAATGCAATGGTGTATGAAGCCCGCATAAAATAAGATTTAAAAATATTGTGGATAAGCAAATATTCCAGGTATGCCGCCTGTATGAATGTAAAGCACCTTCTCTCCTTTTTTGATTAAATTATTTTGGATGTCCATTATTAATCCTGTGAATGCCTTTGAAGTATACACTGGATCTAAGAAAATTCCTTCGTGTATTGCTAAAAATTTGATGGTATCAATGTGATAATCCTCTGGTATACCATATGCGTTTCCTGCATATTGATTGGATAAGTTGATATCAGAATTTATTAAAGTAACGCGCGATCCGCACAAATCAAGAGCCTCATTCGCAATTTTGAGCGTATGTGTAGCCAGTTGACCTTGATCTGGCTCTACATTATAGGCTTTTATATTTGTTTTTACATCAGACAATACATTTGCGACAATCAAACCACCATGTGTACCTCCTGATCCTGAAGCTGTACTGATTAAATCAAATTTCATTCCGAGTTGACTTTGCTGTTTTAATATTTCAAAATAACAATCCACATAACCTAATGTTCCAACGCCATTTGATCCGCCGATTGGTATGATGTAGGGTTTCTTTCCCTCCTTTTCAAGTATTGATTTTCGCTTATCTACAGCTTTATATGCACTTGCATTATCTTGCACTTCGTGAATGGTTGCATCTACAATGTTATTTAGAATTATATTGCCGTTTTCGAAATATGATTTTTCATTTACAGGAACAGATTTTTTAAGAAAAAGCTCAATTTCAAATCCAAACATCTTGGCGGCAATTGCCGTCATGCGTGCATGATTAGACTGTATCGCTCCAATAGTAAAAATATGAGTAGCTCCTTTTTTCTTGGCGTCGCCAAGTAAATATTCCAGCTTACGAAGTTTATTTCCGCCAAAACCGACAGAGAAAAGATCATCTCGCTTAATGTAAATATCTACTCCAAGTGCCTTACTTACACGTTGCAAGTGATGAATTGGTGATGGATTTTCAATAAGTTTTACTTTAGGGTATTTTTTTAAACTAATTCTTATCATGATCAACTATTTAGAACGAAATGCTAATTTATTTATAATTCTCATATTTTTATTCAAAAGATTGCTTTTGCAAGTATTTTGTGACTTTGTAACAAAAATCGATCAAAATATATTGAATGATAACGTTTATATTGTATATTTGTTAAATTTCACAACAAAATAATACAAATCTATCAATAGAAAATGCTAAATCTTAAAAACTTTATTGATTACGTAGAAAAACAAAATCCGCATGAGCCTGAGTTTTTGCAGGCAGTAACTGAAGTCGTAGAAGATTTGATCCCATATATCAATGAACATCATCCTGAATATGCTGATCTAAAAATTTTAGAAAGATTGGTTGAACCTGAGCGTGTGGTTTCATTTCGTGTTGCATGGCTTGATGATCAAAACAATGTCCAAGTCAATCGAGGTTATCGCGTGCAAATGAATAGTGCAATAGGTCCTTATAAAGGCGGTTTGCGTTTCTCTCCTACAGTTAATCTAAGTATTTTAAAGTTTTTAGCATTTGAGCAGGTTTTTAAAAATGCCTTAACGAGTCTACCTATTGGTGGCGGTAAAGGTGGTTCTAATTTTGACCCTAAAGGTAAGTCGGACAATGAAATTATGCGCTTTTGCCAAGCTTTTATGACTGAATTATACCGTCATATTGGTTCTGAAACTGATGTACCTGCTGGTGATATTGGTGTTGGTGGTCGTGAGATTGGTTATTTGTTTGGGCAATACAAAAGAATTCAAAACAATTTTACAGGTGTCCTGACAGGTAAAGGTGTACAATGGGGCGGCTCGTATATTCGTCCAGAAGCAACAGGTTATGGATTGCTGTATTTTGTCCAAAATATCTTCGAAAATGATAACGAGATTTTAGACGGTAAAGTTGTGACTATATCAGGTGCTGGAAATGTGGCTTTTTATGCTGCGGAAAAAGCGTTGTCATTCGGTGCTAAGGTGATTACTTTGTCAAATAGTACTGGAACAATATACGACAAAGATGGTTTCACACACGAGAAGCTTGTTTATCTCGCAAAATTAGGTCGTAATCTTGCAGAATTTCCGTTGCGCTATCCATCAGCTACATTCCATGCTGGTGAAAAGCCTTGGCAATTTGTTTGTGATATTGCTTTACCATGTGCCACACAAAATGAGTTAGATGAAGCTGATGCGTTAGAGTTGATTAAAAACGGTTGTATATGTGTTGCTGAAGGTGCGAATATGCCATCTACTGCAGAAGCAATAAAAGTATTTCATGATGCCAAAATTGCATACGCTCCAGGTAAGGCTGCTAATGCGGGTGGTGTCGCTGTATCTGGATTAGAAATGTCACAAAATTCTATCGGTCAACAATGGTCTTCTTCAAAAGTGGATGATAGATTAAAAGCCATTATGGCAAATATCTATAAAACCTGTCTTCGCTATGGTAAAGAAAAGGATGGCTACATAAACTACTTGAAAGGCGCAAATCTTGGCGGGTTTATCAAAGTGGCAGAAGCTATGAAAGCACAAGGTGTATTATAAAATTTAGAGCATAATTAAATAAACCATATCAGGGAACATTCAGTAGATTGTTCCCTTTTTTAATTTTTTAAGAATAGAATTTCAATAGTTGAATCGCATTAAATTTAGTTACTTTGTAACGTAATATTTAGGATAGAAAAAACATGAGAACAATAGCAGAACTGCCTCACCCCGATTGTAAGATTACAATTTTTGGTATGAACCAAAAGTACATTATTAAGTTTGAACAAGGTAATTTGGAACAAACATATAAGATTGCCGAGGCTGATATCGTTGACGGTGTGAATGGAGTTTTTGAAATTTTGGATGAAGAATTTGTAAATAAAGTTCTCCAAAGTTTTATTACGATGCGTACATCATTTATCGATACATATAACAAATATAATTAAATAGAATATTTAGATTATAAAACATAATTGTTTGATTATTATGTTTTTATTTAAATAAAACAAAGAAGACCAAATTATATTTGGTCTTCTTTGTTTTTGGCTTTTATATAAATATAATTTTTCTAAATCTATTAGTCATATAATAGATGCAAAAACCTGTGTACTAATACAATATATTATAAATCGAAATATTATTCTGCGAATCTTTTTACCCATTTTGGCAATTCTATTGCAGCTGTACCATTTATAAGTTCATAATTAGAATTTAAGCCCATAGAGTTTGCATTTGGGTCAATTAATGTAATCTTACAAGTACTTGGAATATCATGTATTAAATTTGCTGCTGGATATACCTGCAGCGATGTTCCAACGACTAGCAAGATATCTGCGTCTTCGGCTATCCTACTGGCTACAGCCATATTTGGAACAGCTTCACCAAACCAAACTACGTGAGGTCTCAATGCAGAACCTAATTCACACTTGTCATCCATCGAAATTTCATCTCCTTTAATTGGATATACTAAACGAGGGTTACGTGAAGATTGTGCCTTTGTAATCTCTCCATGAAGATGCAAAATATTTGTACTACCAGCTCGTTCATGGAGATCGTCTATATTCTGTGTAATGATATGAACATCTGCATATTTTTCCAATTCGACCAATGCCAAATGACCAGGATTCGGCAATGCTTTGCGACACGCTGCCCTTCGTATATTATAAAAGCGTTGTACTGTCTGCGGATCTCGCTGCCAAGCTTCAGGAGTAGCCACGTCTTCTACCCGATGACCTTCCCACAGCCCATCCGCACCTCTGAATGTTTGCAATCCGCTTTCTGCGGAAATTCCGGCGCCTGTGAAAACAACTATTTTCTTTTTTGACATAGTATTAAAATAATAATGGTCAAAAATTAGAAATTTTCGACCATTATGCAATATGAATTGATTATTAACCTATTTTACAAAATACCGATGCTCGATAACTGTAACTTCGTCTTTTTCGCTAGCGATTTGATCTACTGCTGCTTTTATTGTACATTTTCCCGTGATACCACGATAAACCAATGCTCCGCCTAAGCCAACGCCTGATATAGCTGTAATGGGATGTTTTAATATTTGCTTTACACCAAAGCTCAGAATTAATCCCCCTGCAATTACTGAAAGTATACGCTCAGAAGTGCCTACATTCCCGTCAATACAATCTTCATCAACTTTTCTTTTAATTTTATCTATAGCATAATTTATTAGTGTGTTCATATCTTTGATTTTGTGTCCAATAGATAAACATTTAACAGGTAAGTTTGTTTGCTAAAGCATATTAATTTTTGATAATTATAACGATAATAGTATTTTAACTGCATAAAATGATTTTATGAAAGTAAAAAAGCATTCTGGCGAATTAGTTGACTTTAATCCAAATAGCCTTCGTCATTCCTTATCACGATCTGGAGCTTCTGAAAAAGAGGTTAACCAAGTGTTTGATGCGATACAGCCAAAATTGTATGATGGTATCAGTACGCGTGAAATGTATGAAATTGCATTTGATCAACTTAAGGCATGTCGAAATACATATGCAGCGCGATATAGCTTGAAAAAGGCATTACGTGATTTAGGGCCAGAAGGTTTTTATTTTGAGAAATGGGTAGCCCGTATGTTTCAGGAGGAAGGTTATAAAGCTATCACCAGCCAAACTATACAGGGTCATGCAGTAACACATGAAATCGATGTAATAGCTTTAAAAGGAAACGAATTATTAGCTATCGAATGCAAATTTAGAAATGATGTGGATGCGAAAATTTCTGTCACTACACCTATGTATTTTCTTTCACGTGTAAAAGATATTAGCAATAGACCGTATACATTTTTTAACAAAACATTACCTGTTACGCAAGGTTGGTTAGTAACCAATGCGTATTTAACATTAGATTCTAAAGCATTTGGAGAGCATTACAACATGAATTTGTTGGCTTGGGATTATCCTGCTGATAAGAGCATAAAGGTGATAGTGGATAGTAATGGTGAATATCCTATTACATGTCTGACCACTATAACATCAGAAGACAAAGCTCGATTATTAAAAGCGCAATGTATTTTGGTGAAAGATATTGTACGCGACCCAAAATTTCTTCAGGTCATTCAAACTGATAACAATAAGAAGAAAACAATACTTCTCGAAGCGCAAGAGTTGTTAGCTAGTCCTTTAGAACATTTAGATTTATAAATGTTTTGCTATATTTCATCACAATCGATGGTTTCCACTTTACTGAACAATTTTTGGAATTCTTCAAATTGAGAACCATCGAAATTAACATGAGGTAATTGATGATTAACAGCATTCCACCAGCCGTAAGTTAATACACGTTTGAAAGCTAGTTCTTGTGCTTGTTTTGACTTGCTGTTATTCACGTATTCATTCCAAATCCGTTCCGGCGAACCGTTGTTCTTCATTTGCTCCTTAGTCAAGTATTCATAAGCTTTTAGTAGCTCATCTCCTCCTTTATACAAAGCTTGGCTGTATAATTTGACTGTTTCATTATTTTGAAAATATTTCAACAAGCTTTTTTTATTGCCGTTTATAGCTTCGAATTCAACTTTTTTAATCTGATAGGTTAATTCTATAAAATTTAAGATGGAATCCTTCAGTGTTTGAAAATATGTACTCTTAACAATATTCAAATTGCTAATTTCCTCCTTTATATTTTTATAATTATCTTCCAATTGCTCTTCCTCATCAGAATAGATACTAAAATATCCTTGTGCTAATTTATAGGTGTCTCTAAGCTGATCTGAACTGTATTTAGTGCTATCGTAATACCCAGTATACCTACATAGCTCGTCATCAAAATCAAGTTTGGCTTCTTGTGCAATGAGTTTGGTCTGAAAAAACACCAAACAGATTATTGTGAATTGGAAAAATATCTTACTCATATTAGGATGAACAATCTTAATGAAAATACGTTTTGAAATTAACGATTTAAATATTAAACTATATCTAAAATATTTAATTTTCCATTTAAAAGAGCTTCAGAATGCTGTTATTTTATGTTTCCCATATTAAAGAATAAATGTGTAATTTCGCAACATATGGAAACTGTTGTTAGCGGTATCAGAAGTACCGGAAAATTACATTTAGGAAACTACTATGGAGCATTGAGTAATTTTGTGAAAATGCAGAATGAATACAATTGCTTCTTTTTTATAGCCGACTTACATTCATTGACGACACATCCTACACCACAAGATTTGCACGCTACTGTGCGTAATGTGGTGGTAGAATATTTGGCTGCTGGTATTGATCCCGAAAAATCGACGATATATATTCAATCTGATGTTCCAGAGGTAGCGGAGCTTTACCTTTATATGAATATGAATGCATATATGGGCGAGTTGGAAAGATCTACTTCTTTTAAGGACAAAGTACGTTCTAATCCAGATAATGTAAATGCGGGTTTGTTGACATATCCTGTGTTGATGGCTAGCGATATATTACTTCACCATGGTACCAAAGTTCCTGTGGGTAAAGATCAGGAGCAGCATTTAGAAATGACACGTACTTTTGGTAATAGATTCAATCACCTATACCAAGTAGATTACTTTAAAGAAGCATTTGCATTCAGCTATTCGGACAAATTAGTGAAAGTACCAGGATTGAGTGGTCAAGGTAAAATGGGAAAATCTAATGGTGAGGCGGATTGCATTTATTTATCGGATAAACCGGAAGTGATTCGTAAAAAAATTATGCGTGCGGTTTCGGATACAGGTCCTACAGAACCAAATCAAGCGAAACCTGAACCCATTCAAAATCTTTTTGATTTGATGAAAGTTGTTTCTTCGCCTGATACCGTGTCACATTTTGATGAATTGTACAATAAGTGTGAAATTCGTTACGGTGATTTCAAAAAGCAATTGGCGGAGGATATGGTTATCGCAACTGATCCTGTTCGTTCTCGCATAGAAGCTATTGCTAATGATGATGAATACATTAAAAAGGTCATCAAACTTGGTGCAGAAAAAGCGCAAGCTAGTGCACAAAAAACGATTAAAGAGGTAAGAGAGATAATAGGACTTAAAAAACTATATTAGAAATAGATATGCATATTGCAATTGTAGGGAATATAGGAGCTGGCAAAACTACGTTAACAAAATTGTTGGCACAACATTTAAATTTTGAGCCACAATTTGAAGCGGTGGATAATAATCCTTATTTGGAGGACTTCTACAGTGACATGAAGCGTTGGGCATTCAATCTGCAGATATTCTTTTTAAACAGTCGATTTAGACATATTGTAGAACAGCAAAAGAATGGTATAAATATGATTCAAGATCGTACAATCTACGAAGATGCATACATTTTTGCGGAGAATTTGTACGATATGGGTTTAATGAGTGCGCGCGATTTTGACAATTACAGCAATATATTCCAAAGTATTATTCATTACATCAAACCTCCAGATTTATTGATTTATTTGAAAGCTTCTGTTCCGACATTGGTAAATAATATTCAAAAGCGAGGTCGTGATTACGAATCAGCTATTCGTTTGGATTATTTATCTAAATTGAATGATAAATACGACAAATGGATCAATAACTATACAGATGGTAAATTGTTGATTTTGGATAAAGATAACTTAGATTTTGCCAATAATCCAGAAGATTTAGGTTATATCAAAGAAAAGATAGACGCCGAATTATACGGATTGTTTAAATAATAATATTTGCGTCATTTCGACCATGGGGAGAAATCTGATAAAATGAATATAATTTATTCATCATAATTTTAGATTTCTCCTCATTCTTCGTCTAAATAACGAATACTCTTCTTACTGTATTCTAAATTATTTTATTACACTAACCGAAAACCTCACTGGTGATAATGGAAAATCATTTTTATCCTTTTTTATTCGGCTAATAGCCATAATAACTTCCAAGCCTTCGTATACCTCTCCAAAGACTGTATAATCGCCATCCAATCTCGGAAGACCTCCATTTTTTAGGTATTCTTCATGTTGTCCTTTCGTAAACTTAATACCTTTTTGTGTTTCTATCTTTTGTAAGTCATCTTCTGTGACGTTCTTTCCAACAACAAAATAAATTTGATTTAGAAACGAAGCTTTTTCTGGATTGTCATCTCTTCCCTGCCCCAATGCACCGATTTTATGAAATGCACGTGAATCAAACTCTCCTGCTAATCGCGGTTTTTGGCCTGTTGGGTTAGCTGCCTCTCGTTTAGCAATGTCGATATCATGTTCGCCTCCTTGTACGACGAAATTTTCGATGATTCTATTGAATAATGCACTTTGGTATGTTGAATCTTGAATGGACTGTAGCATCAAATCACGATGCCTTGGGGTGAAATCATAAAGCAAAACTTTAATAGTTCCGTAATCGGTTTTAAAAGCTATTTTATGGGATTGCGCATTCAAAATAAGATTGCTAAATAGAAAGACAATAAGTATAAAAGAATATTTCATATAAACGGAGCAATATTTATTAGTACTATCAAAGATATTCTATTTTTTAATTAACTCTTGTACTGTCTGTTTCAGAGGGGGTTGGGGTTCAGATTTTTCCAACTCAAATTGATTGTCCGCAATTTCAATTATCAAAATATCAAAGTCAGCAATATAACCGGCAATATAGTTATCAACGTCATAATTTATTTGAACATTTATCGAATCAACCTTTTCAATTAAATGTGCTATATGTTTGTGCCTAAGTGGAAGATACCAATTTACAATTGGTTTATAACCCAAATCTGGATAGTTCAAAATAAGAACTTCAGCATTTTCAAAATCCTTTTTTTTTGGCTTGTTTGGTTGATTTAACCTTGTTGTTGCAATAAGGTTATACCCATATTCACTATCGTGAATTGCTTCTAAAACAACGGCCCCACCATAATTACCGCTTTGCAATTTAAAAGTAAGGCAATCTCCTTTTTCAAATACTGGTTTCCGAATTCTTTTCTTTTTTCTTGCCCTTGGCTTTAATCTTTCCTTTTGTAAGTCTAAAAGAAATTTGTCAAGAATAAATTTACGCTTTTTTATGTCCTTTTCATTCGCGTCAAGTTTGCGCCATATATCAATATCTGCACCTGTTTCAACAATCTCTTTTACTTGTTCAAAAACATTCTTATCAAGTTGTTTGCATTCCCATTGTGCTTTTGCTAACGCAAACCAAAGATTATTACACTCATCAGGATCATTTAAAATATCCTGATTGTTAACGATTAACTTCTTTGAAATTTCTTCGACATCAACTCCGCTATTGTACAGTTCGAAAAACTCACTGTAAATATCTGCATAAACGTCATTGGATGATATTGCAGTTCCCCAAGATCCCATATTGACCTTATTTTATTTGCTTATAAATAATATCTTAATAACGAATATACTTTATTTTGCTGAAAATAAATGTGTGTGGATAGTATAATTAGCTAGTGCTGAATAGAATGTGGAAATCTCTAAAAATGTGCAAAACACGACCTGCACATTCTCTTTTTTTATCCTTATTTTCGTACGTTATAACAAAAGCTAAGTGAATGGAACTAACTAAACTTGAGATCAAAGGATTTAAAAGTTTTGGTGATAAAATCACAATAAATTTTAATGAAGGCGTTACAGCAATTGTAGGACCTAATGGCTGTGGCAAATCTAATGTGGTGGATGCGATACGTTGGGTGTTGGGTGAGCAAAGTACGAAAACATTGCGTTCAGAAAAGATGGAAAATATTATTTTCAACGGCACGAAAACGCGTAAACCAGCCAATCTTGCGGAAGTTTCTTTAACATTCAACAACAATAAAAACATTCTTCCTACGGAATTTACAACTGTGACTATCACACGTAAATTGTACCGTACAGGCGAATCTGAATACCGATTGAACGATGTGAAATGTCGTCTGAAGGACATTACGGATTTATTCTTAGATACAGGCATCGGTGCAGACACCTACTCTATCATTGAGTTGAAAATGATAGATGAAATCATTGCAAACAAAGATAATTCTCGTCGTGCATTGTTTGAGGAAGCATCAGGTATTTCAAAATATAAAGTCCGCAAGAAACAAACACTTAGCAAATTAAAAGATACAGAAGCTGATCTTTCGCGTGTCGATGATTTATTGTTTGAGATTACGAAGAATCTAAAGTCTCTGGAAAATCAAGCGAAGAAAGCAGATAAATACTTCCAATTGAAAGAAGAATACAAGCAAGCGAGTATTGGATTGGCTTATTACCGTCTGGATAGTTTTAGTTCTGATTTAAGTTCTTTGGGAGAGAAAGAAAAGGATTTGCAACAATCTCTAGGAACGACATTAGAACAAATTGATGTCAAAGAAAAAGAATTACGTGCTGGTCGTGAAGAAATTCTTTCTAAGGAGAAAAGTCTATCAGCGCAGCAAAAAACGACAAACGAGTTCAATAATAAAATTCGTGCTTATGAATCGGAAAAGAAGATTAAGAACGAACGTTTGTATCATCTGAAAGAGCGTGAATCGCGTATCACAGCTGAATTTAATCTGGATAATCAGCAGCTTACAAATGTCGAATACACGCTTAAAAGACTTAACGAAGAAATTTATGAAGAGCAAGCTAAACTAGATGTTGCTCAAGATGATATTCAAAAATATAAAACCGAAGTTGAGGAACTAAAAGGCCAACAACAAACGGCAAAAAATAAATTGGATCGATTCGTACAAGAGAATAGCGAAATCCAAAATAATATTTATAAAGTAGAAAAAGACATCGCTGTTCTAAATATTCAAAAAGAATCGTTGGAGCAAGAGTCTTTGCGCAATATTTCGGATGCATCTTCTAAAGCAGAAGAATTATCGCAATTCAATATTGCCGTAGCAGACCTACAAGGAAAATTAGATGCACAGCAAGAACAATACGATGAGGCTGTACGCATTGAAAATGATTTAAATCGTCAAATCGAACAATCTGAAATTCAGTTACAGGAAACTCGAGCGTTATTGAGTAAAGAATCTCGTTTGGTAGATGCCAAACAGAATGAGTACAATTTGACAAAATCCTTGGTGGATAATTTGGAAGGCTTCCCGGAATCCATCAAATTCTTACGTAAAAATGCGGGTTGGCCTAAATCTTATCCTTTGTTTTCGGACATTTTATTCTGTCAAGAAGAATACCGTGTTGCAATTGAGAACTACTTGGAGTCCGTTATGAATCATTATGTAGTGGATTCAAAACAAGATGCTGTGCAAGCAATTCAGTTGTTAAGTGATGCTTCTCGTGGTCGCGCCAATTTCTTTGTGTTAGAATCTGTTATAGATAAAAAATCCAGTGATTTCATTGTTCCAGAAAATATGATTCCTGCCTTGCAGGTTATCAAAGTGGATAAGAAATACGAGAAACTTTGTTTGCAATTATTAAACAATGTTTATTTGTTAAAATCGGATGATGCTAAAGCTTTGGATGTTGAGTTGCCACATGAAGATTTGATAATTCTGCATCATGAAGGAAAATTCAGTAAACACAAATTAGGTTTTAGTGGTGGTTCTGTAGGCTTATTCGAAGGTAAACGTATTGGCCGCGCTAAGAATTTGGAAAATCTTGCCAAAGAAATTAAGGATCTTAATGCGCTTATTGCTGATTTACAACATACAGAAGCCGAATTAGTCGATAAAATAGCTTCACTTAAATTGCAATCGCAAAAGGAAATCATTGATGAAATACGCATTCAATTGGCGCGTATTCAGAATGAATGGACTTCTGTGAAAACGAAACAAGAGCAATACCAAGCTTTTATTTCTAATTCTCAAAATCGCAAGCAAGATATTGAAAAACGTCTAGCAGAGATTGCTACTGAATTGACCAAAGCTGAACCAGAATTAAAAATTCTAAAGGTGGAAGTTGACGAGCGTCAAAAACAATTGGCGGACTTCCAAGCTGCTTATCAAGAATTGAACGAGATTGTTCAAGAGAAATCTACGGCTTACAATCAGGAAAATATTCGTCTTCATCAGCAGCAAAATAAAGTTGCGGGTATCCAGAAAGATTTGGAATACCGAGAAAGTCAAAAAGAAGCTTTAGAATTACGTATCAATAAAAATAACGCCGAGATGGAACAAATCAAGGTGGATATGAAAGATGCACTAACTTTCACGGATAATAACGATGAAGACTTAAAAGAACTTTATGAACAGCGTGAAGCACTTGAAAAAGCACTTCATGATATGGAAGAAGAATTCTACGCCTTCCGTAAGCGTCTGAATGATTTGGAAGAAGAAGTAGCAAATTTACGTAAATCAAAAGACCAATTGGATTTCTTGATTACGGAGGTGAAAGATAAGAAAACGACTCTACAAATTGATTTGAATTCATTGAAGGAACGCCTTTCTGTAGAATTTAATATTGATATCAAAGAGTTGTTAGAAAGTGAATTGCCCGAAATCGAACAAACGCAAGAAGAATTAGGGACTCAATGTACGCGTCTGAAAAAGCAATTGGATGAATTCGGCACAATCAATCCTATGGCGAAAGAAGCGTACGATGAAATTACACAGCGTTATGATTTCATCAATAAGGAGAAAAATGACTTATTGGAAGCCAAAGCAACGTTGATGTCTACGATTGAAGAAATTGATGGCAGTGCAAACGAGAAATTTATGCATGCTTTCAATACAGTTCGCGAGAATTTTATTAAAGTATTCCGTTCCTTATTTAATGAAGAAGATAGCTGTGATTTGATACTTTCTGATCCTTCAAATCCTTTGGATTCGGATATTGATATTATCGCAAGACCAAAAGGTAAACGTCCTTTGTCTATCAATCAGCTTTCGGGTGGAGAGAAGACATTGACCTCTACTGCCCTATTATTTTCATTGTATCTCTTAAAACCAGCACCATTCTGTGTGTTTGATGAGGTAGATGCACCTTTGGATGATACAAATATTGACAAGTTTAATAATATCATTAAGCAGTTTTCGGGTCAATCTCAGTTCATTGTGGTATCACATAATAAGCGCACTATCGCGAGTACAGATATTATTTATGGGGTGACGATGGTAGAGCAAGGTATCTCACGTGTGGTACCAGTTGATTTACGTGAAGTCGCTTAATAATCAATAAATTATATGATTTACATAAAGCCTCTGTTATTCATAACAGAGGCTTTCTTGACTTTGGCTAGTTTCTCATATATATGAAAGAAGAAACAGCATTATTCATGATTTTACCTTGTTTCGCTAATTTATTTTCAATGTTCACGAAGTCGGTTAAATTGATTTTTGAGCTTATAGCCCAGTTTTCTAACCTAACCGCATTTAATATGTCACCTGTTGTTGTTCTATTTTGTCCTTGTTTATTATACCATTTTGGAGCTGGAAGTTTATCATTATTTAGTTGATTAGCTTTGTGTGAAGCAAGTAAAAGCATACCGTAACAAGCTGATAAGAACGCTGGCACTTTTTGCACGGCTTGTTTTTCTCTCACCTGTGCATGTCCACACCCCATTAAGCTTTTTTGATCTCTAAACCCCACTTCGATTTCCCATCTTCGTATGTAGGATTGAACTAAAGTTTTGAGATTTATTTCTTGATCAGTGGAGATTAAATATGCGGGGTTTCGGTAGAGTAATTTAGACTTTTTAGTTAATCTATATCCAATAGGCTTGATTACAATCAACATTAAATTTTTATCACCAGATTTTTTCCAACGTATATCCTTGAGCACTTTTACCTGTAATTCTCTTATCTTTCCAGCGACCCAAACCTCGATAGACTGATAAGGTACAGCGTCATCTTTCCTGGTTTGTTCTGGCGTTGGTAACTCATGCCCATAATAGGCTTTACGTCCGCGGGAACCAGGTTTTTTCTCTTGCGTAGGTAAAGCATACAGTTTAGCATCCTTACGAATACGTCCTAACAAAACCACATTTTCAGGTAATTTGCGTAGCACGGTCTCATTGGTATAGCTACCATCTACACTGAGTATGAGTTTTCGCAATTGGTATCCATCTTGATTCAAATCTTGACGCAACTGTATAATTCGCTCAATACCTACTGCGCTCATTTTTTCTTTCTTCTGCCGTTCACGAAAAATTGCTACTTCTTGCTCGCTAGCATCTTTCGCAGGTTTAGCAATTGGAGGACAATGTAAAAAATCTACAGGAATAGCACGTGAGGGACCATAAATATCTTTCTGTAAAAGGGATAGTGATATTTGAATAAATCGCTGTCCCCAAATAAAATTATTAGCAAACGGAGGGCCTAATGGATCACGTAGCCAACCTGAACCATATATTTTCTTCCCTGTCTTTCGCAATAGGGTATCGTCCATGTGCGCATAGATATACCTATCCTCTGATTCATTCAAAAGAACAACTTGTTTTCGAATTACCCCAAAAATATCTTTTAGATTCATTCGGCTCCCCTTAAATAGACGGTATGCTGCAGACCAATCTTTAAATTGATTGCCACTTGCTGTTAACATACCAGTCACTGTACATCGACCTAGACTACATAGCAAACCCAATGCTAAACTGCGGGCTCTCTGAAAGGTACGGTGTTGATTAAAAGCCGAACTACATTGTTCAAAAAGATATTGAAAATGAGCGATTATGCTTTTTTGGGAAGTTTTTTTTTAAGGTCTTTTACAGACTCGTCACTTCGTTGAAGAACAAGTCGCTGATGATCATCTATTACCCACTCTACAATTTCTCCTTGTTGAAATTCAATAGCTTGAGCAACTGCGGCTGGAAAGTTAACATACCACTGTTCACTTTTAGCGCGTTTAATCACTTGAACTTTTGTTGGATATCCCATATCTAGTTGTTTAACTAGATGTTAAGTTATAAAAAAAATGCGATAAATCAAAAATCATCGCATTTTTTTTAAAATATCTAGTAAACAGCCAAAGTCAAGAAAGCCTCTGTTATTCATAACAGAGGCTTTATTTTTTAGAAAAAGGGTTAAATTATGTTAAAGCACAAACCATATCCCGACTTGTGTTGTTGTTTTTATATCACTAACATATAATAACTATGGATAAATTGAAAAAATTTGAATTGATGGCTAAAATTACGCGTGAGCTGGAAGATGTTAGAAATAGCCAACAAGCGGTTTTAGAGAAAATTGGTAAAATTGAAGTGGATAATATAGAATTGGGCGATAAATTAATTGAAAGCAAGATTCCTGATATTTATTCCAGAACTGCCCAAAATTCCGATGCTATCAAAGAAATACTTGAAGAATTTGAACGTAAAACGGATGAATACGGTGAAAAAAACAACGTAGAGAAACTGAAAGAACAGCAAGAAATAAACAATCTTAAATAACAAAGGCGATCCTAGGATCGCCTTTTCTCATAGGTAGAATTGAAAGTTTACCAAATAAGAATTCTTTGTTCCTTTGGAACGTATAATTTATCACCTTCTTTTGTACCGAAAGCTTCATGGAATGCATCCAAATTAATAATTGGCGCGAAAGCTCTGTATTGCGCAGGCGAATGTGGATCGGTTTTTACTTGGTTGATTACAAACGCATCTGTTGTTTTCGTACGCCAAATCGTTGCCCAAGACAGGAAGAACCGTTGTTCTGGTGTAAAACCATCAATCATACCTGGATTACCTTTATCTTGCAAGTACATTTTCAAAGCGTCAAAAGCTACTGAAGAACCACCCAAATCACCGATGTTTTCTCCCAAAGTGAAACGACCATTTACGAATACGCCTGGTACTGGTTCATATTTTTCAAATTGCGCCACTAAAGCATCTGCAGCTGCCTCAAATTTAGTACGGTCTTCTTCAGTCCACCAATTATTCAAGTTTCCATCACCATCATATTGAGAACCCGAGTCATCAAAACCATGCGATAATTCGTGACCAATTACAGCACCGATACCACCGAAATTGACTGCTGCGTCTGCGCGGTAATCATAGAAAGGAGCTTGAAGGATAGCTGCTGGAAATACGATCTCGTTGTTTAATGGGCTATAATACGCATTTACAGTCTGAGGAGACATTCCCCACTCCTCTTTGTCTACAGGTTGTCCTTGCTTAGCGAGATTCTGCTCAAATCTCCATTTGTTGATTGCACTAATATTTTCGTACAATGAAGTACCAACTGTCAATTGCGAATAATCTTTCCATTTATCTGGATAACCGATTTTCACAGTAAACTTAGATAATTTGTCCAAAGCGCGTTCTTTCGTAACTGGAGACATCCATTCTAAGTTCTTGATGTGAATCTCAAACGATTTGATTAGGTATTTAACTAATTCTTCGCATGTTGCTTTGGCTTCTTCAGGGAAATGTTTCTCTACATACAATTTACCTAGCAATTCGCCGACATTACCATTTACAAACTCTAAACCACGTTTGTCTAAACTTCTTTGCTCTGCTTGACCTCTTAATTTGCGTCCATAGAAGTCAAAAGATAATTTATCAAGTTCTTCTGTCAAATAAGAAGTTGCGCCATTTACTACATGGAATTTCAAATAATCTTTGATAACAGGAACATTTTTCTCTGTTAAGATTTGATCAAGATTTTGGAAATATTTTAATTCTCCTATGATTACAGTATCCGCTTTAAAGCCTACTTCTTTTAAGAATCCAGCTACATCTACGTTTTTGACTAATTTATTTAAATCAGATACAGCTACCGGATTATAACGCTTTTGTGCATCACGAGATTCTTCTACTGTTTTCAAATTTGCAGCAATCGCTTTCTCAAAAGCTATAACTTTTGATCCTTTTAAGTCCTTCGTTTTTGGATCTACTTTTCCGTAAAGTGTATTGATGAATTCAGAATAATCAGCTAATGTTTTTCTATTTGCCTCATCGTCTTTTTGGTAATAAGTACGACCAAGTCCTAATGAACCACCACCTAGATAAACTGTATTAATTTTTGAATTTTTCAGATGCGTACCTACATAACCACCATAGAAAGGATTTCCGCCTTCACGTCCATATTTTGAGAAATACGCCGTTAGATCCTTTAAATTTTTAATGGCATTAATATCTGACAATCTTTGTTTAATTGGCTTTAAAGCAACTTTATTACGCGTTTCGAAGTCAACATATGATTTGTACAAATCGGCAATTTTTTGGCCATCCGAACCTTTTGCTTGCGTTTCATTTAATGCTGATTTCAAAATTTCCAATACAGCCAAATCTGTATTTTCACGCAATTCGTCGAATGATCCCCAACGTGCTTTGTCTGAAGGAATTTGAACTGTTTTCATCCAATTTCCGTTGACATAATTGTAAAAATCGTCTTGCGGGCGTACAGACTGATCCATAAATGTTTTATTTATGGCTTTGTACTCTTGGGCAAAAATAAAATTTGATGACAGCAAGGCTGCTGTCAAAACAAAAATTTTCTTCATCTTTATAAGCTTATTTTAAATGATGTAAATGTTATGCAAACATAATTATTTACAGCTTGAATAAAAAGTAACTATTTTGTGTATGTATTTGGAAATTGGCGAAAAAACGTATTTTATTCATATCAAATCCGACATCGATTCAATCATTCTTAAAAAGATCGAGCACGAAATTGTGCATCTGGATGTTCCTGCAAGAATTCCTCAAGAGAATCTAATTGTATACATTAAACAAGAATTACCGAAGTTAATTTCAGCACACAAAAAATCTTTAAATACTTCCCTTACCCAGATATCTTTGTTTGATAAGATATACCCAATCAAAATAGAACCAATATTGTCAGCCTATATAAAAAATGAAATTTTATATGGTAATAAGAAGCATTTCAGCACGGCAACAAATCTTGAAAAATTAAAATTTACCC
>Ga0233369_1000259_pt1 | contig 25698 bp, 21 predicted proteins | sample ElkDunMinimDraft_26_FD_191537 | JGI IMG/M metagenome (GOLD analysis project Ga0233369, IMG submission 191537) | Fecal eukaryotic communites from dung pellets of Tule Elk in California, USA - Elk Dung D16 | ecosystem: Host-associated > Mammals > Digestive system > Large intestine > Fecal | place... | reverse complement strand
TCAGCCTGTGGCTCAACCAGCACGTGGAGATGGGCACGCGGATCGCGCAACTGGCCATCGACCGCGCCAGCGCGCGGCTCAAGACCGAGAAGCAGATCGTCCGCAAGAAGGTCACCCAGGGTCCCGCCCTGCCCGGCAAGCTGGCCGACTGCATCAGCCAGGACCTGTCGCGCACCGAGCTGTTCCTGGTCGAGGGCGACTCGGCCGGCGGCAGCGCACGGCAGGCCCGCGACAAGGATTTCCAGGCGATCCTGCCGCTGCGCGGCAAGATCCTCAACACCTGGGAAGTGGCCTCGGGCGGCGTGCTGGCCTCGCAGGAAGTGCATGACCTGGCGGTCGCCATCGGTTGCGATCCGGGCAAGGACGACATCTCCGGCCTGCGCTACGGCAAGGTCGTGATCCTGGCCGACGCCGACTCCGACGGGCTGCACATCGCGACCCTGCTCTCGGCGCTGTTCCTGCGCCATTTCCCGGCCCTGGTGCGCGCCGGCCACATCTTCGTGGCGATGCCGCCGCTGTTCCGCGTGGACGTGGGCAAGACGGTGTTCTATGCGCTCGACGAGGAAGAAAAGCGCCTGCTGCTGGAGAAGATCGCCCGCGAGAAGCTCAAGGGCCAGGTCAACGTGACCCGCTTCAAGGGCCTGGGCGAAATGAATCCCTCGCAGCTGCGCGAATCGACCATCCACCCCGACACCCGCCGCCTGGTGCAGCTGACCGTGGACGACGGCATCGAGACCCACGGGCTGATGGACATGCTGCTGGCCAAGAAGCGGGCGTCGGACCGCAAGGCCTGGCTGGAGCAGAAGGGCGACCTGGCCACGCTCGAGGTCTGAGCGGGGGCAGCGCGGCGGCCCTGCGGGCCTCGTGTCTGCCGGGATAACGCGGGCAGGCCTGGAGCACGCGCTCTGGTTTCAGATGCGGCTGCCCGGCCCCCTACCCCGGCCCTCCCCCGCAGGCGGGGGAGGGAGTGGGCCGTGCCGGCTGACGCTGCTTTCTCCTCCCTCCGCGAAGCGGGGGGAGGCCGGGAGGGGGGCGACTTCAGGTCGTCCTGCACGCCACCACTTGCTCCCACCGGCCAAGGCACGGGCACTGGAACCTAGCGAACCAGGCGTCCTCGCACACCAGCACGCCGACCGGCACCTGCCTCGCGCCCCGCCGCGCCGGCCCAGGCCTCGCTCAGTCGGCAGCCTCGACCCGCCACACCAGCACCGTGCCGTCGCGCCGGTCGGGCCGGGTGCCGGGGCGGTCGGCGCCATAGGGTTCGCCGCTGCCCGGCAGGATGCCCAGATAGCGGTGGGTCTTCATCGACAGCAGCATGCACTCCCCGCGCAGCAGGTCCTGCCACATGAAGCGGCTGTCGAGCGGATGCTCGGGCAGCAGGCGCACGTCGGCCGACAGGCCGATGCCGACCACGGTCAGGAAACCGCTGCCGTCCATCGCCTCCAGCGCCACCTGTCCGGCCCCGCGGTCGTGCACGCGGAAGCGTCCACCCGGCGCGCGCGCCGCTGCGGCATCCGCGGCCACCGGATGCAGCACGCCCAGCGCATGCACCGCGGCCACGCTGTCGTCGCCGAGGTTGGCGAAGTTGACAACCTTGCCGTAGGGGACGTTGCCGGAGCGATCGGCCAGCGGCTCGGCGAGCGCGAAACTGTCGAAGTCGGCATGGCCGCCATCGCGCCCGTCGCGGTTGTAGGCGAACAGTGCATAGCGCGTGCCCTGGAAGGTCTTGAGCTGGTACGGCAACCGCACCGGTCCGCCGATGTCGTGGAACTCCCGGCCATCGACGCTCCAGGCGAACCAGGCCAGGTCCTGGTCGTGGTCGCCGCGCACCCGCAGGTGCAGGCGGTCGGCCGGCAGTGGCACGTCGATCTGGCGGTCCCCGGCCTGCGAATACCAGCGCAGCACGCGATCGTCTCCGGACTGCACCACCGCCAGCCAGGCCGCCGGCATGTTGAGCAGGCCCAGGCCGGCCACGTCGCCCGGCGCCAGCGCCGCGGCGTCGAGCACCACGGTCGCGGTCGCCTCCGGGCCCATCGCCCGCTGGGTCAGGGTATTGCGCGCATGCAGGAAGCTGGTCGCCGGCAACGCGTGCAGGCGCAGGTGCCCGGGCCGCTCGGCCAGCGACCACCTGCCGGCCTGCGGCTGGTGGTTCCACTGCCATACCGGCTGCAGCGCAGGAGCGTCGAACGACTCGCTGCGCGCGTAGGGCGCATGCGGCGCCATCGGCACGCCGACCTGCGGCTTGCGCCAGGTGCGCGGCGAGCGCCCCAGGTTGCCGGGCAGGCCGAAGTACGGCCAGCCCGCGTGCCAGGTCACCGGCGACAGGAAGGTGGTCCGGCCGATCGACTTGAGGTCCATCATCGAAAAGCCCCACCACTCGCCATCGGCGGTCTGCACGATTCCACCCTGGTGCAGCGGCACCGCGCCCAGTTCGTTGTCGCCGGGCTCGCGCGCGGAGAACACCGAGCCATCGGTGGGGATCGGCGAGTGCTGGCTGACGCCGCTTTCCCACCAGCCACGCTGGAAGCCCATGCTCTCGCTGGCACTGATGGCCACCGTCTCCCACGGCCCGTCGAGACGGTCGGCACGCGCGGCCTGCATGCGTCCCACCGGCGCGTAGTTGGCGCTGATGATGTAGTAGCGGCCCTGGACCTTGTAGAAGTGGTGACCCTCGCCCATGCCGTTGCCGGCCGGGATGATCACCCGCTCGCTGCCTTCGACCACGCCGGACAGGTCCGGCCTGAGTTCGACCAGCCGCACTTCGTTGTAGTTGAACACCGCCCACACGCGGCCATCGTCGTCGAACAGCACCGACAGGTCGTGCAGGTTGCGGTCGATCACCGAGTGGCGCCACGGGCCGGCCGGATCCTCCGCGCTGAACACGTGCAGGCCGCGCTCGTTGATATTGGCGAAGATGTGGAAGCGGCCGTCGTGGTGGCGCAGCACCGGCGCCCAGATGCCCTGCCCGTAGAGGTCCCTTCCGGCCTCCAGGCGATATTCGGGCCCTTCCGGAAACGCGGGCATGGCGTAGGACACGAACTCCCAGTTCACCAGGTCGCGCGAACGCAGCACCGGCAGGCCAGGCACCGCGTGCATGGTGGTGCCGGTCATGTAGAACCAGTCGCCGACGCGGATCAGGTCCGGGTCCGAGAACTCGTCGTAGAAGATCGGATTGGTGAAGCTGCCGTTGCCGTTGTCCGCCGTCCACGTCGGAGATGTCGCGCAAGCCATGGGCATCCACGGCAGCAACGACAGCAGCAACGCCACAGCGCGGTACTTCACAGGAGGCCTGGGGCCAAAGGCCATCGCCGCTGGACGGCGAAGGTCGCCGCGCGGCGGGACAGCGGGTCGCCGCCTTGCACTTGATTCATGCGCTCAGCCCGCCCGCCGCGCCAGCAGGCGCTGCAGCAGGCAGAACAGCAGCAGCAGCGCGCCGATGGCGATCCGCGTCCACCACGAACTGAGCGAGCCGTCGAACGCGATCAGGGTCTGGATCAGGCCCAGCACCAGCACGCCGAACACCGTCCCCAGCACGTAGCCGCTACCGCCGGCCAGCAGGGTGCCGCCGATCACCACCGCGGCGATGGCGTCGAGCTCCAGCCCCATCGCATGCAGGCTGTAACCGCTGAGCATGTAGAAGGTGTAGACCACACCGCCCAGCGCCGAGCACAGGCCGCTCAGCGCATACACCTGCACCAGGGTACGGTCGACCGGCAGGCCCATCAGCCGCGCCGACTGCTCGTTGCCGCCGATCGCATACACGCCGCGGCCGAAGCGCGTCATGCCGGCCAGCAGCGCGCCGGCGGCGACCACCAGCAGCGCGATCGCCGCCCCGGCCGACAGCGAGGCGCCGCCCCCCAGCGGAATGCGCAGGCTCGCGACCGCGACGTGGAAGGGGTGGTCGATGCCAATCGATTCCACGCTCACCAGCGTGGCCGCGCCGCGCGCCAGGAACATGCCCGCCAGCGTGACCACGAAGGGCTGCAGGCTGTAGCGCTGGATCAGCACGCCCATCAGTCCACCGAAACCGGCGCCCAGCGCCAGCACCAGGGCCATCGCCGGCAGCGGATGCCAGCCATGGTGCTGCACCAGGGTGGCGAGCAGGACCGTGCTGAATGCGATCACCGCGCCCACCGACAGGTCGATGCCGCCGGTGAGGATCACGAAGGTCATGCCGACCGCCACGATCAGCAGGAAGCCGTTGTCGATCAGCAGGTTGAGGAAGACCTGCGGGCGCAGGAAGCCGTCGTACAGCACGCCCCCGGCCGCCGACATGCCCAGGAACAGGGCGATGGTGACCGCGAGCGAGACCAGGCGTGGGTCGCGCCGCAGCCACGCCAGCCCGCCCGGGCGCAACATCGCGCGCAGCGGCACCGCGCTCACGCCGGCCTCCCCGTGCGCCGTGTGGCCAGCGCGCGCAGGCGCGCGCGGAACTCCGGCGACTGCAGCAGCAGCACCGCCAGGACCAGCACCGCCTTCACCACCAGGTTCACCTGTGGCGGTACGCCGGCCGCGTAGATGGTGGTGGTCAGCGTCTGGATGATGAGCGCGCCGATCACGCTGCCGGCCAGGCTGAAGCGTCCACCGGCCAGGGCCGTGCCGCCGAGCGCGACGGCGAGGATGGCGTCGAGTTCGAGCAGCTGCCCGGCGTTGTTGGCATCGGCGCTGGCGACGTTGGAGCTCACCAGCAGGCCCGCCAGTCCCGCGCAGAAGCCGCTGAACACGTACAGCGACAGGGTGATCGCGCGCGCGCGCACGCCGGCCACGTGCGCGGCCAGGGGGTTGTGGCCGATCGCGCGCACGAACAGCCCCAGCGCGGTGCGATCGAGCAGCAGCCTGAGCGCGACGAACACGCCCACCACGACGAACAACGCGAACGGCAGGCCCAGCAGGAAGCCACCGCCGAGGAAGGCATAGGGTGCGTAGTAGATCGTCAGGATCTGGCCATCGCTGACCAGCTGCGCGATGCCGCGCCCGGCCACCATCAGGATCAGGGTGGCGATGATCGGCTGCATGCCCACCTTCACCACCAGCAATCCGTTCCACAGGCCGCACAGCAGTGCGGCGCCCATCGCCGCGGCGATGGCCAGCAACAGCGGCGCGAGCCCGGCCTGGCCGCCAGCGGTCGTGCGCGCGATGGTCCACGCCGCGACGGTCGCGGCGATGGCCAGCACCGCGCCGACCGAGATGTCCAGGCCACGCACGGCGATCACCAGGGTCATGCCCAGCGACACCAGGATCAGGGGCGCGGCGCGGTTGGCGATGTCCACGAGGTTGCCGTACAGCCGCCCGTCGCGCCATTCCAGCGCGAGGAACCCCGGGTTGAACAGGCCGTTGCCGAGCAGCAACAGGGCCAACGCCAGCAGCGGCCAGGACAATGGATGCGAGAGCGCACGCCGCAGCAGCGAAGGCCCGGCCGCCAGCGCGGTGGCCTGGCTCATCCGGCCTGCCCCGCGATCAGTTCGAGCACCTGCTGGCCGTCGCTGCCGCCCGGCAGTTCACCGGCCAGGCGTCGTTCGCGCAGCACGGCGATGCGATCGCCCAGGCGCGTGAGTTCGTCGATCTCGGCGGAGATGAACAGCACCGCCATGCCCTCGCGCGCCAGGCGCACCACTTCGGCCATGATTTCCTGCTTGGCGGCGATGTCGATGCCGCGGGTGGGTTCGTCGAGGATCAGCAGCTTCGGCTGCGTGGCCAGCCAGCGCGCCAGCACCACCTTCTGCTGGTTGCCGCCCGACAGCGCCCCGACCGGCGTCTCGATATCGGCGGTCCGGATGCCCAGCACGGCGACGTAGTGTTCGGCCATCTGCGCCTGCCGCGCGCGCGGCAGGGCGCGGCGCCAGCCCAGCCGCGCCTGCAGCGCCAGCACGATGTTCTCGCGCACCGACAGGCCGGCGACGATGCCCTCGGTCTTGCGCTCCTCGGGGCACAGGCCCAGCCCGCGCGCGACCGCGTCGGCCGGATGGTGCAGCTCGGCGCGCCTGCCATCGATCCGCAACTCGCCGGCGCTGGCGCGGTCCAGGCCAAACAGCAGGCGCGCCAGTTCGGTGCGTCCCGAACCGAGCAGGCCGCCCAGGGCCAGCACCTCGCCTGCGCGGATCCGCAGGTCCACCGGATGCAGGCTGCCGCGACGGCCCAGGCCGCAGGCCTCGACCACCACCGGCGCATCGGCCGCCACCCCGGCACCCGGGTCGCGGGCGCCGGCCAGTGCCACCTCGCGCCCGACCATGGCGCGCACCAGCGCGGCCTGTGGCAGGTCCGCGGGCAGGTACTCGCCGACCAGGCCGCCATTGCGCAGCACGGTGATGCGGTCGGAGACGGCGTAGACCTGGTCGAGGAAATGAGTGACGAACAGGATCGCCATGCCGCGCTCGCGCAGGCGGCGCATCACCGCGAACAGCTCGGCCACCTCGCCTTCGTCGAGGCTGGACGTGGGTTCGTCGAGGATCAGCACCCGCGCCGACACGCCCAGCGCGCGTGCGATCGCGACCATCTGCTGGATCGCGACCGGGCAGGACGACAGTGGCCGGTCGACGTCCAGGTCCAGGTGCAGTTCGGCCAGCAGCGCACGCGCGCCGTCGCGCACGCGCCTCCAGTCGATCATGCCGAAGCGGCGCGGATAGCGCCCGGCGTAGAGGTTCTCGGCCACCGACAGGTTGGGGCAGAGGTTGACCTCCTGGTAGACGGTGCTGATGCCGGCGCGCTGCGCGTCCAGCGGCGTGGCCGGGGCGATCGGACGGCCGTCGAGCGCGACGCTGCCGGCGTCGGGCGTTTCCACGCCGGTGAGCAGCTTGATCAGGGTCGACTTGCCGGCGCCGTTCTGGCCCATCAGCGCGTGGATCTCGCCGGCGCGCAGGCACAGGCCCGCGCCGTCGAGCGCGCGCGTGGCGCCAAAGCGCTTGTGCAGCCCCTCGGCATGGAGGACCACCGGATTCAAGCCTCGCCCTCCATCCGGCCATCGGCCGCGTCCCGCGCCGGCGCCAGCCCGCCCACCGGCGGGCAGACGTCCCGGACGCATCCCCGCCCCTGCGCGCCCGGCGGGGTCGGCACGCGCGATGCGTCCTGCCGGAAGCGCGGATCGAAGCTCACGCCGGCGCTCAGTACTTGCGGTTGGGCAGTTCCGCCTCGGCCTGGTCCATGGTGAACACCCCCTCCTCCACCATCACCCGCCTGGGGACCTCGCGTCCGGCGTGCACGTCGCGGATCAGTTGCGCCAGCTGTTCGCCCAGCAGCGGATTGCACTCCACCGTCGCATTGAGCTTGCCGGCCCGCATCGCCTCGAACGCACCACGCACGCCGTCGATGGACACGATGCGGATGTCGCTGCCGGGCCTGGCGCCGGCTTCCTCGATCGCCTGGATCGCGCCGATGGCCATGTCGTCGTTGTGCGCGAACAGCACGTCGATGTTGCCGCCTTCTGCCTTGAGGAAGGCCTCCATCACTTCCTTGCCGCGCGCGCGGGTGAAGTCGCCGCTCTGCGAGCGCACCACCTGGAAGCGGCTGTCGCCGTCGATCACTTCCTTGAAGCCCTTCATGCGGTCGTTGGCCGGGGCCGAGCCCACCGTGCCCTGCAGCTCGACGATGCGGATCGGGCCGGCCTGGCCCTGGCTGTCCTCGACCAGCCAGCGTGCGGCGCGCCGCCCTTCCTCGACGAAGTCCGAGCCGACCAGGGTGGCGTAGAGCGAGTCGTCGGCCACGTTCACCGCACGGTCGGTGAGCACCACCGGGATGCCGGCGGCCTTGGCTTCGCGCAGCACCGTGTCCCAGCCGGTCTCGACCACCGGCGAGAAGGCGATCACGTCCACGCCCTGGGCGATGAACGAACGCAGCGCCTTGATCTGGTTCTCCTGCTTCTGCTGCGCATCGGAGAACTTGAGGTTGAACTCCGGCGCGGCCAGCGCCTCCTTCACCGAGCGCGTGTTGGCCGTGCGCCATTCGCTCTCGGCGCCGACCTGGCTGAAACCGACGGTGATCGCGCCGTCGCCGGCCTGGCCCGCGCCGTCGCCTCCGCCCGAACATCCGGCCAGCGCCGCCGCGCACAGCATCGCCGCCACACCCAGAAACTTCCGCATCGCTCCCTCCCGACCCGTCGAATTGTTTGCGTTACCCGGGCGCGCGTTGTTTGCGCTACCAGGGCGCGCGCGCATGGCGCCCCCTCGGCGCGCATGCGCGTGGCGACCCTCAGGCCGCGGTGTATGCGGTCTTGACCGTGGTGTAGAACTCCACCGCGTAGCGGCCCTGCTCGCGCGGCCCGTAGCTGGAGGCCTTGCGCCCGCCGAAGGGCACGTGCGGATCCACGCCCGCGGTCGGCAGGTTGACCATGACCATGCCGGCCTGCGCGTGGCGCTTGAAGTGCGTGGCGTACTTGAGGGAGGTGGTGCAGATGCCCGCGCACAGGCCGAACTCGGTGTCGTTGGCCAGCGCCAGCGCGTGCTCGTAATCGTCCGCGCGCAGGACCGCCGCCACCGGCCCGAAGATCTCCTCCCGCACGATGCGGTCGTCGGGCCTGGCCGAGAACAGGGTCGGCGCCAGGAAGTGGCCTTGCGTTTTCCACTCCACCCGCTCGCCGCCCGCCAGCAGCTCGCCGCCGTCTTCGCGGCCCGCCTCGATGTAGGACAGGTTGGTCTTGAGCTGCTCGCCGCTGGCGACCGGGCCGATGTCGATGCCGGCCTCGAGCGGATCGCCGACGCGCACCTTCGCCAGCCGCGCCTGCATGCGCGCGACGAACTCGTCGTACACCGCGCCCTCGACGATCAGCCGGCTGGAGGCCGTGCAGCGTTGGCCGGTGGAGAAGAACGCGCCGTTGACCGCGCATTCCACCGCCTTGTCCAGGTCGGCATCGGCCAGCACCACCAGCGGGTTCTTGCCGCCCATCTCCATCTGCACCTTCAGCGCGCGCTCGGCGGCCTGCCTGAGCAGGGCGTGGCCGGTCGGCACCGATCCGGTGAAGGTGAGCGCGTCCAGGCGCTTGTGGTTGACCAGCGCCTGGCCGACCGTGCGGCCGCTGCCCAGCACCATGTTGAACACGCCCTCGGGCAGGCCTGCCCGCGAGAGGATCTCGGCGATCGCCCAGGCGCAGCCGGGCACGATCTCGGCCGGTTTGAACACCACGGTATTGCCGTAGGCCAGGGCCGGCGCGATCTTCCAGGCGGGGATCGCCAGCGGGAAGTTCCAGGGGGCGATGATGCCCACGGTGCCGACCGGCTCGCGCGTGATCTCCACGTCCACGCCGGGGCGGGTGGAGGCCAGCTTCTCGCCGGGGATGCGCAGCGCCTCGCCGGCGAAGAACTTGAAGATCTGCCCTGCGCGCGCGGCCTCGCCGATGCTTTCGGGCAGGGTCTTGCCCTCCTCGCGCGCCAACAGGCGGCCCAGTTCCTCCTTGCGGGCCAGGATCTCGCTGCCCACGGCGTCGAGGATGTCGGCGCGCTGCTGCGGGTTGGACAGCGCCCAGCCCGGCAGCGCCGCCGCCGCCGCGTCCACCGCCTGCCCGGTGCGCTCGGCATCGAGCCTGCCGTAGTGGCCGACCGGCGTGGCCAGGTCGGACGGATTCTCGTCGGCGTGGCTGCCCTCGCCCTCGACCCACTGGCCGGCGATGTAGCTGCTGAAGCGTTGTTCGGTCACATGGTTCTCCTTGCCTGATGCGATCCCACCCCCGCGCACCTTACAGCGCGCGCACCCCGCCTGGCACGAAGCCGGCGGGAGCCACGCGCAGCCGGTTGCGCAGCGGCGCGCCCAGCTCGGGCAGCTCGATCTCGAATACATCCCCGGGGCGCGCCTGCACGCCGTCGGCGAAACTCAGCGTCGCGGTGCCGAAGAAATGCAGGTGCACATCGCCCGGGCGGCGGTGCGCGGCGTACTTGAAGTGGTGGTATTCGAGGTTCTCCAGCGAATGGCACATGTTGGCCTCGCCGGTGAGGAAAGGCTTCTCCCACAGCACCTCGTCGCCGCGGCGCACGCGGCTGGTGCCGCGCAGGTCGGCCGGCAGCGCGCCGGTGCGCAGTTCCGGCCCGACCGCGCAGGCGCGCAGCTTCGAGTGCGCGAGATACAGATAGTTCTGGCGCTCGGTGACGTGGTCGGAAAACTCGTTGCCGATGGCGAAGCCCAGCCGGTGCGGGGTGCCGTCGGGGCCGATCAGGTACAGCCCGACCAGTTCAGGCTCCTCGCCGCCATCGAGAGCGAAATCGGGTGACTCCAGGGCCGCGCCCGGCGCGACCAGGACCGAACCGTCGCCCTTGTAGAACCATTCGGGCTGCGCGCCGGCGTGGCCGGGCTGCGGCCTGCCGCCGTCCACGCCCAACTGGAACATGCGCATCGAATCGGTCAGCGTGCCGGCCTTCGCCTGCTGCTGCAGGTCCTGGTGCATCGCATCGCGCGTGGCGGCGCTGCCCAGGTGTGTCAGGCCGGTGCCGGTGACCAGGCAATGCGCGGGATCGGGGTGGTGCAGCGGCGCGAGCACGCGGCCCTCCTGCAGGAGCGCGGCATAGTCCAGGCGCGTGTCGCCGGGGCTGGCCTGGGCCTGGTCGGCGAGGCTGCGACCATTGCCGATGGCCGCGCCGGCCAGCGCGTACATGCCGGCGATCCCGTCGAGCAGACGCACCTGGCTGCCATCGGCCTCGACCACGCCGACCCGGATGCTCCCGGCGTCGTCCTTCAGCTGGATCAATCGCATCTGCGCGCCCGTAGTCCCGACGAATGTTCGACCCCGCATTCTGCCGTGCCGATGGATATGCATCCAATTCATTCGGGCGAGAAACAGATAAGGATTCTCGTATGCCTCCGGCCCGCCTCCCGGCCCCGGCCATCGCCGGTTGCGGGGTCGGCCAGGACTGCGCGGTGCCGCCATTCGTGGCCGGCGGCGCAGCGGCCGCGCTCCGCCCCACGCTTCAGTCGTGGAACGCCGCCACGCGCTCGCGCTGGCCCAGCATGAACGCATCGGCCACGTGCCGCAGTGGCGCCAGATCCACATCCGAGCGCCCGCTCCCGATGAGCTCGGCGAAGCGCCGATACAGCATCGGGTACTCCTGCTCCGGTTCGCCGTGCACCAGGCGACCATCCAGCGACAGCTTCGCGCCGCCCTCCGAGAGCAGCATCTCGCCGGCCTCGGTGCTCGCGACGATGTCCCAGCTCTGCCGGCCGGTCTGGCGCCAGTCGAATTCGGCGGCCAGGTCCAGGCCCTGCGCATCGGTGAAGCGGATCGCCGCGGCGATCGGGGCCCCGCGATTCTCCGGAAACGCCAGCGTCGCCGCGGTGGCGAACACCGGCCGCGGCAGGATCCGCGTGACGATGGAGAGCGCGTTGATGCCGGGGTCGAACACGCCCAGCCCGCCGGGTTGCCAGATCCAGTCCTGCCCCGGATGCCACTGCCGCACGTCCTCCTTCCACACCACCCGCATCGAGCGGATGCGCGTACCGGCCAGGAACGCGCGCGCCGCCTCGACCGCCGGGGCGTAGCGCGAATGCCAGCTGGCGAACAGCGAGACGCCCTGCGCGGCAGCGCACGCGGCCAGGTCCTCGACCTCCGACAGCGTGGCCCCCGGCGGCTTTTCCAGGAACACGTGCTTGCCGGCCTCGAGCGCCCTGATCGCCGCCGTGTAGCGGTACTGCGGCGGCATGCACAGCGCGACGGCGTGCACCGAGGGCACCGCCGCGAGCATCTCCTCGATCGAGCCGAAGTTGTCGATGCCCTCGACCCGCCCGTTGCGGCTGGCGGCGGCGACCAGGCGGTAGTCGGGGTTCGCGGCCACGGCCGGCAGGTGCTGGTCGCGCACGATCTTGCCGACGCCGACGATTGCGAGGTTGATGGTTGCCACGGGTGCGGTCTCCACGGATGGGCAGGCGCGCGCCCCGATCGGGGGCGCGGCCTGCGATGGTTGCCTGGTCGCGCCGCCGGGTGGCGCGCCGGGCGTCAGGCGAGTTCCAGCGCCACGGCGACGTCGTCCCAGGGCCGGTCCCGGCCCGGACAGGCGAAGCGGTAGAGGATGTCACGCCGGTACGCCGTCCCCGGACGCAGGACGGCCTGCGGGAAGGCCGGCTGGTTGGGCGCATCCGGATAATCCTGCGGCTCCAGGCACAGTCCGTCGCCCAGCCCCGGGTGCTGGCGCGACAGGGCCTGCCCGCCGTAGAGCTGCAGCGCGGGGGCGTCGCAGTCCAGCCGCATCGCGATGCCGCTGTGCGGCGAGTACAGCCGCGCGGCGCAGGCATGCCCGGGTTCGAGCACCAGGCAATGGTCGTAGCCGCCGGCCAGCCGCAGTTGCGGATCGGCAGGATCGGCCCGCGCCGCAAGCGTGGCCGGCGCGCGGAAGTCGAAGGAGGTGTCCGCCGCCGGTTGCACATGGCCCAGCGGAATCAGGTCCGGCGCGACCGGCAGCACGCCCGCGACCGGCACCTGCAGCACCTGCGAGGCGGCCGGCACCGTGGCATCGCCGGCGAGGTTGAAATAGGGGTGGTGGGTCGGGTTGAACGGCGTCGCCGCATCGGTCGTGGCATCGAAACGCAGCAGCAGCCGGTCGCCGAGGATGCGATAGGTGGCCACCACGTCGAGGTTGCCCGGATACCCCTCCTGCCCTGCCGGCGAGCGCAGCCGCAGCACCAGCGCATCGGGCCCGTGGGCCTCGACCGTCCACAGCCGGCGCCCGAACCCCAGCAGCCCGCCATGCAGCTGGTTGCGGCCCTCGTTGGCGGCCAGCACGTGCATCTGCCCGTCCAGGAGGAAGCGCGCCCCGCCGATGCGGTTGCCGTAGCGCCCGACCAGGATGCCGAGGAAAGCCGGATCGTCGAAGTAGGCCCGGGCATCGGGCAGCCCCAGCACCACGTCCACCGGGCCGTCCTGCCCGCGCACGCGCAGCCGCGCGAGGATGCCGCCCAGGTCGAGCACCTCGGCCTGCAGGCCGCCTTCCTCGCCCAGGCGATAGGCCGTCACCTGCCGCCCGTCATGCAGCCGTCCGAACGATCGGATCCTGTCCACGCCGCTCCTGGAGTCCCGCGGCCGCGCCGCTGGCAGGCAGCATAGGCAGGCCTGCGACGCGCAGCCATCCCGCTTCGGGAATGGCAGTCCCCGGGAATGGAATGGCACGAGCCCGATACCAGATCAGGTATCGGTCTTCTTGTTAAATTCATTAGAAGGTTATCGGGGCCACCCCTATTCTCGACCCGCATCGCAAAAAAACAGGGGCTCGCCAGAAGCACCTGCGATGCATCGCCGCACGCTGCCGGCGGCACACCACGGTTGATCGCGTCCAGACGTAGACCGGGAGGGGTTGAAGTGACGACGCACACAGCTCGCGGCATGCATGCATGCCGCGCACCCAAGCCATCGCCTGCCTGCGCGCCACGGCGCCGCCGGCCATCGTCCCGGGCCCGCCCGGGCGCGCACCGCACCACGGTCCGGATCCCGCTCCCGGGCTGATGCCCGCTGGCTGCGATCCGCTCTTTCGCATGGTCCGCTCCGGCCTGGTGCCGGACGCTCACGAACCGAGGCACGCCCATGAATCGTCCGACCCGCCCGACACCGGCCCGCAACCTGCGCCTGGCCGTGCTGCCCGCCGCCCTGTCCCTGGCGCTGCTGGCCGCCCTGCCCGCAAGCGCGCAGGATGCGCCGCCACGGCCCTGCCCCACGCCGGGGAATCCGGACGCGACCTGCGCGGACGAGGCGGCCGCGGGCCGGACCACCGACCTGGACCGCATCGAGGTGCGCGGCCTGCGCGCCAGCCTGATCGACGCGCTGCAGATCAAGCAGGGCTCGATGCAGATCGTCGACGCCATCGTGGCCGAGGACATCGGCAAGTTTCCCGACAACAACCTGGTCGAAGCCCTGCAGCGCGTGACCGGCGTGCAGACCACCGACCGCGGCGGCGGCGAAGTGTCGACGGTCTCCATCCGCGGCCTCAACGACGTCACCACCACCATCAACGGCCGCAACATCTTCACCGCCTCCGGTCGCTCGGTGGCGCTGGCCGACATCCCCGCCAGCCTGCTGGCCAGCGTGGAGGTCTACAAGACGCGTTCGGCCTCGCTGATCGAGACCGGCATCGCCGGCCAGATCGACATCCACACCCATCGGCCGTTCGATTTCGACGGGCGCCGCATCGTGGTCGCCGCGCGCGGCATCCACCAGGAACAGAACGACAGGACCGACCCCAACGTCAGCGCGCTGCTGTCCAATGTCTGGGAACTGGGAGATGGCCGCTTCGGCGCGCTCGCCAACTTCTCCTATGCCGAGACCCACTACCGCGACCAGAGCGTGACCGCGGGGGCGATGGTGCCCTTCTTCACCGACCAGGCACCGGCCGGCTTCGTGCCCTACGAGCGCATTCCGACCACGATCGACGGGCAGGAAGTCTGGCAGCCGGGCCTCGAGGCCGGCCTGCCGTTCGCCCCGGGCTCGACCGTGCCGGTGCGCGGCGAGCAGTACGAGTACCTGCTCTCGCGCGACGCGATCTTCGCCAGCGACCTCAGCGGCAAGCGCGAGCGTCCGGCGGCCAGCATCTCGCTGCAGTGGGCCCCGGACGAGTCGTCGGAGTACGTGTTCGAAACCTTCTACAACGGCTTCCGCAACGAGTCGTTCAACTCGCTGCTGTTCTCCTTCGTCGACTGGTGGGGGGCACTGGGCGATGATCCGGCCGGCAACATCCAGCTCTTCCCGGGCACCAACATCGTGCGCGCGCGCAGCGGCGTCGGGGCGCCGTACAACTTCACCAGCGGCGACCTGCTGACCGGCCGCACCGACAGCTGGCTGTACGCACTGGGCGGGCGCTGGGACGTGGGCGAGCGCCTGCAGCTGCGTTCGGAACTGACCTACCAGGAGAGCAAGTACGACGAGGACTTCTTCGCCATGCGCACCGACCGGGTGACGCACGCGGTCTGGGCGGACTTCAACAGTGGCGGCGGCAAGCCCGCGTTCGGCTTCGACGACAACCCGGCCACGCCCGACATCGACGAGAGCAACCCGGCCGATCCGGCGCAGTGGAACATGGCCGAGCTCTACGACAACGCCCTGTACCGTCGCGGCGACGCGGTCAGCTTCACCTTCGACGGCGACTATGCCGCCGGATGGGGTCCGATCCACAAGCTCGCCTTCGGCCTGCGGCACGATGATCGCAGCGCCAGCGAGGGCCACCGCACCGCGACCGCGGGACCCTGCGACCGTTCGCTTCCCGAATGCACGCTGCCGGGCAATCCGGGCCTGCCGTGGATCAACCACGGCTTCTTCGACGGCCGCTCCGACGTGCCGTCCTCGTGGGTGGTGCCCAACGGACACCACATCCGCGCCAACGCCGACGCCTACCGCGCCCTCTACGGCCTGCCGCTCGGCGGCCAGCTGTCCATGCCCGAGGACTTCCACGTCGAGGAGGCCACCACCGCCGCGTACGTGCAGGGCGATTTCGCCTTCGACATCGGCGAGCAGACCCTGGATGGCCAGGTCGGCCTGCGGTACGTGGATGTGGACACCGACATGCGCTTCGGCGATGGCAGCGCGTCGGCCGGTACGTCCAAGCTGCTGCCCAGCCTGATGCTGCGCTACAGCTTCACCCCCGAACTGATGATGCGCCTGGCCTACGGCGAAACCCTGCGCCGCCCCGCCTTCAACCAGCTCAATCCCAACATCATCTACGTCGATGACGTGACCAACATCGGCTACGGCACCGCCACCGGTGGGAACCCCGCCCTGGCGCCCACCGAATCGAAGAACTACGACCTGTCGCTGGAGTGGTACTTCGCCGCGGGCAGTTCGATCTACGGCACCCTGTTCCGCCGCGAGATCGAGGGCATGGTCACCGACTTCCGCCGCCGCGTGACCTACGAGGGCTACGACTACATCCTCACCCAGCCCGACAACGCCTCCAACGGCGAACTCGAGGGCCTGGAGCTGGGCGTGGTCTGGTTCCCGGACAACCTGCCCGGCCTGCTCGACGGGCTCGGCGTGCAGGCCAGCTACACCGCGCTCGATTCCAGCCAGGACATCCCGGTCACCAACACCGCCGGCGAGGTGGTCGATACGGTGACCACACCGATGTTCGGCATCTCCGACAGCTCCTACAGCGTGGTCCTGGCCTATGAACGCAGCCGCTTCAGCGCGCGCCTGTCGTACGTGTGGCGCGACGATTTTCTGCACAGATACGAGGCCGCGCAATTCGCCAACCCGCTGGGCATCTACTTCAACGCCGAGAAGAGCATGGACTTCCAGCTCAGCTACGATGCCAGCGAGAACCTGACGCTGAGCTTCGACGCCACCAACCTCACCAACGAGCTGTACCAGAGCTATTACGAATACCCGACCACGCACAGTTTCGGCACCGCCCTGTACAGCCGCACCTTCGCGGTCGGCCTGCGCTACCGTTTCTGAGCCGCTCCGGCCGGGCGCGCCCCGCGCCCGGCGCCGTATCCCTTCCGCAACAAAGCGAGGTACAAGACCGATGCTGAAGACTTCCCTGCGCACGCTGGCGCTCACCTCCGCCCTGTTCGCCGCCGGCCTGGCCGGCGCCCAGGACAAGGCCACCGCGACGGCGACGCTGCGCGCGGACCAGCCCGGCGACACCGTGAGCCGCTACATCTTCGGCCAGTTCGCCGAGCACCTGGGCTACGGGATCTATGGCGGCATCTGGGTCGGCGAGGATTCGAAGATCCCCAACACCCGCGGCTACCGCAACGACGTGGTCGCCGCGCTGCGGCACCTGCAGGTGCCGGTGGTGCGCTGGCCGGGCGGCTGCTTCGCCGACGAGTACTACTGGCGCGACGGCGTCGGGCCGCGCGACAAGCGCCGGGTCAAGATCAATACCCACTGGGGTGGCGTGACCGAGCCCAACAGCTTCGGGACCCACGAATTCATGGACTTCGCCGAGCTGATCGGCACCGACCCCTACGTCTCGGGCAACACCGGCAGCGGCTCGCCGCGCGAGATGGCCGAATGGGTCGAGTACATGACCTACGAAGGCGGCTCCTCGCTGGCCGAGGAACGCCGCGCCAACGGCCGCGACAAGCCCTGGAAGCTGCCCTTCTTCGGCGTCGGCAACGAGATGTGGGGCTGCGGCGGCAACATGACGCCCGAACACGCGGCCAACCTGCACCGCCAGTACCAGACCTTCGTCAAGGTGCCCGCCGGCACCCAGGTGACCAAGGTCGCCGCCGGCGCCAACGGCGACGACTACAACTGGACCAAGGTGATGATGGAGATCGCCGGCAAGCACATGGATGCACTGTCGGTGCATTACTACACCGTGCCCGGTGGCTGGCCGCCGCGTGCGTCCTCGTTCGAGTTCGACGAGGCCGGCTGGATCGAGACGCTGTCGAGCGCACTGAAGATCGACGAGATCCTGCGCAAGCACATCGAGGTCATGGACAGGTACGACCCGGAGAACAAGGTCGCGCTCTACCTGGACGAATGGGGCACCTGGTACAAGGGCCTGGATGGCGTGAACCCGGGTTTCCTGCACCAGCAGAACACCCTGCGCGACGCCCTGGTGTCCTCGATCCACTTCGATGCGATGAGCCGCCATGCCAAGCGGGTGAAGATGGCCAACATCGCGCAGATGGTGAACGTGCTGCAGGCGATGATCCTGACCGACGAGGACAGGATGGTGCTCACGCCGACCTACCACGCCTTCGAGATGTACAAGCCCTGGCAGGACGCCACCCACCTGCCCTTCGAGCTGAGGACCCCGCAGTACCGCCACGGCGAGACCTCGGTACCGGCCGTGCACGGCTCGGCGGTGCGGGCGAAGGACGGCAAGGTCTACGTGGCCCTGACCAACCTGGACCCCAGCCGCGCCGCCGAGGTGTCCGCCAGCGTCTCGGGCCTGCAGGCCAGCGCCGTCTCCGGTCGCGTGCTCACCGGCAATGCGATCACCGCCCACAATACCTTCGACCAGCCCGAGGTGGTGAAGCCGGCGGACTTCGCCGGCGCCACCGTCTCGGGCAACACCCTGAAGGTGGAGCTGCCGGCCAAGTCGCTGGTCGTCCTGCAGCTGCGCTGACTGCAACGCCGCCGGCCCGGCGGCGGGGACGCTCCGGCGTCCCCGTCCGTCCGGGTCGTCGCGGGCGCCAGCCTGGCGCGGCGCCCGCAGGCGCCCGCCTCGGTTGCCGCCGGGCGGCGCCCCGGCGGCGCGGCCGGTACAGGCCGCACAAGCCCCCGGGGCAACCTGCTGCCCGCGAGCGCGCAGCGCCCGCGCGTCCCGCGCAGCGCGAACGGGCCTGTATTCACCCCGACTTGATGACCACGACTCCACTCTCGCCGGACGCGCCTTGGAATGCTGGGGCAGGCCGCCCCGGCACCCTGCGGCGCGAACCATATGGCAGGCGTTCCGCGCCGCCGCCCTGATCCGGTACGGATCCGGACTGGGCAAGGCAACCGCACTGTCCGAACGCGAAGGGACGTGCCATGAACTTCGGTATCAGCATCCTGTTCCGCGCCATTCCCCTCCTCATGGGCGCCGTCTGCCTGGGCCTGGGGCTCTATGTCCTCGCCGGTGGACCGGATGCCGATCATTTCGTGCCCGGCCACGTGCTGATCTCCCTCACTGCGATCTGCATTGCCCTGTTCACCACGGCGGCCACCATCATCCGGCAGTTGACCCATACCTACGGGCCGCAGTGGAAGATCATCCTGCCGGCGCTCGGCTATGCCGTCGCACTGGCAACGATTGCGTGGGGCCTGTGGTTGCGTGGGCGCAGTGACGCCGCCGACGCCTTCGTCGCCGGACATGTCGTGTTCGGGGTCGGCCTGATCGCCACCTGCGTGTCGACGGTGGCGACCGCATCGGTCGAGTTCACCCTCATTCCCAGCAATGCCGCAGGCCGCCACGAGGACGGGACGCCCGCCACGGCCTACGGCGCCGGACGGGGCCGGGTCCTGGTCGCCGTGCCGGTGGTGGCGACGCTGGTCGGCGGGTCGTGGGCGGCAATGCTGCTCACCGACCCGTCGGTGGCCGATCACTTTGTCGCCGGGCACGTCCTGATGGGGCTGACCGCGATCTGTTCCAGCCTGATCGCCCTCGTGGCGACGGTCGTGCGCCAGGTGCGCAACCGCTTCGACGAGGCTGAACGCTGGTACTGGTCCTGGTGGGTGGCGCTCATGGGCAGCGCCATCTTCCTGTGGGGTCTGGTCGTGCTGTTCGGCTCCGACCGGCCCGAGCGGATCGCGCCCGGCTGCATCCTGCTCGGGCTCGGCATGATCTGCTTCAGCATCATGTCCAAGGTCTGGTTGCTGGCATCGGTCTGGCGGCGCGACTTTCCCCTGGCCAACCGGGTCCCACTCATTCCGGTCATGACCTGCCTGGCATGCCTGTTCTTTGCCGCGTTCCTGGCAGAAGCGGCGATGACCGACGCCAACTTCCAGATTCCCGCACGCGTGCTCACCGGGCTTGGCGCGGTGTGTTTCACGCTCTTCTCGATCGTGTCGATCCTGGAGGCGGGCACGTCGAAACAGGCGTGACCGCGCCCTTCTGCCGCCCGCAGTCCTTGAACTGAAGGCCGCGGCACCGCGCTGCCCGCATCGGCTGGGATGACTGGCAGGGTGCTTCGGCGCCTTCCGCTTCCTTCCGGCCCGGGCGCGCCGCGGGCCGGCTCAGATGCGCCTGCCGTCCGCGCCGACCACCTGCTCGCCGTCTTCCTTGGTGAAGGCACCCTGCTGCGGATCCGGGAGGATCTCCAGCACCAGCTCCGAAGGCCGGCACAGGCGCGTCCCCAGCGGCGTGACCACGATGGGGCGGTTGATCAGCACGGGGTTGGCGACCATTGCCGCCAGCAGCGCCTCGTCACCGAGCGAGGCCTCGTCCAGGCCCAGTTCCGCGTACAGCGCCTCCTTGGCCCGCAGCAGGCCACGCACGCCCACGCCCGAGGCGGCCGCCAGTTCGCGCAGGCGCGCCGGCGTCGGCGGATCCTTGAGGTAGTCGATGACCACCGGCTCCACACCGCTGTTGCGGATCATCGCCAGCGTGTTGCGCGAGGTGCCGCAGCGCGGGTTGTGGTAGATCGTGATGTCGCTCATGCAGCTGTCTCCGTGCAGGTATGCCGTGGGGCGATGCGTCCGCGCCGCGCATGGCCCATGTTCTTCGATGCGATGGCTGCCCGTGCTCAGGGGGTCGCGCGGACCGTGGTGCCGGATGCCACGGCCGCCGGCACCTCCACCGCGCCCGATGCCGCCGCCAGGGTCGCGGTCGCCAGCTCGTCCTTGCGCTCGCTGTAGCGGCTGGTGAGGTAGTCGCTGCGCCCGCGCACCAGCAGGGTGAACTTGACCAGTTCCTCCATCACGTCGACCACGCGGTCGTAATACGGCGAGGGCTTCATCCGTCCGTCCGCGTCGAACTCCTGCCAGGCCTTGGGCACCGAGGACTGGTTGGGGATGGTCACCATGCGCATCCAGCGGCCGAGCACGCGCAGCGCGTTGACCACGTTGAACGACTGCGAGCCGCCGCAGACCTGCATCACCGCGAGGGTGCGGCCCTGGGTCGGTCGCACGCCGCCCTCCTCCAGCGGCAGCCAGTCGATCTGGTTCTTGAACACCGCCGAGGGCGCGCCGTGCCGCTCCGGGCTCACCCACACCTGGCCCTCCGACCACAGCGAAAGCTGGCGCAACTCCTGGACCTTGGGATGTTCCGGTCCCACGCTGCCCTGCAGCGGCAAGCCCTGCGGATCGAACACCCGCGTCTCGGCGCCGAAGTGGCGCAACAGGCGCTCGGCCTCCAGCGCCAGCTTGCGGCTGTAGGACTCCGGTCGCAGCGAGCCGTACAGGATCAGGATCCGGGGCGGGTGCCCGGCGCCGGCGCCCAGGCGATCGCCCGTGATCGGATCGGTCGCGCCGTGCACCAGATTGGGAAGGTCCTGTGGTTCCATGCCGCTTGAGCCCCGTCGAATAGTTCGACTATTCTAGAATCATGGAATTGACCACGGCAACCGTCGCGCTGGCCGCGCTGGGCAACCCCACCCGGCTGTCGGTCTTCCGCCTGCTGGTCGAGGCCGGGCCGCAGGGACGCAGCCCCGGCGCGATCGCCGAGACCCTGTCGCTGCCCGGGGCCACCCTGTCCTTCCACCTCAAGGAACTCGCCCTCGCCGGCCTGATCGCCGGCCAGGCCCAGGGCCGCCGCATCACCTATCGCGCGGACTTCGACGCGATGAACGCCCTGGTCGAATTCCTCACCCGCAACTGCTGTGCCGGCCAGCACGACTGCGCGCCGGCCAGGCCTCCTGGCCCGGGCGCGGAGCCCTGACGCCACGCCCAGGCTGCGGCCGGTGCCGCGCGAGAGCGCCGCGCGGTTGTTTGCGGCGATCGCACCTCCTCTGCCGCTGGAATGCCGCGATGTCCTCGCGAGGTAGGGGACCGACATCCGGGATGCCGGCATGCAGGTTTGATCGACGGATCCAGCATGCGTCGACGGTCGCCGCAGCGCAGCCTGGCCCAGCCCCACGCGGCGTTCCGGTCCCCCACGAGGAACCCGGGCTTTCCGTGGAACGCCACACGCTCCATCAGGCTCCTCACCGGCTGCATGGAAACGAGGCGGCTCATGGCCAAGTGTCTCCAGCGGTGCCGACCCGACGGGGTCCGTCGCCAGGCGGCGGCGTCTTCGATGGCGCGTCAGGCCTCGAGCGCCATGCCCATGATGATGTCGTCGTAGTCCGTGCCGCCCACGCTGAACCTGCGGACGCCGAGCTTGCGGAAGCCGCAGCGCTCGTAGAAGCCGATTGCCGCCCGATTGTGCGCGTAGACACCCAGCAGCAGACGCCTCGCGCCCGCCGCCCTGGCATGCGCCACGGCCGCCGCGACGAGCCGGCCGCCCAGGCCCCCGCCCTGGAACCTGCCCAGCAGGTAGATCCGCTTCAGTTCGAGATCGCCGGCACTGTCGGGCAGCGGCAGCTGCGCAGGCGCCACCACCATGAAGCCCACCGGCGCCTGCCCCTGCCCGGCCTCCACCAGCCACAGCGCATGGTCCGGGTCGTCCAGCCAGGCACGGTAGTGCGCGGCCGAGTGCGCGCGGGCGCAGTGGCCGATGATGGCGCCGCCATCGAGCACCCCGGCGAAGGTTTCGAGGAACGTCGCCTGGCCCACCAGGGAAAGCGCGTCCTCGTCGCCGCGCGTACACGGCCTCAGCTGTGCCTGGATCGCCATGGCCACCCCGTCGACAACCTACGCCCGGCCTGGCCCGCCACCACTAGCCCGCGCCTCCGCCGGCATCCGGGTTCTTGTCGGCGATGAGCCGCAGGTCGATCCCGTGCTCGAGAAAGGCCTTGCAGCCGGCGATGACAAGATTGAAGCCTTCGGTCGAATCCAGCGCCTGCGCCACCTTCTCGTCGTCGCTGCCCTCGAAACCGGACGCGACGATCGACACGAAGGTGGCCTCGTCGCCTTTCGGCGTGAAGGTCCACTCGACCGGCGTGGGCCATGCGATGGCGATCCTGCGGTCTTTCTCGATCGCCGTGACGGCGACCTCGGCGCAAACGCCGTAGTGATCCCAGAACCAGGTCACCGCCTCGCCCGGAACGAGCGGCCCGCTGGAGCGGCTGAACCAGAACCGGGTGGTCACGGCCGGATCGATGAAGGCGGCGAAGACCTCGTCCACGGGCCTTCGGATGAGCATCGTCGCGCGCGCAACGGGAGGCTTGGTGAGGGTCATGTCCACTCCGGGGCTTCGGACATCCGAGGCCGGTTCCAACGCACGGCAGCCTGGCGAGCATGCCGCTGGCGTGGCCGGGCCATCATAAGACGCAAGCGCGTCCGCCGCGCCACTCATGGCGCGCCGCGAGGCGGCGCCGGATCGGTCCGGTCGCGGCGCTGGACGGACACCGCCCGGACCATCGCGAGCACGTCGAGGCCGCGGGCCCGGTAATTCCCGAGACGGGCACCAAGCGCCGGCGGCAGGTCTCCTGCCGCGGGTTCGAACCCCTGGCGGTAAAAGCCGACCAGGTGGCCGTAGGGCAGGCAGCAACACCAGCGATCCCCGATCGCGTGCTCGAGCTGCCGCAGGATCATGCTGCCGAGGCCCCGCCGCTGGTACCGCGGTTCGATCTGCAAGCCGCGCAGCCAGAGCAGGCCATCCTCCCGGCACAGACGCCGGACGCCCACGATGCAGGCCCCCGCCACATCGATACTGTCCATCGCCATCGAGCCCCCCATGTCCAGGTGCCGTTGCCGCAAAAGCGGGCTGGGCGCATCGCGAACCACAGCGACCTACCGGCGACTACGGCGCGCCCCCTTGCCGCCAGCCGCCTGGACTCTCCGACCTGCCAGGCAAGTCCGGCTCGAACGAACTGTCAGGCAGCCGGAGGTACCGCCACGCCGCGACCAGCGAAACAGCAAACGCAAGCGCGAGCGACGGCGCGATCCACCCCCGGAGCCCGGCGCACATGGCCGGGCCATAAAGAATGCAGGGGTAGTACGTCCGGTCCAGAAGCGCCAGACCGTGGGGTAGCAGCACGGTGAGGATCGGCGTGGGTACCGGGCTGCGAGCACAGAGACGGCAATCGCGAACGCCACGATGGCCCAGGCCGACCGGACCGCCCTGCGGCGCATGAGGCGCGCGAGCAGGACGAATCCCAACAGCACAGGCGAGGAAGCGACCGCCCAGATCGGCAGCAGCACGATGTACAGCGCCAGCAGATAGGGGATGGCGCCCACGGCTGCCTAGCAACCGGGCGGAGCCCACCGCGAAGCGGTGTCGGCTTGCATGCGTCGCTGGCGCCCAAAGCCATCGGCGGCAAGATGCTGCTCCAGCAGGGCAATGTGCGGCTCAATAGCGGGCGGTCGACGTCATCGAAGTACAGGGACCATCCTTCCCCATCCGTCCCGGCGCGGCCTGCAATGCGCCTACAGGTACTTGATCCATTCCCGCACGATCGCAACCAGCGGGCCGCTCTTCCTCTCCAGGTCCTCCCGGCCGGCGAAACTGACCGAGGCGCGATCGGGCGCGAGCCATCTGAGCAGCTGATGCGGATCAGCGATCGCGCCTTCCGGAATCGTCCGCCCGGATCGGGCGCCGAGATGGAGAATGAGTTGCAGGGAGTCCGTTGGCCGCAGACGCATCGTGGCGAAGTGCTCGGACGTCCGGAAGCTCGGCGCGTTCCATTTGACCTCCTCGGCAATCCCCGGATCCGCCTCGAGCAGGATTTGCCTGAGCGCGGCAATTTCCTGCTTGAGCGGATGATCCAGCGCAGCGACGAAGGACTGCACCGTAGCAGCCGGCTTACGACTCCTTCCCGCCATCTCCCCCTCCTCCGAGCGACCCGACACGAGAACCAGGCGCTGCTGCGAACCGGCGGCGGCCCGATGAAGTGTCAGCCGCCACTGGCGCTGGGCCGCCGAGCGCCGCGCTTGCCTGCCAGAACCCCGGGCAGCCGGCCGCGCAAAGCGAAGTACCCAAAGAGGTAAGCGCCATACAGCGCCGCGAGAAACACGCCCAGCTCGACCCACGTGCCCAGCTCACCATCGAGACTGCGGGTGATCAGCGCCCACATGCCACCGAGGGCCAACAACGCGGAAATGGCGCGCTGCCACGCTGGTGCCCTGCTACCGTTCTCCATGGATTCCTCCTTGGCGGCCATACGCCTCACTGCAAACGGCAAGTTGTTCTTGGGGCGACTTTGGCATGGGAACACTCCTGAACTCTGATTATGGCGCCCACTGAACAGCAGGAACTACCGCGTCGGCTTCAATGAATTGTTAGCGCGCCAGCTGGCAAGCCGCGTAGCCAGCAAGTACCAAACCAAAAACGAACTGCACCCCAAGCAATGTACCGATTGCCACTGTGTAGCGCGACACGGCACTTCGAGAGGTTTTGTCGATACGGAAAAGCTGAAATTTTTCCTGATACGAGGCTTCCATCTCAAGCAATGCATCGACAGATAGCTTTAGTAGATGCTTGCTTCGCGTGTCAGCGAGCCAGAACACGAAAGATAGAACGCAAAGAAAAGTTCCAAGCAGCAGAAGAAGGGCCGGGCTAAGCTTCTTGTCGATAGCATTGATTACGCCACCGTTGACGAAGATGGCCACCAGCAAGAAGAAGTTGAACGACTTCAACCTCTGCTCCGCGTTGAGCTTGAAGTGATCCCATACAAGTGTCTGTTCGTCCATGGCGCACCCCCGAGCGCTAACACCCAGAATCAAGCCGTGCGGCGAAGCGGCATCGGCTCGACTGATCTGCTAGAAGTCAACGCCGCCTCGCCCTGTACGCTGCGATCGCCTGTATGAGAACAGCAGGCTCTGACCGCACGATTTCTCTGACGCGAGCAAGAAGCCTATTGGAATACTTGTGCACGACATCCGTTCGGCCGGTTTGGATTTCCGGCCAATATGCGGGCGCTGCCGATCTGCGTCAATTCCACGGCTACCCAACGCATTCAACGGTTTGCCTCCAGCGCTCCGCACCGGGGACACGCTGCCGCCCGGATATCCGGCGTGCCCGCCGGAATATCCGTTATGACGGCCTGCACGCCGGCGTATCCGTGCGGGCAGCCGGGCTTGCCCCTGATGCCGTTGGCGGACGTCGCGGCAGGATGCGGACGGATCGCCTCGAAACCGATGGGCGATGCGGCCCCCGGCCCTGGCCGGCTTGCCGGATAGCGTGGCGACGTCGGATGCGCCGGTCGTCGCACGCGGACGCGGCGACCACCGCCTGGTCGCCTGCGCGGCACCGAAGGCGCGTCGCCGGCCTGGGCGCCGTCGCCGGGCCGGTAGCCGGGCGCGAGGCCGACGAAAACATTGCCAGGCCCGTCTGC
>Ga0233369_1000258_pt1 | contig 25750 bp, 23 predicted proteins | sample ElkDunMinimDraft_26_FD_191537 | JGI IMG/M metagenome (GOLD analysis project Ga0233369, IMG submission 191537) | Fecal eukaryotic communites from dung pellets of Tule Elk in California, USA - Elk Dung D16 | ecosystem: Host-associated > Mammals > Digestive system > Large intestine > Fecal | place... | reverse complement strand
TGGACCTACTCCTCCTACAATTCCTATCATTTTGTTTAATCTTACATTAATTCGATTTAAGAATATATGTTTAGCCCTAATGCCGGGTAGGCAGTTACTTTTTTTCCTCAAAAAGTAACCAAAAACTCGTCGCTGTACCGAGTTACCACAATGTTTCGACATTCCTGCAAATGGCAACTCGCTAAGGCGACATTTTTCACGTTACAACGGTATTTGCATTTATTGAATAGGAGTGTGTTATTTTAAATCTCTCTAGTCAAGCTCGTGGACATACTCCTCCTACAATTCCTATCATTTTGTTTAATCTAATTCTCCTTCCCGCCAATCGTACGCCCAGAAAGTTTGTTTGTTGTCTAGAAATAGTTGCATTAATTTCTTCATCGCTGGAAAACCTTCGTCCGTATTCATAAAGGCTACTAATGTTTCTTTGGATTTTGGGTATGTAATAAAAAAACAGCGAAATCCTGGATTTGAACCTGTATGCCAATAGGCTGTCCCTTTTTCGTTAATCTGCATTCTAGAAATCAATGCACATGGCACGTATTTGTCCGTAGGATCGATTTCTTTGCCTTTTTTCGCTTGGGAAGCTTTTTCTAACAATAATTTATGCGTAGATTTTTTTAATCCAAATCCTTCAAAGAATACTTTTTGTACAAATTTTGTATAATCCTCGGCTGTGGTATAAAGTGTATATGCAGCGTTAGTTTTGGCGTATTTACTCAATCTTCTTGGTTTTTCTAAGGAATAATGACCATAGGCAGCATTCGATTCTAGAGAATCGTTCCATACGATATTGCTGTTTTTTAAGCCTAAAGGTTGCAAGACTTCTTCCTCTACCAAAGCTTGAAAAGATTTTTTGGTGATGTGCTCTAGTGTTTCTTGCAGAAAATAAAATCCCTCTCCCGAATACATATAATCTGTTCCAGGTTCAAACTGTAAAGTCAATGGCGTGGCGCGCCATGTCGCAGATGGAACATCGCCTTCCCAATTCAGCAATCCTGTGCGATGTGTGAGCACCATTCGCGCTGTTATTTTTTCAGCTCCAGCAGTGTTGCATAACCTGTTGTAGCTGTAATAACTTAATAAAGGCTTGTCTAATTCAATAACACCTTTATCGAGTAAGCGAAAAAACGTGTAAGCAGCGACAACTTTTGTTAATGATGCGGCTTGAAATCTTGTGTGCTTATCTATCGCATCAGCTGTATCAAATTTCTTTGTACCATGTGTATACACCTGCATCTTACTCCCCTTGGCGTAAGCAATCTGCATTCCCGGAATTCCGACTTCTTTAGCAATTTCACTAAGCCTTTCTTCTTTGGATTGCGCTTTAGTAACATTAATGCTGCCTACAATAAAGAGCAAAACAAGAAAATTACTTCGAAATAGCTTTTGGTAATTTATCATGATTCAATGCGTTGTATTTTTTCAAAATTTCCAAAGTCTCTTTGATAGGCAGTGCTTTCACTGTACGGTTGTTTATTCCTGTCATATCTTCTGCCATAAACATCGAATTCAACAAGGCTTCTTCCGTTGCTTCCCATACCGCCATAAATAATGCGGATAGCTCGTCATTATGCACATCCTTCACGTCTATTTCAATTTGATTTTTGTTGTTATACGGCACGCGAACTGCTGGATTTGTAGAGAAAGCTATAGAATAATCGCCCGAACCATTGGAAGAAAATCCCCCAACATTACCAAAGGAAATATATGAACGCTTGGCAAGTCTTTCGAGATTGCGGGAAGACAACGGTGCATCCGTAGCAATTATAATCATACACGATCCGTCGGCTTTGTATGGCTCTTTTTTCTCCATCATATAGAAGTTTTGGAGTTCTCTTCCGACAGGAGCACCGTTAATTTGCAATACGCCTCCGAAATTGGATTGCACCAACACACCAACGGTATAGCCGCCTTTGGAAGCAGGTAACTTACGCGAAGCTGTCCCGATGCCGCCTTTGAATCCTAATGTTTCCGTACCCACACCAGCACCAACATTTCCTTCGGCTACGGGACCAGAATTAGCTTTAGTCAAACTTTGTAATACATGTTGCGCTTGTACATGGCGACCACGAATATCATTAAGCCCGCCATCATTCGTTTCACCGATAACAGAGTTCACTGAGCGCACACGTTCATTTCCGGGAAGTTTAATCATATAATCTATAAGCGCATCTGCAACTTTAGGCGCGTTCAGTGTATTGGTCAATAGGATAGGGGTTTCAATATTTCCCAATTCTTGAATCTGCGAAATGCCCATCATTTTTCCGAAACCGTTACCGACATAAACGGAAGCAGCAACTTTATCTTGAAAAATATTCCCTTCATGTGGGATAATCGCTGTCACACCAGTGCGAACATTATCACCTTGTATTACAGATGTATGACCAACTTTTACACCAGGAACATCCGTAATTGCATTCCATTTTCCTGTAGGTAGTATCCCCGTCGTTATACCCAATTCGCGAGCACGACTTCTTTTTTCTTGAGCGAAGGTTTTTGATTCCAAAAATGTGCTAAAGCCAATAGCCAAGCACAAGGCAGAAGTAAGTATTTTCATAGGTGGCATTAAAATGCTTGAAAATACTAAAAGAACTTAATAAGGGAAAGTTATATTTTAAAAGAATTGAGGAATTAGGAGATTTGGCGTTGGGGATCTCGCTGGAAAGAATTAAGCGAGGTTAAATATTTTTGATTTTTAACTTTTAACAGGAGTTGTGGAATGGATACCCTTGTTATGCATTGGCTTTTTTACCATTTCAATTTTCCCTTTTTCCATAAAACGAAAGACATAATATTCAGTAATATCGCTAGCCCTATAACTGTAAAACCCAACTGATTTTGAAATCCATTGCGAACGAAATATGATTGACCATTTTTGTCAATAAATTGGGAAAACCTATTCAGACCAATATTTCTTGTGTCAGAAGTTTCGTAGTAGTATATGTCAATTTTATCTCCAACTTTTAAGTCGTCTATAGTTTTTTCAGTCGGCTTACTATTTGGCTCATATATCTCAAATAGATAGGGATAGGAGTCAATTTTTAAATAGCGAAAATCCCCTTTGTGTCGTATTGGAAGCTCTCGAAATTCCTTGTCATAGTATTCAATAATTCCTGTCGACTTGTCGTATTCTATCTTGTTTTTGAGTTGTTGATAGTCACAAAAAGTCCAAGTATAAGGACTATGATTGAAGCGAAAATTACTCCACGAACGCTAATTAATATAGGAATTATCATTCTTTTTTTTCTTTAAGCTTGTGCATAACACCATTATATACGCAATATTAGCTATTTTTCTATAAGTGTAATAATGCGTATATAAAATAGGTTATTAAGAAATAGTATAACGCATTATTAATAAATCTACCAAAAATAAAGGATATATTTTTTTAAAATCCGCAATATAATTTTATTAGAAAAGACATAAGGTTGCACACTACTTCTGGCTTTCATATTCTTGGCTTAGCCGATCCATTCGGCGTTGTATCGCGACATCTGTACGATGCGGTACAAGATGATTTAGTGCATTTTTTTCTACATCCACATTGGATGCCGACTCAAAATTATGGACTATATTTTGGTTGGAGATAGCTACGTCATACGCGTCTTTGTGACTCATTAATTTGACAAATACAGGTAAGCATTCGAAGAATACAAAAAGAAGTGTAATAAAAATAACGGCATATTCTGTAGATTTTTCAATCGACCCATCAGGCTTCTTGTGCAAGTTGCTTAGCGCGGCGTTGCGATCCGCAAATCCTGCTACATTGATGGCGCTATCCAAACTTTTATCTGTCAGGATTTTTTCATCCATGATACCTTCTTTGACTTTGCGTTGGGAGAGTAAACTTTCTTTAGTTTGAATACGAGCGCGTAATGTGTCAAGATAGACTTCCTGTTTATTGAGATTCGCTTCCTTCATCTTGGCGTATGGACCATAGCCCAATACACCAGAAGTTTCTTCCGTTTTCGTTCCGAAAATTTCGTGATTCAACTTCTGTCTATCGGCTTTTAGCGTAGCCTCCAAAGAATCTGCTTGTGTTTTTAGCCCATTCAATTGTGTAAATTCTGCAGCATATTTATTCTCAAAAGTCTTTTGCAGGGTATCGATATTCGCCTGTTGTTGTTTTAGATAATCAATTCGCAAATGTTCGCGTATTTCTTTGTCAAATATTTTTAATTCTAGTGGACGTGAAATGACAAAACCAATTAATACCGCAAGTAGAATTCGGGGTAATGCTTGCAATATCTGCTTAAATGTCCCTTTAGATTTATCTATACTGAGGACGATATATCGGTCAAGATTAAAAATCGCCAATCCCCAGATTGCACCAAAAATTAAAGCATAAAAGACCGCAAAATCGCTGCCGCTAAAAACAAAATAAAGGGCATAGCCTCCTGCTAAAGCCGCGAAAAGTCCCGTAAAAAAGATAGTAGCTCCAATGCTTATGTATTTATTATGTTCTTCGGGGAATTTATTTAGGGTTTCTTTATGTACTCCAGCGCACCACCAAAAGAAATTTTTAATATTGTTCATCTATTTGTTATTCAGATTAAAAGAATAATCAAATATAATTATCTGATTGCATTGGTTATGTAATTTTCGGTTAAAATAGGATAAATGTCGGTGAAATTAGTTTTGTCTTCAAATTTGACGGTTCGGCTTAATATTTTTATATTGTCAGCTTTGCTTGATTCCAGTATTTCCTGTTTGCATGAAATATTGTTTACTTTTGCATCACATATCTAAAAAAATAAATAAATTGTAATGAATAAAAAGAGTTTCATTCCATTTTTGGTTGTTGCATCCATGTTCGTCGGATGCGGTAGCGAAAACAAATTGCAGTCAGACAATCCACTTTTAGCAGCGTACGAAACGCCATTCAACGTTCCTCCTTTCGATAAAATTAAAGACGAACATTTCAAACCAGCTTTTGAAGAAGCGTTAAAACAACATAATTTAGAAATTGATTCAATCGTCAATAATGCGGACGAAGCGACGTTCGAAAATACGATAGTAGCATTAGAAAATGCAGGTTCATTGTTGTCCAATGTATCTACCGTTTTCTATAACTTAAATTCTGCTAATACGAATGATAGTATTCAATCCTTAGCAAAAGAATTAGCACCACAAATTTCAGCACATAGTGATGAGATTAGCTTGAACGGAAAATTATTTGAGCGCGTAAAATCAGTTTATGCTAACAAAGATAAATTTGCATTAGATGCTGAAGATTTGAAATTGTTGGAAGAGACCTACAAAGGTTTCGTTCGTTCGGGAGCTAATTTGTCCGATGCGGACAAAGAGTCTTTGAAAAAAATCAATTCAGAACTTTCTGTATTGACTACCCAATTTGGACAAAACTTGTTGGCAGAGACAAATGCATATGAACTTGTAGTTGAAAAGAAAGAAGATTTAGCGGGTTTGCCAGAAGGTCTAGTATCTGCAGCGGCAGATGTAGCGAAAGCAAAAGGTAAAGAAGGTAAATGGGTTTTCACTTTATCTAATCCTTCTGTAATGCCATTTTTGCAATACGCGGACAACCGTGATTTGCGTAAAAATATTTGGGATGCTTACCAAAAAAGAGGTAATAACGACAACGAAAGTGACAACAAAGAGATTTTAGTTAAGATTGCAAATCTTCGTTTGGAGAAAGCAAAATTATTAGGATACAATTCGCATGCAGCATATGTATTGGAAGAGTCTATGGCGGCAAATCCTGCGAATGTATATCAGTTGTTGAATAAATTATGGACTCCTGCGCTTAATAAAGCGAAAGTAGAAGCAGCAGATATCCAAAAGGAAATCGACGCAGCTCAAGATACATTCAAAGTAGCGCCTTACGATTGGAGATATTATGCAGAGAAAATTCGCGTAAAACGTTTTGCGTTGAATGAGGAAGAAATTAAGCCTTATTTTAGCTTACCATCTGTACGTGAAGGTGCTTTTGAAACAGCAAAAAAATTATGGGGTATTTCTTTCGTAGCATTAAATAATGTGCCTACATACCACGAAGAAGTAGAAGTGTATGAAGTGAAAGACAAAGATGGTTCTCACTTAGGTTTATTATACGCTGACTTTTTCCCGCGTGAGTCGAAAAGAGGCGGAGCGTGGATGACTTCATACCGCAAGCAATCTACTGTTGATGGTAAGCGTGTCGCTCCAGTGATTTCTATCGTATGCAATTTCACAAAACCAGTTGGTGACCAACCAGCTTTATTGACTTTCGATGAAGCAAGTACATTATTCCACGAGTTTGGTCATGCATTACACGGTTTGTTATCTAACGTAAAATACAAATCTTTATCAGGTACATCAGTATCTCGTGATTTCGTAGAATTGCCATCGCAAATCATGGAAAACTGGGCTTCAGATCCTGAAGTATTGAAAACTTACGCTAAACACTACAAAACTGGCGAAGCTATTCCAGATTCTTTAATTACGAAAATGGAAAATGCAGGAACATTTGATCAAGGTTTTGCAACAACAGAATATTTAGCAGCTTCTTTATTAGATTTAGATTTCCACGCGACACAAAAGCCTATTTCGGGTGATGTAAATGTGTTTGAGAAAAAAGCAATGGACAAAGCTGGTTTGATCGATGCGATAATTCCGCGTTACAGAAGTTCATATTTCCAACATATCTTCTCAGGCGGTTATTCAGCAGGTTACTATGCGTACATTTGGGCTGAAGTATTGGACTCAGATGCTTTTGCTGCATTTAAAGAGAAAGGTTTGTTTGACCAAGTAACAGCAGATTCATTCCGTAAAAATATTTTGGAAAAGGGTGGCACTGCCAATCCTGCGGATTTATACAAAGCTTTCCGTGGACAAGAGCCAGATCCTGTGCACTTAATGAAAAAAAGAGGATTAAATTAGTTTATTCTAATTCATAACGAAAGGCTTGTTTCAAATTTGAAACAAGCCTTTTTTGTTAAATTTTAGCTCAACATTTGTTATTTAGATTATCTTATTTATATTTGATCTAAATAAAAACAATATGTGTCAGTCCGTAAATCTTACCACAAAAGGGAATACTTCTATCAACTATTGTAGCAAATGTAATTTTCATTATGTGTGGCAGAAATCTTATGTGTTGACTTTTTCTTCTTTTCAATACGCTTGTTTTCTGGACGAAATAAGGAATAGGGTGGGCAATGAAGAGTTCTTGGCTTTTCCAGATGACGAAGAGAGAATGTTTTTAGCCACACCAGCACCAGAAATTCTGTTCACATTTACAAAGGAAGAATGGTATAATTTCACGACAGCTCTAGAAGAAGCGAACTATATACGCGAAGTGTATCGAATTATTCAAGAATAAAAATATTAAGACCTAGTCTTCTTACTGCATTCTCTCTTATAAATAGGTAGGCTAGGCACAACTTAAAACTTCCCTTTATTATTTTGATAAAGGGAGTTTTTTGCGTTAAAACAAAGATCTGACGACTTCTATTTTTTCTTCAATTTCTGAATTATTGCGAGCAAAGCTTTGCGGTTTTTGGCGTCGTGGTAAAATTTGGGTAAACGCTCCAATAATGTAAAAGCAGTTCTGTCTTTATGTTCTCTAAGATCTGCTGTAATATATTGCTCCAAATAAGTAAGATGATCCGCATTAAAGGCTACGAATACATCATTTTTAAAAGGATGTTGCAACCAGAGCTCTGCAACAAAATAACTGTGTGCGGCTATATTCCAATTTCCATTTATCCCATGTACAGTAGCCTCTGTTGATGTTTGTTTATTGAATCCACAACTTTCACAAAATAGTGTTGCCTTTTTCAATTCGTAATCAACTTTAGCAATAGCTTTTTTCGCACAATTTGGGCACATTACTCAAACTTCAGTTTGGTAGTCTTTAAGTGTTTTATTTTGGTCAGTGAAGCGAACAGGCATAACAATTTATTTAATCGTAAATGTCGCTAATAGGCCTTTGTGATCCGTTGGCCACACAGCTTTGGGTAATATAAAGTCATCTTGGCTATCTTTCTCTTGTTTCTGTGCATAGCGTACAGTAGCCTCAGGGCCTACTATTTTTATGTCTTTTAAATTGAGCTTTTTATTCGGTGATTTATAATAGATGTAATCGATGCGGTCACGGTCATCCGCTTCGGGAGTCCACGCCAATTTGCTGATAGGTACGTCAGGATTGTAACTCGGATAGGTAAAGCCGGGATGCGTTACAGGATTGGGATAAATAATACGAAAAGCGTCTTTAAATCCAGCTGTATACAGCATCAGCGAACAATCCCATGGAACCACTGCGCCACGACGATCGTACAAATGTTTATTCTCTTCTATCCAGTCCAAGTGTGATGGTTCATTAAAATCTCCAGCAATGATAATACTGTACTTTTTTGATTCCTTAGCGGCATCTGCAATCACATCGCGTATAGCTTCATCACGCTTTCCTTTACGATTCGCGGTTAAGATTTCTTGTACGTCTGTAATCGGCTTATCCATCTTCTTCCAGGTTACACCGTCGTATCCTCTTGGTAAATAACAAGCGTAATTGGTGTAATCTAGGTGTAAGGAGTAGAAAATTAATTGTTGATTGTGAATAGTAATTTTAGTTTTCAAAACTTGTCCTTGTCGATTTTCCTTTTCATACAAAGTAGATTGATCGAGAATCGAAAATTTTGAAAGTGTTGCGACATCTACCGAATGTTCACTGGAAATTCCGTAGTAGGTCTGTCCTTTTTGTTTTAAATCTTTAAGAAGTTTTGTTACAAAATCAACACCGTTCTTATTATTAACCTCACTCAAAAGTACAACATCGGCATTTTTATCGATTATTTCATCAACAATGGCTTCATAGCCTTTCGGTACAGAATTACCTTCGTGCCATATATTAAGTTGAAAGACTTTAAAGGACTTTTCCTGAGCAAGGCTATTAAAATTATATAAAAAGCAAAGGCAACAGACTATTCGAATAAGCATATGCTGTAAATAAGTTTATAATTAATCATTAAAAGTAATAAACTTATCTACAAAATAGAGTATGTTGAACTGTTAAATACCCGCTGAATCGAATTGCAAATCGTAAAGTCGTTTGTAATAACCGTCCATCGCTAACAACTCTTGATGGGAGCCAATTTCTTTGATTTCACCTTTCTCTAAGACAATTATTTTGTTGGCTTTCTGAATAGTAGAGAGTCTATGTGCGATCACAATAGCGGTACGTCCTTCCATCAAATTATCGATAGCGGATTGAATCATTAATTCCGTTTCAGTATCAATGGAAGAAGTTGCTTCATCCAATATCAAAATACGTGGATCGTGCACCAATGCGCGAATAAACGAAACCAATTGCGCTTGACCAGCTGACAGTGTTGCACCTCTTTCTTGTACCTTATAATCCAAACCTTCTGGTAGACGCATAATGAAATCATATGCCCCTACGCGTTTTGCTGCATTGATAATTTCTTCATCCGTAATGATTGGATTCTGCAGTGTTATATTGTTTTTAACAGTATCAGAGAACAAGAATACATCTTGTAAAACTGTTGAAATATTCTTGCGTAGGAAGGTCAATTCGTAATCACGAATATCTACGCCATCCAATAAAATTTGCCCTTTTTGGATTTCGTAGAAGCGACTTAGAATATTGATCGTAGAAGACTTTCCGGCTCCTGTAGCACCGACCAAAGCCAATGTCTCGCCCGGTTGTACTTTAAAGCTAACGTCTTTCAATACCCATTTCTCATCGTTGTATGCAAACCATACATTCTTAAATTCGATTTCACCGCGAATATGCGCAGGTTTATGTGTGCCTGCGTTTGGGGTAAATTCGTTCGTATCCAACACATCAAAAATTCGTTCTGCCGAAACCATACCCATTTGCAAGGTGTTGAACTTGTCAATTAGCTCACGAATAGGTCGGAAAATCATATTGATATACATCAAAAACGCAACAACAACCCCTGGTGAAATAACATCGGCTAAAACTTGCTTTGAGCCATACCACACCAAAAGTCCTGTCGCAATCGCAATGATAATTTCCAATACAGGAAAGAATATAGAGAAGTACCAATTGGCACGTACATGCGCATTGCGATGCTCTTTGTTGATGGTATCAAATTTCTTCATCTCTTGCTCTTCACGCGCAAAATACTGAATGACAGCCATACCCGAAATGTGTTCTTGTAAGAACGTATTCAAATTCGAAACCCAAAGACGCACATCTTGAAATGCCGATTTCATCGCTTCTTTGAAAATATACGTTGCCCACAGCATCAACGGCATTGGAACAAGAATGATCAAAGTCAATCGCCAATCTGTGTAAAACATCACACCCAAAATCACCACCAATTGTAATAAATCGCCGATAATCTGGATTAGACCTTCAGAAAAGATATTCGCTATTGTTTCTAAATCGGAAATAGTTCGGGTGATTAGACGCCCAATAGGTGTATTGTCAAAATATTTGAGGCGTAAGTTTGTAATATGTTCAAAGACTTGAATACGAATGTCGCGAATCACAGACTGCCCCAAAGTATTAGTCATCAACGTGTGGAAATAACGCACTACGGTCTGCGCAATAAGCAACAGCATCATAATAATGAGCATCATGTCCAACCCTTCGTATTCCCCATTCAAGATATAGTTGTCGAGCGTATACTCAATCAACATTGGTAAAGCTGGCGCAACTGCCGCCAATAAAATCGTCAACACGACAGAAACCCAAAAGATGGTTCTGTATGGACGCATATATTTGGCTAGACGACCCAACAATTTGCTATCGTATGCTTTTCCTGCTATTTTATCTTGTTTCAAAATCTATTTTTCTTGAATAAATGGGTAAATAACACGTGTCAAGTACAATCCATGTGCGGGCACTGATACACCTGCTTTCGAACGACTTTTGCTTTCTAAGACCTCCTGAATATACGAAATAGGTTTTCCCTTCACGCCAATCTCTAGCAGCGTCCCCACAATAGCACGAACCATGTTACGCAAAAAGCGATCTGCCGTAATGTGAAAAACAAAATGGTCACCGTTTTGTTCCCAACGTGCTTCTTTAATGGTACAGATATTAGTAAAGACCTGTGTATTCGATTTGCTAAAACATTCGAAATCTTTTGTGCCTAACAAGAATTTTGCTGCTTCATTCATCTTTTCTACATCTGGGATATCGCGCAGAAGCCAAGATTTATTTATCAAAAAAGGATTTTTCTTGCTGTGAATGTGGTATTCATACGAGCGTTCAGTCGCATCAAAGCGCGCATGTGCATCGTCCGCAACTGCTATTATGCGCTGCACAGAAATATCGTAAGGCAATAGAGAATTGATAGAGAGTAAGGCACGGTTGGGATTTTCTGTTAAGACTTTATTTGCACTATCAAAATGCACATACAATTGTTTGGCATGCACACCTGTATCGGTACGTCCTGCACCAACTGTTTCGACTTCTTCACGTAAAAATGTGTGCAAAGCATGGTTTAATTTTTCTTGTACGGCGATAGCATTTGGCTGAATTTGCCAACCGTGGTAGGCTGTTCCGTCATAGGCTATTTCTAAAAAAAATCTTTTCATGTCATTCACACGACAAAGGTAAAAAAATACTACTACCGAAACGGTAGAACAAAGTCATATTTCTGTGGTTTATACTATATTTGTAGTATTGTCATAAGATTAAGAAACAAATATGATTCAACGCATTCAAACAATTTGGTTGTTATTAGCAACAGTAATTATTTTAGGATTATTTATGTTCCCATATTTAAATTATATCGATTTGGTGGGGTTGGGCAAAAAGTTATTTGTCACTGGCGAATATTCTGCTGTGAATAATGAATCCGTAAAGCAAAGCAATTTTCTATTGCAAACAATAGCAACTATAGTTGTTGCATTAGTACCTTTTGTGACTATTTTTCAATTCAAAAACAGAAAACTTCAAATTAAATTGATCTTTGTTTCCATAGCTTTAATAGCGTTATTGGGTGTTTGGATGTATTTTACCTCTGTTGCTACGTTGGATTTGATTTCACAAAGTTTCGGCGCTAACAATATAGGTGTTGGGTTTTTCTTGTTGCCTATTTCGATTATCTTTTTAGCAATGGCATTGGGCGGCATTCGTAATGATGAGAAATTAATCAAGTCAGCAGACAGATTACGTTAATTATCCTATGAAAAGATTTTTTCTGGTTCTGGCAATTACATTAGGTGTTAGTTGTTCATTTGCGCAAGAGAAACAAGAACGCAAATCCACAGATATCAACGAAATCGAGGTATGGACTAAGGGTGTACAAGTTTCAGCTAAAGGTGATACGGCGACAGTAGAATTGTATTTGCAATCATACTTGAAAAATCCACGTGAATTTAAGTTAAATACATTTTCAACGGGATTGTTGAGTGGTAGTGAAAAACCATTGTGGTATCATACGATGCAATTGGGAAAGGTTCTTGTGCGTCTGGAGGACAGGCAAAATTATCTTCGTTATTTGCTTACACGTAATGAACCAGTGGTATTGACAATCAAAACTGGAGATTGGAAAAAGCAATGGGGCAAACCAAAACAATTAAAACTAGCCTTTGAAGATTTTCAGGAAGAAGGGAAGATATTAGAATTTGTTATAGATTTATAATACAAAAGCCTCGAAAAATTTCGAGGCTTTTGTATGTTTTTATCTTGAATAACGAATTTGTTGTCTGTCCATCATTCCCATTTGATCTTTCATCATTTTGATTTGATCTGCTAACAATTTGTTCTTATCTGCGCGTTTCGCTTCTTGCAAATATTTCTCTGCTTCACGTTTATTACGTTTTGCCATCATTACACCAGCTAGACTCAACTTCGCTAAAGCTACATTGTGATCCATATGCAAACCTAATGAAAGAGCTTTCTTAAAGAATTTCTCCGATTGCAAAGGCGCACGTTGAGATTCCATTAGACCTAATAGTAAATGATAATATCCGTGTTGTGCAGGAATAAGTTGTTTCTCGTAATTTGTGATCTTACTCAACCATTTTTCTGCATTGACAGTATCTTGCTTACGAAAATACCATTGAGTAATAAGCATATATTCGTGAAAGAAAACAGTCACCCAAGCCAAAATTGTAACCAGAATACCCAAAATACCCCAGCCCCAATATCCAAACCAAAATAATACTACTGTTCCTACCAAAAGTAAACAGCTAATAATAATACGCACTAAATTTGACATTTCTTCTTGTTGTAGTTTTTAAAACGCAAATATCCATTAATTTAAGTAGTTATGCAAACTTGTTTATAGGTTTAAGCCGTAAAAATGTACTTTTGTTTTATGGAAAATCTGTACGACGAAAGTTGGGATCCAATCTTAAAGCCTATGATGCAACAAGATTACATGCGAAAACTATCCGCTTTTATACAACAGGAGCGTGCTCAATTTGAAGTCTATCCGCCTAAGAATTTAGTGTTTAATGCTTTTCGATTGACGCCCTTGAACGATGTCAAAGTGGTTATTTTGGGGCAAGATCCTTATCATAATATTGGTCAAGCACACGGATTGTCATTCTCTGTGCCGCAAGGAGTAGTTTTTCCGCCTTCGTTGAAAAATATATTTGCTGAGCTATCTACCGATATTGAAGGTTTCCAAATACCAAGTTCGGGCGATCTTACCAAATGGGCAAAACAAGGTGTTTTGTTGTTGAATGCAACACTTACAGTACGCGCACATCAAGCTGCTTCACACCAAAAGCAGGGCTGGGAAACGTTTACTGATCAGATTATTGAAAAGATTTCTTCCGAACTGGAAAATGTAGTTTTTGTGCTTTGGGGCTCATACGCACAAAAAAAATCGGTTCTTATTGATGAAAAGAAACATCTGATTCTAAAAGCGGTTCATCCATCACCACTTTCTGTTTATCGTGGATTCTATGGTTCTAAACCTTTCTCCAAAGCAAATAATTATTTAGTTGCGCATGGCAGAAATCCAATTGATTGGAAGTTGTAGCTAAGCGTAGCGCTCTTTGATGTTTTCGAAATCGTATTTGGCATTCTCTAGTCTTTCGATATGATTAATGCGGATTTTTTTGCCATTTTGCTCAATATGGGTAACTAACAAATGACTGTCGTAAGCTATTTTATACGAAGTTTGTAGATCCACAAATTCTGTGGCTTCTCCACGAACGACGTATTCAAGTTTACCAAAAGTGTTAAATCTTTTTACGATAAATTCATTGATGGTTTCTGTTGGCGTAACTGTAAACCAAGCGCCATCACCTACACCGCCCAAATACATGGCATCTTTCGGTAGTGTTATTGGTTTGGAACGATAATTCATGCCTCCGATAATCAAGTCATTAGGGAATAATGCTGATTTTTTACGCGAAATATTATCACCTAATTGTTTCAACAAAAACCAAAAGGACTGAAATCTATTCATACGGAAGCTTTTTATGCCTTCGTCGGGAACATAAGAATAGATGATACGATCCTCCGCAGTATTTACAAGATTACTAACTGGGCTACTTTTGATTGTCTCTGGAAGATTGATGTAATGCCAAAAATGGTATTTGGGACACGATTTCATCAACATTCGGGTGATGAATCGAGAGCAATTATTGTTGTTTTTTGCGACTGCGCCATAAGGATAAGTGCCTTCAGTTACACACTGATCACCATAGGCTCTTGCCTTTTCAAAATTAATTCCTTTCACAATCGAAAAGAACAACTTGCCATCACCATACATTGCTGGCTTAAGGTCTTCAAAAAGTTTGATTATATCTTCTAGGTTGGTAATGCTATTATTTTGTATTTCTGCTTTCAGCGAAATATCCAACATAGGATCAGAGAATTTGGAACGTGCGCGACCATAGCCTCGTGGCGCGATATAGCGCCCAAAGTCGTAAAAAAGCATCTCGCCATCAAGGTGATTTACAATCACCACACCTGTATGCCCGACCTTAAAATTTAGATTTTTAACAAGACCTATTTTTTTAAAGAACATCATCCATTTTTCATCGCCTCGAATTGTTGCATCTGGCCATGTTAAGATAATCGCAAAGTCTTGATAGTCTGTATTCATTTAATATTCTAACGGAACAATAGGTTCTTTTTTCGAAGTCGACATGATCATCATCGTTTGAAAAGTTTTTACAAACGGAATTTTCGAAATCTTCTCCATGATGACTGCCTCATACGCTTTGATGTCTTTAACATATACTTTGAGGATAAAGTCACAGTTACCCGTCACGTGATGACATTCCGTGACTTCAGGAATAGCTTTTACAGCTTCCACAAACTCAGGAATAGCATTGTGCGTGTGAAAATCCAACGAAATCTGAATAAAGGATTTAATACCTAAACCTAATTTTTCCTCATCAACGAAAGCATGATAACTCTTGATAAATCCAGAGTTTTCCAATTTGCGTACACGCTCTAATGTAGGTGCAGGCGAAAGACCGATATTTGTAGCAAGCTGCAAATTCGTAATACGGCCATTTTCTTGCAAGAGGCGTAAAATCTTGAGATCAAGTTTGTCAAGTTGGTAGGACATATAATTTCTTTCTTCGAAATGTAAATATAACAAATATTATATAATACTATATCTTTTTGGGTAAGTAAAAGCACTGTGTAAAGTCTTCTTGGGAAAATTTTGTTAGGTCTGGTATGTTCGAATGTGAAATCTCTATGGAAAGGTCATAAATAGACCATATCGACTTTTTTGATTAATAAACGTTATTTAGTATAGTTTACATCTATGTTGATTATTGTTCGAAATAGATTTTAGTAATATCGAATCATTTTTTTGTCAAAAAATTATGTTAAAATCGTCGTGAACACACAAAGAAGTGACTTTTGTCATAAATTGACTTACTTTCACGTTCAGAGAGACCAAAAAATGCTATATTATTAGTATTTATATCGTAACTTTGTATTCCCAAAAAGGTCTGCTATAATGGTTTGACGTGTAAAAAGGGAAGCATTAAATATGAGTACCAAAGACGACGAATTACTGAAAGAGCTGGAGCAAGAAGAATACAAATACGGTTTCACGACTGATATTGAGATGGATATTGCTCCCAAAGGATTGAACGAAGATACAATTCGCCTAATATCATCTAAAAAAAATGAACCAGAATGGTTATTGGAATGGAGATTAAAAGCTTTCCGCCATTTCCTTTCTATGGATATGCCAACTTGGCAAAATTTTGATAATCCCGAAGTAGATTTTCAAGAATTATCATACTATGCTGCACCAAAGCCCAAAAAGCAATTGGAAAGCTTAGACGAAGTGGATCCTGAATTACTAGAGACTTTCGCCAAATTAGGTATTCCTTTGGACGAGCAAAAGATATTAGCAGGTGTGGTAGCTGTGGATGCAGTCTTTGACTCGGTGTCGGTAAAAACTACATTTCGTGAGAAATTGAAAGAAAAGGGAGTTATTTTCTGTTCATTTGGTGAGGCTGTTCAAGAATATCCAGAATTAGTTAAGGAATATTTAGGCACCGTAGTTCCGCAAACAGATAATATCTATGCGGCATTAAACTCAGCTGTATTCTCTGATGGATCTTTCGTGTATATTCCAAAAGGCGTTCATTGTCCAATGGAATTGTCTACATATTTCCGTATCAATGCACAAAATACAGGTCAGTTTGAACGTACATTAATCGTTGCGGATGAAGGTTCTTACGTTTCTTATTTAGAAGGATGTACAGCTCCGATGCGTGATGAGAATCAATTGCACGCTGCTGTGGTAGAATTGATCGCTATGAAAGATGCTGAAATCAAATATTCTACTGTTCAAAACTGGTATCCTGGTGATAAAGACGGTAAGGGTGGTATTTTCAACTTCGTAACCAAACGTGGTATCTGTAAAGGTGATAACTCGAAGATTTCTTGGACACAAGTAGAAACGGGCTCAGCAATTACTTGGAAATATCCGGGCGTAATCTTGAAAGGTGACAATTCTGTAGGTGAATTTTACTCTGTAGCTATGACGCGTAATATGCAAGTAGCGGATACAGGGACAAAAATGATTCACTTAGGTAAAAACACGAAATCAAAGATTGTTTCAAAAGGTATTTCTGCAGGCAAATCACACAATAGCTATAGAGGTTTAGTGAAAATCGGTCCTAATGCGGACAACTCACGTAACTTTACACAATGTGACTCTTTGTTGATTGGTGACCGTTGTGGAGCACATACTTTTCCATATATAGAGAACAAAAATAAAACGGCTAAACTCGAGCACGAAGCAACAACTTCAAAAATCGGTGAAGATCAAGTTTTCTACTTAAATCAACGTGGAATTGATTCGGAAAAAGCTGTTGGATTAATCGTAAACGGTTACGCAAAAGAAGTGCTTAACCAGTTGCCAATGGAATTTGCTGTTGAAGCACAAAAGTTATTGGCAATCTCGTTAGAAGGATCAGTAGGATAGGAGAATTTGAAAATTAGATAATTTGAAAATGTGAGCAGGATAGAATCTCAATACTCACATCTCAATACTCAATACTAAAAAAGAAATGTTATCAATAAAGAATTTGCAAGCGTCTGTTGAAGACAAACAAATATTAAAAGGATTAAACTTAGAAGTAAAAGCGGGAGAAGTTCACGCAATCATGGGACCTAACGGTGCTGGTAAAAGTACATTGGGTAATGTATTAGCTGGTCGAGATTCGTACGAAGTGAATGGTGGTGAAGTGACGTTGGATGGAAAAGATTTATTGGATCTTTCTCCAGAGGATCGTGCACGTGAAGGTTTGTTTTTGGCTTTCCAGTACCCAGTAGAAATTCCTGGTGTGTCAAATATCAACTTCTTGAAAACTGCTGTAAGTGACATCCGTGAATATAGAGGTCTTCCTCCATTAGAAGCGAAAGAATTCTTAGCAATGGTAAAAGAGAAACAAAAATTAGTAGAATTCTCTGCTAATTTGGCGAACCGTTCGTTGAACGAAGGTTTCTCTGGTGGTGAGAAAAAGCGTAACGAAATCTTCCAATTGGCGATGTTGAATCCTAAATTAGCGATTTTGGATGAGACGGATTCAGGTTTGGACATCGATGCATTGCGTATTGTAGCAAATGGCGTAAACCAATTGCGTTCGAAAGATAACGCTTTCGTGGTAATCACACACTACCAACGTTTGTTAGATTATATCGTTCCAGATTTCGTTCACGTATTGCACAATGGTCGCATTGTCAAAACTGGAACTAAAGAATTGGCATTAGAATTAGAAGAAAAAGGTTACGATTGGTTAAAAGACTTAGATGCGCAAAATGCCTAATCTAATCGGTCACCGATAAAAATTAAAGGTCATGAGCGGATTGATAACAAATAACATGAGTACAACAATAGCAAACTCTTTATTCGAACAATTGACGTCTACTTTTCAAGAATTGGAAGTGACGAATGAGCCTTCATCATTGAAAGCAATTCGTCAAGAAGCTTTCGGAAAATTCGAAAAAGCAGGTTTTCCAACAGTTAAGAATGAAGAATGGAAATATACAAACATTCATGCTTTAGTCAACGAAACATATTTGTTGAATGAAGATGTGGATGTAGCAAATTTGGATTTGAGCAAAGCGGATATTCCAGAATTGGATGCACACCGTATCGTATTGATCAATGGTCAATATGTATTGGCTTTCTCTTCGTTGGAAGATGAGGTTGGCATTACAGTAAAATCAATTGAGGAGGCTGTAGAAGAAGCGAATTTCCAAAAACACTTTGCCCAATACGCAGATAAAGCGGACAATGCGTTGGTGGATTTGAATACGGCTTTATATACTTCGGGTATTTATTTATCTGTTGGCAAAAATAAAGTAGTTTCTAAACCATTGCACATCGTGCATGTAGCGACAGGTGGCGAAGAGTTTTTCGCGCAAACAAGAAACTTATTCGTTGTAGAAGCTAATGCTGAAGTAGAAATCATTGAATCATTCATCACATTAGAAAATACAGCTAAAAACTTGCACAATAAGGTTACGGAAATTGTATTGGACGAAAATGCAAAAGTTCAACACTATTACCTTCAAGTAGCTGATGCGGTAAGTAACTATATCAACCATACAGAAGTTTACCAAGCAAAATACAGTTTGTACAACAATTACAATTGTACTTTCCCTGGTGCTACTTTTGTACGTAATAACATCAATGTACGTTTGGATGCGGAGAATGTGGAATCACATTTATACGGTATCAACCTATTAGCGGACAAACAATTGGTAGACAACCATACGGTAGTAGATCACTTGAAACCACATTGTGAATCGTACGAGTGGTACAAAAATATTCCTCAAGACGAATCTACAGCTGTATTCAACGGTAAAATTTTCGTTCGTGAGGATGCACAAAAGACAAATGCTTTTCAACAAAATAACAATATGTTGATTGGTGATAAAGCAACGGTTTACACAAAACCTCAATTAGAAATCTTTGCAGATGATGTGAAATGTTCGCACGGATGTACGATGGGTCAATTTGACGATGAAGCTTTGTTCTATTTAAGAGCAAGAGGTATCGGCGAAGAGTCTGCACGTATTTTATTGGTACACGCTTTTGCTTTTGACGTGACTTCACGTTTTTCAAATGAAGTGGTTCGCGCTTTTGTAGAAGATCTTGTAGCCAAAGGCTTAGATAGAAAAAATTAGTAGTGTAGTTTTATATTAAAAGCGTCTAGGGAGAAATTCTTAGACGCTTTTTTTGTTTTCTATGTTGACAAAATATTATCGACCTGTCAGATCCAAACGAATGGGTAGACTATAAGCAACTCTAACCGGAACACCGCGCATGTATCCTGGAGTCCATTTTTTAGCTCTTTTTAAAACGTTGATTGCAGCATCGCCAGTTCCAAATCGTAAATCTTCGTCTATTTTCATATCAACCATTTTTCCTTCTTGATCAATAACAAAGGAAACTTTAACAGTTCCTTTTACACTAGCATTAATTGCTTCCTTGGGATACTTGTAGTTATTCGCAATAAATGTTCGTATGGCTTTTATATCTCCTGGATAAATAGGGGGTTGATGATAGTTCTTGTCATCATAAAAGTATTCCTTATTCAAGGAATCTTTTGTAACGCCTGAGATAAGCTTCCCATTATCGTATGTCTCTTCAAAGCTGTATTTGTCACGCATAAAACTTCCAGTCCATTTTCCTGTGCGTTTGTGTTTTTCGTAGTTTCCTTTTTCTACGGTAGAGTTACTCAATTCAATTTCAGCGTATCCATTGCCATTGTGAAGATGACGTTTGCCTAAGGAATCGTGATAAACAAGTATTAACGTATCCGTAACTTTAATTTTTTCTTTTTCTTCTTTATAAGGGTATCCAAACGCTAGTTTTAGCTTTCCGTTAGGGTAATAATAGTAAGCTGTATCAATCAAAACTCCATCTGGACTATAGGTTTCTTTTGTTTTTATTTTTCCATTTTCGTAAGCTTCTAGCTTTTGTCCAATAAATTTTTTGTCTTTAATGTTTGGAAATGTTCCTATTAATTTGGTTTTATTGGTTTGAATGTACTTTTCTATTACGCGTACTTGAGCGTTTTCTAATATAGATAATTCGCGATAATAATGAGCTTGCTCCTTTTCTTTGGTTTCTTTACCATCTTTCGTGTATAAAGTTGTAAATGATAATTGGCCGTAAACAATATTAATAAGCAAGCTTATTAATATTGTGCTGAATAGTCTTTTCATCTTAAGTTAATCTTTTTGTCTTAATCGTAAATATAATGTTTTGAGTCTAAAACCAAAAACTTATCCTAGGACAGGAAAACACGAATTTGAGTCAAAACCTGATGATTCAGAATTCACAATGGTATATTTGAGCAAATTTTGAATAATGATTCACGAAAAGTGGTTTAAAACCTATATATACATCTGGATAGGGCAGTTTGTCTCCTTATTGACTAGCTCTGCAGTCAATTTTGCAGTAATTATATATTTGAGTTTACATTACAAATCTGCTGAAGTATTGGCATTTGCTGGAATTGCTGGATTATTGCCACAAGCTATAATAGGACCATTTGCCGGAGTATATATTGACCGTTGGGATCGTAAGAAAGTCATGATTTATGCAGATGCTTTTATTGCGTTTTGTACGTTTTTGATGTCTTTTGCTTTTGTGGAAGGCGAAGCGAATTTGATATTTGTGTATGCACTGCTTGTTTGTCGTTCTTTGGGTCAAGCTTTTCATACGCCAGCAATGCAGGCTATTGCTCCTTTGATTGTGCCTGAGGATAAATTATTGAAAGTATCAGGGATAAATCAAATGCTACAGTCTGTCAGTATGATTGCAGGGCCAGCTGTGGGTACTTTAGCGATTACTTTCTTGCCTATTTCAAAGGTTTTGTATTTGGATGTTATTGGCGCTTGTTTGGCGATAGTTTCTTTGTTATTTGTGACGATTCCGAAGTTGACAAAGCAAAGTGAAGATAATGATATATCGACTGTATTGACAGATTTGAAATTAGGCTTCGCTGAAATTCAAAAAAATAAAGGTCTATATATGTTATTCGTCTATGCGATGTTGACTACATTTTTTGTGATGCCTGTTGCCATTATGTATCCATTATTGACAATTGAACATTTTGCAGGTGGCAAATGGGAGATGAGCATCATTGAAGTGGTGTGGGGTGCTGGTATGTTAGTTGGTGGTGGAATCTTAAGTGCATGGCAAGGTTCTATTTCAAAAGTTATTTTGGTTAATGCGATGCATATATTTCTGGGGTTGATATTTGTGTTTTCGGGATGGATAAGTGGTGATTTATTTTGGGTTTTTGTGGCTATTACAACTCTGGGCGGAATAGGAATGTCTTTTTTCAATGCCTCCTTTATGACCATTATTCAAGAAGAAGTTAAGCCTGAATTTTTAGGACGTGTGTTCTCGATGTACTTTAGCTTTGCTATTATCCCAAGCGTTATTGGCTTACTTTTTACAGGTTGGATAGCAGACGAAATCGGTGTAGTCAATGCTTTTATAATCAGCGGATTGGCAATGTGTGTGGTTGGATTGTTATCATTTCTAACACCTGCTGTAATGAATCTAGGGAAGAGTAGGGAATTAGGTTCTGAAGTATTACCAAATGATACCAAGTAAAAAAAGCTTCTCAATTTGAGAAGCTTTTGAGCGAAAGACGAGATTCGAACTCGCGACCCCAACCTTGGCAAGGTTGTGCTCTACCAACTGAGCTACTTTCGCTTGTTTGTGATACAAAAATAAGGCTTTTTTAATTTTTGTCAAGCCTTATTTTTAAAAAATATATCAAAATCACTTGATTCGCTTAATTTTTAGTCACTTAAATTTTTATAGCATCCACACAATTAATCCCGTCAATAGCTGCGGAAACAATTCCTCCCGCATAACCAGCACCTTCAGCACATGGATATAACCCTTTGACCTGTGGATGTTGTAAAGTTTCTTTATCTCTCGGAATGCGAATAGGCGATGAAGTGCGCGATTCAACACCGACAAGAATAGCTTCATTCGTATAATAGCCTTTCATTTTCTTTCCGAAAATTGGCAATGCTCTACGTAAAGCTTGATGTACAAAGTCTGGTAATACTTCATTTAAATCTACAGATCTTGTGCCCGGTTTGTACGAGTTTTCGGGAAGATCACGTGAAACTCTGTTTTCTACAAAATCGACCATACGTTGAGCTGGCGCTACTAAATTGCCACCTCCCAATTGAAAAGCTTGTTGTTCAATCTGACGTTGGAATTCTAATAAGGCAAAGGGATTTGTCGCAGCATCAGGGACATCTTCCAAATTTATTTGAATGACTGTACCTGAGTTTGCATGCGGGTTATTTCGTTTAGATGGAGACCAACCATTTACGACTATTTCATTGTGCTCTGTCGCACAAGGTGCTATAATTCCACCTGGACACATACAAAATGAAAAGACACCACGGTCATTCACTTGCTCTACCAAACTATAATAAGCTGGCGGAAGATTTTCATGACGTGTACTGCAATGGTATTGTGCTTTGTCAATGATTTCTTGCGGATGCTCAATACGTACGCCTAGAGCAAAAGGCTTTGCTTCAAGCAACCAATTTTTGGATCGGAATAATTCATAGATGTCGCGAGCCGAATGTCCTGTAGCTACGATAATATGTTCGGCTTCAAAAGATTTTCCATCGGCAGTTTTTACACCTGTCACTTGCCCAAATTGTTCGGTAATATCGACAACTTTCGTGTCAAAATGTACTTCGCCTCCCATTTCCAAGATGCGATTACGCATATCCTCAATGATGTGCGGTAATTTATTGGTACCTATATGTGGTCGAGCATCGATCAAAATATCTTGATCCGCACCATGCTCTACAAAAATCGAAAGCACTTTGTTTACATCACCACGTTTATTCGAACGTGTATACAGTTTGCCATCCGAATACGTACCTGCGCCACCTTCTCCATGACAGTAGTTGGAGTCTGGATTGACAATACCTTCTCTATTAATTTTCGCAAGATCACGACGTCGTTCGCGCACAGCCTTTCCGCGTTCTACAACAATAGGTTTTAAACCGCGTTCTAGGCAACGGTATGCGGCAAACAAGCCTGCTGGTCCTGCACCAATGATGATCACAGGTTTGCCTTCTTTTACATTTTGTAATGTGCTGCTGAAAGATTCAGAGACTGGTTCTTCGTCAATAAAAAATACCACACGCGTACGGTATAAAACTGCACGGCTTCTGGCATCTATAGATCGTTTGCGGATGTGGTAACCTTTGATTCTATGTAGCTCAACTTTTAGTTTTTGAGCACCTTGTTTTGTAATATAATTTTCATCGTAGATGAAATCTGGACTAATCGCCAGCTCAATTTCTTTTTGCATATGTCTTACACTTGGGTATCTATCCCAAAATATTGACACAAAGTTACAAAAATGATGATGAATTGTCAGTATGCAGATTTTGGCATTTGCTTTGACTTTGTATTTTAGATTTTTAAAAACTTATTTGTACATTTAGACAAACAGATTGAATTTATCACACATGAAAAAATTATTATTTGCCCTAGTTGGCTTGTTTATTACGCTTTCTTTTAGTTCTTGCGGATACAATACAATGGTATCAAAAGATGAAAACGTGAAAGCAAAATGGGCACAAGTTGAAAACGCGTATCAACGTCGTGCAGATTTGATTCCTAATTTGGTGTCGACAGTCAAAGGTGCTGCACAACATGAGCAAGGAACATTGACAGCTGTAGTCGAAGCACGTGCTAAAGCAACTTCTGTAAGTGTAAATCCTGATGATTTGTCTGATGAGTCTATTGCTAAATTTCAGCAATCACAAGATGCGTTATCGCAGTCTATAGGTCGTTTGTTAGTAAGCGTAGAAGCATACCCTGAATTAAAAGCAAATTCTAATTTCCAAGAGTTGCAAGCGCAATTAGAAGGAACGGAAAACCGTATTTCAGTAGAACGAAGAACCTATAATGAGGCTGTTCAAGACTTCAATACGACTGTTCGTAGCTTCCCTAACAATATAATGGCAGGTATTTTTGGCTTTAAAGCAAAAGGTACTTTCCAAGCGGCAGAAGGTTCAGATAAAGCTCCTACAGTTTCATTCTAGACTTTTTAATCCATTGTATATTAAGATGAATATTGGAGTTATATATAGTCCAGTATTCATCTTTTATTTTTAGTAATGATATGGCTATTTTAAATTCAGATGAGCAAGAGCGCGTGGTGCACGCAGTAAGTGTTGCGGAGAATATGACTTCTGGTGAAATCCGCGTTGTCGTAGAAAATGTAGTTGGAAATAATCTTACTGCAATTCAGAAGGCAGAAAAATACTTTTTCGAACTCAATATGCATAAGACGTTACGCCGCAATGGCGTGTTAGTATACTTGGCTGTTGCAGATCATCAATTCGCTATTATTGGTGATGCAGGTATTAATGCTAAAGTACCAAGTGACTTTTGGGAAAATACAAAAAATAAAATGTTAGCACATTTTAAAGTTGGTGATTTTGCATCGGGATTGGTAGAAGGCATTCATGATGCAGGAGAGCAATTGCACCAATTTTTTCCGCGTCATGAAGACGACGTGAACGAATTACCAAACGACATTCATTTTGGTCATTAATATTTATTCTATGATTTCTCTAAAGAAAAATAAAATTTTACCTTCCTTATTTTTTACAGCTCTATTGTTCATTAGCGCAATTACGACGCTATTCGGACAAGATTTGCCGCCTGTATCTCGTACGATTGTTTCGGATTTTACCAATACATTATCCTCATCACAACGAGATGCTTTAGAACGTAAGTTGGTTGCATTTAATGATACGACATCGACTCAAATCGCAGTGGTATTGGTAAATAGTACGGATGGCTATGATGTATCTGACTATGCGGTTCGCTTAGCTAAAAAATGGGGTATAGGTGATGCCAAATACAACAATGGAGTCATATTGTTGGCTGCTATTGGTGATCGAGCAGTAACTATTCAGACGGGGTATGGTGTTGAAGGAGCATTGCCAGATGCAATTGCGTACCGAATTATTGAGAACGATATCAAACCAGCTTTTAGATCTGGCGATTATTACGCTGGATTGGATAATGCAACAAACTCCATTATTTCTTACACCAAAGGTGAATATAAAGCTGAAAAAAGGTCTTCTAAATCTTCTGATGGTGGTGGGGGCATTAGCGGAATTTTTGTTATAGTGGTCATCGTTATAATCTTTGCTTTGATATCAAAAGGTGGAGGCGGCAATAATAGAGGTGGTAAAGTGATTAATGGCAAAGGCTCAAATGATCTATTCTGGTGGATGCTACTGAGTGGCCTAGGTGGTGGCGGAAATTCCCGTGGC
>Ga0233369_1000254_pt1 | contig 26015 bp, 18 predicted proteins | sample ElkDunMinimDraft_26_FD_191537 | JGI IMG/M metagenome (GOLD analysis project Ga0233369, IMG submission 191537) | Fecal eukaryotic communites from dung pellets of Tule Elk in California, USA - Elk Dung D16 | ecosystem: Host-associated > Mammals > Digestive system > Large intestine > Fecal | place... | reverse complement strand
CCACGGCGGCCTGCTCCACTACGTGCTCCGGCAACGCGCCTCGCGCCGGTAGCCTCGTCGCAGGCGGCTGATGCGCCGCCGTTTTCCGCCAGCGCCACCGGGACGGGCCATCCTCAGATCGCCGGCCTCCATCTGGCGCTGACGAGCATCCACTCGCCGCTCTCCAGGCGCCAGCCCGATTCCACGTCGTAGATGCCCGCGTTGTCGGGTAGTGCGCCGCCGCTGCCGCCGCGCAACACCACCTTGCATTGGACCGTGGCGTGCCCAGGCGCCATCTGCACGTCGGCCGGGCCGACGGTGAGGCCGATGTCGCGGTGCCGGAGTCGATAGCCCAGCGCCAGACGGCGCGCCCCGTTGCGATCCAGTCCGTCGTTGCCGATGAAGTCCACCGCCAGGAACTGCTGCACCGCAGCAGGGTCGGCGGCCTCAATGGCGCTGGCGAGCCCGGCCATGCGTGCGCGCAAGGCGGCTTCCGGATCGCTGCGCGTACAGGCCGAGGCCAGCGCGGCGATCAGCAGCACCAGCATCCAGGCCTCGACGCGCAGTGCGCGAAGGCCGCGACCGCGTGGCCCCGCATTGCTGCCGATCCCGACGTTCTGCTCCATGCCCGCTACTGTACGACGGCCCGCAACGCGCGTGGCTGCGCGCCTTGCCAGCCCCCGGACCCTATGCTCCAATTCCATACTGATCGGTATCGCCCAGAATGCCGGCGCAACGTTCTGTGGAGGGGATGAATGACGTTCGAACGCCCGTGGCTCGCGCAGTATCCTGCGGGGGTCCCCGCTGAAATCGATGTCGACGAGTTCCAGTCGATCCCCGCGGTACTCGAGCAGTCGATCCGGCAGTTCGGCGAACGTCCCGCCTTCGCCAACATGGGCAAGGAGCTTACCTATGCCCAGATCGACGAACTCAGCCGCCAGTTCGCAGGCTACCTGCTCGGCGAGCTGAAACTCAAGAAGGGCGATCGCGTCGCGATCATGATGCCCAACTGCCTGCAGTATCCCATCGCCACCTTCGGCGTGCTGCGCGCGGGCCTCACCGTGGTCAACGTCAATCCGATGTACACCCCGCGCGAGCTGCGCCACCAGCTGGAGGATTCCGGCGCGGCGGTGGTGCTGGTGCTGGACAACTTCGCCAGGACCGTGCAGGAGGTGTTGCCGCACACCACGGTGCAGCAGGTCATCACCACGGGCCTGGGAGACCTGCTCGGCTTCCCCAAGGGCCCGGTCGTCAACTTCGTGCTGCGCAACATCAAGAAGATGGTGCCGGAGTTCGACATCCCGCAGGCCATCCGTTTCCGCGAGGTGCTCAAGCGCGGCAGCAGGCACGCGCTGCCCGACATCACCATCACCCACGACGACATCGCCTTCCTGCAGTACACCGGCGGCACCACCGGCGTGGCCAAGGGCGCGATGCTCACCCATCGCAACCTCGTGGCCAACATGCAGCAGGCCTCGGCCTGGATCGGCACCAACGTGCGCCTGGGCGAGGAAGCCATCGTCACCGCGCTGCCGCTCTACCACATCTTCGCGCTCACCGCGAACGGTCTGGTCTTCATGAAGTACGGGGCCAGGAACATCCTGATCACCAACCCGCGCGACATGCCCGGCTTCGTCAAGGAACTCAAGCGCGAGAAGTTCACCGCCATCACCGGCGTCAACACACTGTTCAACGGACTGCTCAACACGCCCGGTTTCGACGAGATCGATTTTTCCTCCCTGCGCCTGACGCTGGGCGGCGGCATGGCGGTGCAGCGCTCGGTGGCGGAGCGCTGGAAGAAGGTGACCGGCGTGACCCTGCTCGAGGCCTACGGCCTGACCGAGACCTCGCCCGCCGCCTGCATCAACCCGATGAACCTGGCCGACTACAACGGATCGATCGGCCTGCCGGTGCCGTCCACCGACTGCTGCGTCAAGGACCAGGACGGCAACATGCTGCCGGTGGGCGAAGTGGGCGAACTGTGCGTGCGCGGCCCGCAGGTGATGAAGGGCTACTGGAACCGTCCCGAGGACACCGCCGCGGCGATCGACGCCGATGGCTGGCTGCACACCGGCGACATGGCGAAGATGGACGAGAAGGGCTTCTTCTACATCGTCGACCGCAAGAAGGACATGATCCTGGTCTCGGGCTTCAACGTGTACCCCAACGAGATCGAGGATGTCATCGCGATGATGCCCGGCGTGCTGGAAGTGGCCGCGGTCGGCGTCCCCGACGAACGCTCGGGCGAAGCGGTCAAGCTGGTGATCGTGAAGAAGGACCCCTCGCTCACGGTCGAACAGGTCAAGGCGCACGCGCGCGAGAACCTCACCGGCTACAAGCAGCCGCGCTACGTCGAATTCCGCGACGAGTTGCCCAAGACCAACGTCGGCAAGATCCTGCGCCGCGCCCTGCGCGACGACGCCAGCTGAGGCAGGCAGGCTGCGCGCAGGGGCAGAAACTGCCCCTGCGCGTCACATTCGATCCAGCCGGTCGCTGCGCACGGCCGCGTGACATGGACCGGCCGCCCGGGCACGAACTGGCACGGCGGCGATCCGGGCGCCCCCCCCCCTGAGGGGGCCTAGGCGCCGGAGGGCGGAAGCGCGGCCACGAACCGCTGGCAGATCGCCTCGAGCCGCTCGCGACTCCTGAGCAGGGCCGCGACGCAGGCCGGGTCGAACAGGCTGCCCGACTGCTCGCCGAGGTAGGCCAGCGCCTCGTCCAGGCTCCATGCGGGCTTGTACGGACGCTTGGAGATCAGCGCGTCGAACACGTCGGCCACGGCCACGATGCGCGCTTCCAGCGGGATCTCGTCGCCCGCCAGGCCGTCGGGATAGCCGCTGCCGTCGTAACGCTCCTGGTGGCGCAGCGCGATGACCGCGCTGAGCTGGATGAAACGGTTCTGGCTGCCGGACAGCAGCTCGTGGCCGATGCGGGGATGCTCGCGCATCACCGCCAGTTCCGCCTGGTCCAGCGGACCGGGCTTGAGCAGAACCGAATCGGGAATGGCGATCTTGCCGATATCGTGCAGCGGCGCGGCCAATTCGATCATCCGCACCTCGTCCTCGAACAGGCCGAGCTGTTCGGCGATCAGCCCCGCCACGGCGGCCAGGCGGGCCAGGTTGGCGCTGGTGCCGGCATCGCGGTATTCGATGGCGCGCGCCAGCCTGTTCAGGGTTTCGCGCTCGCGCTCCTCGACCTCGTGCATGCTCGACAGCAGCCGCTGTTCCAGCGACAGCGCGCGCTGCTTGACCGACTCGGACTGCTGCCGCAGCTGCAGCAGATTGCGGCAGCGCGCCCGCAATTCGCGCGGACGCACCGGTTTGACCAGGAAATCGATGACGCCGGCGTCGAGCGCGGCCTGACGGATCGGCTCGTCGCCGACCACGGTCACCAGCACCACCGGCACATCCCGGTGCAGCAGCGGCTTGCGGAAGCGGCGGGCGAACTCCAGCCCGTCGATCACCGGCATGCGGTAGTCGAGCAGCAGCAGGTCGGGACGGTTCTCCTCGCACCAGCGCAGCGCGGCCTGGGGATCGCCGAAATCGTGCACCTCGAGCTCAGGCCCGATGTCCTCGAGGATGTGCCGCAGCATGGTGCGGGCCGAAGTCTGGTCGTCGACGATGACGATGTTCATGGGGACGTCTGGCTCCGTGGGCGTGGGCCCCTGCCCTGTTGGACCGGACCGCTGCCCGATGGATGGATTGTAAGCAAGTCCCGTGCCCACGCCGGATCCCTCCGTCCTGCTACCACGGCGCCCAGTATGGACGCAAACGCCGGGCGCTGCGTGAGCGCCCGGCGCCGTCGACTCAGCCGCCGGTTTCCGGGCGCATGTACGGGAACAGCAGCACGTCCCGGATCGAGTTGGAGTTGGTGAGCAGCATCACCAGCCGGTCGATGCCCACGCCCAGGCCGCCGGTCGGCGGCAGGCCGACCTCGAGCGCGCGGATGTAGTCGGCGTCGTAGTGCATCGCCTCCTCGTCGCCTCCGGCCTTGGCCTCGGCCTGCGCGCGGAAGCGCGCGGCCTGGTCCTCCGGATCGTTGAGCTCGGAGAAGCCGTTGGCGATCTCCTTGCTGTTGATGAACAGCTCGAAACGGTCGGTGATGCCGGGCTCGACATCCGACTCGCGCGCCAGCGGCGAGACCTCCACCGGGTAGTGGGTGATGAAAGTGGGCTGGATCAGCTTCTCCTCGACCGTGGCCTCGAAGACTTCCAGCAGCAGCCTGCCCCAGCCCCAGGACGGATGGACCTTGATGCCCAGCGCCTCGCAGTGGCGGGCCATCGCGTCGCGGTCGCGGATGTCGGCCTGACTGATGTGCGGATTGAGCTCGCGCACCGCCTCCTCCATCTTCCAGCGCCGGAACGCCGGGGCCAGGTCGATGGTGCTGCCTTCCCACTGCAGGGTCGTGGTGCCGAGCGTCTCCTTGGCCACGTCGCGGATCAGCGCCTCGGTGAGGTCCATGATCTCGTCGCAGCCGACGTAGGCCTCGTACAGCTCGAGCATCGTGAACTCGGGATTGTGCCGCGTGCTGATGCCTTCGTTGCGGAAATTGCGGTTGATCTCATAGACCCGCTCGAAGCCGCCGACCACCAGGCGCTTGAGGTAGAGCTCGGGCGCCACGCGCAGGTACAGCTCCATGTCCAGCGCGTTGTGATGGGTGACGAAGGGGCGCGCGGCCGCGCCGCCGGCGATGTAATGCATCATCGGCGTCTCGACTTCGAGGAAGCGGCGCGCGTCGAGCCAGCGCCGGATGGCGGCGATGATCCGTGAGCGCTTGACGAAGACCTCGCGCGCCTCGGGCGTCACCACCAGATCGACGTAGCGCTGGCGGTAGCGCTGCTCGACATCGGCCAGGCCGTGCCACTTGTCGGGCAGCGGCCGCAGCGACTTGGTCAGCAGGCGCAGGCTCTCGGCCTTGACCGACAGCTCGCCGGTGCGGGTGCGCATGAGGCTGCCTTCCACGGCGATGATGTCGCCCACGTCCCAGGCCTTGAACGCATCGTAGGTGGCGCCCAGCGTCTCCGACTGCAGGAACAGCTGGATGCGGCCGCTGACGTCCTGGATCTGCGCGAACGCGGCCTTGCCCATCAGGCGCTTGGCGAGCATGCGCCCGGCGAGGCTGACGCGCCGGCCGGTGGCCTCGAGGGCCTCGCCGGTCCAGCGCTCGGCGTCGGCGTACTCGTCCTGGAGGTCCTGCGCGTAGTCGTGGCGCCGGAAGTCGTTGGGATAGGCCACGCCGTGCTCGCGCAGGGCTGCCAGCTTGGCGCGGCGCTCGGCGATCAGGGAGTTTTCATCGGCAGGCGCGGCCTGCGGCTGGAGTGAATCGGTCATTGTGGTGGCTCCAAGGGGGGGGGAGGATCGGGAACCGGTATTCGTGGTCGGTGGATCGGGGGAATTCAGGGGCCGCATTCCGGCCCCGGGACCGGCGCCGGCACGCCGGCGTCGGGTGGCCCGGCTTCATTGCCGGGCCGTCGCGGTCTTCATGCCGCGTCGCTGCGTTTGGAACCGGCCTCGAGGCCGGATTTGAGGCTGGCTTCGACGAACTCGTCGAGATCGCCGTCCAGCACCTTCTGCGTGTCGCTGCGCTCGATGCCGGTGCGCAGGTCCTTGATCCGGCTCTGGTCGAGCACGTAGTTGCGGATCTGGCTGCCCCAGCCGATGTCGGACTTGGTCGCCTCCACCGCGTCGCGCTCGGCGTTGCGTTTCTGGATCTCGAGTTCGTAGAGCTTCGCCGCCAGCATCTTCATCGCGTTGTCGCGGTTCTGGTGCTGGCTGCGTCCGGTCTGGCAGGCCACCACGATGCCCGTGGGCACATGGGTGATGCGCACCGCCGACTCGGTCTTGTTGACGTGCTGGCCGCCCGCACCGGAAGAACGGTACACGTCGGTCCTGAGGTCGGCCGGGTTGATCTCGATGTCGATGTTGTCGTCGACTTCGGGCGAGACGAACACCGAGGTGAAACTGGTGTGGCGGCGGTTGTCCGAATCGAACGGCGACTTGCGCACCAGCCGGTGCACGCCGGTTTCGGTCTTCAGCCAGCCATAGGCGAACTCGCCCTCGACGCGGAGCGTGGCCGACTTGATGCCCGCCACGTCGCCGCCGCTGACTTCCATCAGCTCGGTCTTCCAGCCTCGCGATTCGCACCAGCGCAGGTACATGCGCAGCAGCATCTCGGCCCAGTCCTGGGCCTCGGTGCCGCCGGCGCCGGCCTGGATGTCGACGAAGGCGTTGGCGCCGTCCATCTGCCCGGAGAACATGCGCTGGAATTCCAGCTGCTCCACGCCCTTCTGGAAACCCTCGACGTCGGCGACGACCGCCAGCGCGGTGTCCTCGTCGTCCTCGCCTTCCGCCAGTTCCAGCAGTTCGCCCGCGCCTGCCAGGCCTTCGCTCAGCTGGCGGATGCCGTTGACGGTCTTGTCGAGCATGGAGCGTTCGCGACCCAGCGCCTGCGCACGCTCGGGGTCGTTCCAGATGTCGGGATTCTCGAGTTCGCGCTCTACTTCTTCGAGCCGTTCGCGCCTGGCATCGTAGTCAAAGAAACCCCCTCAGCGCATCCAGCCGACCGGCAAGGTCGGCGATGCGCTGGCGCACGGGATTGAGTTCGATCATGTGGGAAAACCGCTGAGAGACGACCTTGTATTGTACCAATCCCGGGCCAGGCCACACAGCCGCCCCCGGGGCCGATGGGCTAGAATCGCGGGGCTGCGGCCGGCCCACTTCGGCCGGAATCCGCACCGATGCCCGTTTCCGCCCGGCTGTTCCTGCTTGTCCTGGTCCTGGCCGCGAGCTGCGCGCGGGCCCTCGCCTCGCCCCCTGGGGAGGTCGAGGTGCAGCGCTGTTTCGAGCTGCGCGACGCCAACCCCTCGGCCGCCGTGGCCGTCGCCGAGCGCGGGCTGGCGGCAAGCGCCCTGGACACCGAGGTCCGGATCAAGCTGCTGGCCTGCCTGGGCCGATCGGCGGCGCTGGCCGGCCAGGCCGACGTCGCCGAGGCTGCGGTGGCCCGGGTCGATGACTTGCTGGCCGAACAGCCGATGCCGCCGGAGTTCACGCTGCGCGCCCTGTCCAATTCGGGCGCGGCCCTGCATACGCTGGGGCGGATCCGTCCGGCGCTGGAGTACTACGCCCGCGCCTACGAGGCGGCCAAGCGGAGCGAGTCGGACGTGGCGCAGGTGGCGATGCTCAGCAACGTGGCGAGCATCCACAGCGAGGCCCTGGACGCCTACCCGCAGGCCGAGTCCTACTACGCCCGGGCGGCGGAGGTGCAGCGGCGGCTCGGCGAGCCCGACGCGCTGCTGCCCTACAACCGCGGCAGCAATTACCGGCGGATGGGCCGGACCGTCGATGCGCAGGCGTCCTTCGCCGAAGCCGAGCGCCTGGCCCGGGCCGGCGGACACGAGGTGGTGCTGCAGCGCGCGCGGGCCGAGCGCCTTGCGCTGGTGGCGACAACGCGGGATGCGGACCGGGTCCGCGCGGAGCTGGACGAGATCGCCGAGCGCCAGCGCGCACTGCAGGACGCCACCGGGGCCGCGACCACCCTGCTGCGATTGTCGCAACTGTCGCTGCGGCATGACGACGCGGCCGGGGCCCTCGCCCAGGCGCGTCGGGCCCAGGACCTGCTGCCGCAGGGGGCGTTCGCCATCGAACGTCGCGAAGCACTGCTCGCACAACTCGCGGCCCTGGGGGCACTGGGGCAGTACCGGGCGGCGCTGGCCGTTTCCGAGCAACTGCGGGCGCTGGAGGCGAGCCACCTGCGGGGCGGCGAGCTGGACGTGCTCGCCTCGCTCCAGGCCAAGCTGCAGGACACCCGCAGCACCGAGGAACTGCAGCGGCTGCGCGAGGAGCGCCGCATCGAGGCGATGCAGATGGCGCATGCCGGACGGCTGCGCAACGCCGCGCTGGTGGTCGTCGGCGCGCTTGCGCTGCTGGTGGCCGCCTTCGTCTGGTACCAGCGCGGCGTCACCGCCCGCCTCCACCGCCTGAGTACCGTCGACGGACTCACCGGCCTGCTGAACCGGCGCGCGGCATCGCGGCAGCTGGAGCGCGCGGCACCGGGCGTGGACGCCGGCGGACGCCGCAACGTGGTGTTCCTGATCGACATCGACCATTTCAAGACGCGCAACGACCGCCATGGCCATGCTGCCGGGGACGCGGTGCTGAAGGCCGTCGCACACGGCCTGCGCGCCTGCTCGCGCCCAGGCGACGTGGTGGCCCGCTGGGGCGGGGAGGAATTCCTGGTCGGTTGCGCGGGACTGGACCTGGCCGGCGCCAGCCTCGTCGCCGAACGCCTGCGCATCGCCGCGGCATCCGCGACCGGGGACCTGCCCGGATCGGGCGACGCGCTCTCGGTCTCGATCGGCTTCGCCAGCCACCCCTTCTTCCCCGACACCGCAGGCGCCGACTGGCAGGACGCATTGTCGCTGGCCGACCGCGCGCTCTACGCGGCCAAGCATGGCGGCCGCGATGCCTGGGTCGGACTGTGGGGCTGGCGGGGCGATGCGACGGTCGCCGACGTGGCGGCCGATCCGGCGCTCCATGCCGCGCGCGGCGACATCGAGGTGGTGGCGAGCCGGCCGCCCGTGCGCTGGCTGCCGCCGTCGGCGGTCCAGCCCCGGTCCTGACGGATCAGGCCTGGGCCAGGCGGCCGCGCAGTCCGCCGCGGTAGCTGCGGCTCGCCGGCAGCGTCGTACCGTCCTTCAGGTGCAGCCGCGCGTCGCCGTTGTCCAGCGGCTCGATCGAGGCGAGCTGGGCGAGATTGACGATATAGCTGCGGTGCACGCGCAGGAACCGCGACGGATCGAGCCTGCCTTCGATCGCGGTGATCGTGCTGCGCAGTGGATAGTCGTGGCCGCGCACGCGCAGGTTGACGTAGTTGCCCGAGGCCTGCAGCCACTCGATGTCGGCCGCGGCAACCAGGAATTCGCGTCCCAGCTTGCGCACCAGGAAGCGTTCTGGCCGCTCGACCGGTTCCACCGGCGGCCCCTCGTCCGGGCGGTCCAGCAGGTGCGCCTGGCCCTGCAGGCGGCGCAGGAGCAGCAGGTACAGCTCCACCGCCACCACGATGGCGGCGTAGGAGCGCACGTCCTTGAGGTATTCGTACAGCAGTTCGCGCGGCCATGGTCCGAAGTCGTAGTCCATGCCGTGCCAGCGGTAGGCGACGACGCGCAGGGCGACCATCGCCAGTACGTGCACCAGCGACACCGCCACGCTGGCGGCCAGGTGCAGCGGCAGGCGCTGCGGCAGGTTCTGCCAGTGGGTCGGGTAGCGCGCGACCATGCCGGCGATGACCGGAATCAGCACCGCCCAGACCAGCGCACTGCTGCCCTCCCAGACCGCCGGCTCCCAGGGCTGGACGGCGTTGCCCGCGTGGCGCGAGAGCTCGATCCAGGTAGTGACGCTGTTGCCCACGGCATTGCCCAGCAGCAGTGCCGCCAGCGCGCCGGCTTCCACCCACCGTCGCCAGGGCAGATAGCGTTCGTAGTCGGTCGGTGGCGTGGCCATCCCCGGAATTCTAAGGCCCGCCCCGGCCCCGAAGACCCCCGGCTGGTCCCCGCGGCGCCTCGTCCGGGCACTTGCGCCTTGCCGGCGCTGCGCCATCGCCCCCAGTCTGCCGGACCCGCCGCCACCCGCACCTTCCGCCATGACACGCCGCCACGACCTCGACTGGGTCCGCGTCCTCGCCTTCGGCCTGCTCGTGCTCTACCACGTGGGCATGTATTACGTGAGCTGGGACTGGCACGTGAACAGCCCCACCCCGGTGACCGCGCTGGAGCCGCTGATGATGATGAGCGCTCCCTGGCGGCTGTCGCTGCTGTTCCTGGTGTCCGGGGTGGCGACCGCCTTCCTGCTGGCGAAGTCGCGCCAGGATGCGTCCGGCCGGCCCCAGGGCTTCCTCGGCCCGCGCTCTTGGCGACTGCTGGCGCCCCTGGTCTTTGGCATGGTGGTGGTGGTGGTGCCGCAGGCCTACTACGAAGTGGTCGAGCAGCTGCCGGGCGGTTACCACGATGGCTACCTCGCCTTCTGGGGGCGTTACCTCGCGGCCGACGACGGGTTCTGCGACGCGGACGGATGCCTTGCCCTGCCCACCTGGAACCACCTGTGGTTCGTCGCCTATCTGTGGGTGTACACCGTCGCGGTCTGGCTGCTCGCGCGCGCCCTACCCCGGAGGCTGTCACGTGCCGGCCAGGCGCTGGGCACGCGCCTGGGTGGGCCCGGCCTGCTGCTGTGGCCGGCGCTGTGCCTGGCACTGGTCCGGCTGCTGCTGGTGGGGCGCTTCGAGTCCACCCATGCGCTGCTGGACGACTGGTACAACCACGCCCAGTACTTCGCCGTGTTCCTGCTGGGCTTCCTGGTGGCCCGCGACACGCGCGTGTGGGACGGCTTCGCCCGGCTGCGCTGGGCCGGCGCGGCGCTGTGGCTGGGAAGCTGGCTGGCGATCGCAACCTACTTCGCGGTGTTCCGCGAACAGCAGCCGCCGCAAGGCCTGCGCCTGGCCATGCGCCTGCTGTGGGGGCTGAACCAGTGGAGCGCGATCGTCGCGATCCTGGGCTTCGCGCGCCAGCTGGCGCCGGGCGACAGCCCCGCCCTGCGCTACCTGGGCCAGGCCATCTTCCCGGTCTACATCCTGCACCAGACGCTGATCGTGGCACTCGCCCACAACCTCAAGCCGCTGCAGTTGCCGTTTGCGGTGGAAGGACCGTTGCTGGTGGCGACGACCTTCGCCCTGGCGTTCGGAGGGTACGAACTGATCCGTCGCATTCCGCCACTGCGGCCGCTGTTCGGGCTGAAACACCGCGAGCGCGACGCCACGGCGGAGGCGCCCACGCCGGCAGCGGCCCCGGTTCGCGAGTGCTGACCGGGGAAGTTCAAGCCGACTGGCGGTGTTCGACGATGAGCTGGATCGCGTCGCCGCCGCGCCAGTCGTCCGGCGCCAGCCGGTAGGCCAGCTGGTTGCGCGGCGCCGGCGCCTCGCCCGACCAGCCGCCGAAGTGGATGGCGGCCAGCGTCTCGCGCACGCCCGGTGCGCGCAGGCGCAACTTCAGGTGGCGTTCGCCGACGGTCTTCCAGTCGACCACCTCGAACACGCCGTCGAACAGCGGCTCGGCGAAACCCTGGCCCCAGGGGCCTCCGTCGCGAAGCGCCTCGGCGTGGAAGCGATCGAACTCGCCCGGCAGCAGTTCGCCGTCGCTGAGCAGCTCGGCCTGCAGCAGCGCCGGATCGAGCATGGCACCCACGGCTGCGGCAAAGGCCTGTTCGAATGCAGCCAGGGCGTCGAGCCGCAGGCTCATGCCGGCGGCCATGGCGTGCCCGCCGAAGCGTTCGACCAGGCCCGGATGGGCACTGTCGACCGCCGCCAGCACGTCGCGGATATGCAGACCGGGGATCGAGCGCGCCGAGCCGCGAAGCTGCATGCTGCCCGGCTCGGCGGGCGCGAAGGCGATCACCGGACGGTGCAGGCGTTCCTTCATCTTCGAGGCGACCAGGCCCACCACGCCCGCATGCCAGTCCGGGTCGTACAGGCACACGGCCAGTGCCGGCTCGCCGGGCACGGCCGGCAGCCGCGCCAGCGCGGCCTCGGCATCGTCGATCATCATTTGCTGCACGCCACGCCGCTCGGCATTGATCTGGTGCAGGCGCTCGGCCAGTTCGCGCGCCTGCCGCGGATCGTCGCTGAGCAGGCACTCGATGCCCAGCGACATGTCCTCCAGCCGGCCGGCGGCATTGAGGCGCGGCGCGACCGCGAAGCCGATGTCGGCGGCGGTGAGGGTGTCGGCCCGGCGCCCGGACACCTCGATCAGCGCCTGCAGGCCGGCGCAGCCGCGGCCGGCGCGCAGCCGCCGCAGCCCGGCGGCGACCATCGCGCGGTTGCTCGGGTCCAGCGGCACCAGGTCGGCCACGGTGCCGACCGCGACCAGGTCGAGCAGGCAGGTCAGATCGGGCACCTCGCGTCCGGCGAACGCGCCTTCGTCGCGCAGCCGGCCGCGCAGCGCCAGCAGCACGTAGAAGATCACGCCCACCCCCGCCAGCGCCTTGCAGGCGAAGGCGTCGCCTCGCAGGTTCGGATTGACGATGGCGTCGGCCGGCGGCAGCGTCTCGCCGGGCAGGTGGTGGTCGGTGACGAGCACCGGCCAGCCGCGCGCCTTGGCGGCGGTCACGCCGGCGTGGCAGGCCACGCCGTGGTCGACCGTCACCAGCAGGCCAGGCTGCAGCGCCGCCAGTTCGTCCACCAGCCCGACCGACAGCCCATAGCCGTGCAGCATGCGGTTGGGAACGGCGTGGACCACGTCGCGCGCGCCGAGCATGCGCAGGCCGCGCACCGCGACGGCGCAGGCGGTGGCGCCATCGGCATCGAAGTCGCCCACGACCAGGATGCGCTCGTCGCGCGCGATGGCCCCGGCCAGCAGGCGCACGGCCTCCACCAGGCCGCCCAGGCCATGCGGCGGCGGCAGGTGCGCGAGCCTGGGGTTGGCCAGCTGCGGATCGGTGATCCCGCGCGCGGCATAGATGCGCCGCAGCAGCGGCGGCACGGCGTCGGGCCAGCGGGCGTCGAGCTGGAAGTCCCGCCGCCGGATGCGTGGCGACATCAGGCCTGGTACCCCGGGCGCGGACGGCGCCAGAAGCGCCAGCGCTGGCGGCGCGAGAGCGTGAACACGGTGCCGTCGCCGGTGTCGAGCACGAGCGTGTCGAGCGCGCCGTCATCCAGGGCCGCCAGCGCCGGCTGCAGCCAGTCCTGCTCGGACAGTCCGGCCTCGCGCAGGGTCGACAGGTCGAACAGGACATCGCCCTCCCCGGCCTGGAAGCGTGGCGGCAGGGCGGCCGCCACGCCGGCAAACCCGGCCAGCGCGCTGGCCAGTTCGTCCCCGCCATGCCAGCGCGCATGGACGGTCCGTACCTGGTCGGGCAGCGCTCCGCCGCCCCAGAACCACAGCGAGTTGACTGGCCGCAAGCCGCTGTCGATGCGCCGTGCATTCCAGGGATGGTTGTGCAGGATCACCTGCGCCTCGGTGAGCAGGCTGCGCCAGCGGCGCCCCTCCGGGCCCTCGGCCAGGTGCTCGAACAGGTCGGTACCGAGGGCGTCATCGGGCTCGGTGAACACCGGCAACGGCGTGGACGGCGCCAGCCGCAGGTACCAGCGCGACGGCACCGGGGCATCGATCGGCATTCCGCAATCACCGAACAGCGGCCTGAGCGCCGGCAGCAGCTGGGCGGCATCCTCCGCGCCCAGCCCGAGCGTCTCGCCGTGGTCGAGCAGGCGCGCGCCGTTGATGTCGGGCTGGATGCGGCAGGGATCGGCGCGCAGCCACATCGATCCGGCGGCGTCTCCCGCGTCGAGCTGGCGGGTCAGCGCGGCCGCCGGCCAATGGTCGGGCAGCAGCTGCACGTGCCGGCGCAGTTGCGCGCGCCGGCCTTCGCCCAGCCCGGTCGCGACATCGGCGCGGCCGAGCGCGGCGGCGACCTGCGCCGACGGCGCGCCCAGGCGGCGCGCCTCCGGCAGCAACAGGGTCGCCCTGGCCATCGCTCAGTCGCTGTAGCTGACGTCGACGATCTCGTACTCGCGCGCGCCGGCGGGCGCTTCGATGGTGACGCTGTCGCCGGCGTGCTTGCCGATCAGCGCACGCGCCACCGGCGAAGAGATCGCGATCAGGCCCAGCTTGATGTCGGCTTCCAGGTCGCCGACGATCTGGTAGCGCTTTTCCTCGTCGGTATCGACGTCGGCGATGGTCACCTTGGCGCCGAAGACCACCCGGTCGCCGGCGTTGAGCCGGGCCACGTCGATGATGTCGGCGTGCGACAGCTCGCCTTCGAGCTGCTGGATGCGGCCTTCGATGAAACCCTGCTGCTCGCGCGCGGCGTGGTACTCGGCATTTTCCTTGAGGTCGCCGTGCGAACGCGCCTCGGCGATCGCCGCGATCACCTGCGGTCGCTTGACCGACTTGAGTTCCTCGAGTTCGGCGCGCAGTCGCTGCGCGCCGGCCATGGTCAGGGGTGCTCTCATGGGATTTGGCTCCTCAAACGTCCGAACGCAGGGTTTCGTGCAGTTCCTGCAACGACCACACCGGGCCGCTGCCACGATACTCCAGCGAGTGCAGCAGGGCCTTGGCGCCCGCGACCGTGGTCGAATACGTGACGCGCTGCTGCAGGGCCTCGCGCCGGATGGAGAACGAGTCGGCGATCGCCTGGCGGCCCTCGGTGGTATTGACGATGTACGCGATCTCGCCGTTCTTGATCAGGTCGACGATGTGCGGCCGGCCCTCGATCACCTTGTTGACCTGCTCGCAATCGATGCCGTTGGCGCGCAGCCACTGCGCGGTGCCTGCGGTGGCGACGATGCTGTAGCCGCGCTCGACCAGGTCGCGGGCGACCGGCAGCACGCGCTTCTTGTCCGGGTCGCGTACCGAGACGAAGGCCTTGCCACCCTGCGGCGGCGCCTTGATGCCCGCGGCCTCCTGCGCGCGCGCGAACGCGGCGCCGAAGTTGCGGCCCACGCCCATCACCTCGCCGGTGGAACGCATCTCCGGGCCGAGGATCGGGTCGACGCCCTGGAACTTGGCGAACGGGAAGATCGCCTCCTTCACCGAGTAATAGTCGGGGACGATCTCGGTCGTCGCGCCCTGCGCGGCCAGGGTCATGCCGGCCATGCAGCGGGCGGCGATCTTGGCCAGCGGCAGGCCCGTGGCCTTGGACACGAACGGCACCGTGCGCGAGGCGCGCGGGTTCACTTCCAGCAGGAAGATCGTGTGGCTGCCGTCGTCCTCGGTCTGCACCGCGAACTGGGTGTTCATCAGGCCGATCACGTTCAGCGCCTTGGCCATCGCCACCACCTGCTCGCGCAGGCGCGCCTGCACCTCGGCCGGCAGCGAGTACGGCGGCAACGAGCAGGACGAGTCGCCCGAATGCACGCCGGCCTCCTCGATGTGCTCCATCACCCCGCCGATCAGCACGTTGCCGTCCTTGTCCGCGATCACGTCGACGTCCACTTCCACCGCGTTGTCGAGGAAGCGGTCGAGCAGCACCGGCGAGTCGTTGGAGACCTTGACCGCGTCGCGCATGTAGCGCGCCAGGTCGACATCGGCGTGCACCACTTCCATGGCGCGGCCGCCCAGCACGTAGCTCGGGCGCACCACCAGCGGATAGCCGATCTCGCGCGCCAGGACCTGCGCCTCCTCGGCGCTGCGCGCGGTGCGGTTCGGGGGCTGCCTGAGGCCGAGCTGGTCGACCAGCCTCTGGAAGCGCTCGCGGTCCTCGGCCAGGTCGATGGACTCGGGCGAGGTGCCGATGATCGGCACGCCATTGGCCTCGAGCGCGCGCGCGAGCTTGAGCGGCGTCTGGCCGCCGTACTGCACGATCACGCCCCTGGGCTTCTCGAGTTCGACGATCTCCAGCACGTCCTCGAGCGTGAGCGGCTCGAAGTACAGGCGGTCGGAGGTGTCGTAGTCGGTGGAGACCGTCTCCGGGTTGCAGTTGACCATGATGGTCTCGTAGCCATCCTCGCGCAGCGCGAGGGCGGCATGGACGCAGCAGTAGTCGAACTCGATGCCCTGGCCGATCCGGTTGGGGCCGCCGCCGAGCACGATGATCTTCTCGCGGTCGGTCGGCTCGGCCTCGCACTCGTCCTCGTAGGTCGAGTACATGTAGGCCGTGGTGGTGGCGAACTCCGCGGCACACGAGTCCACGCGCTTGTACACCGGCCTGATGCCGTGGACACGGCGCAGCGCGCGCACCGCCGATTCATCGGTGCCGACCAGCTGCGCCAGGCGCGCGTCGGAGAAGCCCATGCGCTTGAGCGCGCGCAGGCGGTCGCGGTCGAGCGCGTCGATGCCGGCAGCGGCCACCTCCTTCTCGGTCGCGACGATGTCCTCGATCTGGTCGAGGAACCAGGGATCGACGAAGGACAGCGAGAACACTTCTTCCACCGACAGGCCGGCGCGGAACGCGTCGGCCAGATAGAACAGGCGCTCGGGCCCGGCTTCCTTGACTTCGCGCCGCAGCGTGACCAGGTCGGCCTCGTCGCTCAGGTCCAGGCCGGTCGGGTCGAGGCCCACCTTGCCGGTCTCCAGCCCGCGCAGGGCCTTCTGCACCGACTCCTGGAAGGTGCGGCCCATGGCCATCACCTCGCCCACCGACTTCATCTGCGTGGTCAGGCGGGCATCGGCCTGCGGGAACTTCTCGAAGGCGAAACGCGGGATCTTGGTCACCACGTAGTCGATCGAGGGCTCGAACGAGGCCGGGGTCTTGCCGCCGGTGATCTCGTTGCGCAGTTCGTCGAGCGTGTAGCCCACCGCCAGCTTGGCCGCGACCTTGGCGATCGGGAAGCCGGTGGCCTTGGAGGCCAGCGCCGAGGAACGCGACACGCGCGGATTCATCTCGATCACCACGACCCGGCCGGTCTGGGCGTTGATGCCGAACTGCACGTTCGAGCCGCCGGTATCGACGCCGATCTTGCGCAGCACCGCGATGGAGGCATCGCGCAGGCGCTGGTATTCCTTGTCGGTGAGCGTTTGCGCGGGCGCGACCGTGATCGAGTCGCCCGTGTGCACGCCCATCGGATCGAGGTTCTCGATCGAGCAGACGATGATGCAGTTGTCCGCGGTGTCGCGGACCACCTCCATCTCGAATTCCTTCCAGCCCAGCACCGACTCCTCGACCAGCACCTCGCTGGTCGGCGAGAGTTCGAGGCCGCGCTTGACGATCTCCTCGAACTCCTCGCGGTTGTAGGCGATGCCGCCGCCACTGCCGCCCAGGGTGAAGCTCGGGCGGATGATGGTCGGATAGCCGACGGTGGCCTGGATCTCCACCGCTTCCTCGAACGTCTTGGCCACCGCCGCCTTCGGGCACTCCAGGCCGATCTCGCCCATGGCCACGCGGAACAGCTCGCGGTCCTCTGCCATGCGGATCGCGTCGCGCTTGGCGCCGATCAGCTCCACGCCGTATTTGTCCAGCACGCCATGGTCGGCCAGGTCGAGCGCGCAGTTGAGCGCGGTCTGTCCGCCCATGGTCGGCAACAGCGCGTCGGGCTTCTCCTTGGCGATGATCTTCTCGACCGTCTGCCAGTTGATCGGCTCGATGTAGACGGCGTCGGCCATCTCCGGGTCGGTCATGATGGTCGCGGGGTTGCTGTTGACCAGCACCACCCGGTAACCCTCCTCGCGCAGCGCCTTGCACGCCTGCGCGCCCGAGTAGTCGAACTCGCAGGCCTGGCCGATGACGATCGGGCCGGCGCCGATGATGAGGATGGTCTGGATGTCGGTGCGCTTTGGCATCTTCAGTGCTTCTCTGCGTTCTGCTGCGCCATCGACGCGACGAAGCGGTCGAACAGCGGGGATACGTCCTGGGGCCCCGGGCTCGCTTCCGGATGGCCCTGGAAGGAGAACGCCGGCGCGTCGGTCAGCTCGATGCCCTGGTTGGTGCCGTCGAACAGCGAGCGATGGATCACGCGCACGTTGGCCGGCAGGCTGGACTCGTCGACCGCGAAGCCGTGGTTCTGCGAGGTGATCAGCACGCGCCCGTCATGCAGCGACTGCACCGGATGGTTGGCGCCGTGGTGGCCGCAGGCCATCTTCATGGTCCTGGCGCCCGCGGCCAGCGCCAACAGCTGGTGCCCCAGGCAGATGCCGAACATCGGGATACGGTGCGCGATCAGTTCGCGGATCGCGGCGATCGCGTAGTCGCAGGGCTCGGGATCGCCCGGTCCGTTGGACAGGAACACGCCGTCGGGCCGCATCGCCAGGACCTCGGCCGCGGTCGTCTGCGCCGGCACCACGGTCAGCTCGCAGCCGCGCTCGGCCAGCATGCGCAGGATGTTGCGCTTGACGCCGAAATCGTAGGCGACCACGCGGAAGCGCGGCGGCACGCGCACGGGCTCGCCGCTATCCAGGTCCAGCCGGCCCTCGTCCCAGGCGTAGGGCGCCTCGGTGGTCACGACCTTGGCCAGGTCCATGCCCTTGAGGCCGGGGAACTTGCGCGCGGCCTCGAGCGCCTTGTCGACATCGATCGCGCCGGCCATCAGCGCGCCGTTCTGCGAGCCGCGCTCGCGCAGCAGGCGCGTGAGCTTGCGCGTGTCGATGCCGGCGATGGCGACGATGCCGCGGTCGTGCAGCCACTGCGGCAGCGCGACCTGGCTGCGCCAGCTGCTCGGACGGCGCGGCACGTCGCGCACGATCAGCCCCGCCGCCCAGACCGTCGACGACTCGTCGTCCTGGTCGGTGCAGCCGGTATTGCCGATATGCGGATAGGTCAGCGTCACCATCTGGCGCGCGTACGACGGATCGGTGAGCACTTCCTGGTAGCCGGTCATGGCGGTGTTGAACACCACCTCGCCGACCGACAGGCCGTTCGCGCCCACGGAAACGCCCTCGAATACGGTGCCGTCTTCGAGGACGAGGATTGCGGTTTGGGTCACTGGCTTCGCCTACGTGGGGTTGCAAAAAACCGCCGAAGCGGCTTGGGACCGTCCGGAGGCGTGAGGAATCAGGCGAGCGAGAATGATACCGGCCCGGGCCGGCCGGCGCCAGATGGAAGCCGCGCCGAGCGCTGAACGCGTCGGCGCGTCCCGCCTGCGCGGGCGCTACAGGACGTCGCGCACGCGATACAGGCCCGGCGCGCGGCCTGCGAGGCGACTCGCGGCGTGCAGCGCGCCGCGGGCGAAGATGTCGCGGCTGGTGGCGCGATGGACCAGCTCGATGCGCTCGCCCATGCCCGCGAACTGCACCAGGTGCTCGCCGACGATGTCGCCGGCCCGCAGCGAGGCGTAACGCGGCTGGGCGCCGCCGCGTCCGGCCGCCTCGCCCAGCGACAGCGCCGTGCCCGAGGGCGCGTCCTTCTTCTGGACATGGTGCGATTCGACGATGTCGCAGTCCCAGCCCGGCAGCGCCGCCGCGGCGCGCTCGACCAGTTCGTCCAGCACCGCCACACCGAGGCTGAAGTTGGAGGCCCACAGCACCGGGATGCGGGTCGCGGCCTGCTCCAGGGCCGCGCGCTGCTGCCCGGACAGTCCGGTCGTGCCCGAGACGAAGGCCGCCCCGCGCGCCAGGCACAGCGCCAGCACCGGATCGAAGCCCTCGGGCAGGCTGAAGTCGATGGCCGCGTCGAACCTGGGCACCCCGCCCATCTCGCTGCTGGCGAAATGCGGCACGCCATCGACCACGCGCTGGCCGATGCGGCGCTGGACCGCGGCCACGACCTGCAGGGAGGGCGCGTCGGCGGCCAGCCGCAGCAGCGACTGCCCCATGCGCCCGGAGGCACCGTGGACAAGGAGTCGGATGGGCGTGCTCATGGACGCAGGCTAGCCCTGCGCCCGATGGCCGGCAAGGCCCGGCCCGCTCAGGAGGTCATCCGTTCCCAGAAGCCCCGGACGCCGTCGAGGAAGGTGCTCGACCGCGGCGAGTGGCGGCGCGCGTTCTCGCCGGTGAACGTGGCCTCGAACTGCTCGAGCAGTTCGCGTTGCTCGACGGTCAGGTTGACCGGGGTTTCGACCACGACCTTGCAGTAGAGGTCGCCGGGCGCGCGGCTGCGGACGGACTTGACGCCCTTGTCGCGCAGGCGGAACACCTTGCCGGTCTGGGTCTCGGCCGGGATGCGGATCTCCGCCTCGCCACCCAGCGTCGGCACGCGCACGGTGTCGCCCAGGGCCGCCTGGGAGAAGCGGATAGGCACCTCGCAGTGCAGGTCGTCGCCGTCGCGCTCGAAGATGTCGTGCGGACGTACGCGCACCTCGACATAGAGATCGCCGGGCGGCACGCCGGCCGGGCCGGCCTCTCCCTCGCCCGCCAGGCGGATGCGGTCGCCGGTGTCCACGCCGGCGGGCACCTTCACCTGGAGGACCTTCTCCTCCTCGATCCGGCCGTTGCCGTGGCAGGCCTGGCACGGACGGGCGATGGTCTGCCCGCGTCCATGGCAGTGCGGACACGGCTGCTGCATCGAGAAGATGCCGCGCTGGAACCGCACCTGGCCGCGGCCGTGGCAGGTGGCGCAGGTTTCGAGCTTGCGGTCTTCCGACCCGGTCCCGTCGCATTCCTCGCACTCGGCCAGGGTCGGGATCTCGATGCGCTTCTCGACCCCGCTGACGGCTTCCTCCAGGTCGAGTTCCATCACATAGCCGACATCGGCGCCACGGCGCGGGCCACGCGGGCCCCCGCCGCCGCCGAAGATGTTGCCGAAGATGTCGCCGAAGATGTCGCCCATGTCCGCGCCATGGAACCCGGGACCGGCGTTGCCGCCACCCATCCCGTGCTCGAACGCGGCATGGCCGTGCTGGTCGTACATGCGGCGCTTGCCGCCGTCCGACAGCACTTCGTAGGCCTCCTTGCACTCCTTGAAGGCGGCTTCCGCGGCCTTGTCCCCCGGGTTGCGGTCGGGATGGTGCTTCATCGCGCAACGACGGTAGGCCTTCTTCAGCTCTTCCTCGCTGGCGTTGCGCGCAACGCCCAGCACTTCGTAATAGTCGCGTTTGGCCATGTACGGTGTTCTGTTATCCGGTATCGGTGGGTCGGAAGGCGACCAGGGCCGCGCGACAGCGCGCGACGGACAAGCGCGCCCGCAGGCCCGCTTCGTCCGTCACGCACGGCCTGCCACTTCAGCTCAGGGCTTGTGGTCGTCCTTGACCTCGGTGAACTCGGCATCGACCACGTCGTCGCCGGCGGACGGAGCCGCACCGGCCTCGCCCGCGCCCGGCTGCTGGGCCGACGCGGCCGCGGCGAACAGCGCCTGCGCCGCCTCTTCCAGGGACTTGGTGCGCGACTCGATCTGGCCCTTGTCGTCGCCCTTCATCGCGGTCTCGACATCGGCGATCGCCGCTTCCACGCGGCCGATCACGTCCCCTGGCACCTTGTCGCCGTTGTCCTTGATCGCGCTGCGCGTGCTGTGGACCAGCGCGTCGGCCTGGTTGCGGGCGGCGACCAGCTCATGGAACCTGAGGTCGTCCTCGCGATGCGCCTCGGCGTCGGCGACCATCCGCTGGATCTCCTCGTCCGACAGCCCCGAGCCGGCCTTGATCTCGACCTTCTGTTCCTTGCCGGTCTTCTTGTCCTTGGCGGTGACGTGGACGATGCCGTTGGCGTCGATGTCGAAGGACACCTCCACCTGCGGCATGCCGCGCGGCGCCGGCTCGATGCCGGTCAGGTCGAAGCGCGCCAGCGACTTGTTGTAGCGGGCCTGCTCGCGCTCGCCCTGCAGCACGTGCACGGTCACGGCCGACTGGTTGTCCTCGGCGGTGGAGAAGGTCTGCGAGGCCTTGGTCGGGATGGTGGTGTTCTTCTCGATGATCTTGGTGAACACGCCGCCCAGGGTCTCGATGCCCAGGCTCAGCGGGGTCACGTCGAGCAGCAGCACGTCCTTGACGTCGCCGGCCAGCACGCCGCCCTGCACCGCCGCGCCGATGGCCACGGCCTCGTCGGGGTTGACGTCCTTGCGCGGCTCCTTGCCGAAGAACTCGGCCACGGCCGCCTGCACCTTCGGCATGCGGGTCTGGCCACCGACCAGGATCACCTCGCTGATGTCGGAGGCGCGCAGGCCGGCGTCGTTGAGCGCGACCTTGCACGGCTCGATCGTCTTGCGCACCAGGTCCTCGACGAGGGCCTCGAGCTTGGCGCGGGTGAGCTTGATGTTCAGGTGCTTGGGACCGGAGGCGTCCGCGGTGACGTACGGCAGGTTGACCTCGGTCTGCTGGGCGCTGGAAAGCTCGATCTTGGCGCGCTCGGCCGCGTCCTTCAGGCGCTGCAGGGCCAGCGGATCCTTGCGCAGGTCGATGCCCTGGTCCTTCTGGAATTCCTCGACCAGGTAGTCGATGACGCGCTTGTCGAAGTCCTCGCCGCCCAGGAAGGTGTCGCCGTTGGTGGCCAGCACCTCGAACTGCTTCTCGCCGTCGACTTCCGCGATCTCGATGATCGACACGTCGAAGGTGCCGCCGCCCAGGTCATAGACCGCGATCTTGCGGTCGCCACCGGCCTTGTCCAGGCCATAGGCCAGCGCCGCGGCGGTCGGCTCGTTGATGATGCGCTTGACGTCCAGGCCGGCGATGCGGCCGGCATCCTTGGTCGCCTGGCGCTGGCTGTCGTTGAAGTAGGCCGGCACCGTGATCACGGCTTCGGTCACCTTCTCGCCCAGGTAGTCCTCGGCGGTCTTCTTCATCTTTTCAAGGATCCGGGCCGAAACCTCCTGCGCGGAGAGCTTCTTGCCGTCGCTGGTCTGCACCCAGGCATCGCCGTTGTCGTGCTGCACGATGCTGTAGGGCACCAGGTCGAGGTCCTTCCTGACCTCGGCGTCGGTGAACTTGCGGCCGATCAGGCGCTTCACCGCGTAGAAGGTGTTCTTGGGATTGGTGACGGCCTGGCGCTTGGCGCTGGCGCCGACGAGCACCTCGCCGTCCTTGGTATAGGCCACGACCGAGGGGGTGGTGCGATCGCCCTCGCTGTTCTCGATGACCTTGGCCTTGCCGCCGTCCATGATCGCCACGCACGAGTTGGTCGTGCCCAGGTCGATGCCGATGATCTTTGCCATGGTGGGTTTCCCTCTGGAATGTGGTGGGCGGCAGCGCCGCCGATGTGCCATATCTGGGGGGCCGCGCCCGTCCCTTCAAGGGGACGGGCGGGCGGTCAGTCGTGCTTGGCGACGGAGACGAGCGCCGGCCGCAACAGCTGTTCGTTGAGCAGATAGCCCTTCTGGAACAGCTGGAACACCGCGCCGGCCGCGACCTCGGCGGTTTCCACCGCGCTCATCGCGTTGTGCCGCTCCGGATCGAAGGCGTCGCCGGGCGCCGGCGCCACCTCGACCAGCCCGCTGTTGGCGCACACGCGGCTGAGTTCGCGCAGGGTCAGCACGACACCATCGCGCAGCGGGTCCTCGGCCGCGGCGGTGTTGAGCGCAGCCTCCAGGCTGTCGAACACCGGCAGCAGCTCGCCCAGCAGCTGCTTGTTCGCGAAGCGGCAGGCATTGCGCACGTCGCGCTCCAGGCGCTTGCGCTGGTTGTCCATGTCGGCCCGGTCGATCAGCACCTGGGCGCGCAGCTGCTCGAGCTCGGCCTGCAGCGCTTCGATGCGTTCATCGGGACTGTTCGATTCTTCGGCCGCGCGGGCGGCGTCCTGCGTAGGTTCCGTGGTCATGTCCTGGACTGGATAAAAGGCGGTCGCTGGCCGCCGACCCCGCAGCTATGGGGCCGGCAGGTCCGGATTCAAGGCGGCCCCGAGCAGCTCGGCGGTGGCCTGCACCACCGGGATGACCCGGTCGTAGGCCATGCGGGTCGGGCCGATCACCCCCAGCACGCCCAGCACCTTGCCGCCGGAGGCATAGGGCGCGGTCACCAGGGACACGCCCTCCAGGGGCGCCAGGCCGGTCTCCTCGCCGATGAAGATGCGCACGCCCGGGGCGTGGATGGTCCGCTCCAGCAGCTGCAGGATCTCCCGCTTGCGGGCGAAGGCCTCGAACAGCTCGCGCAGCCGGTCCAGGTCGGACAGGTCCTGCACCCCGATCAGGCGGGTCTGCCCGGCGACCACCATGTCGTCGTCGCTGTCGTCCGGCGCCAGGGCCTGCTCGGCCAGGTCGATCGTGTGCGACAGCAGGGCCTCCATCTCGCTGCGCTCGGCCTGCAGCTCGCGCACCAGGGTCGCCCGGATGTCGGCCACCGGCCGGCCGGCGAAGTGGGCATTGAGGTAGTTGGCCACCCGTTCCAGCTCCTGCGGGCCATAGGCGCGGCGGGTCTGGATGATCCGGTTCTGCACGTCGTTGTCGGAAAACACCAGGATCGCCATCACGCGCTGGCCATCGAGCGGGACGAAGTCGATGTGGCGGAAGGCGAACTGCTCGCGGCGCGGCACCGAGACCACGCCGACGAAATGGGTCATCGCCGAGACCAGTTCCGAGGCGCTGCCCAGCAGCGACTGGGTGCCGCCGCCCGCGGCCAGCTCGCCGCGCAGGCGGGCCAGCTCGGCATTGGGCAGCGGCTGCACCTGCAGCAGCGAGTCGACGAAGACGCGGTAGCCCTGCGCGGTGGGCACGCGTCCGGCCGAGGTGTGCGGCGCGGCCAGCAGGCCCTGCTCCTCCAGGTCGGCCAGGATGTTGCGGATGGTCGCGGCGCTGACGTCCAGGCCGGCATGGCGGGCCAGCGTCTGCGACCCCACCGGCTCGCCATCGCGGATATAGCGACCGATCAGCGTGCGCAGCAGCTGGCGCGCGCGCGGATCGAGCCTGTTGCCGGGGATCGAGGGGGCCATCGGTCGATTAGATCGCCCGCTGCCCGGCGCCGCAAGCGCCGCGCGCCACCCCGGCCCGCGCCGCGGGCGGCGGCGGCCGCGCCATCGGGCACCGGATCGGCACCGGATCGGCACGGGATTGGCGGCGGAGCGCGCCGCAGTCTCGGTTGTTGCGATTGGCCACACTACAATGCCGTCCATGCTCAAGCGCCTGACCCTTCGCGATTTCGCCGTCGTCTCCGAGTCCGAGCTCGAGTTCGGGCCGGGCATGACCGTGATTTCCGGCGAGACCGGCGCGGGCAAGTCCCTGCTGGTCGACGCCCTGGGCTTCCTGTCGGGCCTGCGCGCCGACGCGGGCATGGTCCGCCATGGCGCCCAGCGCGCCGAACTGCATGCCGAGTTCGACCCGGCCGCGGTCCCTGGCGCCCTGGCCTGGCTGCGCGAGCAGGAGTTCGACGAGGGCAGTGCCTGCACCCTGCGCCGGACCCTGCGCGCCGACGGCGGATCGCGTGCCTGGATCAATGGCCGGCCAGCCACCGTGGCGCAGCTGTCGCAGCTGGCCGCCCTGCTGGTGGAGATCCACGGCCAGCACGAACACCAGGCCTTGCTTGAAAAGACCAGCCAGCTGGCCCTGCTCGACGCCTTCGGCCGCCACGACCCGCAGCTGGCGGCCGTGCGCGAGGCCGCAGCGGCCTGGACGGCGCTGCTGCGCGAGCGCGATGCCCTGTCCAGGACCGGCGATGTCTCCGAGCGCATCGACTGGCTGCGTCACCAGCTCGCGGAACTCGAGCGCGAGGACCTGCGTCCGGAGTCGATCGAAGCCCTGGTCGCCGCCCATCGCCGCCAGGCGCACGCGGCCGGCCTGATCAGCGCCTGCGACGACGCCCTCACCGGCCTGGCCGGCGACGACGGTCCGTCGCTGGTGCGCCGGCTCCAGCACCTGCGCAGCGGGCTGTCGCGCGAGCAGGCGCATGAACCCCGCCTGGGCGAGGTCGACGCCATGCTCGACTCGGCCGCGATCCAGCTTGACGAGGCCACCCTCCTGCTGCAGCGCGTGCGCGACGAGCTGGACATCGATCCGGCCCAGTTCGAGGCGCTGGACGCCACCCTGGCGCGGCTGCACGAACTGTCGCGCAAGCACCGGGTCGCCCCGGAGGAACTCGCCGACCGGCAGGCCGCCTTCGCCGCCGAGCTCGAGGCGCTGCACGATGCCGGCACCCGCCTGGCCACGCTCGACGGCGAGATCGCCGGCGCCACGGCCCGCTGGCGCGAGGCAGCCGACGCCCTGGGCCTCCTGCGCGCCGCCTCCGCGGCGCGGCTGGCGCAGTCCACCACGGCCCTGATCGCCGAACTGGGCATGGGCGGCGGCGTGTTCGAGGTGGCGCTGGAACCGCTCGAAACCAGCCGCCCCGATCCGCTGGGCGGCGAGCGCGTGGAGTTCCTGGTCTCGGCCAATGCCGGGCAGCCACCGCGGCCGCTGCGCCGGGTCGCATCCGGCGGCGAACTGTCGCGCGTGTCGCTGGCCATCGAAGTGGCCGCCCTCGGCTCGGACACGGTCCCGACGATGGTGTTCGACGAGGTCGACTCGGGCATCGGCGGGGCGGTGGCGGAGATCGTCGGCCAGAAGCTGCGCGCGCTGGGGGCCCGCTGCCAGGTCCTGTGCGTGACCCACCTGCCGCAAGTGGCCGCCCAGGGCCACGCCCATTACCTGGTCAGCAAGGCCGACCTCGACGGGCAGACCCGTTCGATGGTCCGGCGGCTGGATGCCGGGCAGCGCCAGGAGGAACTGGCCCGCATGCTGGGCGGCGTGGAAGTGTCGAAGGAAGCGCGCGCCGCGGCCAGGCGCCTGCTGGCCAGC